>FWPU01009033.1_pt1 | contig 16151 bp, 14 predicted proteins | sample 2228361 | NCBI WGS metagenome assembly FWPU01 (sample SAMEA103939777, study PRJEB20133) | metagenome
GAGCGCCAAGCGGGGGTGAGGTAAAGTTAACGACAGTCTCCCGTTCGAGATGCTCTCAATGGCTGTCCGCCCTTGAACCCCCGCGACGCAGGGTATAGACCGGGGAAGAGGGGTGCAGGGCTGAGGGGAAAATACTGCGCAAAAGTTCATAACAGCCTCTAGCTCAGATCGCCGTGCAACAGCTTGATCGCCTCGTCGGTCGAAATACGCCCCGCAGCCAGATCGTCGAGCACCTGACGGCGCTGCTCGGCGGTCACTTCTTCAGCGAGTTCGGCACCGGGCACCTCATACCCCAGGGCGATGATGATCTCGTTGAGCCAGTTGCGCACCGTGGGATAGGAAACGCCCAGTTCGCTCTCGACGCGCTTCATCTTGCCATCGCAGCGCAGGAAGACTTCTACAAACTCCAGTTGTTCAGGGGTCAGCCGCGCCAGCCGTCCCAGGGCGAAGCGCCCTTCCAGGGTCACGTCGCAGTTGGGGCAGTGCAGGCGGGTGATGATCATCGTTTCGTCGCACACCGGACATTTGCCGGGCACAGAGTGCACATCATACATAGACCCATCCTCACCGTGACGATCCGGGCTGCGCAATACGCCTCTGCCAGAAGCGAAGCGCACAGAAACCGCGTCAATGCTGTGCCACAGGTTTGGTCTGATAGTAGCAGACTCCATGCACAAAGTCAATCAATATCTCAATAAATTTAATTGCCGAATTGATTTTCTTAAGCTCCACCGCACAGCCCTATGAAAAAAGTGAATTTTCCCTTTCAGATTCTATACATTTCGATCTACGGGCCAGGTTCTGTACTATAATGAAAGACACAATCCAGGAAAGGAGGTTGGCCGTGATCCGCTGGTGTTGGCTCCTGGCGTGCTCGCCAGCCTGTCGCCGCCTGCGCGGACAGGGGCTGGTGGAGTACGCCTTGCTGCTCATCTTCGTCGCCGTGGTGCTGGTCGCGCTGTTGGTGGTGCTCGGCCCTGGCATCCGCAACACTTACAGCGACATCATTGAGGCGCTGTAAGTCTGTCCTCAGACTCGCCTTATCCGCTGTCTGTTATCATCTTCCCTCATCTACGACCCCGCAGTGTGCGGGGTCATTCGTTGCCGGTGCTTTGGACAAAACGGCTATGGACGGAGTCCTGCAGGCCGCGCTACAATGCTCGCGGCCTGGGACAGCTTGATGCACCCAACAGGATAACCTCATCGTGTCCTCCTATGTCGGCGAACTGGCCGGTCTGCTCACTTCGGTTTGTTGGAGCTTCACGTCGATCTTCTTCACGTTATCCGGACGACAAGTCGGCTCGCCCATCGTCAACCGTACCCGCCTGGCCCTGGCCCTGGTGATGGTCAGTGGGGCACACTGGATCGCGCAGGGGCAGCCGTGGCCTTTCGACGCGGCCCCTTCGCGTTGGGGCTGGATGGCGCTCTCCGGCCTGGTGGGCTTTGTGCTGGGCGACGCGGCGCTGTTTCAGGCATTCGTGCTCATCGGGCCGCGCCTGTCCATGCTGTTGATGGCGCTCAGCCCGGTGATGGGCGCAGTGCTGGCGTGGCTCCTGCTGAACGAGACGATCAGCGCCTGGGAGGGGCTGGGCATCGCCCTGGCGCTGAGCGGCGTCGCCTGGGTGGTCACCGATCGGCGCAACGGCAACAATACGCCCGATCGTGCGCCGCGCACCTATGCGCTGGGCGTGCTCTTTGGGCTGGGCGGAGCGCTCGGTCAGGCGCTGGGGCTGATTCTCTCCAAGCAAGGGCTGGCGGGAGACTTCTCCGCGCTCTCCGGCAATGTCATCCGCCTGATCGCTGCGGCGATGAGCATCTGGGCCTTCACTGCGCTCAACGGGCAGGCCGCGCACACGGTGCACGTACTGCGCGCTCATCCAGGGGCCTTGCGCTTCATTGTGGGCGGGGCCATCGCCGGGCCATTCCTGGGGGTGTGGCTTTCGCTGATCGCCGTGCAGCACGCGCCAGTCGGCGTCGCCTCAACGCTGATGAGCCTGCCGCCGATCCTGCTCATCCCCCTATCCTGGCTGATCTTCAAGGAGCGCATCACGCAACGGGCCATCGTCGGCACAGCGCTGGCGCTGGCAGGGGTTGCAGTGCTGTTTTTGCATCCGTAGCCAGGTCAGCGCCCGGCGGGAGTGAATTCTTCCCACAGGCGGCGAGCAGCCGCCCGCGTATCTGGTGAGAGGGCGACGCCCACGCGCAAGCCGCGCGTCAGCGTCAGGGTGAACAGCAACAACAGGCTCTCCAGGACAAACACCGCCCCATAGGCCAGCAGCGCGTTGCCCCCGCTGAGGTAACGCACTCCGTCTACCACCATCCCGCCTAGCACCCCACCGCTGGCCTGCCCCAATTCCGCGGCAGTGCCCCAGATGCCCATCAGCAGCCCGGCCCGCTCGAAGGTGGTGAACTCGATCACCGCGGTCAGCAGGCCGGCCATAGACAGGCCTGTGCCTATGCCCAGCGCGAAGACCAGCGCCCGAAAAGCGGGCACGCTCTCGGCCACGCCCGCCGCCAGCATCCCCGCGAAGACGGCTACGTTCAGCCCCAGACCGGCGCGCAAAACTGGCAGGTAGCCCCAGCGGACGATCAGCCACACGCCTGCCAGCGCCATGGCCAGGATCGTGCCCGTGCCCCACAGCGCAGTCAGGCGCGTCGTCTGCGCCACGCTCATCCCCAGCACCAGCGCACCGTAGGGTTCGAGCAACACGTCCTGCGCCAGCGTGCCCAGCACGCTAAAGACAACGAGCGCGAAGAAGCGCCGCGCCTGTGGATCGTCCCATAGCAGGGTGCGTACGACTCGCAGAAACGGTTCAGCGGCAGCCCGCCGCGCGACTGCCTCCAGGTGTGGCACCGCGGGTTCCTGGCCTGTCACGGCCAGAGTCGCCAGCACCGCGTAGGCGAGCGCCACCCCGCCGACGACGGTCAGCAACCGGCTTTCACTGAACGGATCGAGCAACGCGCCCAGCGCCAGCGCACCGCCCAGAATACCGGCGAACATGGCGATCTTGAACAGTGTCACCGCGCGCGGGCGCTGCACGCCAGTGAATTTGTCGGCCAGCAGCGCCTCGAAAGTGTTGCTGGCCAGGGTATGCCCCAGACCAAAGCTCAGGAAGGCCAGCGCTCCGCCGCCGACCAGCACCGGCCCGACGGCAGCCTGGTTGAGGGTGATCAGCGTCGCCCCACTGAGGCCCAGCCCGGCGATCAACGTACCCAGCACGATGTACGGCTCGCGGCGTTTGCTGCGCCACGGATGGCCGTCCGACAGATAGCCCAGCCAGACACGAGCGGGCGCGATGATCACCGGAATGGCCAGGAAGAAGCCTACCAGGGCGGCAGGCAGCGCCAGCTCGACGATCATCACGCGGTTGAGCGTGCCGCTGACCAGCACCGAAGTCAGGCCCAGGCCCAGCGGAAACGCCGCAAGGCGCAGCGAGTGCAACACGGCAATCATGCAGGCTCCCGGATCGAGAATCTATAAGATTCGCGCGATTTATGTGCGATTTGGCAGATTATAGCAGCGTGCGCAGCCGCGCCTCCAACACTTCGTATTCACTCTCCGACAGCCCCACCTGATAGTTGTGTTCGGTCATCTGCCTCACAGCCGCCGGATCGTCGAGCAGGGCCAGCACTTCGGCGACTGCTTGCGGGGTCACGTCCTCGCGGATCTCGACGGCGCGCACGCCCGCCGGTTTGATGTCCGAACGGTAGGGGATGTAGGCGTTGACAATGAGCGGTTTGCGGAAGTAGAGCGTCTCGATCAGGGCGTTGCCGAAACCCTCATACGAGCTCAGATAGGTCACGAAGTCGGCGTGCGGGTAGATGTCCCAAAGCGTAAACGTGCGACGGCCATCCTGCACCGTGCGCTTCTCGGTAATGCGGTCGCCGATGAACAGAGCGCGGATGCCCGCCCGCTGCACCTGCCCCAGCAACCATTCATAGTAGCTGTCGGTTTCGTCGCCCGCGTAACCGGTGATCACCAGCACATAGCGATGGCGCGGGTCGCGCTCGCCCAGTTGCCGTACCAGCTCGACCGCCCGCTCGATGTTCTTGCGGCGCACGATGCGCGTCGGCTGCAGGATTAGCCGCTCATCGGGGGCAATGCCCAATTCTTCGCGGACGGTCAGGGCGTAGTCGTCCGGCGGCGGAGGCGGGTTGCGGAAGTCGAACACGTTGGGGATGTAAGTGGCAGACAGGCGACGCCGCAAATAGAGTTCGCGCTGCATGGCCGTGCTGATCACCACATGGCGCAGCGAGGTCGCCTCGGACGGAAAGGCGGTGGCGAGCACGTCGGGAATGCGGTTGACCAGGAAGCGCTCGCGCTCCCAGTAGAAGTCATGATGATGGCCGATGGTCGGGAGGTGCGTCTCGCCGATGAAGTCGCGCAGGGCCACGCCCAGCGGAATCTGCATGGGGATCGCCTGCGCATTCTGCGTGATCAGCAGGTCGAGCCGGAAGCGCTCGACGAATTCATACAGGCTGTCTTTGAGCGGGGCGGCAGCCCTGGCGATGCGCTGATACAGCTCGCGCGACTCCTCAACACCGCTGAACGCCTCGTCGTGAATGGCGACAGCTTCGGGGTCGCGGAAGTGGAAGGCGGGCACTTCCATCCCTGGCTGAGCGTACTCGCCCAGTTCGCCGGCGCAATAGAAGGCTTCGTGGCCCATCCGCTCCAGGACAGTGGCTATCTTGGCGATCTCCAGCGAGACACCGTCTACACCGGCGATGCGCGTGGCGACAAATCCAATGCGCATGCGACATTCTCTCCTGCCAGGGAAGCAATCAGCGTTCAGCCGTCAGCGGGAACAGCCTGTCTATCGCCTCCGCCTTATCGTTCTGCTTTGAGCCACAGCACCTCATACGGCTCCAGGTGTAGGGCCTCGCCCGCGCTGACCCGTCGTCCGCTGAGCACGTCGCGGAATGCGCGCGCGCCGTCCAGAGCAACGTCCTTCAAGTCAACGGTGACCGGCCCACTGGAAACGTTGGTCAGCGCCAGTACCTGCTCGTCCCCCTGCGGCGAAGTACGCAGCAAGGCGAACACCGCCGGATGCAACGTCAGCACCTGTTGTGGGCCATTGGGGTGAAAAGCGCGTTCGGCGGTGCGCCGGATGAGCAGCTGGCGGTAGGGATAGAAAACCAGGCTGCGCAGCGAAGCCGGGTCGGACAGCGCCGCTTCTACTTCCTCATACGCCAGTTTCTCGCGGTTGATCGCCCGCAAGATGCCCGTCTGTGCCACGCCCTCATACCAGTTGCGCGACCCCAGCAGGCTGTGAATGTAGATGCCCGGCACGCCCACGAAGGCCAGTTGGATGGCCTGCGCGGCCAGGAAGCGCCGCGCCTGCAACGCGAGCGGTTCGCCGCCCTGCGGGTTGGAGAGCATGTCGAAGTAGTTGATGTTCAGTTCGTAGGGGCTGCGCGAGCCGTCGCTGTTGGTCTTGTACGATACGTCGCCACCGTGCGCCCGCGCCCGTTCCACCAACGCGCCGATCTCGTCGGGCGACAGGATGCCTTCTACCGGGCGCACCCCGATCCCATCGTGCGAGGCGGTGAAGTTGAAATACGAGGTCTGATCGGAGGGCTTTTCCAGGCTCGCCGCCCACCGGCTGAGGGCGCTGGCATCGCCGGTGCCGAAGGTGTGCGCCAGCAGCGGAGGCAGGGCAAACTGATAGACCAGTTGCGCTTCGTCCGTCCCGTCGCCGAAGTAGGAGACGTTCTCCTTGTGAGGGACGTTCGTCTCAGTGATCAGCGCCACGGCGGGCGCGACATAATCCAGCACATCGCGGAACAGCCGCACGACAGTATGCGTCTCCGGCAGATGAATGCAGGAAGTGCCCACCTGCTTCCACAGGTAGGCGATGGCATCCAGTCGGATCAGGCCGGCCCCCTGCGCCACATAGAACAACAGCACCTCGACGATGCGCAGCAGGACTTCGGGATTGGCGTAGTTGAGATCGATCTGATCGGCGCTGAAGGTCGTCCAGACATGACGCACGCCCTCGCTCGTCTCGACCGGCGTCAGCAGGGGCAGCGTGCGCGGGCGCACCACGCTCGACAGATCGGTAGATGGGTCTACAGTGATGAAGAAATCGCGGTAGGTCGGGTCGCCGCTGACGAAACCCCGAAACCAGGCACTATGCGCCGAAATATGGTTGATCACCGCGTCGAACATCAGCTTGAAGTCGCCCCGCAGGCGGGCGATGTCGTCCCAGGTGCCCAGGTCGGGGTTGACAGCCAGATAGTCAATCACCGAGAAGCCATCGTCGGACGAGTAGGGGAAGAAGGGCAAGATGTGTACCGTGGAAATGACGCCCGCCAGCCGGGCTTTCAGGAAACGATACAACGTTTGCAGGGGGGCCTCGCCTTCCGCGCGCAGCGAGTCGCCATAGGTGATCAGCACAGCGTCGCGCTCGGTGAAGCGTTCGTGCGCGGCGACCGGGTGGGCAGAGAGTTCGGGATGGCGGGCGCGGAAGTCGTCGAGACGGGACATCAATTGCTGAAAACAAGACTGGCCGCGGTCGGGGCCGTAGAGAAAAACGAGTTTGTTCAGGATACGCTCAGCAAGAGACATGGGCCGATACCGTTGGGAAATATGGGCCGCCAGGATTGCTGGGGCCTAGCATACGGGCTTGCGCGAGAGAAGTCAAGAGCCGCCGGACCAGCCCAAGGCTGGGCGATACCCCAAAGGGATGGACACAACGGCTGAGCGCCTGTTCTTCCAGGAGCCATCAGTACGCATAGCGCCCTGGGTCGAACAGATGCAGATGATCGCGCATCCAGGCGATGGTGTGCTGCAAGCCCTCCTCCAGCGAGACCAGCGGCTCCCAGCCAATCAGTTCGCGGGCCAGGCGGTTGTCGGAGCGCAGACGCAACACTTCGCTTGTCTGCGGGCGCACCCGCGCCGCCTCGCTGACCAGCGGCACGTCGCGCCCCACCAACTGGATCGCCAGACGGGCCAGATCGCCGATGGTGATCGAGCGGCCCGTGCCCAGGTTCACCGGGCGACCGATGGCCTCCGCCGACTCCATCGCCAGCAGGAAGCCGCGCACCGTATCGGTGACGTAGGTCAGGTCGCGCGTAGGGTGTAGCGCGCCCAGCCGCACCTCGTCGCGCGCCAGCGCCTGGCTGATGATGGTGGGGATGACGGCGCGGGCGCTCTGGCGCGGGCCGAAGGTGTTGAAGGGGCGCACGATGCGCACCGGCAGGCCATAGGCCGCATGAAAGCTGATCGCCAGCGCGTCGGCGGCTGCCTTCGACGCCGCATAGGGCGACTGCGGGTGCAGGGGGTGCTGTTCGCTGATCGGCTCGACCTGCGCCGTGCCGTAGACTTCGCTGGTCGAAGCGATGGCGATGCCCTTCACTCCCAGGTCGCGGGCGGCGATCAGCACGTTGAGCGTGCCGCCCACGTTCACGTCGAGTACCTCGCGCGGGTGCTGATAGGAATAGGGGATGGTGATCACCGCGCCCAGATGATAGACCTGTTCCACCCCGCGCATAGCCTGCGCGACGGCGTCGGCGTCGCGCAGATCGCCGAAATACACTTCGACCTCGTCGCGCACCTCCGGCGGCAGCAGTTCCAGGTTGCCGGTGCGGTGAGCGGAATTGTAGCGCACGAAAGCGCGCACGTGCGCCCCCTGGCGGACGAGCGCTTCCACAAGATGGCTGCCGATGAAACCGGCAGCGCCGGTGACGAGAACCTGGGTGCTCATAGGCAGTTTTCCTGAGTCATGAGTCGAGAGTCGGGAGTCCAGAGTTGGGAGTCATCGGTTGTCAGTCGGCAGTGACGGACGGCTGCGGGCGATCGCCCTTGCCCCTTGTGGCATACAGGCCACGCCTGGCCGCCATCGCCACGCGGGTCGGCAGGAGCAACAGCGCCAGCGTCCAGGCTGCTAGCCGCCCGTGATAGATGCGCGTATAGGTCAACAAGTCCTGCCAGTAGATGCGCTGCGTCAGGCGCGGCACCTGGCTGAGGCTGGCGTGCTCGTCGTGAACGAGCACGGCCTCGGCCACATAGTGAATGGCCGCACCTGTGCCCACGACCCGGCGGCACAGGTCGTCGTCGGTGAAGAACAGCTTGAGCCGCTCGTCGAAATAACCGATCTGCGCCAGGATCGCCCGGCGGACCATCAGGCACGAGCCGGGGGCGACTTCGACGGCCCGCGTGCTCAGGCGATCCCAGTCCTCGTACCACATGAGACGTCGCCGGCGGGCACGCCAGCGCGGGAACAGGACGCCCAGCAGCGTATAGTCGAGCAGCGCATCGGCGAAGGTGGGGAAACGCGAGCAGTTGCGCTGCAATGTCCCGTCGGCGAAGGTCATGCGCGCCGTCACCGCGCCGACCGTCGGATGCCCATCCAGATAGCCGACCAGCGTCGCCAGCGTGCCAGGCTGCAAGATCGTATCCGGATTGAGAATCAGCGCGTACTCCCCGTGCGCGGCGCGCAGCCCCAGGTTGTTGCCTCCGCTGAACCAGCGGTTGGCTCCCGCTTCGATCAGCGTCACGGTGGGGAAGCGCGCGCGTACCATGGCTGCGCTGCCATCGCGCGAGGCATTGTCCACCACGATGATCTCCTGGTCGAGGTCGCCCTGCGTCGCCAGCAGCGATTCCAGGGCGCGGGCCAGTGGGTCGCGCGTGTTGTAGTTGCAGATGATGGTGGACAGCTTCATGGGCGCAGCCCGCAGTTGGGTAACCGGCAATATGGCGCAAGTATAGCGTAGAGCGACAGCGCCGTGAAGTTTATAATATGTCACCCAGGCGGTCATCTAGTGCGCTGCAAGCGACAGGGTTGGAACGTCCGTCTTTCGTCTGAATTGGCCGATCACGGCAGTCCGCTGATGAAAAAGTTCCTCTGGGCACTGGCTTTGCTCGGCTGCATGGCGCTCTATACCAGGGGGATCAGCGCGGGGGCACCTCGCCCCGCATTCAGCCCTTCCACCGTTCAGGATGCCTGGCTGAACCCCTCCACTATCTTTCACCCAGATGAGTTCGCCTATGTGGGGATTCCCTACCATATGCTGCTGCTGGATCAATGGAATCCGCACTATTTCCACAACCCCTCGCTGAACCTCTATACCAACCTGGCCATGTTCTGGCTCTCCGGCGCAACCCGTCTGCCCCACAACACCGGACACGAGGTGCGCGCGGTGGCACCGTTCCAGTTGTACTTTCTGGCGCGGGCGCTATCTGGGCTGTGGACAATGCTGGCCGTGGCGCTGACCTGCGCCGCCGGGCGGTTAGCCTTCGGGCACACGGCGGGAACGGTCGCGGCGGCGCTGGTGGCGCTCTCTCCTCTGACGGTCGAGCACGCTCATTTCGCCACGCCCAACGCCCAGGCGACCATGCTGAGCACTGCCGCTCTATTGTTGGCCGTGGTGCTGTTCACCGGCAGACAAGTACCGCGCCTGCCCCTGGGGGCCGTCTACGGGCTGGCCGGGCTACTGCTCGGCTTGACGGCGGCAGCACGCTACAACTTCGGAGCTATCGGCCTGGTGACGGGAATAGCGTTGTGGGTCGCCTGGCGGCGCGATCGCCGCTGGAAGCTGGTTTTGATCGGTCTGGGGGCGATTCCCCTTGGCTTTTTACTGGGTATGCCGGGCCTCGTGTTGAGCACAAAGGAAGTGATCGCGCAGATACGCGACATTCTCAACTGGTATTGGGAGCGCGGCGGCGGGTCGGGCATGACGGCGGAACGCGGCTGGCTGCCGCTGGCCTATCACTGGCGCTATACCGCGCTGATCGTCACGGGGCCGCTGACCATGCTGGGCGCGGTGCTCGGCGCGGGTCGGGCGCTGCGCGGCGGGAGCAGCCCGAAATCTCATACTGGCCGGTACATTGCGCTGGCTTTGCTCGCCCACCTGATCGTTTATTCGGCACTGGCCCTGCTGGGACGGCGTTTGCAGGCCAATCTTCTCTTCCCTTTGCTGGCCTCGCTGGCCCTGCTAACCGGCTATGCCGTGTCGGGCATCCGGCGCAAATGGGGGCTGCCCGGCAGCGCGATCCTGGTCGCAGCTCTGCTGATCTGGCCCGCTACACTTACAGCTATGCTGATCTATCGCCTGGCGACGCCCGACACGCGACTACGCGCCCAGGAATGGATCTATGCGCATGTGCCACGTGGGACGCCTGTCTATCTGCTCGGCCCCTACAACGTCCCACTCGACCCGCTCGACTACGCTGTGACCCAAACCTACGCTGCCGAAGCCGGACCAGAGCAGGTGCGCGCAGCAGATGCGCCACTCCTGGTCTATTCCGACGCCTACCCCTTCGTGGCGCTGCGCGACCGGCGGCTGGCCACTGACCGCGCGATCGCCAGGGAAGAAGGGATTCGCCAGGTGCTGGAGACGGAATGGGTGCCCGTGCAGCACTTCGCGCGGATGCCCTGGCCGGGCGAGCGCCTGCCGCCCGACGACATCAGCTACTGGTTTCAGGTAGGGATCACGATCTACTGCCGTCCGGTGAACTGCCCGGTCGAACTTCCGCCTGCCACACCTTAAAGGCCTCACTCTGTCAGTTCGCGGGCCTTGCGGGCAATGAGCAGGGTAGTGAAGTTGAACGGCCAGGGCGCGATGCGGCGCAACAGCGCTCCCAGGGCATCGGCCAGCCAGGTCGTGCGGTAATACCCTTTGGCGCGGAAAGGCCAGCCCAGCCCCCACAGAGTGAAACTATGACTGGTGGGCCGCACCAGCACGACCTCGAAACCCGCCCGTTCCACTTCGGCGATGAGCTGATGGTGCGTGTAGGTGCTTTCGTAGAAGTCCTCGCTGGTCAACGTCCCCTGGCCGAGCAAACGGCGCTTCCAGTGTACCAGGCGGTGCACCACGTTGGGATAGGGAATGGTCAGCACGAGCGTCCCGCCGGGCACGAGCACACGATTGGCTTCGCGCAGGGCCGGCCCCATGCCGTGCGCGAAGTGCTCCAACACGCCAAAGGACAGATAGCCGTGCAGCGAAGCGCTGCGGTAGGGCAGCGCGTGCACATCGCCCGCCTGCAACGACAGGGTCGGGTCGTAGGCGCGGGCGGTGCGCAGGGCGCGTTCGGCGTAGTCCAGGCCGATGACGCGCAGCCCCATCTCGCGCAGCCTGATGATCACCGTGCCCAGGCCGCAGCCCGCCTCCAGGATGATCCCCTCTCTGGCGAGGTATTGGGGATACACGCCCAGCGTCTCCCAGGTGCGCCGCTGATCCATCACCTCCAGCTCGGCCTCGACGCTGGCCTGTGACCAGATGTCCTCCCAGGATTGTCGGGTGCGTTCGTAGAGATCGTCGCTCATCGTTCCTCACTTCTGCGCGGAGCGAATGTCCTGCACCAGCGCCATCAGGCGTTCCATGCGGTGATCGTAGGTGTGATGGGCGTGCACGTGCGCCCGGCCTGCTTCGGCGATGCGCGCCCGCTCGTCGTCGTGCGCCAGATAGTATGCGACCAGTTCGCGCAGGTGTTGCGGGTCGCGATAGATGACCAGGTGCTCGCCCACGGTGAACCACTGGTGCACGCCGGGCCGGTCGTCGGTGATCTGAAACGTCCCCACGCCGCACGCCTCGAACAGGCGCATATTGCCGCCCCAGCGCATGAAGTCGCCGTGCGGGTTGACGGCGATGGTCGCCGCGCGGGTGATGCGCAACATCTGCTCGCCCAGTGCTGCCCCGCGATAGTAGAGGCGCAGCGACGGCGGGACTTCGTGCACGCTCCAGATGCCCAGGTCGAAGTCGCGCAGCGCTTCCAGGGCGGCCACCCGTTCGCTGTACAGGCGGGCTGGCACCAGCGTGCCCACCACGCTCACCGCGCAGGCGTAACGGGCGCGTTCGTCCTCGCTCAGCGCATAGGGATAGTGAAACTCCGGATCAATGGCCGACATGGGCAACACTTCCGCGCGCGGCGCACCCAGTTCCCGCCATTGCACCGCGTGATAAAAGTCGTTGGCGACCACCAGATCGTAGAGCGGCGCAGCAGCCCGTTCGATGGGCCGCGAGAAGACGACCGGCGATGTACCACAGCCATAGACCAGCGTCGCGCCGTGATCGCGCTTGAGACGGGCCAGCGTCTCCGGCAGGATCACGCCGTTGTCGCCGGGCAGGATGATCACGTCCGGCTGGAAGCGAGCCGCAAAGTGAATCAGGCGGCGATTGCGCAGGCGAAAATCGGGGTTGGCATAGGGAAAGCGCGCGGCCAGGGCGCTCAGTGCGCGGCCCCAGGTGAGACGCTGCGTCATGCGCAGTTGGCCGGGGCGTGCCCAGGGCAGCGCACTTTGAGAACGCCAGAACACGGCGCACTCGTGCCCCTGCCGACGCAGGGCGCGCACCCAGAAGTGCTGCGCCTGCGAGGGCGGGAACAGCGGATCGGAGTCGGGCGCAGCCCGACGCGCTCGCTCCAGTTCTGCCGGATGGTGTAGAGAAGCAACGAACAGGATGCGCATGGGCACTCACAGACGGCACAGGTCGGTGCCAGTGACGATCAGCTCGCTGGCCGGGCATGTCAGGCCCGGCCCTGGAGGCTGGGAGCAGGCTCTGTTGATGTTGGCGCTTGGCAAAAGGATAACTCCTAGAGCGTGTTACGCACTTTTCCTCCTCATCCCCCGGCCCCTTCTCCCACGCAAGGCGGGGAGCACCTGCGCGAGAGTGGACAAGTCCCCTCGTCCCGCGACGCAGTCGCGAGGGAGAGGGGTGCAGGGATGAGGGGAAAATCCGGCGCAGAAGTTCATACCAGCCTCTAGCTTACCGCAGGCTCCGCAGAGAGCGGTAATGCGGCCTTGGCCCGATATGTCTTATGTTGACAGTGAGGCTTTGTGTCCTTCATGTACGCCGATGACCTCTACAGTTTCAGTCGTTGCTCCCTGCCTGGCCGGGCAGGCCCGGACGCGCTAACCTACGCCTGTCCCATGATCTTGCGCAGATTTTCCTCAAAGGGCGGGTAGACGACGCCGCGCTCGGTGATGATGGCCGTGATATATCTGGCGGGCGTGACATCGAAGGCCGGGTTGCCCACCTGAACCCCGTCTGGCGTAATCTGGCACTCGCCCACATGCGTGACCTCGCGGGCGGGGCGCTCTTCGATCTCGATGTGATCGCCGCTGGGCGTCGCCAGGTCAACGGTAGTCGTCGGCCCGACGACGTAGAACGGCACGCCGTTCTCGTGCGCGACGACAGCCAGGTTGTAGGTGCCAATCTTGTTGGCGGTGTCGCCGTTGGCGGCGATGCGGTCGCACCCGACCAGACACAGGTCTACGCCTCTGGTGCGCATGTAGTGTCCCGAAGCACCGTCGGCGATGACCATATGGGGGATGCCCAGCATCTTCAGTTCCCAGGAGGTCAGGCGCGCGCCCTGTAGTCGCGGGCGCGTCTCGTCCACCAGCACAAAGACCTTCTTGCCGTGTTCGTGCGCCGTGCGGATCACACCCAGGGCGGTGCCGTAGTCCACCGTGGCCAGGCTGCCCGTGTTGCAATGATGAATGACGGTGCACTCATCCGGCACCAGCGGCAGGGCGTTGAGGCCGATCTGCCGGTTGGTGCGCACGTCCGCTTCGGCGATGGCGTGCGCCTCGGCCAGGGCCGCCGCGCGGATGGCTGCGACATCGGTCAGGGCAGGATCGTTGACGCGCGCCAGCACCTGGTTGATCGCCCCGAACAGGTTCACCGCCGTGGGGCGCGAGGCGCGCAATACCTCCGCTGCCTGGGCAAGCTCGCCCCGCAATGCTTCGGGGGTGCTGGCCCGGCTATGCCAGGCGGCGAGCGCCAGACCGTAGGCGGCAGTCGCGCCGATGGCCGGTGCGCCGCGCACCACCATCTCGCGGATGGCCGTCGCCACGTCGCGATAGTCCGTGTAGTCCAGGTAGACCACATCGAAGGGGATCTGGCGCTGATCGAGCAGGCGCAAGACGCCATCAGCCCATTCGAGAGTCCTGAAACTGCTCATGATACTGTTCCTTTCCGGGATGATGCGCTCTTGGGCACAAGTCAGGTTGTTGTAACGAGGCAAGGCGCTGCCTGTCAAGTAGGATTTTTGGATATGTAGTGGTGAGGGCAGGCAAGAGCGTTCGTGAACGGGGCAGCGAGAGGGCGAAGACCTGCCCCGCTCACCCGCTCTCCAGGCCGTGTTGTTCCAGCAGGGCGCTATCCTGGATCAGCGCCTCGGTGGGACCGTCGGCCACGATTGTCCCGTTGTCGAGAATCACCATGCGCGGACATAGTTCGCGCACCAGGCGCATGTCGTGCGAGGCGACGAGCAACGTTTGCCCATTCAACCCCTGCAGAAGCCGGATCAGACCCCGACGGGCGCGCGGGTCGAGGCCGCTGCTCGGCTCGTCCAGGGCCAATACCTGCGGGTTCATGCTCAGCACGGTGGCGAGGGCGATGCGCTTCTTTTCGCCCAGGCTGAGGTGATAGCTCATCCGGTCGGCATAGGCGCTCATGTCCACCGCCGCCAGCGCTCCCCGCACCCGCGCACGGACTTCGTCTTCCGCCAGCCCCATATGCAGCGGGCCAAAGGCCACGTCCTCGAATACGCGCGGCGAGAAAAGCTGATCGTCCGGATTCTGGAAGACCAACCCCACCAGTGCCCGCACCTGCCCCAGCGTGCGGTCGGTCAGCGGCACCCCTCCGATGCGGATCGCGCCCTCGGTGGCCCGCAAGATACCGTTGAGGTGCAGCAGCAGCGTGGACTTACCCGCCCCGTTGGGGCCAACCAGGGCCACACGTTCGCCTGCTGCGACGCGCAGTGATACGTCAGAGAGCGCACGCCGCCCGTCCGGATAGGAGAAGGACAGGCGCTCGATCTCGATCACGGGGGATACGCTATCGGTCATCGCCACCAGAGCACCGCCGCCAGTTCGATCAGTACCAGGAGCAACACAGGCACTGCACCCGTCAGCACCACCCGCGCGGACAGCGGCGGCGGGTTCAGACGGCGCACCTCTCCGGCGTAGCCTCGCGCCACCATCGCCGCGTAGACGCGCTCGCTGCGCTCGTAGCTGCGCAGGAACAGGTTGCCCACCATCCCCCCGGCAACACGCGCCCGCCACAGCAACGATCCTCCGGCGGTGTGTCCCTGCGCGTGTGCGCTGCGGGCAGCGCGGGCGCGCAGCAGGCGTTCAGCCTCGTCGCTCAGCGTGACGCTGTAGCGCACCATGAAAGCGATCAGCGCCACCAACGGCCCCGGCAGGCGCAGGCTGCCCAGCGCCCAGAGCAGATCGGTGAGAGGCGTGCTCATGGTCAGCAGGAGGGCGACCTGGACCGACAGCCAGCTCTTGAGCAGGATGGCGACGAACCGCGCCAGCCCGCTCTGACTGATGGCGATCCCCCCACCGAGCGCCAGCGTCGGCCCCGGCACAGTGACCAGCAATGGCGCTGCCGCCAGCATGAAAGGCAGAGCCACCATCCCCAGGCGGGCCATGCGCCAGGGGCTGAAACGGCCCAGCGCCGCCAGGCCAGCCACCAGCGTCCACAGGGCCGGATAGGCAGGCCAGGCGTGCGTTGGCGTGAGGGTAATTCCGCCGATCAGCGCGAAGGCCACGATCACCTTGGCGCGCGGATCGGCCAGATGCAGCGGGCTGACGCCGGGCTGATAGCGGTCGAGCGAGCGGGTCATTGCCCTTTACCGTTGTCCAGCGGATTCCTGAGCCGTCTGACGCACCAGGCGGGGCACCGCAAAACCAATGCCCGCCACGATCAGCACCCCGATCACCCCCGCAATAATAGTCGTTAACGCCTCGTCGTCAATGCCGGGCACCGTGTAGTCGGGCAGGATTTCATAGGCGGGGTCCTCTGCCCTGTCAATGAACGCTTTATCCTCGGCCACGCGCTCCAGACCGTCGGGGTCGGAGTCGGCCAGCGGCGAAGCGAAAGCGATCGCCAACGCAATCGCCAGCCCGGCAGCAATCAGCGAAGACTGACGGATGCTGCTTGCCGACGGTGCGCCGAGCAGATCGGGGCGGGCCTGACGGATGAAGACCAGCGCGCCCCCCGTGATCAGCGCCTCGCCGATGCCGATCAGGGCGTGAATGCCAGCCATGGCGGGTAGCGCCACGTCCAGCGGCGACGTGCCGGAGACCGCCAGTTCCAGCGCGGTGGCCATGGCCGCCAGTTCCACCGATGCCCACGCGCCCAGCGCTGCTCCGACCAGCAATGCCGACGGATGCGCGCCGAGCGCCCGGCGCAGCCACACG
>FWPU01009036.1_pt1 | contig 16148 bp, 12 predicted proteins | sample 2228361 | NCBI WGS metagenome assembly FWPU01 (sample SAMEA103939777, study PRJEB20133) | metagenome
CCGGGTGGTGGCTACGGTGGCACACAGGCCCTTCCCATCATCTGCTACACGGTGGCGGAAGCACGCCTCAACGGCCTAGCCTTGCCCATGTACGCCGGTGCTGCCGGCGGGGCGGCACCCGTCCGCTATGATCAACCCGCCATGCCCAACTACGCTTGGCCCAGCTACGCGGCTTATCCCAACTACGCCGCGCTGACCTATCCCAAGCAATACTCAGCCACCGCCTGGCCGTACATCGGTCCCTTCTATCCCTATCCGCAGGTCCCCCTGGGATGGCGGAAAGTGACCTTGGAGTGGCACGACGGATGGTGGTTCCTCGACTTCGATGACGGCTCGCACAAGGGACCCGTTTCCGGTTTGTTCCGTGCGATCAAGGGCCATTGATTCGGGCAGATCGTCGCGAGTTTCCTTCTGCCATGGAAATCGGGTCGTTGCCTCTTCTCTGGCAACGGCCCTTTTCTGTTTCTTGCCGTCCGAGTTGTTTTAAGATCCGTCGTTTCCCATCGCTGCCTGCTGGCCCTTGAGTGATAGCAAACCATTAGGCGTTATCCGATAGCCCGGCTCCCGGCTATGCGTACCGTTGCGCGGCGTGACTCCCCAGGGCGTGACGAGAGCCGGTGTGGGGCGGCAAGGCCGCCCGACCCGCCCGATCGCAACCGTTACGCTCGTGACAATCGGAACAAGAGACGGGCGAAGTCGCTCCGATTGTTCGCCTTGTGATGCGTAAGCAAAGCAACGCGTTCTATATTTCTCTCGGAGGATGGTCGATTTTCGGCAGCACGTCGGGCGTCGGCCGATTTCTCAAGCCCATACTGCCCAACCACGCGACGGAATAGGCCGCTTGCGACCTGCTGCGCTGCGACCCGTTCGATACGCATATAATGATGATGCATGGCGAGGTTCGGCGGTCATTTCCCCTTCTGAGAGGAGGTTAAACGATGCGTCGCCAAGCAAGGGTCCTCTGGATCGGTTGCGTTCTCATCGCTTTCGGCGTCGGCCCTGCGGCGGCCCAGGATTGGGCATCCAAGATGTTTCAGATCCGAGAGCACAACTTCGGCGTCGTGCCTCGTGGTGCCAAAGCGGAATTTCGTTTCGAATTCAAGAACATTTACACGGAGGAAATTCACGTCGCCAATGCCAGGTCCTCGTGCGGCTGCACGTTGGTCCGTGTGGAAAACCCCAGCGTGAAGACGTACGAGACCGGAGCGATCGTCGCGACCGTCAACTCTCGAGCCTTCTTGGGGGCGAAAGGCGCCACCATCACGGTCACTTTCGATAAGCCTCAGTACGCCGAGGTCCAATTGAGGGTGCAAAGCTACATCCGCAGCGACGTCGAGTTCGACCCTGAGTGCGTCCGCTTCGGCACCGTGGAGCAGGGCGCAGAGGCGGAGCAAAGCGTAATCGTCAATCGGATCGGCCGCGGTGATTGGCGGATCCTTGAAGTGAAGAGTGCCGTTCCCTATCTTTCTGCCGAGGTCCTACCGCCGGAACGCACGGCGAACGGGATCAATTATCCGCTCAAGGTACGCCTATCGGGCGACGCACCGGCCGGATCGCTCCATAAGTACCTGACGCTGGTGACGAACGATCCGCAGCTTCGCGAAGTGCCCCTCATGGTGGAAGGGAACGTCGAGGCCCTGGTGACGGTCACGCCGACGCTCTTATTCTTGGGCGTGGTCAAACCCGGCCAGTCGGTATCCCGACAGCTTGTTGTTCGGGGACGGCAACCTTTCTCCATCATCGGCGCGGAGTGCTCCGATTGCCCCTCGGGGAGCCTGCAATGCCATATCCCAACCGGTTCCGACCCGCGGAGTCTGCACATCGTGGCGGTGAAGTTCACCGCCGGCGATCAGGAAGGACGCGTCAACATCCGCCTGCACATCCGTAGCGACCGCGAAGACATGCCAATCCCCGAAGCCACGGCGGTGGCATTGGTCAAGAATTGACTTTCCACCGCAAGAGTGGAACGGCGCCGACGGCTGACTCATGCCTTTGATGATGGCCGACCAAGAACGCGACGGCCGTGAGGAAATCGCTCGCCCCCCGAGTCGGGCGCTGACGGTGATGCTTGCCGCGCTGTGGGCAACGATCATGATCCCGCTGGTTGCCCACGGCGGTTTCGTCTGCGATGACTGGATGGTGCTTTCGCACGCCGTCGAGCATCCGACGTGGCGCGAGAACCTTCGCTCGTGGTTCCCGCTTTTCGCCGCCCGTCCCCTGGCGCCGGTCTTATTGGCGACGACATCGACGCTTTTACCCCCTCTTCCCTCCGTTTACGTGATCTTGCATCTGTCTCTCCTTGCGTCGGCGATGGGGCTTGTCGCCCGGATTTGGCGCCGATTCTTCGGAGCGGGCGCAGCGGCGGGCTTCTTCATCTTGGCCACGCTCCCTAGCGTCGCTTCTACGTGGATCTTTTCGCCGGGAATGCAGCAGCTTGCTTCTGCCGCCTATTTGATATGGGCGGTCTCTCTGTATTTGACGGCGGCCGCAGCGGAAGCGAAAACGCTCCTTCGCCGCATCGGCTTGGCAACGGCGGTCGCCGCACTTCTGCTGTCGGGGCTGATTCTCTACGAGATATTTCTTCCTCTGCTCCTGATCCAGTGGGCGCTGCCGCTGGCTCTGCGCTGGGAAAAAGTGGAAACACGCCCCGAGGAATCGGTGCGGCCGCCCGCGGCGGTCTTGCGGCACGAAGCGATCTTCTGGGCGGTGGTGATCGCCGTGCCCGTCGTTGCCGCGGTGATCCTGCAAAAATGGGTATTACCCTCTTTCGCACCGGATATGTCCCGGCTGCAATTCGCCGGATCGGGAATGGCGGTGCGAGCCGCCGTCTACTGGTTGACGGCCGTACTGGTCCAGCTTCCGCTCCTGTGGACGGAGGGCATCTTGCGGTTTTCCGACGCTTGGGATTGGTGGACGCTGATCGCGGCCGCCGCGTTCCTGCTGGTGCTCGGACCTTCCACGCAAGGCTGGGTCCATGGAGACCGTACCGTTTCCCAAAGCCGAGCCGTTTGCGGAGGAGCATCTGCGTCACGTCAAGGCCGCAAGGCCGATCAAGCGGGCCGCCTTTTGCGAATCGCATGCTGGGTCGCCGCCGGCAGTTCGATCTTCTTGTTCGTCCTATCGAATTCGTACGCCGCCGTGTTCGGATACGACAATCGGAAGCTCTCGAGTTTTTGGGTAGCCTCCGCGTTGGCCGTCAGTGCCGGCTTGGGGCAAAAGCCGCTCACGGTGTTTCGCGGCGGTAACTTAGGGGGATGGGTGTTCTTCTTGTGCGTTTTTGCCTTGAACACGACGTCGTTCCTCATCCAGAGGAACCATTACCTGCTGTCTTGGCACATGCAGCGGACAATTCTTGAGGATATGGCAAGCTCATTGCCGCCCGATCAAGGTCGTCCCATCACGGTCTTGGCCGCGGTCCCGGCGGTGGTGCCCGGCAACTATAACGACGAGTGCGTATTTACGCGGCCGTGGGACATCGGCAATGCGGCGCGAATGCGGACGGGGGGCCGAATCGGGGACGCCGCGCCGATTTATCCTTGGCTTATCCGTCAGGACAGAGTTCGCTTTTCGCCGGACGGCATCGTCATCGACGATTTATGGGCGGCACGCTATGGCGAGGATTTTTGGCTGTTTGGGTGGAAGCTGTCGGCCGCCGAAATCCGGCCCGTCAGTCGCCGTTTCCTCGGGATACCGCTACTACCGGCCTCCCGCTACCCCAGGCTTGATGCGGTTGCCGCATGGATCCCCATCGACTCGCATGAGCGGTTGCAAGCCGCGTTGAACGACTGGTTCGAACAGGAAGTGTGCACGAGTGCAATGTCACGATCGGCGGTCGTGACGCAGACGGCTGCCGAATGGTTTCGCGAGCGATTTCTGGGCAAACCCGCGACCGATCACGGGAAAGGGACGACAAGACCCTGAGGGCGAGACCGTGATAACGCCGTCGTTCCGAAGCATCACCGCTCAAGGGACACCCTGAACTGAACCGCCCGCCGTTTAGGCGGGCGGCTCATTCTCGTTATTGTTCGCTACGGGCGCGACGAGTTTGCCTCGCGCGCGTCTGTGGTCAGGCGTTCGCGGCGGGCGGGGCCTTTTTTTTGGCCGGCGCTTTCTTCTTGGCCGGCGCCTTCTTGGCGGGGGCCTTCTTCACAACCTTCTTGGCCGGCGCCTTCTTCACGGCCTTTTTCGCCGGGGCCTTCTTCGCGGCTTTCTTCACCGCCTTCTTGGCCGGGGCCTTCTTCGCCACTTTCTTTTGGGCCACCTTGGGGACCTCCTGTGTTGAACCTCTCGGCGTCGTCCGCGCGTCTCTACTGCCACGTGAGAAGCCGCCGACTCCGCCCTTCCTCGAGAGAACCGGAAACCACGTACCGGCGCCGCATCCGCAGCGGCATAGTCTCGTCCGTCTTATCGTGCATTCCTCACGTGTGACGTTGGCAGGTGACAATCCATGCAGCAACTCTGCGACACATCCGACTACGCACGATAACTTATGCCATAATGTTATCGTCTTCTTCGAAACTTGCAAGTTGGCTTTTGTGCAATTGCCACATTACGCGACGAAAAGGCCGCATCATGCGCGTTCCAGGGTAGCACGTCTCGCCGATGATAGCCGCAGGTCACGCTCGTCACGCCTGTCGTCGAGGTTCAACAACTTACGGCGAAGCGCGAATCACGCTGCAAAAAGGCGGTTTTCGACGCACAACGGGAAATGATCTTCAGCGGCTCGTGAGGCATCCGGTACTACCGTTGACGCTCGTTCACAACCGTGACAAGATTGAGTTTGCGGTTCGATAAGCGACCTCTTCGAAGGCGAACAGCGATGAATACTTCGCGGAATCTTCTCTGGATTCTCACGGCCGGGCTGGTTTTCTGGTTGATCGGGCTCGGCGCCGTTCTTTCCGTGTCGTCGGTCTTGCACGCGATGGGCGATGTGTCGGGCGCGGTGGTCGTGCGATACATCGCCTTGGGCGTCGGAGTCCTGGCGATCCTCGATCTTGTGATGCTGGTCATCCTGCTGGCCTTGTGGCACTTGGCGCGGCCCGACGGCGAGGCTTGAATCGCTTCGCTTCTCTCTCGGTAGGAAGAGGGATTTGCGATCGCATTGCGAATGGAGGACGCGACGGACTCGCGAGGAAGCCGCGCAGCCCGGCTTCGTATTCCTTCTTTCGACGGCAAACCGGTCGATATAATCAACGGAAGGAGCGCTGCCGTCGGGCCGATGCGGTAGCATCGGCTGCGACGCTCTGCCCGGTGGCAAGCTTTCTGGTAACGGAGCGGCTCTTGAGTTCGGATCAGTCACGGGAAAGGACGATGCAACAGCCGAAAGGCCGTGCCGTGCCGCCGCCATTACCGCGGGATCGGCAGCCGACCTCGCCGCGCGACCCTGCCGCCGCAACACATCGCGCCGAAGTACCCGTCGAGCAACCGAATCATGTCGATGCGGTCGAGCCGGTGCCGGCCGTCATTGTCGATGATGCGGGTGCGGCGGCATCCGCCGCTTCGCCCTTGAGCCGATTGCGCGGCAAGACCGAAGCTCCTGATTACGTGCTCGTCAGCCGGCAAAGGATTCAAGCGTACGTGCTGCTGTTGATTGGAACGGGTTTGGTCGCTTTCGTCTTGGGGTGGGAAACGGCCGGTTCGCGCTGGCCCGATACCACGGCTTCGTCCGGTACCGGAGCGAAAACTCCCGGCGATCCCGTCTTGTTGACGGGCAGAGTGCATTTCGCGGGCAAGGGAAAACCTTTGGCGCCCGATGCCGGAGCCGTCGTCATTGCCTTGCCCTTGGAGCCGCCTAAGGAACGTGTGGCCGTCGAGGGGCTGCGCCCGTGGAATACCAGCCTCATTTCGCGGAAAGAGGCGACGGATCAAATAGCGCGTCTGGGAGGCGCCTTCGCCCAGGCGGACGCGGACGGTAGTTTCAACGTCGTGGTTCCACGTCCGGGCGAGTATCGCCTCCTGATCATCTCCAACAATCTGGCGCGTCCCGCGACGATTACGGCTCGGCCCAACCGGGGGATCGACGAATTGGACGTGAAGGGTATCGGACAATACTGCGATCGCCCGGCCGACCTGATCGGCCCGCAGGCTTACCTCTGGACGCGCGTTGAAGTCCGGCCGGGAATGCCACCGGTGCGGCATGTCTTTCAGGAGGGAGATGATCTGGGGCTGGATCAGATAGGCCTACCCTGAACGGCGGCCCGGCTCGGGGAGAAAGCGATGACGCGGGAAGGATTCACGCATCCCACCGCCCGCGGAAATCACGGAATAGCACCTCGCGTACCACGAGTTCCCGCTGCGGCAGGTGTTTCGCTGCGGATGCTTCCGCGCTCGCCGCTTCAGCTTGGGTTCGAACTTCAAAAAGGACCAAGTCGAGTTCGGAACCCGCCTCGACGCGAGCCGGTGCAAGGGCCAACAGTTCCGCAGGATGTTCCACGGCCATGGCCAAGGCGTCGCCCAAGGAAATACCGGCTGCATCCATGATGTTGACGACGCCTTGTCCGATCGGTCGCGACGCTCCGGCAAGGAGCGTCCTCTGACCGGCGATGACCAAGCGTCCGTCATCCAGAACCTCGAGCGGGCAAAGCTCGGTTTCATACCGCCCGGGCGGCAGTCCCGCCATACCCGATAGATCGCTGATCAAGATGCAGTTTTTCGTCGATTTTGCACGGACGGCGACCTTCACGAAGGCGGGCGGCAAGTGGCAACCGTCTACAATCAAGCTGGCCCGCAGCCGATCTTCCGCAAGCTGATCCCACAGGTAGTTGGGGTGCCGCGGCATGATCGGATGCGCACCGTTGCCCAGGTGCGTGCTCAAACAGGCCCCCGCATCGACCGCCCTCGCGATCTGCTCGCCGTCGGCGGTCGTGTGACCGATCGCGACCACAAGTCCCGCCTTCACGGCACGTCGAATGAAGTCCGGGGCATTTTCGTACTCGGGTGAGAGTGTGATCAACCGGATGTTGCCGTCAGCCGCGTCTTGCAGCCGAGCAAACTCTTCCCAGTCGGGAGCGCGAACATGCGGCAACGGATGAGCACCGCGCGGGCCGTCTTGCGGGCTGATGTACGGGCCTTCGAGGTGCAGGCCGGGAATGCGCGCTCGGAGCAGAGAATCCTCGGCGACGGCATGGCTGAGCACTCGGCAAGCGTGGACGAGAACATCATACGATTGCGTCGTCAATGTCGGCAGAAATCGCGTGGTCCCGAATCGCCACAGCGACGCGGCAATGCGAAAGACATCCTCCGCTTGGAGTTGCGGCGAACTAAACTCCCGTCCGCCGAAGCCGTTGATTTGGATGTCGAAAAAGCCTCCCGAGACGAACAGGGAGCGCTCGCCCGGCGGCTCCGCCGTCCGGTGCCCACTGCCGGAGGCCGCGTCAACGCCTCTTGTTGCGGTCGCGGCGTCCTCCACGGCGAGGATGCGCCCGCGGTCGATGTGGAGTATCACCTCTTTGCCGGAGGTCGGCAGCACGGCAGACAGGGAAAACTTGGAATCAGCCTTCATGGGATGGCGCTCAACTCGGCGTCAATTCGCGGCCGACGCGGAAATATCTGCGGTCATGGCGTCTTCGGGCACCCTGGAAAGCAAAAGTGGAGTGTTTGCGAAGTCTGTTCGCGTCACCAACGGTTCCGGTGAACACGGTCGGGAGGATGGCGACGGACCACGGGTGGTGATTCCGCCGGATAACCAAACAACAACAAGCTGTGTGGAATCACATGCTCCGGGATCCCCAACAGCTCCCGTAATCCTTCCACCCGTTGTTCGCGAGGGTACACGCCGGTCCACAGTCCGCCAAGCCCCAGGGCATGGGCGGCCAGCAACATGTTTTGTGCCGCGGCAGCACAGTCGATGACCCAGTATCCTTTCGACAATTCCAGCGTCAAATCGCCGCAGATGAGGACGCCGAGGGGAGCGTAACGGGCGGCATCCGCGTTGGGGAACCGTCCCGCGATTTCCAGCAGGATAGGCCGCTCATCGATGACGACGAAATGCCAAGGTTGGGCATTCCTGGCACTCGGCGCAGCCATGGCGGCTTCCAAGAGTCGCTCGAGTGCGTCCGCCGGCAGACTACGTTCTTCAAATCGGCGAATACTTCTTCGTGTCAAAACGGCCTGGATGGCGTCCATGGTGAAGCCCTCGCCCCGGAGTGGATGAGAATGCCGGCGTCGTAACCAACGCGGTATCTCTGATCCTTTCGCCGATAGCATACGTATTAATAAGGGTAAAGTGTAGCCGTACTCCGCCGGCTCCCCAAGTTCCGGCCCGTTCTGATCGTATGAAGGCCTTTCGCAACGAGCAGGCGCGGACTCTGGGCACTGTCGGTTGCGACTGCCAAGTAACGGTTGTGCCTCGGTTGCACGGCATCGCAAGTCCGGTGGGCTGCGAAGTTCGATTTCGGGCGGGAACGGGCGGCGGCAATCCGGACACGCATGGCGCGGTACGGCGGCGACGGACGGTCCCAAGGTCCTTTCTTCGGAGGGCTGTGGCGACGCTTTGCCGAGAGGACTAAAATTGCCGGAGTCGCCCGGCTGCGGCGGCAAATCGGCGGTGCGATCGTTCGCTGGAACCCGAAACGACGAGCGATTGGGCGATCCGGCGAGGATTCCAATGCGGCAGGAGTGGCTTCGGCTATGATCCACGTAAGCAACGGGTTGCCCGACGGCAAGTATCCCAGTTACGACCGGGGTGAGAAAGCGGCGCTGTTCATCCCGTGCTACATCGACCAGTTCTTTCCTCAGATCGCGGAGGCCACCGCCGCCATTTTGAAGAAGTTGGGGATTCCCGTTGTTTTCCCGGAAGGCCAGACCTGTTGCGGACAGCCTGCCTTCAACTCGGGCTATTGGGAGGAAGCGGCAAGTGTGGTGCGGCATTTTTGCGACGTCTTTCGGCCGTACCGGTACATCGTATGTCCCTCCGGTTCGTGCACGGCGATGTGTCGGGTTTTCTTCGAGCAGGTGGATCCCGACGAACGAATCGTCTCCGTCGGACGCCGCGTCTTCGAGCTTTCGGAGTTCTTGGTCAATGTAGTGGGCGTTGCCGATTTGGGCGCTAGGTTTCCGTACAAGGTGACGATGCACAGCGGTTGTCACGGGCGACGTGAATTGGGCATTCTGGATCAACCCCTCACTCTTCTGCAAAACGTGAAGGATCTTGTGTACTGCGAGCTGCCCAACATTGAGGAGTGCTGCGGGTTCGGCGGAACGTTCAGCGTCAAAATGCCGGGCACGTCGATCGCGATGGGTGAGACGAAGGCGGCCAACATCTTGCGGAGCGGTGCCGACGTGGTGACCTCCGTGGACATCAGTTGCCTCATGCACGTGGGAGGCATTTTGAAAAGGAATCCCCAGATGCGACATATTCGCCCGATGCACATTGCCGAAATCTTGGTTCAGCGATGACCGCGGCCGCAAACGGCCGGGACGAACCGAGGCGTTGGGTCGGAAAGAGCCGCTCCCATAACCTCTTAGGAGGCACGCGATTTCATGACGTCGCCAGGGCTGCATCTATCGGGCGCTCCGTTTTTGAGGAACGAGAACAAAGGACTGGCCGAACCTCACGGCCCGCGCGCGCTGGGCGAGTCCGCGGAACGTTCCAGCAAGCACAACCGCCAGGTGACCCTGTCGGTGCCCCACTGGGAGCACTGGCGAGAAGAGGCGCATGCGGTCAAGCGATTCTCCATCCTCAATCTGGATAAGCTCCTCGTCGAGTTCGAGCGAAATGCGGCGGCTCGCGGAGCAGTCGTGCTTTGGGCTAAGGACGCGGAAGAAGCGAACCGGCACATCCTGGAAATTGTCGAACGGCACCGGGTCAAAACGGTCGTCAAATCGAAGTCCATGGTCACTGAAGAGATGGAGCTGAACCAGGTCCTGGCTGCGGCCGGGGTTCGCGCCCTCGAGACGGATCTCGGCGAATACCTGGTGCAGTTGGCCGGGCAACGCCCGGTACATATCGTGACGCCGGCCCTCCACTTGTCGGCCGAGGATGTGGGGCGTCTATTCGCCGAAAAACTCCAAGAGCCTTACACGAGCGAACACGAAAAGCTGACGGACATCGCGCGGCGGCATTTACGAGAGGAGTATCTTCGAGCCGATATGGGCATTTCCGGCGTCAACTTCGCCCTGGCCGACACAGGATCGATCTGTATCGTCGAGAACGAGGGAAACGCCGGGCTTTCGATTTCGGCGCCGCCGGTGCATGTCGCGGTGATGGGCATCGAAAAGGTCATTCCCGGCATCCGCTATCTCCCCCTGTTTCTCAACCTTTTGGCACGGAGCGGTACCGGCCAAAAACTGACGACTTACACCCACATTGTGCATGGAACCACGCCCGGCCGGACATGCTACATCATCATCTTGGATAATGGGCGGTCCAACGTTCTGCGGGATCCCGCCGCCCGCAGTTCCCTTTTCTGTATTCGTTGCGGTGCGTGCCTGAACGCCTGTCCGGTATATCGACGCACGGGCGGTTGGGCCTATGGGTGGGTCTATCCCGGCCCGATCGGTGCGATTATCACGCCGCATTTGGTGGGCATGGAGAATGCCGGTAAGCTGCCGTTCGCGTCGTCGCTGTGCGGGGCGTGCGGCGAGGTCTGCCCGGTCAAAATCGATATCCCGCACCAATTGGTTCACTTGCGGCACAAAGCGGTCAATAACCCCTCCCCGGTCCGCTCTCCCTTCGAGCGTTTGATATGGAAGGCTTGGTCCTGGGCGATGGCGGGGCCGCTACGCTATCGCCTCGCCATGACCACGGTACGATTGGGAGTGCGATTGGCGAAGTTCCTTCCGTGGCATCCCGCCCAATTGGGCGCCTGGACCCGCGGGCGTGAATTGCCGGAGGTTCCGGCCTACACATTCCGGGCCTGGTGGCGGCGACGCGGACGCGAGTTTGCCCAAGATGACGAAAAATCGGGCGTCGCCGCGCCTGCTTTGGAAAAGGAGGTTTCGGCATGACAAGCCGATCGCTCGTACTGCAAAGGATCCGAGTAAACCTGGGAGCATCGGCGTCGCCGGAGCTTCCTCCCGTGCCGGTGGTTTGGCCGACGACGAATCCCACTTCCTCGGAGCTGCGCGCACGGTTTGTCGAGGAGCTGCGATCCGTACATGGAGAGCCGATCGCGGCTGCCAACCGCGAGGAAGCCGCCGCAATACTGCGGGAGTTGGCGCAGGCGTCCGGCTGGAATCAAGTCTTGATCATGGACCGCCCGCTTGTCCGGGATTTGGTCTCCAAGATCGATCTTCCTTGGGAGACGGTGCTTTTGCCGGAAGATCCGCCGGCCCGCGACTTGGCGGGCATTCCGGCCGCCGTCATTCAGGCCGACTATCTATTGGCTGATACCGGTTCCAGTGTGGTCGTCTGCGAACGGCCGGGCGAGCGGCTCGCATGCTATCTTCCCCCCGTGTGTATCGTGCTGGCCGAGGTCTCGCAACTCCGCGAGCACTTGCCGGCCCTATGGAGCGAGCTGGCGACGAAGGCTGCGGAGCCGGATCGCCGCGGCGAATTCGTCATCATTACCGGTCCGAGCCGTACGGCCGACATTGAAAAAATCCTCATTCTCGGCGTTCACGGCCCCAAGCGCCTGGTAGTGCTGGTCGTAGGCTAAACAGTACGGTTCGAATTTCTCTTGCCGATTTTGTGCAGATTACTTACCACATGCTGGACGTTTTGATCATTGCTCCGCATCCGGATGACGCGGAGTTTGCGATGGGCGGCGCAATCCTGAAGATGAAGGCGGAGGGACTTCGCGTCGGTATTCTGGATTTGACCGATGGAGAGCCGACGCCGTTCGGCAGCAGAGAGATTCGCCGACAAGAAACCGAAGCCGCCACGAAAGTGTTGGGCTTGGATTGGCGTTCGAATCTGGGACTTCCCAACCGGTCGCTCGAGGCCACGCTCGAAGCGCGAGCCAAACTCGCCGGTGTTTTGCGAACGACTCGTGCTCACGGCATCTTTTGTCCCTACTGGGAAGACACGCACCCCGACCACACGGCGGCCAGGCAGCTTATCGAGGCGGCCAGGTTTTGGGCAAAGCTGACAAAAACGGATTTGCCGGGCGAACCATTCCATCCGCGACGGGTGATTTACTATTTCTGCACGCACATCCGAAAGATTCCGGAACCGTCGTTCGTCGTGGACGTGAGCGAATTTTGGGAGAAAAAGCTCGCCGCCGTGCGATGTTACGCCAGCCAGTTGGCGAATTCTCCCGGCGGATCGACGGCCGGTCTGGAGGAACAAATCGAGTATCGCGGTCGCATGTGGGGTTGGACTGCCGGGACGCGTTACGCGGAACCTTTCGCGGTTCGCGAGATTCTGCATGTAAGCGACTTTCGGGCGATTCTCTGAGATGCTCGAGGGGTACCCGGGGGGACCGAAACGCCGTCGTCGCGCCGATGTGCTCGGATTTTTCCTGTCGAACCGAATTTCGGGCGCGACTTTTCCCGGAAGACGGCATGGCTTGCGGTCAGGCCCGATTGAAATGTTGACGGCGGCGTCCCTCCCCCGCATGAGTGGAAAGCAAGGCTTCGATCAGCAACCTTCGCAATCCCCCTCTTAAAGGTGTAGCCTTTGCTGCGCTTGCTTTTCGCCGATTGGTACCTGAGCGAGATTTAACGCTTGGCACGATGCCACGGGCCGCCGTAACGGGCGGCAAAACCGGCGGCCGAAGATTACAATAAAGTCCGGGAGTGGCCACGCGGAAAGTTGTCGGGCGGGGACTGCAACCGCCAAAACCTCCTTGAGCCTCTCTTGTCGCGATGAACACCGTTTCGGAGGAGTCGATGTTAGCGAAGCCGCCGGCTGACGTCTCCGTGGTGACTGCGGTGCGTTATTTAGGCCGGAACATTCGTCGTTTGCGACGACACCTGGCAGGCCTGTCAATGGCACGGGATCCGGAGTCGGTCCATCAAGTTCGAGTCGCGTGCCGCCGCCTCCGCGCGGGATTTCGCGTTTTTCGTAAGATCTTGGGAAAAGAACGCGCAAACCGTTGGCGGGCGGCGCTCCGCGACTTGGCGTCCGGATTGGGAAAGGCAAGAGATACGGATGTGCAAATCGCCGCCGTGCTGGGACGCCTGGGCGAGAGCGACGATCCCGAGATCCGTCGTGGGATGGTATTCTGGATCGCCGGGTTGGAAAGAACGCGCTGCCGGTGCCAAGTGCAAGTCCGGCACGCGCTCCGGCGCTTCTTGCGAACGGGGACGCTCCGCCGGATGAGAGAGTGGTTGAACGAAGCCAAGCGAACGCATGCCGCCTTCGTCGGAAAATTGGAATCGCCCCCCGCCGGATACGAGCGGCGCTTGCTTCGGCGGATGGAGCAATTTCTCGAATACGGCGATTCACTGCAGGATGAAATGGACGTCGCGCGGCATCACGAGTTTCGGATCGCCGCCAAGAAGTTTCGCTATACTCTGGAGATTTATGCGCCGGCGCTCGGGACGCAGTTCGAGGTGGCGTTGGAAGTCGTGCGAGAAATGCAGTCCTACCTGGGCGAAATTCACGACTGCGACGTTTGGGACGCGGAGTTGGAGGCCGCCGTTCGTCGGCTCAAGGTCGGGGACAAGCTGCTTCCGGGTTGGATGAATCAAGAGCGGTGCGCGGCCGGGCTCGAATTCTTGAAAGAGGCATGCCGGGTACGGCGCCGGCAACTGTTTGCCGCAACCTGCGCTTTCTGGCACGATGAAAAAGTGGCGGATTTGTGGCCCCGAATCGCCGCGGCCCTGAGTAAGTCGGAATGCAGGGAGGATTCCGATACGGCGGGGCGCCCCGTGTAGTTTCGCGCCCACGGTGCTCGCCAGGTCGCCGCGGCCCCGTGCAGGGATCGGCGGAAGCGATTGCGGCAAACCCCTGCCGAACTCGGTGCACTGAATCCCGGAACTCATGGACACAAGCCTCTGTCGCCGAAAATGAATGATTTTTCGCAAACGAACGCCCCTTGTCCGCAACCGGGATCGAGCGGCACGGCGGGAAATCCGGTAGCCGTCATCGATATCGGTACGAATGCCATTCGAATGGTCGTGGCGCAAGTGCTTGAGGAGGGGCGGTACGAAGTCCTTGAACGATTCCAGCGCGCGGTGTGGCTCGGCCAAGACACGTTCCGACGTGGTCGAATCGGCGCACAGTGCATGCGTGCCACGGTCGAGATTCTACGCGACTACATGCGAGTCTTGCGCGAGTACCGAATCGAGAAGGTTCGCGCCGTGGCCACCAGCTCGCTGCGCGAGGCCGCCAATGCCGACAACGTGCTCGACCGTATTTATTTGGCCTGTGGGCTGAACATCGAGATCATCAGTATCGCCGAGGAGGGGCGATTGACGGTGGCCGCCGTCCGAGAGGCGGTGGGTGATTTGTCCGAGGTCAACCAAGGGCATTCTCTGGTCGCGGACGTCGGTGGAGGAAGCACGATTCTTACCATCCTCGACGAAGGTGAGATCGTGAATTCCGTGGGCGTACGATTCGGCGCCGTCCGGCTCTTGGAGATGCTATCCGCGCGTTCGGAGCCGACTGATAAGCTGAGCGAGTTATTTCGACAACATATCCGCATGCAAGTGGCCTCCGTCAATCGCACCTTGCCGCTGGCGCACTGCGACACGTTCGTGGCGGTGGGCGGGGACGTGCGATTCGCGGCTCGCGAGGCGGGACGCCCGACGCACTCGGAAGACTTGCTGGAGCTGCCCAAGGATCGCTTCGAACGCTTGATCGAACAGTGCGTGCGGTACTCGCCCGAGGAATTGTGCCGCCGCTTCAATCTCACCTTCGCCGAGGCGGAAACCCTGGTTCCCGCCTTGCTGATGTACTGGGAGCTGCTGGCCCACACCCAAGCCACACGGCTGCTGGTCGCCAAGGTTTCCATGCGCGACGGCGTGTTGGCGGAACTGGCCCGCGAGATGATCGGTTCCGAGGACCGATCCATCCGCGAGGGCATTCTGCATGCGGCCTATGCCATGGCGGCCCGCTATTGCGTCGACCTTGAGCATGCCCGGGTATCCTCCGAAATCGCCGTTCGGCTTTTCGATTACTTGCAGAGCGACCACGGGTTGCAACGGCGCCATCGTTTTCTGTTGCAAATCGCGGCCATTCTCCATGAAGTAGGGGGATTCATCAGCCCGAACGCCCACCACAAACATAGTTATTACATCATCGCCAACTCGGAGATATTCGGCCTAAAGCCTCAGGAGACGGAGATCATCGCGCACGTCGCGCGTTACCACCGTCGAAGCCCGCCCAAGCCGTCGCACGTCGAATACGCGACGCTGCCGCGGGAGAGCCGCGTGGTGGTGAATAAGCTGGCCGCGGTGCTTCGCATCGCCGACGCCCTCGCCCGCGGAAATATCCAGTCGGCCGAGCAAGTGGAGCTTGGACACGATGAGGACGAGCTTTTCATTACAATTCGCGGTTTATCGAAAGTCTTCTTGGAAAAACGCTCCGTGGCTTTGAAGAGCGATATGTTCGAGGACGTTTACGGCATGAAGGTCCGCGTCGAGTGATCTAAGGAGAGGCGTGAGGCGACGGGGAGCCGCGGGACTTTTTCGGCGACTCCGGCCGGCGGCTGCTAGCGGCCGAACGCGGTTCGCTGATCCTGTAACAGACGCGAAGGCCGTCGGAAGCTCCGGCGAATCGGCTGCGTCAACACTGGGCGATTGGGAGATTTCCGTCTTGGAGGCGGGTGACACGATGTCCAAGAAAAAGGCGATCGAGCCGTTCTTCAATCGCGAATTGAGTTGGCTGGAATTCAATCATCGCGTGCTGGCGGAAGGTTTGGCCACCGACGTTCCGCTTCTGGAGCGGTTGAAGTTCCTGGCGATCGTTTCGACGAACCTCGACGAGTTCTTCATGATTCGCGTCGCCGGCATCATCCAGCTCATCAAGAGCAATTCGAAGAAGCGCGATCCGGCGGGCATGACCCCGCAGGAACAGTTAAACGCGGTGCGAAGGCGGGTTCACCGCATGGTGGCCGAACAATCGGCGGGGATTCGGCAGGTGATAACCGCCCTTTGGGACGAAGGACTCTGCGTGCTTCGACCGCAGGAATGGTCGGTCCAGGATCGTCGCTATCTGACCGATTATTTCGAAAAAGAGTTGTCCTCCCTATTGACACCGCTCGCGATCACCACGCTGGATCCGCCGCCGGTGCTGGCCGGACGGCGGGCTTCCCTTTGTC
>FWPU01009037.1_pt1 | contig 16147 bp, 12 predicted proteins | sample 2228361 | NCBI WGS metagenome assembly FWPU01 (sample SAMEA103939777, study PRJEB20133) | metagenome
ATAAAAAAAAGTAATATAATAATATTATAAATAAAATGAGAAGCATAATCTTTATTATATTATTTATTCCATTTACATTAATAATGGGCACAGCATCTATAATTAGCATGCTAATAATTAGAAATAAAAATATAGGATATTATTATGCTCATATATGGTCAAAAGCATCAATTTTTTTAGCAGGTATAAAAGTAAAAGTTAAAGGGATAGAGAATTTAAAAACCAATAAACCAGTAATATATATAGCTAATCACCAAAGTTTATTTGATATTCCATTATTATATGCCTATATAAAAAAGCCTTTCATAATAATGGCAAAAAAGTCATTATTTCAGATACCAATTTTTGGATGGCATTTATCACTTTCTGGGAATATACCAATAAATAGACAAGATATATATAGAGCAGCTGAAAGTTTATTAAAAGCATTAAAAAAAGCAAAAGGGGACTATTCTATATTACTTTTTCCTGAAGGAACAAGAAGTTTAGATGGTAATCTTTTGCCATTTAAAAGAGGAGCTTTTTTATTAGCAAAACGAGTATGTCATCCAATTATCCCTGTAATTATAAAAGGAACAAATCAAGTTTTACCAAAAGGAAAGTTATTGATAAAAAGCAGCATTGTTGAATTAGAATTTATGAATATGATAACAAATGAAGAAATAAACAAATTTTCAATAGATGAATTAACATCTAATGTTTGGAATTTAATGCACGAAAGAACTATTAATACTAAAAACAGGAAATAAAAGAATTAATTGATGATTTTTGCTTAAAGATAATGAGGTAATTAGCATTTTATGATATAATTAATAAAAAGAACTCTTATGAACGAAATGCATCAGCAATTAAAATTATTAGCTGAAATAATACGAAGAGTTACCTCTTCAGAATATCCTCAAGCGACAGAGGGGATAATGGAATTAGCAACTCAATATATAGGAGCTGAAAGGGGTACAATATTTTTACTAAGCAAAAAAAAGAGGCTTTTAGTTACATACATACAGGTAAAAAGTGATAGATTAGAAGAAATATGTTTACCAAGTAATCTTGGTATAGTAGGTAAAACGATAAGAACAGGTAAAATACAAATATGCAATAATGCATATGCTGATCCTGATTTTTATTCAGGAGTTGATCAAATTACAGGATTTGAAACCAGGAATTTATTAGCTGCTCCATTAATAAATGATAGGAATGAAATAATAGGAGCTATTGAATTAATAAATAGTATAAAAGGAGGATTCACAGAAGAGGATGCATTACTACTTGACAATATAGCTCATATAGCCTCTGTTCTTATTCAACAAATACTTGAATTAAAAAAATATAAGGAAGTAGAAAAAAAATTAAGAGAAGATACAAATAGATTAAAAGTAATTTTACAGAATTTAGGAGATACATATTTATTATTTGAATCATATAAAGGAATAATTGGCAAGAGCGCCAAGATTAAGCAATTATTAGAGCTATGTGCTAAGATAGCTAAAACAGATATACCGATATATATATATGGAGAAAGTGGCTCAGGCAAGGAACTTTTGGCAAGAGAAATTCATAATAACAGTTTAAGAAAAATGAAAAGATTTATATCAATAAATTGTGCAGCTTTTCCTGATACATTATTAGAATCAGAGTTTTTTGGATATAAGAAAGGGGCATTTACAGGAGCATATACTAATAAAATTGGGGTATTTGAAGAGGCTCATGAATCAACATTATTTTTAGATGAGATAGGGGAAATGAGTCCATCTTTGCAAGGTAAATTATTACGGGTAATTGAGACAGGTGAATTTAGAATGTTAGGTGATAATAAAACAAAAAAAGTAAATGTTAGGTTAATATCATCATCTAATAAAGATTTATATCAATTAATATGTGAAGGAAAATTTAGGGAAGATTTATTTTATAGGATATGTGGTTTAAGATTAGACATACCTCCTTTAAGAGAAAGAAAAGAAGACATACCATTATTAGTTAACTATTTTATTCGGCAATTTTCAAATCAATTACGCAAGAAATTACCGAAAATAAACCCAAATGTAATGCATATTTTTTATGAATATAATTGGCCGGGGAATATAAGGGAATTAAAAAATGAAATGCATAAATTAGTTATTTTATCTGATAATGAAATAACTGTTGAGCATATATCAACGCATATAAAGAGTAATGCATCATCAGAAAGCATTCATTTTTCGAATACAGAAGAAATTATTCCTTTAAATAAATTAGAGAAAGCAGCTATTGAGCGTGCACTCCTTCTTACAAATGGTCAAAAATCATTAGCAGCAAAATCACTCGGAATAAGCAGAAAGACTTTATATAATAAGATGAAAGAACATAAAATAGATTTTTAATATTTTTTTAATTAAAAAGAAATTATTTCGTTCCTAAGATGTTCAGCTGCTTCTTCAGGCGCTACTGGATTAATATAAAAGCCGGTACCCCATTCAAAGCCTGCTACATGTGTAAGTTTTGGCATTAATTCTATATGCCAATGATAATAATCATCAGAAGGAATATTAAATGGAGAAGAATGAAGTGCTAAATTATAAGGTGGGATTTCTAATACTTTATCCATTTTCATAAGAATTTTTTTCAATAATATAGCAATTGATTCATATTCATTTTTAGTAGATGATTCAAATCGGGGATTATGACATTTAGGGATAATCCATGTTTCAAAAGGGAATCGGGGAGCAAAAGGTATTATTGCAAGTGCATCATTATTTTCATCAATAACACGATCTTTGTATGTTAGTTCTTGTTTAATTATATCGCAAAAGACGCATCTTTCCTTATAGTTAAAGTAATTTTGAGAGCCATCTAATTCTTCCATCATTCTTTTTGGTATAATAGGCAAAGCTATTAATTGAGAGTGGGTATGTTCTAAAGAAGCGCCTGCTGCTTCTCCTTCATTTTTAAATATAAGTATATAGCGAAATCTTTTATCTTTTTGTAGGTCTAAAATTCTTTCTCTAAAAGCCCAAAAAACATCATAAATTTGTCTAATATTCATATTAGACAAGCTATCTTCATGTTTAGGGGATTCAATTATTACTTCATGAGCCCCAACTCCATTCATTTGATCGTAAATTCCAATACCTGTTCGTCCTAAATCACCTTCAATCATCAAAGCAGGATATTTATTAGGAACAACTCTTAATGTCCATCCTGGGGAGTTAGGAGGACCCCCATTGGGACGAAATGCAATAATTTCCCCAGGTGTATTACTTTCATTTCCTTCACAAAATGGACAAAATCCACCTTTTTTCACATTAGAATATTTCCTGAATGCTTGCGGTCTCTGTTTCCTTTGTGTAGAAATTATTACCCATCTTCCTATTACCGGATCTTTCCTCAATTCAGGCATACTATTTTCTTCTCCTTTGATTTAGCATTATTTATTTTACTATTAAATTAATATTTTATCAAAATAATTTTTAAAAAAACAATACTAAAACGCATCATTTATTATATATATTTCAGGCTTTTGATTGTCAAATTCTATACTTACAATATCAAATCTATAGTTTACATTATCATTTCGCATTTTATTAAGATAAAATTCAGCTGCTTTAATTAAATGCCGTTTTTTTTCTACTCCTATAGAATCCTCAGGCTTTATCTGGTAATCTTTCCTCCGAGTCTTTACTTCTACAAATACTATACAATCGCTTTCCTTTGCTATAATATCTATTTCTCCATACATACACTTATAATTATCCTCTAAAATAAGATATCCCTTCTTCCTAAGATATTTCCTTGCTATTCTTTCACCATACTTTCCTAATTCATGTTTAGAAAGTTTATTAACATCCGGTTTCAAACTTGAAAAATAGTTTATTAACCTTCTTATTATAGAATACAACTCCTTAAATCATTTTGATATTAATACTTTGTTTTTCTCTCTTTGATAATTTAAGATAGTTTCTCTTAAAATTTGTATAGCAATATCTGCTTCTTCTTTAGTAACACATAAAGGCGGGCATAACCTGACAACACTTTCACCACATGGAAGTACCAATAAACCTTTCTTAAATAATGCATCTACTAAATCGTTTCTCATCTGAGTATTTGCTCTCTTGGATATTTTATCATAAACAAAATCAATTCCTATCATTAGACCTAATCCTCTAACATTCCCAACATATTCTGATTCATTATCTAAATTCTTTAAATTATCTAACAAATATTTACCAATCTCTGCTGCATTATTTACATAATTATTTTTAATTAATCTAATAGTTTCACTCGCTGCCGCCAATGAAATTGGATTGGCTCCAAAAGTACTTGCATGAGCTCCACTTCTCCATGTCATTAATTCTGACTTAGCTACCATTGCTCCAAGAGGTAATCCTGATGCTATACCTTTAGCTAAACATATAATATCAGGCACTATATCAAAATGCTGAAAGGCAAACATCTTTCCTGTCCTACCAAAACCAGTCTGTATCTCATCTACTATCAATAATATCTCTTCTTCTAATGTAAGTTCCCTGAGCTTTCTTAAAAATCCTATTGGAGGAATTATATAACCGCCTTCTCCCTGAATAGGTTCCACAATTAAGGCAGCTACATTTTCATCTCCAGGAGATTTACCAAAAATAAAATCTTTTATAAACTGTACACATTCATATTTACATTCATCATATGTTTTACCATAAACGCATCTGTAACAATCTGCATAAGGTACATGTAAAGCCCCCGGGAATGGTGCACCAAATCCTATCTTCTGATTCTTTTTGCTTGCTGTTAATGATATTGCACCAAGCGTTCTTCCATGAAATGCACCATAAAACGCTATAAAATATTGTCTGCTTGTTCTATACCTTGATAACTTCATCGCAGCTTCAACAGCTTCTGTACCTGAATTACTAAAAAAAACTTTCCAACTGTATGAAGAATTAATACACTCTGTTATTTGCTCAGCTACCATAGGCATTAATTCATAATAAAAATCTGTACCCGACATATGCAAAAATAGCTCTGCTTGATTTTTAATAGCAGCCACTACTTCCGGATGACAATGCCCTGTACTATTCACTGCTATCCCTGCAGCAAAATCTAAAAATATATTACCATCAACATCCTCTACCCACATCCCCTTCGCTTGCTTTACTACAAGAGGATATACACGAGTATATGATGGAGATGAATATTTTGCATCCTTTTCTAATATCTTTAATGCTTCCGAACCCGGTATATTTCCTTTTACTCTTATCTTATTCATTTTTTCCTCCTGCTAACTTTACAATTTTCTCTTCCACCTGGTCCCTGTTTTGGTATCTTCCAATATTATTCCCTTCTCTAATAAATAATCTCTTATTTCATCTGCTCTCTGAAATCTTTTTTCCTTCCGAGCTTTACTCCTCTCCTCTATCAACATTAATATCTCTTTATCTTCTACCTCATTTCGTTCCGTAAATATAATACCCAAAACTTTATCAAATCTCCTAAAATAAGAAATAATTAATTCTGCATCACTCTTTGTTAATTTATTATCATCTATTAATATATTAATTTGGCGAATAAATTCAAATATACTTGCTAATGCCTCCGACATATTTAAATCATCATCCATTGCTTCTTCAAAACGAATCCTCGTTCTTTCCAATAATGAAATAATCTCATCAGACTCCTTCCCTTCTCGTATAATTTCAGTCATAAGTCTTAATTTAAAATTTAATAACCTGTCTATAGCTTCTTTTGCTTGCGATATAGAAGCAAATGTAAAATTTAATTTTTTACGATAATGAACGCTCATTAAAAGATAACGAAGAGCTATCGGATCTATGCCCTTTTGAATAAGATCATTTACTGTATAAAAATTCCCTTTAGATTTAGACATCTTTTCCCCTTCTATTATTAAATGCTCAGAATGAAGCCAATAATTAACAAATTGCTTCCCAGTAGCAGCTTCACTTTGAGCTATCTCATTTTCATGATGTGGGAAAATTAAATCTACACCCCCTGCGTGAATATCAAATGTTTCTCCTAAATACTTCATTGACATTACTGAACATTCTATATGCCATCCAGGACGCCCAGGTCCTAACTCTGTTTCCCAATAAGGTTCTCCTTCCTTCGCAGCTTTCCATAATACAAAATCTTTAACATTCTCCTTCTCATATTCATCACTATCTATTCTATAACCATCTATTAAGCTGCTACTCTCCAAACCAGATAATTTACCATATCCAAGAAATGCCGATATACGAAAATATATCGATCCCTTACTTTCATATGCTATCCCTTTCTCTAAAAGTATCTTTATCAATTCAATCATATCATTTATATGATCAGTCGCTCTCGGATAATATTCCGCTCTCTCTATATTAAGAATCTCTAAATCTTTAAAAAATAAATTAGTATAATATTCAGTATATTCCTTCAAATCCTTCCCACTCTCTAAAGCTCCCTTTATTGTCTTGTCATCTACATCTGTTATATTCATTACCTGAATTACCTTATACCCTTTATATTCTAAATACCTCCTCAATATGTCTTCAAAAATAAAAGTTCTAAAATTCCCTATATGCCCTCTATCATAAACAGTTAATCCACATGTATAAATCCTCACTTCCCCCTCTCTTAAAGGTACAAAAACTTCTTTTTTCCTTTTTAAGGTATTATAAAAGCTTAGCATATTTAAAACTCCTTATTATACATAAAATTATCCTTTTTGACAAGGTTGGGGTCATGTCTTTAATTTTTAATTTGACTTGTGTAAACAAATCATGGACTCTGATAATTAGATAGAAAGAGCAATTCAAAAATCCAAATTAATGGTTTTGCAAAACCTGGCACCTTCAAGAAATCACACATCTGTTAATCCTCCTTAATATACTCACAGCCTCTAAATTACTATAGGCAGAATATTCAATTCTCTTAACTATTTACAAGATTGCGGAATAATTAATTAAAAACAACCTCACAATATCTTTTTTGAGTTAAATTGGTATGTCGGTTAAAAATACAAAATGAAATTTTTTTTAAATTATTCCTGGCATATTGCAATATTACACTTTTAGTGATTCCAAGGACATCAAGCAAAATAGCTTTTACTTAACTTATGGAAAAACGCAATAGCAGGTTATATTGAAGAATCTCTTGAGCTGATTTCCTGGAAATAAATTTGCCCGACAAAATTAATATAGTATTATGCTATACAAATAGAAATTTTTCTTCAGTGAGGTGCTAGGTTTTGCGTTTCCAACAATTTGGATTTTTAAAACGCTCTCCCAATCTATCTTTTGATAATGCAACTTACTTTAAATAACCTAAATTAAAAATTAAAGACTTGACCCCAAACATATATTAAATAAAAAATGAAAGTGAGGAAATATGTTAAAAACAAGAGTAACATTAGGAAAAAGTTTTGGTGAATTACTTTTAGAAAAAGGATTATTAACAAAAGAAAAATTACAGGAATTATTAAAAAGAGTTGCTCTGGAAAAGAAGAAAATAGAACAACTATTGATAGAATCAGGATTTACAGGAGAGCAAATTTCCGAACTAAAAGCTGAATATCTTGGTTATGAATTTGTTAATTTAGATAAATACCCTTTGCCCCCTATAGAAATATGGAAACATATGAAATCTACTTATGCAAACAAATATAAAGTTTTACCTCTTACATACGAAAATGATATATTAACTATAGCTATGGTTGAGCCAAGGGATTTTATAGCATTAGAAGAAGTAATAAAAGTTTATAAAGGCGCAGGAATTAAATTAAAAAATATAAAAGTTGTAATGACAACAACAAAGAAATTAGTAGATGCAATAGCTCGTTTTTACAGAATTACAAATTATGAGTTAGAACATATTCCTACAAGTGAATATACAGAGAAAGGAGAGAAAAAAGAAATAATATCTTTAGATAATAAAGAAGCAACAGAATATAGTGCACCTATAATAATGTTAGCAAATAAAATAATAGAAGAAGCATTTTTGAAAAGAGCGAGTGATATACATTTAGAACCTTCATTAGATCATTTAAGGATAAGATATCGTATAGATGGGGAAATGATGGAGGTAATGCGTGTTGATAAAATAGCTCAAGATGCCGTAATAGCGAGATATAAAATAATGTCTGATATGAGGTTAGATGAGAAAAGAATTCCACAAGATGGAAGGATAGACTATACAAAATATAATCCTGCAATTGAAATTGACTTAAGAGTTTCAACCATTCCTACTCCTTATGGTGAAGATACAGTAATGAGAATCTTAGATAAGAAAAGGCCCATTCTTTCTATAGAATCATTAGGAATGTCTGAAGGTAATTTAAAATTATATAAGGAAGCGATAAAATCTGCTTATGGTATTATTCTCAATGTTGGACCTACAGGAAGTGGAAAAACCACAGCATTATATGCTGCTTTGAAAAGTTTAGATTCAGACGATATTAAAATAGTAACTGCTGAGAATCCAGTAGAATATACATTAGGAGGTAGAATAATTCAAAGTAATATAAATCCAGCAGCAGGTTATAAATTTGACAAATCTATAAGAGCATTTTTGCGTCATGATCCTGATATTATATTAATTGGAGAAATAAGAGATTTAGAAACAGCAAAAACAGCCGTAGAAGCTTCTTTAACAGGGCATCTTGTATTTTCTACTTTACATACAAATGATGCTATTGGCACTGTGGTGAGGCTAACAGAAATGGGAATTGAACCATATTTAGTTGCAGACTCTTTACTATTGGTTTGTGCTCAAAGGCTTGTCAGAAAACTATGTGAACACTGCAAAACATCCTATACAATTAGCGATGAAGAAATATCATTATCTAAAGGAGATTTTAAAGAAGGCACAACTTTATTTAAAGCAAAAGGTTGCGATAAATGTCAGGGAACTGGTTATCATGGTCGTACAGGAATATATGAAATATTACAAGTTAGTAGCAAATTCAGAGCACTTCTACTAAACAAAGCTACTTCTGATGAATTAAAGAAAGAAGCAATTAATATTGGAATGGTTACTTTAAGACAGGATGCAATAAATAAAGCTATAGCTAGAATAACATCATTTAATGAAGTTATTTCGACTACTTTAAATGAAAAAGTTGCATAGCAAAACATAAATTTTTTAATAATACATTTATATGGAACATAAAATAAAATATTGTTCTAAATGTGATAATATAATAAAAGGTGAAGAAATAACCTGTCCAAAATGTGGGTTACCTTTTATTTTACAAGAATATAATATATTCATAGGGAAAAAATTTGGTAAATATGAAATAACAGATGTAATTGGAGCAGGAGGTATGGGAGTTGTCTTCAAAGCCAGACATACTTTTCTTTTAAATACAGCAGCTATTAAGATGATACTTCAGTAGGTAGCTGATGAAAATGTAATTAAAAGATTTCATAGAGAAGCCTTACTATTAGCTAAATTAAAACATCCTAATATAGTAGATATCTATGATGCAGATTTTAATGAATATGGTATCCCATACTATGTAATGGAATTCTTAGAAGGAATTTCATTAAGGGAGCTTCTTAGAGAAAGAAAAAATCCACTCTCTTTAGAAGAAAGCATAAAAATAATGAGACCTTTCCTTAATGGACTTTCTTTTGCTCATTCAAATGGCATAATTCATAGGGATCTTAAACCTGAAAATATTTTTATATCAAAAAAAGCAACTGAAGAAGGGATAATAAAAATATTAGACTTTGGTATTGCTAAAGGTTTTAGCAAAGAAAGCAACGGGAAATTGTTAAGCAGCTTAACTGTAGATGGTTCAATATTAGGTACTCCATTATATATGGCTCCTGAACAATTAATGGAAAGAGATTTAACACCGACTACTGATGTTTATGCAAGCGGATTAATCTTCTATGAACTTTTAACCGGATCTCAAGCTATTGAGGCACATTCAATTAGCAGTATAGTATTTTCTCACTTAAACGAAATACCTATACAAAAAATAAATGAACTTCCTAATATTGATGAACAAATAAAAAAATTTTTAAAAACTTCTCTTACTCGTGAAACTGAAGAACGTTTTCAATCTGCTGTTGAAATGAAACAATTTTTTGATAAATCTTTTCCAGAACAAGGTACATCAGAATTTATTAAGCTTTCTAATGAAATCAACAAAATACAAACAAGCTTGATAGAATCTAAATTTTTTAAAAAAGAAGAAATAATTAAGGATAATATTGATGTAATAAAAGATAAAAATATTTCTCCCCAAAAGAAATCAAAATTCCTTTAAAATTACCGAATAAAATTAACTTTAAAAGTTTAAAATATATTTTTGTTTCTATATTAATATTAATTGCTATAATAATTTACTTCAAAATTACCTATTACGACGAATATAAAAGAATTGATACTATTTCTAATAACACTATACAAACTAAAGCAAAAGAAGAAAATAAAATTGAACAAATATCAATTATATCTGAAACACCTATAATATCAGATGTTAAATTCCTAATTAAAGAATATATTGAAGATAATACATTGCTATTGAAAAGTAAAGATAAATTATATATTTACGATCAAGCTTCAAAAGTTGTCATACAAACAATTCTTAAAAGCGCTAATAGAATATTTTTAGGACAAGGAATGGAAAAAGATAAAGTATTTTATTGGCTCAAAGATAACTATATAATTGTTACCAATGCATCACTGGAAGAAATAAGAAAGTATGAAATTGGCTCAGAATGGATAGGAGGATGGTATAATGAAAATAATAATTATATTTTCCTGTTTTCTAATTCAAAAATACAATCATTCAAAATTGCAAATTTAAAATTGAAAAATTTATGTGCTCATTATATTCCTTCTGCTCCACCCAAGCCGGAAGGATTCGTTACAGCCGACAATAACTTAAAATACCTTACAATAACTGCTGATACCCAAATTTATATCTTAGGTATAAATGATTGTTCCTTTAGAAAAGAAATCCCCATTAATGAAAGATTTATCTTTTCATTAAAGCTACATTATTCAGAAAATTTAGTTGTTATAGGAGGATGGTTTGAAAATGTTATAGTATATGATTTTGAGAAAATGACTAGAATATTTGATGTTAAATTACAAGGACCAACTTTATCACTACAATTTTTATATGATGAACCATCTTTACTAATTTTAAAAGAAAAAAATCTCTTCATCTGTTCAATAGAAAAACAAAAATGTCAACAACAATTATCTAATCAGGATAACGCTTATCTTAGTTTAAGCTTCCAAGAATATATTGGTTCATTGTACTTACTAACAAAAAAACCATCCATAATTAAATTATCTTATTCTTCAAGCCCCAAAATATCTCTTCATAATGTAACAGATATTATGGTTTGGTCAATCTCACATTATATGCCTAATTACTATCTAGTTGGTGCAAGTACTAATATTCTATATATATATGACTATGTAAACAAAAAAACTGATTCATGGCAAGCTCTACACTCACAAGGAATAACACGTTTAATGATTTATGGCACTCAGCTTATTTCTGCTTCAGATGATAAAAAAATAAAATTTTCTTATCCGATACAAAGAAAAATTACAAAAGAAATTCAAGCACATGATACTTTAGTAAATTATTTATATCCTATTCCATCAAATAAAATAATTTATACAGTTTCTTCTGATGGGCATATTAAAGAATGGAACTTTCCTGAATTCTATCTAAAAACAGACATACCCGGATTCCCTGCTCTTGCTTTTTGCTGGGTAAATGAAGATAATAATATTATGTTTATATCAAGCTGGAGAAATATTGTATATTCTCAATATAAGAAAGATGATAAATGGATTAAAAAGAGCGAAATGAAAATTAATTCAGAAAGCATATATAATCTATGTTACATTAAAGCTATCAATTCATTATTATTAGTTGGAACTTATCCATCAATTTTATATTTATATAATGTAGATAAAGATAAAGTTTATCAATTAGATTTTATAACATCACAATATCATACTTGCCAAACAATAGATGATTATAGTGTTGCGGTAGGTGGAAGTGGTATTGTTGCAGTATTAAAATTTAATATAGACAAGCACTTAGGATTGATTAACTATAATTCTTTTATAATTTAGAATATAAAATATCTGGTCTATACAGATTCAATTATAAATCCAACCAAAAATGTAATTGCATTTTTGGCTGCTGATGGGAAAATAGCAGAATATCCTCTTAGAATGCTTAAAAAAGATAATATTATTTTAACAGGTTCTATTAATTATTAATCTATCTAAATTAAATCATGCTTTATTAATAATTATTGCTTTAAATACCCATTTTAACTAAAATAAATTATCTATGAAAATTAAAAAAAAATTTATATTCATCCCAATAATTATAATAGCTATATTAACAATAGTTTATCTTTCATTAAACAAACAAAAAGAAACGCCGATTATACTAATTACAATAGATACAATTCGTGATGATTATATAAGTTGCTATCCACCTTATTACAATTACACACCGCACATAAATAATTTTGCAAAAGAAAGTGTTGTTTTTATGAATAGTTATACACCTGTACCTGAAACCTTACCATCTCATGTATCTATATTAACCGGTCTTTATCCAAATGTACATGGTGTCTATGGGAATTCAGTATATAAACTTGGGAAAGATATTCCTACTTTAGCTACTGTTTTAAAAAATTATGGATATGAAACTGGAGCTATTATTGCCTCATATATCCTTCATTCAAGATATGGTTTAGCTAACGGATTTGATGTATATAAAGATGAAATGCCTTCAACAGGAATCATGCCTTCTCAAAACGCTCAAATAACTGCAGATGAAGTTACAAATAGAAGCATAGAAGTAATTAAATCTTTTAAACAAAATAAATTCTTTCTATGGGTTCACTATTTTGATCCTCATCTCCCTTACACCCCCCCTCTTAAATACAAAGAAAAATTCAAAAACTTCTATGCAGGCGAAGTAGCATTTGTTGATGATGAAATTGATAGATTCTTTACATTTTTAAAACATAATAAATTATTTAAACAGGCTCTAATAATAATTATAGGAGATCATGGTGAAAGCTTAGGAGAACATGGTGAATATGGTCATAAGTATTTCCTCTATAATACTACTTTAAGGATACCGTTTTTAATTAAATTCCCTTGCTCTAAATTTAAAGGTACCAAAATAAATCAAGAAGTAATTACTATTGATATTTTTCCAACTTTATGTAATTACCTAAAAATTGATTGCTCTAATTATTCAATTGAAGGAAAAAACCTCATGCCTCTAATTACAAACAAAAATCCTGAAGGAGAACTCTTTCATAATGCTATATATGCAGGGACAAAAGCTCCTGAAATTGATTTTGGCTGGCAACCTTTATCAGCCATCCTTAAAAATGGCTGGAAATACATACAAGCACCAGAACCTGAATTATATAATTATTATAACGATCCCAAAGAGGAAAACAACCTAATTAATACCAATATTAAAGAAAGTACAAATTTAGCTAAGGCTTTAAAAATATGGTTAATTAAAGAAAAAGATAAAGAAATCGATTCAACCTATAGAGCAGATAGTGAAAGCAAGGAAAAATTAATTGCCTTAGGTTACATAGGTATTACAAAACCACATTCCAATCAAGGCTCAAATACAGATGTAAAAAATATGAAAACTACTCTACATGTATTGAATGAATCTACTCAATTATTAAATGAAGGAAAAAGTCAATTAGCTATTAACCTTGTTGAAAATGAAATAAAAAGACTTGAAGAAAATAATATTCCTGCAGCTTTTTTATACGCTATAGCAGCTCAATACTATGCTAAAGCTAACGACTTTGATAGAGCAATTTATTATCATAAAAAACATTTAACCCTTCTGCCAAATTTCCCTGATTCTTATATAGCATTAGCTCAAATCTATAGAGATGTTAAAAAAGATTATAATGCAGCTATTGACCACTTAAAAATCGCAATTAATATGGATGATAAAATCTATGAACCATATTATATGTTAGGTAATTTACTTGTTGACTTACAAAAATATGATCAAGCTACAAGTGTATTTAAAGAAGCATTAAACAAATTCCCGGATAATTATGAATTATTAAATGCTTATGCAAGATTGCTTGATTTTACACAAAAATATAATGAAGCATTAACTATTTTAACAAAAGCACTTCAAATACAACCTAATAAACCTGATGCTTATATAAATCTTGCTGTCGTTTATTATGATAAAGGTGAAATACAAAAATCATATGATTACATTCAAAAAGCTTTACAGATTTATCCCAATCATCCACTTGCAGTTGAAATAAAAAATACTTTAATAGAACCTTCATTGAGTAAGCAAAAAAATAATTAGCGAATCTTTAAATTCCATTTAAAACATCAAGTTTTTTTAGAAGAATTAATCAACTTTAACTTTATATAATATAGCTCCAAAAATAATAAAAAATAACAATACCATGCCATAAAGAATTAATGATTGATGTGCTATCAATTTTATATTAAATAACGAAGCTATACTCAAAACCATAGAAATTAAATAAGAAAGCAACACAATTTTTTTAACAGATATACCATAAATTCTCATTCTTACAGCGTAATGATCTCTGCTTCCTCTAAAGGGAGACTTCTTTTTTAAAAGTCTTAAAATAACAACATAAGTTACATCAAATAAAGGTAAAGCAAATAAAAGTATAGGGCTTAATAAAGCTAACTTATTATCTTCAGAATATGATGCAATCATTGAAAGAGATGCTAAAACAAAGCCTAAAAATAAACTTCCACTATCTCCAAGATAAATCTTAGCAGGAACAAAATTATATCTCAAAAATCCAATTAGTGCCCCAAATAAAGCTGATGCTAATATTGAAATAAAATACTGTTTATTAAAATATGATATAATAACTAAAAATAATAAACTTATACTTCCTATTCCACCTGCAAGCCCATCCATTATATCAATTATATTAAAAGCATTAGTCACCGTTAATACCCAAAAAATAGTTAAAATTATATTTTGCAAATCTGTTAAGAAGATTATATCTATAATTATTCCACTCTTAATAAGAACAGCAATGGCTAATAATTGTCCAATAATCTTAATCCATGGTTCAATTGCTTTTAAATCATCTAATAGACCCAAAAACATAACTAATGTGCTCCCAAGCAATAAACCCAGCACTCTCTGATCAAATTCTATCACAATCGCTAGCGCTATTAAAAAGGAAATATAAATACTTAATCCACCTAAATAAGGTATAGGCTCTTTATGAACCTTTAAATTTCCATCCGGATAATCTACAATACCAAAATATAAAGCGGCTTTCATAGCTATCTGTGTCCCTTTTAAATTAATTAAAAATGCTAATATTGCTATAAAAAAATTTGTTACTATATAATTCATAATAAGCTTAATTAATTAGTTTTTTGTATTCATCAGAAATAGATAATAACTCATTTACATAATTATTGCTTGACTTCTTCCTATTTATATATATTTTACCTAATTCTTTTCCAATTCTTAAATAAAACATTTCTTTTTTCTTATTTCCTTTCAATTTATAAAATTCAGAAAGCTTAAAATAAGCATTTAAATAATTAGGTTCCAATTTAATAGCTTGCAGCAAATTTTCTATTGCATTATCATAATCATTAAGTATAGCATAACATTCTGAAAGATAATAATAATAAAATGGATTATAGGGATTATTTTTTAAAGCTTCTCTATAACATACAATTGCATTATAGACAAACTCACGCGTTTGAAAAAACGATGCTAAATACAAATAATAATCAGCTTTATTAGCTTTTATTCTAAAATTATCTGGGTCAAGATGCTCAGCTATCTCATAGCTATGCATAATCAATGGTAAGATATTTATATCTTTTTTATATTGAAATTCCTGCAGTTCTATTTTTGCTTTTGTCTCATAATAATAACTATAAGCTGGAGCCAATTTAATTGCATATAAAATAGACTTTTTAGCTCCCTTTATATTATCTTCTTGAAGAAATCTAATTGAACTTTGATGAAATTTGTAAGCTAAATAAGGAATTATTGAATAAAATACAATTATAATAACTATAAAAGATGATGCAACAAATATCATAATTTTTGAAAAATCAAAAGTAATGGTAAAATCTTCTTTATCAATAATATTTTGAAACATCA
>FWPU01009038.1_pt1 | contig 16140 bp, 14 predicted proteins | sample 2228361 | NCBI WGS metagenome assembly FWPU01 (sample SAMEA103939777, study PRJEB20133) | metagenome
TTGATAGATTCTTTGCGTCCTTCGCGACCGGGTCGCCAAAGCTTTTACAGTATGTCGGACTAGGATAGCGGATTAATTTCTGGAACACCATCAGGCGGTCGCATGACAGGCTGAAGCCTATCGTACCGCCCCGTACCGCCGCCTTCAGGCGGTCCACGCCTGGCTGATGAACGTTCACCATGCAGTTCGGTCCGTGCGCCAGCGGCGCACGTCGCGTCCCGACGGGGAACAGCGTCGGCGCTCCGCAGGCGCGGGTTCAACCGCCAGCCAGGATAGACCGGATGGGTTAGTTAATTGTCATCAGGCGTGACCACGGAGGCGGACGTGACCGCGGGTCGATACGCGCTGCCCCCGTACGGGGGCGCTGCGCGCTTCTCAGGATGCAGTTGTTCGGTATCCTGCGTGATTCGGACAGGCTCTAATACCAATTCCACTTGAATACTCGGCAAACGGAGTTCCGTCAAATCGCATCAGAACGCCCTGCGCGATAATCTCCAATCCAAAATCTAAAATCTAAAATGGTATAATACCAATTCCACTTGAATACTCGGCAAACGGAGTTCCGTCAAATCGCATCAGAACGCCCTGCGCGATAATCTCCAATCCAAAATCTAAAATCTAAAATGGTATAAACGCTCATCCGGCCGTCGTCCACACCCGCAGTCCCATACGGCTGAGGTAGATGGGGATAGGCTGAAAGAGCGGGCTGAGACGGCGGATATCGCGCAGCAACGCGCGATTGGCGCTTGCATCAGGTCCACAGAGAAGGGTAAGCGAGCCACCCTCGCCGCCGGCGCCGTTGACCTTCCAGCCCAGCACCCCATGTTCACGGGCAAGGGCAATCACCATCTCGGCATCACTATTGACCAGCGCCGGATGCAGCGCGCGCTGTGCATCGGTATTGTCGATCATCGCCTGCCCGAGCGCCACGAAATCACCGGCATACAGTGCATCACGGGCGCGCGCCGCACAACGACGCAGAGCATCAAGACGCGGGGACGCATCACCCTCGCGCTCCAGCCCTGCGATGACCTGTTCGTGAACTGCGGAGGAACTATGGGTACGACCCAGGAAGATCAGCATCAAACGGCGTTCCAGTTCCCACCAGACCGAATTGGAAATACGAATCTGTGAAACAGTCGCATATGGGTACTGGAACATCTCGATAAAATTGATCCCGCCGTATGCGGAACAGAGTTGATCCTGAATACCGCTCTGCAACCCCAATCGCTGCGTTTCGACCCGATGCGCGGCATAGGCGATTTCGTGCGTCGTCATCCTGCCGGGTGTCAGCGCGTCGAGCGCGCCAATCAGCGCAACGGTGACAGCGGCCGAGGTGCCGGTGGAAGCGCCCGCCGGCGCCTCAGAGAAAATAGTGATTTCCAGCGCGACATCATCGGGCAGCGGCACTTCATCGATGGCGGCTTCAAGGAGCGGGTGACGCGCGTGATCGATGCGTCCTGGTATGACAACGTACCGCTCACCGTAATTCTCGGCATGAAGCGTCACCTGATGCTCACGGCTGTGGCGCGGAAACACAGCTATCTGCACCTCGACATACGGGTAGACGCCAATGTTGAAGATTGCCCCGTGCCCGGCAAACCAGGTGTCGGTCCATCCGCCCAGGTCGCAGATACGGATGGGCGCCACGCCGTTGATAATGAGATCACGATTTGCGGAAGAGAAAGATGTACTCATGCTTGAATACATAGAATCCGCCGACGAGCGCGCGATAGCGCCAGAGTTCTTTCTGGCTGCGCTTACCGGTCGTTTGCTCGAAGTTCTTTACCACAATGCTCTTGAGCACGAACCCATAGCGCACGACTTCCTGCATGCCAAGGAAGCCAAGCGGAATCCACTCGCCGTTCGTATATTTGTCGCCGAGCACCAGCGCCAGATAGCGTCCTGCATCGAGCACCTCCGCCACCCGGGTGACCACCGCCCCAAGACGCGCAAGAAAGGCATCAACCGACGGCGCATTCGCCAGATCGCGCGCGTCCTCACTGAAGCGAATAATATCGTGGTATGGCGGATGCAGAATGGCGAGTTGCGCCGAACGATACCCGTAGCGCGCAAGCGTCGCGCGCCAGTCGAAGACGGTGCTGTCACCAATCTCGAGCGCGCACAGCACATGGCGTCCATCCGGTTCGTTTGCCAGCGTGGCGCGCGCCTGTTCCGCAACCACCGGGTTCAGTTCCACCCCGATCGTGGGACGCCCCAGACGCCGTCCTTCGATCAGCGTGGTGCCGGAGCCGGCGAATGGATCGATGACCAGGTCGCCGCGACGAGTGTAGCGCCGCATCAACTGATACGGGATCTGCGGGACAAAGTTTCCCCAGAATCGCGCATGGTGCGCGCCGCTCGCATCGCGCCTATCGAACAGCCACAGACTGTCGGTCAGGATGTCATCGTACTCCTTCCAGCGGTTGAGGTCAATGTCGTTGATTGCACCGGTGCGCGACTCGCACGCAGCGCGCGCCAGCCGGTCGAGGTAGTAGCGGGCGCGTTCGAGAGTGAATGCGGTTGCGATCTGGTCGAGCGCTTCGCGCAAACGTCGTTTGCTGAAGATCGTGACGTCCGTCGCGTCGACAGCGACGCAAAATGCGCCCGCCGGATCATCGATCTGGCGCCAGAGCAGATCCAGTGCGGCGCGCAGATCAACGACCGAGGCAGACTCACGCAGCCGGTATAGCGCATCTGTAAAAGGTGTACGTGCCAGACGCACCAGATCGTCGGGAGCAGCGCCCTCAGCAGGCGGACGAGCCGGAAGAAGCGGACGTGCCATGAATGTTTACACTCACAGGGCAAAAAGCGGTTTCAACAGCAGTATAGCACGCCAGCTGCGTAAAATGCAAGATGTGATTGGGTGATTAGCTTGATTGTTTGCGCCTGAACGTTGAACGTTGAACGTGGGAACGTTGAACGTTGAACGTTGAACGTTCCCACGTTCCCACGTTGAACGCCCATTCACATCGAGATAGATCCCTTGCGAAAATCGGTTTTCCCGATCAAGGCATTGACCAGCGCCGGTTTGCCCTGGAACGCAATCTGGCGCGCCTGAGACAATGTCTCCTCCACCAGTTCCGGATCGTCGAGGCGATAGCCGACAGCGCCGAACCCGCCCGCCACACGGTCGTAGTCACTGTATGCCAGGACAGTCGCCACATCATCGTGCAAAATCTCTACCTGCTCGCGTGCAATCTGCGTCCAGCCAGCGTCGTTTCCTACGACTGCAACCAGCGGAATAGTGTGGCGCACGAAGGTGTCGAACTCAACAAGGCTATAGCCGGCCGACCCATCGCCGTACAGGAGCCAGACATCCGCATCGGGCCGGCAGAGTTTTGCGCCAAGCGCAAAACCCGCGCCAACACCGAGCGTACCGAACGGTCCTGGATCGAGCCAGCTCAAGGGGCATGGCGGACGCACAATGTACGAGGCGGTCGCCACGAAATCGCCGCCATCGGCAACAATGATGCTCCGGTCGGAAAGCGTCTCGTTGATCGCCCGACAGAGATGAACCGGATTGACGTAGGCGGTCGGTTCGGCAGCCTGGCGCACGATCTCGGCATCGCGGACGGCGTCGCGTTGTCGTAACCGGTCGATCCATTCCTTCCAGTGATCACCGGGTAACACCCGTTCCGCCAGCATGCGCACAAATCGCGCGGGGTCTCCCGGCGCCGCGATATCGGGTCGCCGATTGAGCGTCAGATCGGTGCGGCTGCGGTTGGCGGCAATGAGTGTAGCACTGCGCGCAATATGGTTGCCATAGTCGAGACGAAAATCGCATGGGACGCCAGCAAGGATGACAAGATCGGCTTCGCGCAGCGCCTCGCGTCGCCGGTGTCGCATCTGCAACGGGTGGTTCGCCCCGAGTAACCCGCGCGCCATGCCGGAAAGGTATGTGGGAACGCCAAGCCGGGTGATGGCGCCCGCCAGGGCATCAACCGACGTCGTATCAAGCATCGCCTGGCTTCCCACCAGCAGCAGCGGACGTTGCGACTGCACCAGGCGGAGCGCTGCCGCACGCACTGCACGGTCTTCTGGATCAGGGACATCGACCGGGCGAGGTGTCACAACCGGTTGATCGCGCGCGCCGGCAAACAACCGGTTTACCCACCAGTCAAGGTAGCGCTGCACGACCCATTGCGCCGGGGAACGCCCGCTGCGCTTGAGACCATACCACTGGCGCACCAGCTGCTCGTCATACAGGAGATCGATCGGCAGTTCGACGAATACCGGACCAGGCACACCGCTGCGCGATTGATAGAACGCCTCCTCCAGCGCCGGAACGATCTCCTGCACCCGCCCGACCGACCGGCGCCATTTTGTGATCGACTGCATGATCGACATCTGGTCGATATCCTGCAGGGCGCCTCGTCCCCGCAGGGCAGTCGCAGCCGCGCCGCCAATCAGCACCAGCGGCGATTGCGCCATCTGCGCGTTCTTGATAGCGGTGATGGTGTTGGTGACGCCCGGTCCCGCCGTCACGACCGCAACGCCAGGGATGCCGCTCAGGCGCGCAGTGGCGTCAGCGGCAAACACCGCCGTTGCCTCGTGGCGCGTGTCGATCACCCGAATACCGCGCTGGCGGCACCCAACCAGAATGGGGGCAATATGTCCGCCGGTCAACGTGAATACGAAACGCACCCCATGCGCCTGAAGCGCCAGTGCCACCCGATCGCCGCCATACATACGTCACCTTCGACTGCACAAAGAATGCACACACTCTGTCGTAACTGACCGTAGTATACTGCATGTCACACCGCGTCATACAGTGCGGCGGATCGGCAATACGGCAACACCACAACAGGAGGGCACCATCATGACAGTGCAGTCGGCAACCGAAACCATCACCGTCGATGGAAGCGCAGTGGTCGAGCAACTTCGAGCACGCATCACCGAAAGCAACGTTCAGCGCGTCGTCATCAGGCAGGGATTTCACCCCGTGGCGTCCTTTTCAGCAATCGGCGGCATGCTGTCAGCAGCGGTTCAGTCGGCAATCGGCGCACTGGCAGTTGCGCTCGGCAATTGCACCATCGAAATCGAGCGCCTGACATCAGAGTCGTTCACCCGCGATCCCGAACTCGATACAACAGGCATCCACTGGATCGGGGTCGCACCGATTCCCGAAAGCGTCCACTGACCCGGCGGGGTTTTCCTGTCGGAGCGCAGAGCCCGGCAGTGTTGATACAAGGGAGCGCGCGCAGGCGTGCTCCCTCTGCGTTGGAGCGAAACGACGCTTCGCTGCTGTCATGCCGACACCCTCGCAGGGGCAGGTCTGAGACCTGTCCCTGCTCTTTTCCGCGTTTCAGAGATAACCACGGAGGGTTGTCGTTTCTCCCCTGTTTTCCGCTGCGTCCCTGGTAATATATGTGGGGAATGTTGCAAAGTATGACTCATCTCCGCCCTTCCTGGCATTCGGTCTGAGACGTACAGGCGTCGCTGAGAAAGAATGGCGGCAATCCTATGCATGCAGTCGTTGCCATCAAGCAGGTGCCCGATACTTCGAATGTGCGCATCGACCCTGAAACGGGCACACTGATCCGCGAAGGGGTCCCTGCGATTGTCAACCCCTACGACCTTCACGCCGTTGAGGCGGCGGTACAACTCAAAGAGCGGCTTGGCGGCGGGCAGGTGACGGTCATGACGATGGGTCCGCCGAAAGCAGCGGAAGCGCTCCTCGAATGTATCGAGCAGGGCGCGGATCGCGCGATCCTGATCAGTGATCGCAAGTTTGGCGGCGCTGACACCCTGGCGACCTCGTATGTGCTGGCTCGCGCGATCGAGACGATCAACGCCGAACTGCCGGTTGACATTGTTCTGTTCGGCAAACAGGCGATCGATGGCGATACGGCGCAGGTTGGTCCTGGGGTGGCGACCCGCCTGAACATGCCGTTGATTACGTATGCGGTGGCCATCGAGGAGTTCGATCTGACAGCCCGCCGGGCGGTGGTGCATCGCCGCATCGAGCAGGGCATCGAGGTGTTGGAGACCACTCTGCCGGTGTTGTTGACCGTCGAGAAGGACATTGCGCCGGTGCGTCACGCGCCGCTTCCGCGTCTGATCGCAGCAGCGCGCTATCAGCCCGAATTGTGGACGGCAACATCTCCCGTGATGTTTGATCCACAGCAGATCGGGCTGAAAGGCTCACCAACCGTGGTTGGCAAAGCGTATACGCCGCCGCCGCGTTCTGGGGGTGATGTGCTCTCGGTTGCCGATCTCGGTCTGGATGCGGTGGTGGCGCGGGCAATGGCAGTGATCGGGCAGGCGCACGTGCACAACCTGCAACCTGTAACCGGAGGAGTGTCATGAACGCTGAACAATCAGCCATTCCACGCATCTGGGTGTTCGTCGAACAACAGGAACATCAGGTGCATCCGGTATCGTGGGAATTGCTCGGCGCAGCGAAGCGGCTGTCGGCGGACCTGCCGGGCAGCGTGGTCGAAGCAGTGCTGCCAGGGCATCAGGTTGCCGATCTGGCGCCGCAGGCGTTCCAGTATGGTGCATCGCGCGTCTACCTGATCGATAATCCGGTGCTGGAGATCTACCGCAACCTGCCGTATGCCGTGGCCGTCAGCCAGCTGGTGAAGGAGCATCGTCCGGAGATTTTCCTGATCGGCGCGACGACGCTGGGGCGCGACCTGGCGGGATCGATCGCCACGCGCGTCAGCACCGGTCTGACTGCCGACTGCACCGAACTTTCGATTGACCCCGCCAACCATATCCTGGCAGCCACCCGCCCAACATTCGGCGGCAACCTGATGGCGACGATCCTCTGCCGCCGCCACCGGCCGCAGATGGCCACCGTTCGTCCGCGTGTGCTGCCAATGCCGGAGCCTGTGCCGGATGCCACCGGCGAGGTAGTGACCGTTCCATTCGATATGCGCGAGGAGGATGTGCCGGTTAAACGGCTGCGATTGATCCGCGCAGAAGAACAGCCCAACATTGAGTACGCCGAGGTGATCGTCGCAGGCGGGCGCGGCATGGGAGGACCGGAAGGTTTTGCGCTGCTGCAGGAACTGGCAGACGCGCTTGGCGGCATGGTCGCTGCCAGCCGTCCGGTCGTCGATGCTGGCTGGATGGACGCCAGCCGACAGGTGGGGCAGACGGGCAAAACGGTACGGCCCAGGCTGTACATTGCGGCAGGCATCTCCGGCGCGGTTCAGCATCGGGTCGGCATGAGCGGCGCTGATGTCATTCTGGCGATCAACACCGATCCAAACGCGCCGATCTTCCAGATCGCCACGATGGGGATTGTCGGCGATCTGTACGAGGTGATCCCCGCATTGATACGTCAGGTGAAAGGACAGTCGCATGACGGGCAGGCTCACCTTTGATGCCATCGTCGTCGGCGCTGGTCCGGCGGGTGTGGCGGCGGCGCTGACCATGGCGCGCGGCGGATTGAATGTCATCATTATTGAACGAGGTCGCTTCGCCGGCGCCAAAAACCTCTTTGGCGGCGTTTTCTACACTCACGCCCTGGCGGACGTCCTGCCCGACTACTGGGAGCGGAAGCCGCCATTCGAGCGCCCGGTCACCGAGCAGGGGTACTGGATGCTCTCGCCGGACAGCGCCATTCGCGTGATGCACAAGAGCGAACGTTACCTGAAAGAACCGGCGGACGCTTACACGGTGCTGCGCGCGCGCTTCGATCCGTGGTTCGCCGAACAGGCGGTTGCAGCAGGCGCGCTGCTCATCACCCGCACAACCGTCACCCGGTTGCTCAAGGACGAACACGGGCGCGTGATCGGCGTCGATACGGATCGTCCTGAAGGCAGCGTCTATGCGCCGGTTGTGATCATCGCCGAGGGGGTCAACAACCTGCTCACGCAACAGGCGGGATTGATTGCGTCGGATCTGCCGCCGAAGTATGTGGCGCTGGCAGTCAAGGAGTATATCAATCTGCCTGCGAAGGATTTGCAGACACGCTTCGGATTGAAAGGTCCGCGCGAGGGCGTTGCCATCGACGTGTTTGGCGATGTGACGCTTGGTCTGCCGGGCACGGGCTTTATCTACACCGATCAGTCGGGCATTTCGATTGGCGTCGGCATGCTGCTCGACGAATTTGTCACCCACCGGCTGCGTCCCTACGAAGTGCTGGAGCGCTTCAAGAATCATCCGGTTGTACGCCCGTACCTGGAGGGTGGCGAAGTGCGCGAATACGGCGCACATCTGATTCCAGAGATGGGGTACGACCGCATGCCGAAACTGGCGAGCGATGGGGTCATGGTGGCGGGCGACGCCGCAGGAATGGTGGATGCGCTCCACCGCGAGGGAACGAACCTGGCGATTACAGCCGGCAAAATGGCAGGCGAGACGGCGCTGGCGGCGCACCAGGCAGGCGATTTTTCGGCGGCGTTCCTGAGCCGTTATCGCCGAAGCCTGGAAGGCAGTTTCGTATTGAAGGACATGAAACAGTACCGGCGCATGACCGATTTTCTCGAAAGTTCGCCGCAGTTTATGGGCACGTATGTCAACCTGTTGAATGAAGCGGCGCTGCGCTACTTTACCGCACACGGCATTCCCAAGCGCGAGATGGAGCACGACATCCTCAAAATGGTGCGCGAACGTCGCTCATTTACTGGCGTCGCCTGGGATATGTTGAAACTGATGCGTGCAATGAGAGGATAAACCTATGAGCAACCGAAACAATGGCCAGACGGCGCCTGTCGCCGACGTCGCACTGCCGCATGTGAACATCGACGATCTGATTGTCTGCCTGAAATACTACGTCGATGAAGAGAACGCCCACATCCGCATCAGGGATCTGGCGATCTGCGCCGCGTGCGATCCAAAGCCGTGCCTGGCATTCTGCCCGGCGCACGTCTTCGAGATCGACCGCCACGGGCGGATGATGGTTGGTTATCAGGCGTGCATCGAGTGTGGCAGTTGCCGGGTTGCCTGCCCGTTCCGCAATGTGGACTGGCGTCTCCCGCGCGGCGGGCACGGGGTGGCGTACAAGTACGGGTGATGGGGAGGATGATCTCTGCATTTGGGACGGTGCAAATCGGAAAGGCGACGTCTTCTTTCGAGGCCGTCAGCCTGGTCTCCCACACCCATCAGTCACGGCGCTGTGGGGGATATGCTTTCAGCCGCTTCGTCTTGCGACTATCAGCATAATATCGCTGTTCGCCGCGAACGGGTCAAGGTCATACGAGCCATAGACCGCCTCGACGGCAAAGCCGGCGCGCTCCAGGAGATGCTCGAGTTCATAGCGGTAGAACCAGCGGAGCATCATGGTGTGTACGGTGCGGCGCACGCCGCCATTATTGTCGAGTTCATCGTAGACGAACGTCACAGTGTTGATCTGCTGCGCCATGTCCGCCTGCTGCGCAACAAACTTGCAGACGCGCGCGCCATCCTCCAGGCGGAAGGTGCGATCCAGCACCAGCTCGCCATTGCAGCCGGACAGGTTGCGCGCGTGGGGGTTGAACACATCGATCGTCAGCAACCCGTCGGGGGCGAGAACAGTATGGATGTGAGCGAGTGCAGTGAGCTGATCCTCGATCGTCATCAGGTGCATGAAGCTGTTGAGGGCGATGATGGCGAGGTTGTAGGGACCCGGCGGCAGCGGATCGCGCACATCGCCGTGGTGCAGATCGACACGAGCGCTGACACCCGCGGCTTCAGCGCTGGTGCGCGCCTGTTCGATCATTGCCGCCGATGAGTCAACACCGGTGACCCGGATACCGGATTGTGCCAGTGGAACCAGCAGGCGCCCGCTGCCGCACATCACATCGAGGACGCGCCCACCTGTTCGATGCGCCAGTTCACGATAGAAGGGCAGATCATCGGCGAACCCGCGGTGATCGGCGTCGTAGAACCGGGCAATGGCATCATACTCGCTCATATCGCTATGGCACGACGCCAAAGATGTACAGCGCGGCCCCGGTCAGCGTGAGCAGCCCAATAATGCCGACTGCAACGCCAAGCGGACTGATGACGGGCTCGAAGCGGGGCGGCGAAGGCAGCGTGTGCTGGTCCGACGATGACATACGGCGGACCTGTATGTCGTGCCATTCCAGATCGGGCATTGACGACGGGAAGGGCGAACGCACCGGCAGCGGCTGATTCGGGACATCGTGGTACGAAGATACCTGATACGACGATGGGAACGGTGAACGCATCGATTGAGGCAGGCGCGTGTCGTCGTCGTAGGTCGAGGGTTGATAGGTCGCCGGAAATGGCGAGCGCACCGTTCGAGGTTGTGACGTCGTTTGGTCAAACGAGGCATTACTCTCACTTCTGCGCGTAATCCTGCGGATGATCGACACCAGCGCCCCCAGAATGACCAGCCCCAAAATGATGAACGGGAGCACGTTTGGCGAGATGGGCACCGCGCCACCGAGCGCGTTCCGCAGTGTGTTCAGCAACGGACCGCCGGCAATCACCGCAATGAAGATCAGCCAGCCGATGATCGATCCCCAGTTAATCTTTGGTTGTCGCTGATTCTCTTCCATACGCCCTGTATTGTACACCATGCGGAGAATGAATGGAAACAAGGGCACGCCACGCCTTTGGGCACGGCGCGCCGTGCCCCTACGCCACGCCACGCCGCTGGGCACGCCACGCCTTTGGGCACGCCACGCCGCTGGGCACGCCACGCCTTTGGGCACGCCACGCCGCTGGGCACGCCACGCCGTGCCCCTACGCCACGCCACGCCGCTGGGCACGGCACGCCTTTGGGCACGCCACGCCTTTGGGCACGCCACGCCTTTGGGCACGCCACGCCGCTGGGCACGGCACGCCTTTGGCACGGCACGCCGTGCCCCTACGCCACGCCGCTGGGCACGGCACGCCGTGCCCCTACGCCACGCCGCTGGGCACGGCACGCCGTGCCCCTACGCCACGCCGCTGGGCACGGCACGCCGTGCCCCTACGCCACGCCGCTGGGCACGGCACGCCGTGTCCCTACGCTTATACGCTCCTTCTGGTCGCGTGGAACTGGAACTCGCCACGGTCGTCGTGCTGAACGACCAGGAGCAACCCTTCACGCAATGAAACGAAGCCCGGCGGATCGATCAGGATATTGCTGACGCCGCGCGCGCGCTCGAAGTAGAGCGTGGCGTCTTCGAGTGCATAGTACAGCCCACGAGTGGTAATCCCGCGAACCGCTGGCGTCAGCGGCAGGAGCGACAGTGTGTCGCCGCGCTCGCCTTCGAGAGTTGCCTGGTCGCGTACAAGAAACAGGCGCTGCCGTTCATCGACCAGGCGCACCTGCCGTCCCTGGAGTTCCGGCATTGCGAGCATGGCGACATTGGCGAACGTGTGATCCCAGCGTCCTCCAAGCGCGCCGAGGATGTCGATCCGGGTTGCGCCGGCAGAGACCGCGTGGAGCAATGCCAGCTCCAGGTCGGTCTCGTCCTTTTCACGTGGAAAACGGCGCAGTTCGACCCCATCCGCCGCAAGCGACGCCAGACGCGCCGCGCTGAGCGAGTCGAGGTCGCCGATGACGAGCGAAGGGCGAAAACCGGCATCCGCCAGTGCATTCGCGCCGCCATCGGCAGCAATCACCAGGTCAGCGCTGGCGATCATGGCACGGTACGGATCGAGCCGTAACGATGGGGCATTGGCGACGATCACCACATACATGGCATCCCTATGCCACTCCGACGATCCGGTTGCGCAACACGCCGATCGAGTCGATCTCGGCTTCCATCACATCGCCCGGTTTCATGTATTCCGGCGGGGTGCGCCCAAGACCCACTCCTTCCGGTGTGCCGGTCGCAACGATCATGCCCGGTTCCAGCGGCGTACCCAGCGAGAGGTACTCGATGATCGCCGGAATATCGAAGATCAGGTCGCCGGTATGCGAATTCTGGCGCGTTTCCCCATTCAGCCGCAGACGAATGCCGAGCGCCGCCGGGTTGGGAATTTCGTCCGCCGTCACGATGCACGGACCCATCGGGCAGGCGCGCTCAAGGCTTTTGCCCTTGAAGAACTGCTGATGGCGACTCTGGAGATCACGCGCTGAAATATCGTTGACGATGGTATAGCCGAAGACATATTCCATCGCACTGGCGCGTGGAATGTTGATACCCGCCTTGCCGATGATGAACGCCAGTTCGACTTCGTAATCGAGCTCTGTCGTCACTTTTGGATCGAGCGGAATATCGTCGTCGGGTCCGCAGACGGTATGCGCCGCTTTGGTGAAAAAGACCGGATATTCCGGCAGTTTTGGCTCACGCCCCCGCGCGCGGTACGACTCGATCGCATGGGCGACGTAATTCATGCCCAGACAGATGACGTTCTGCCGTGGGCGCGGGATCGGCGCGAGCAATGTGACGGCGCTCAACGGCACGCCCGCTTCTCGTTCGACGACGGCGCGCGCGGCGTCCAGTCCGGCAGGACCGGCATCGATCAGGCTGAGCATATCAGGCGCGACGCTGGCAAGCGACACGACTTCGTCGCCGCGCAGCGCGCCCGGGTGAACTCCCTCGCTGTCGCGGTAGGTCACCAGACGCATCGTTGTCTCCTCAAACACACACTGACGAATACGGTACCCCGTATAGTACCACAACTTCGAGCCGCACTACCGCGCGCGGTCGCGCTGGTAGAGTTGCCAGGCGGTCAGCGCCAGGCAGACGACCATGTAGCCGAAGAGAATGCCCCAGCGCGAGAGAAGATGTTCTGGTGTGAAGGTGTATTCTTCCGGCGGATTGGGCAGACGGAGCATCCCCGGCTGTAGCGGCAGGTCGTTGATATTGACCGATGTGCCATAGGCATCCATCGCCCAGCGACTGATCGTCAGCCACGAGAGCACACGCTGAACCGTGATGCCATCGCCAAGGCTGAAGATCACTCCCGCAAAAATGATCTGCGGGATGAGCGCCAGCGGCACCAGCGAAATTGCTCGATCCGGGGTGGCCGCAAATGCCGAGATTGCCAGACCCATCGCCAGCCCTGCCAGCGATGTGAGCATGGCAGTAATGAACAGTTCGAGCTGGATCGGCAACATGACCCCTTGCTCGGGAAACTGCACCTTCAGCCCGACCAGTGCCAGCAGCACGGCGCTTTGCAGGATCACCAGCAGCAGCAGCACGACTACTTTCGACAACACATACGGTGCGATGCGCAGATTTGCCAGCCGTTCCCGCCGGTAGATCGGCGCTTCTTTGGTGATCTCGCGTGCGGCATTGATGATGCCGAACCAGACGCCAACCGTCGCCAGCATGAAGAGCACTTTCTTGGCTTCGTTGGCGAACGCATTCTCACCGACAATCGCATCCGCTTTGGCGACCAGCATGAGCAAAAACCCGATGATCGGCGCCTGAAGGAGCAGGATCGCCAGATTGCGCCGGTCTTGCAGCGTCAGATCGAAGTATCTGCGCATCAGAATGCCAAATTGTCGCAACGATGAAACACCGGGGCGCTTTGTGGCGCCGTCCCCTTCGGCGCTGCCCGCCACCGGTCCGGCAGGCGCTTCCGCAAGGCGTCCGGTTACATACGTGGCAAACTGTGGCGATGCGCGGAATTTCATTTCCCACAATTCAGCGAGCGTGGGCGCCGTCGGTTTGCCATTGCCCGACGCCTGCTGCGCGTGATACTGCCATGCCGCATACTCCGCCTGGAGGTCGCGTTGCACGATCGCCCATCGTTCAGGATCGTTTGGGTCCGCCGGCCCGTCGATGCGAGTATAGATGTCGGCAAAATCACCGCTCGATACGCCGAAGAAATGAAGCGCTTCCGCCGGCGGACCGAAGAAGACCATGCGACCGTCCGACATAAATGCGACGTGGTCACAGACGTTGATGTTGGCAGTTGCGTGGGTCACCAGCACGACGGTTCGCCCGCTGTCCGCCAGGCGGCGCAGGGTGTACATCATCTTCTTCTCGAGCCCAGGGTCGAGACCAGAGGTAGGCTCGTCAAGAAAGAAGAGCGACGGATCGGCGAGCAGTTCGGCGCCGATGCTGACACGCTTGCGCTGCCCGCCCGACAGGTTTTCGATCGGTTTTTCACGATGCGGTATCATCTCGACATCTTCGAGCACGCGGTCGATCCGCTGGCGAATTTCCGCCGGCGCCGTGTCGGCGGGCAGGCGCAGTTCAGCAGCGTATCCCAGCGCGCGCTCGACCGGCAAATTGCGGTGGAGAATGTCGTCCTGCGGCACATAGCCGAGCACCGAGCGGTAGGCGTCAAAGTTGCGATAGTAATCGTCGCCGTTGACCAGAACGCTCCCGTGCGTCGCCTGGACGAACCCTGAAAGGGCGTTGAGAAGCGTGCTCTTGCCGGTGCCGCTGCCGCCAACCAGCGCCACGAATTCTCGTGGCGCGATGGAGAGCGACACATCCTTCAGGATCATGCGAGTCTTGCCGCCGCGCGACACTTCGCGCCACAGATTGCGCGCATCGATGCGCAATGCGCCGCGCTGGTCGTACTGGTCGAGACTTTCGCCGGTATAGACCAGTTTGAACGCGCCGATCTGGATGATATCGCCTTTGACCAGCGTGTGCTCAGTGATGCGTCGCCCGTTGACGAACGTACCATTGGTGCTGCCCACATCACGCAGAACGTGTTTTCCATTGACCCGATCGATAACAGCATGATTACGCGACACCTGCGGGTTATCGAGCAGGATTTCGCACCCTTCGCGTCCGATCGTAATCTGCGGGTCGGTCGGGTCGAGCCGGTAACTGCGTGCAACCTCAGCCGCCTGTTGCACCTTGGGCGCCTGCGGGTTGCGGTAGGTCAGGGTCACGAAATTGCCGGTCGCCGGATCACCAATGCGCAGTACGTCGCTATCCGACAGAATGTGCGGCGTATTGGCCGGAAGCCGTTTTCCCTCGAAGAGTAAACCGTTCGTGCTGCCGATATCGATCATCTGGTGCGTGACGCCGTGCGGTTCGATGCGTGCGTGGCGACCAGAGACGAAGCGTGACGTGATGACAATATCGTTGTCGGGCGCACGCCCAATGGTAAGCGGTCGCGAACCGAGCGCAACTTCAAAGGTATGCCCCACATCCTGAACGACCAGCACGGGACCGGCGACTGACGACCCACCCTGCAGCGATCCGCTGCCGATCATGGTTGCGGCGGGAGCGGCGCCAGCTGAAACGGGTGCTCCCTGCGCAAGCAATGCCGCTGTCTGCTCTGCAGGGTTTCCAGGAGTGGCGGAAGAACCGGCAGTTGATGCAGGGATGGGGGTATCCTGTGCTTTTCCGCAGCGCGTGCAAAACTTCGCACCGGGACGGTTCAACGGTGCACCGCAGTGAATACAGGTTGCAGGCTGTGACACAATCACCCTCCTGTTGATGAACACGCAAGTCGATTGTAGCATAATGAGCAACCAGGAAACGCATGCAGCGGCTATCAGGCGCCGCGTGGCTGGCATCTGCAACCTCTCGGTCAACGAAATCTCTCGGTCAACGAATGGACAACGAATAAACGAATGTCGTGGCGACCGGGCGCCGTGGGGCTGGCATCTGCTGTCCCCTCGGTCACCGAATGGAGAACGAATACACGAATGTCGTGGCGACCGGTTGCCCCGTGGCTGGCCTCTGCAACCTCTCGGTCAACGAAATCTCTCGGTCAACGAATGGACAACGAATAAACGAATGTCGTGGCGACCGGGCGCCCCGTGGCTGGCATCTGCAACCTCTCGGTCAACGAAATCTCTCGGTCAACGAATGGACAACGAATAAACGAATGTCGTGGCGACCGGGCGCCCCGTGGCTGGCATCTGCAACCTCTCGGTCAACGAAATCTCTCGGTCAACGAATGGACAACGAATAAACGAATGTCGTGGCGACCGGGCGCCGTGGGGCTGGCATCTGCCGTCCCTCTGTCAACGAATGGGGAACGAATAATATCAGTTATCGTTGATAATGCCCACTTCCATATGCTTTTTTGACTTTGCGATACCATTCATCGTATTCCAAAATCTAAAATCTAAAATCTAAAATGGTATAAGCGAATGGTATGGCGACCGGGCGCCGTGGTAATCACCGTGGATAGCCGTGAGCCGTGGGCAACGGTTCATTCGTTTATTCGTTCAATATTCGTGACTGCGTGCATAGAACTGTTCACAACTCGCGGTTTGGGTTAAGCCCCAATACTGTTTAGTTAGTTACCACACGTGGTGTCGGATTGCAACGTTGATTGATGGGATCACCTCGTTTTCGGAGATGGTAGTTACTCATT
>FWPU01001916.1_pt1 | contig 16133 bp, 15 predicted proteins | sample 2228361 | NCBI WGS metagenome assembly FWPU01 (sample SAMEA103939777, study PRJEB20133) | metagenome
GTCATTCTTTCCTCGGAGGTCTCATCAATGCTAGCAGTCGGCTCCATTCTAATAGGTCTAATATCGGGAATAGCCAGCGGCTTTTTTGGAATAGGCGGGGGATTGGTAATGGTCCCAGCCATGGTTTATTTTTTTCAACTTACCCAGCATCAGGCGCAGGGGACCTCTCTTGCCGTTCTTACCCCACCTTTAGTTCTTTTTGCCGCGATAAAATACTACAAAGAGGGAAACGTCAACCTACATATGGCGGTATTTATCGCACTAGGCTTCGTCGGAGGCGCCTACCTGGGAGCCACACTCGTACATTATATCTCCGACCCGACACTCAAAAAACTCTTCGGGGTAGTTCTCCTCATCGTCTCGATAAAGATGATATTGGGAAAGTAAAAAATATGGTGAAGAGTCAAGGGTGAACAATTTGCATGTTTTCTTGTTGACTCTCAACTTTTAACTCTCTACTCTATAAAAAGTCTCGACTTCGTCCATTAACTTATCCCAGTCCTCAGGAAGCTGATACCAGTGAATACCCTTATCTTGTCTGAGCCAGGTCATCTGTCTTTTGGCTAGGCGCTTGGTATCACGTTTCATTAATTCTATTGCCCTCTCCAGTGTAATCTCACCATCCAGATATTGATTCATTTGTTTATATCCTATGGATTGCATCGGCTTTAAGTCTCTGTCAAAGCCCATCCTCCGGAGTTCCTTTACCTCGTCGAGAAGCCCTTCCTCCATCATCTTATCTACTCTTTCATCTATCCTCTTTCTTAGAACCTCCCTTTCTGCGGAAAGCCCGATTTTCAGCACATCATACTCATTCTCTTTAAAGCCATGTTTTTCCTGAAGTTGAGACATCTTCTCTCCGGTTAGATAATAAGCCTCCAGTGCGCGCTCGATCCGGACATAGTCATTTCTATGGATACGACGAGCTAAATCAGGGTCTAGAGACTTGAGCTTTTCATACAAGTAGACAGTACCAAAAACAGATTTAAGTCTTCTGAGGTGTTGCCGAATTTCCCGGTCTGCCGGAATCTTCTCCACTATTCCGTGAAGCAGTACCCGGACGTAAAGATAGGTGCCGCCGACCACTATGATTTTTGTGGATTCCCGGTGAAGCTCAGCAATCAGCGGTCTGGCGGTCTTGGTATAGATTCCGGCATTGTACTCTTCATCTGGGTTAATTATATCGATTAGATGATGGGGAATGCCCTCTCGGTCCGCTTTATTAGGCTTTGCCGTGCCTATATCCAAGTATCTATAAACCTGGAGGGAATCGGCATTGACTATCTCTCCCCCTATTACTCTAGCCACCTCGATGCCGAGCCTGCTTTTTCCCACGGCAGTGGGACCTAGGATTATGACTAGTTTGGGTTTATTTTCCGACGACAAATTCTAATGGGCTAATAATATCTAAAGCACTCAAGCTCCGATAAGGTTAAAAACCGCTTTTAGATCCACGTCACACCCTTTTTCTATAATCCTCTATGTTTTCCCCCAAGGCCTCTTTTCTACTAAGCCTTATCCTTCCGTCATTCTCGATGCTTATACACTTTACCAGTATTTCATCCCCTTCCTTGACGATATCCGTTACCGTCCTCACCCTGGTTGGAGCAAGCTCGGAGATGTGAACTAAACCGTCGGTGCGGGGCATAATCTCCACAATAGCACCGAAATCGAGTATCCGCTTAACTTTCCCTATATAGATTTTTCCAACCTCTATCTCCTGCACGATGCTCTCTACTATATTCACGGCCTTATCACAAGCCTCTTTGCTGGGTGAGGCAATCTTTACCTTACCGTTTTCGTCGATGTCTATCTGAACACCGGTCTCCTCTATTATCTTCTTTATGGTTCTCCCACTGGGGCCGATCACATCCTTTATTTTCTCCGGTTTTATCTGCAATGTTATAATCTTGGGAGCAAAATCGGAGATCTGCGCCCTAGGCCCGGTTATGATTTCTGCCATCTTTCCCAACACAAATAGCCGGGCAACCTTTGCCTGGTTTAGCGCATCGGATAGTATCTCCCGGGTTATACCCTTAACCTTGATATCCATCTGGAGCGCGGTAATGCCGGATTCGGTCCCGGCGACCTTAAAATCCATATCGCCTAACTGGTCCTCGTCACCCAGAATATCGGTAAGAATCACGAACTGATTTTCCTCTTTGATGAGCCCCATGGCTATACCGGCGACGGGGGCACGTACCGGAACACCGGCATCCATGAGGGAGAGTGTCGCACCGCACACCGTAGCCATAGACGACGAGCCGTTTGATTCAAGTACGTCTGACACGACCCGTATGGTATAAGGAAACTTATCCTTAGAAGGAAGAACCGGAAGTATGGCCCTTTCTGCCAGAGCACCGTGGCCTATCTCCCTTCGTCCCGGGCCTAGCCGATTTCCGATTTCACCCACAGAAAACGGAGGGAAGTTATAGTGAAGCATGAATCTTTTGGTGACTTCTCCCTCGAGCGCGTCTATCCTCTGCTCGTCATAAGTAGTCCCCAACGTCGACACTACGGCGACCTGGGTTTCACCCCTGGTAAATAGTGCCGAGCCATGGGTACGCGGAAGAAATCCCACCTCCCCGCTTATGGGTCGTATGTCGGTGTAGCCCCGACCGTCTATTCTTCTTTTCTCCTCGACGATAAGCTTGCGAACCAAGTCCTTTTTTAATTTGTCGAACGACTTGACGATATTGACTTCCATACCCGGAAACTTAGGAGACAAGGCTTTAACTGTCTCGTCAAAAGCAGTTTGTATTGCCTCCCTCCGGGCGATCTTGGATGATATTCTGATAGCTTCTCTAAGACGATCCCCGGCGTGTGAAACCACATTCTCCTTGAGTGAAGGATCCTCGGCTGAAGCCGGAACCTCTCTCTTCTCCACTGTCAGGCCGTCCAGAAGCTCTTCCTGAGGCTTTATGAATTCCTCGATAATACACCTGTGGGCAAATAGAAGCGCCTCGACCACCTCCGGTTCCGGTACCTCACTCAAACTACCCTCGACCATGACTATGGCCTCCTTTGTACCGGCCACGACTATATCCATATCGCTCTTTTCCAGCTCGGTTCTTGTAGGATTACAAATAAACTCACCGTTTATGCGGCCCACCCTCACCGCGGCGGCAGGGCCGTCGAAAGGAACGTCCGAGACCATTAGAGCCGACGACACTGCGGTTACGGAAAGGACATCCGGGTCGTTATCCTGGTCCGCCGATAGGACCGTAACAATGATCTGGGTGGCGTAGGTAAAATCTTTGGGGATGAGCGGCCTTATCGGTCTGTCTATCAGCCTCGAGGTCAAAACCTCCTTCTCGCTCGGGCGACCTTCCCTCTTAAAGTATCCTCCCGGAATTCTACCCGCGGCATAAGCCTTTTCCTGGTAGTTGACAGTTAGGGGAAGGAAATCCTCGCCCTCCGATTTTTCCTTTGATGCCACGACCGTAGCCAGAACCGTGGTCCCCTCGTAGCGGGCCAGCACTGCTCCGTCCGCCTGCTTGGCCAGCCTCCCGGTCTCGATTTCCAGCTCTTTTCCAAACACCTTGGTTTTTACGCGTCTCACTTCACTGATCAAACTATTACTACCTCCTTAGAATTACTATTTTCTTAGCCTAAGCTTATCCAGCAGATTCCCATATCTCTCCGGGCTTATCTGTTTGACGTAGTCAAGAAGCTTTCTTCTCTTCGCCACGATCGAAAGAAGCCCTCTTTTCGAGTGAAAGTCTTGTGGAGCAGACTGCATGTGTTTAGAGAGTTCCTGGATTCGCCTGGTAAGTATAGCTATCTGCACCTCTGGTGACCCGACGTCTTTCTCATGCAGGCGGAAATCACAGATAAGTTGACTTTTCTCCTCTTTCTCTAGTGCCATATGAATTCCTCCTTTTCTTCCTGGGTCAGTTGAAAACCCGAAGCAGTTTTAGCACCACTTTATTGCTATCTAATTTATCCAAATCATCCGAACTTACAACCGCCTCCCCAATGGAGACCAGTTCGTCTTTCTCATATACCTTCATTTTATCCCCGGCTTCAAATTGAGGAACGTTAGACCAATTAAGGTAAGACTTTATGATTTGTCTTCCCTGCTTTATGCGCTCCGATACCCCGTCCGTTACACCTATATCTTTTATGTGAAAAAGAGCCTTACTCAAGGGAATCAAGTTGACCCTACCCTCTAAGACACTCTCCATAGAGACCATCTCGTCTGAGCCAAAACTTCCACTTCGAACCCTCCTGAGCTCGACCAGGTGTCCACCACATCCTATCTCATTTCCTATCTCCGAACCCAACACCCTTACATAGGTTCCTTTAGAACAGCAGACGAAGAACCGAAGATAAGGAGGGTTAAACTCCTCAAGCTTTAGTTCTTTAATCATAACTGTACGGCTGGGCCTGTCTACCTCTTTGCCCTGCCTGGCCAACTGGTAAAGCTTAACACCGTCCTTTTTGAGTGCCGAGAACATCGGGGGGACTTGCGAGATTCTACCCTTGAACTTGGATAAAACTCTTTGAATATCGGCCTCGGTTATCGCCCCTACTTTCCTCTCTCCGATAACATTCCCGGTCACGTCCATGGTATCAGTTGCTATCCCCAGCCTAAGCACCGCCTCATACTCTTTAAAGTCTTCATCCAGAAACGGAATAATTTTTGTAGCTTTGCCAACACATATAGGCAAAACACCGGTGGCGAACGGGTCCAGAGTACCAGTATGTCCAGCCCGTCTTATTTTGAGTGACCTCTTCACCCTGCTTACCGCTGCCTGGGAGGTCATACCCTTTGGTTTATCCAAGACTAATATTCCGTTCACCCGAGTGCCTCGTTTATGGTGCTTAATAATCGCTGACGCACGTTGGATAAGCTACCAACTAGCATGCATCCAGCCGCTCTTTTGTGTCCGCCTCCCTCAAATTTTTCGGCAATCACCGAGACATCCACTTCGCCGTTCGATCTTAAGCTAACTTTCCACCTCGAGCCGTTTTCTCCGGGCTCTTCTTCTCTGAAGAGCAAGGCCACCTCAACTCCCCTGAGTGACCGGGGGTAATTTACGAGCCCATCCGTATCTTCCCTGCCAGTACCGGTTTGTCTAAACATCTCTCTGTTCACGAATACCCAGGCAATGCGTCCATCCTCGGTAACCTCAAGCGTCGGCAGTACCAATCCAAGCAGCCTGAGCCTGGCCAATGGCTCACTCTCATAAATGGCATGAGACACCTCCCAGGGGTCGGCGCCCATTTCGACCAGCTCCCCCGCTACCCTGAATGTATCTTTATTAGTGTTCGAGTACCTAAAAGAGCCCGTATCAACGACGATCGTAGCATACAGGTTTGTGGCTATGTCTGGAGTGATTTGCACAGATAAGGTTTTAAGTAGTGAATGTATTATCATTCCTGTGGAAGAGGCATCGGGGTCGAGAAGGTACAGGTCAGCAGAAGGTTTCTTGGTCTGATGATGGTCGATTATGATCTTGGTGCCGACGGTGGCAGAGCAGGCAAAAACCTCAAATTCCTTTCCCACCCTGCTCGTGTCGGTGCAGTCTACGATGAACGTGGCATCAAAACCCTCACCAGCGAATTCTAAGGACTTCTTAACCCCATCCGAGCCGGGCAAAAACTGAAGGACAGTCGGAGTCCCGTCCTTGTTGTAGAAAACAACCTGTTTACCCATGCCTTTAAGGGCTAAGCCCAACCCTAACATCGAGCCTATGGCATCGCCGTCCGGATTCTCATGAGAAACGATGAGGAATCTTTTTCCCTTTTTTATGGACTGAATTATTCTCTCCAGGTCACTCAACTTTGACCCCTTTCAGTATATCATCAACCCGGTAGCCTTCTTCGAGCACATCGTCATATTCAAAGTGGAAATCAGGAACCCTTTTTAACCGGAGCCTTTTAGACAGTTCCCTTTTTATGAACCCAGACGCACTTTGTAGGCCGCTCAAGATTTCCTCCTTATTTGCATCCTCAGTTAATACCGTAAAATACACCCGGGCAAAGCCTAAATCGTCTGTGATTCTTATGTCGGTGAGCACCGCAGCACGTACCCTGGGGTCCTTTATATCTTCTCTAAGAATCATTTGTGAGATTTCCTTGAGAATTAACTCACCGAGCCTGTCCGCACGCTTGTAACCAAATCCCAAATGATGCCTCTCCTAGAAATGAATAATCTCCATCTCGCGGTTTAATATATGGACAATTCCGGTGGTGTCTATAAATTTTAAAACTTGATCCAGGGTGGAATTAACGTAAGGAGTTTCGTTGCCTACGCACGAGACCCCAAGAGTTGCCCTCTGCCAAAGGTCGTGAGAATCAACTTCGGAAATTGAAACATTGACATACTTTGACTTTACTCGCTGAATCAAACTTCTCAACACCTGTCTCTTTCCCTTGAGGGACCTATTGCCATTCATGTAGAGCTCTATTTTGAGCAGTCCTACCACCATTATGCGGAACAAAAGGTCAGAGTTTTTGTTTAATCTCCTCGAAGCCGTAAATCTCGAAGGTATCCCCAACCTTTATATCATTAAAATTCTCGATGCCTATACCACATTCATAGCCGCTCTGAACCTCTCTTACGTCGTCTTTGAATCTCTTGAGGGAGGAAATCTTTCCCTCGAAGATTACCACTCCATCCCTCACTACCCTGATATTATTTCCCCTTACCACTTTCCCGTCAGTAACCAAACATCCGGCGATTGTTCCCATCTTAGAAACATGGAAAGTGGCTTTGACTTCCGCATGCCCTATCACCTTCTCTTTGATCACCGGCTCGAGCAGGCCTTCCATAGCCTTTTTTATTCGGTCGACGGCATCGTATATAACGGTATGAAGTTCCAGTGAGACATTCTCCCTTTCAGCCGCCTCCATAGCCTTCATATCCGGACGAACGTTGAATCCGACTACTACGGCGTTGGATGCGCTGGCCAGTACAACGTCAGTTTCGTTTATCGCTCCGACCCCGGCGTGCACTATCTTTACCCGGCACTTATCCGTGCTCAACTTAGTTATGGCCTCTTTCACCGCCTCCACCGAACCTTGGGTGTCCGCTTTTATGACCAAAGGTAACTCCTTTATCTCTCCCTTTTCCAGCGACTCGAATAAATCCTCGAGCGAGAGCTTGGTTTGCTTCGCCGCTATTCTCTTTCTTTCTTTGGTTTCTCTAAAACTGACTAGTTGTTTTGCCGTTTTCTCGTCCGCTACAACATAAAATAGCTCTCCGGCACTGGGCACGCCGGATAGACCCATCACCTCGACCGGGATTGAAGGGCCTGCTTCGCCCACTCTGTTCCCCTTGTCGTCTATTAGAGCCCGAACCCGGCCGTAGGTTCGTTCCGCCACCAGATAGTCTCCGACCCTCAATGTTCCTTCTTTCACCAGCACCGTGGCCACGGAACCCCTTCCTTTGTCCAGTTGAGCTTCGATGACCACGCCGTTGGCCCTCTTGTTGGGATTAGCCCTGAGCTCAAGTATATCCGCCTGGAGAAGAACGAGCTCCAGCAGCTCATTTATGCCTGTTTTTTTCTTAGCCGATATTTCCGCAAACAAGGTATCTCCACCCCATTCTTCCGGAACCAACCCTACTTCCGATAGCTGTCTCTTTATATTATCGGGATTGGCCTCGGGCTTGTCGATCTTGTTTATAGCGACTACTATAGGAACACCGGCAGCCTTTGCATGGTTTATAGCCTCCACCGTTTGCGGCATCACACCATCGTCAGCTGCGACCACCAGTATAACGATATCCGTGACCTGGGCACCCCTTGCCCTCATGGCAGTAAATGCTTCATGTCCGGGGGTATCGATGAATACAACCTCTCTTCCATCCACCTTCACACTATAAGCACCGATATGCTGAGTGATTCCCCCCGCCTCCTGCTCCACCACTTTTGTATGTCTTATGGCGTCAAGAAGGGTGGTCTTTCCATGGTCAACATGTCCCATCACGGTTACGACGGGAGGCCTTGGAAGAAGTCCCTCGCTCTCGTCCTTATTTTGATCGAGAAGAAGTTCTTCCTCCTCGAAAATATCCACCGAAATCTCATAGCCAAACTCCTCGGCTAAAATAGCCGCAGTCTCATGGTCTATAGACTGGTTTATGGTAACCTTGGCGCCGAGAGACATGAGCTTTTTTATTACATCACCGGTCTTCACGCTCATGCTCTTGGCCAGTTCCCCTACATTAATGGATTCACCGACTTTTATGACCCGTTTTGCCGGCTTGGAAGGAAAAGGAATTACCTGAGCAGACTCAGTATCCTTTAAATGCGTTTGTGTGCTTTTGAATTGCCGCACCCTTTGTGCATTGTCGTGAGCCCTTCTATAAGTCCCGCCGTCGCCCAATGTCTTTCCCCGAGACCGGCGGTCCTCGACCAAATACTCTCTTTTCCTCCCCGGGAGCTTGGTCCGGAAAGCTTTTCTCAGTTCTTCGAGGGTTTCTTCATCTATAATTTCTTCCCTCTTGGGCTTAGCCTTACGCCCTTTCTTTCGTAGGACCTTGGAATCGTCTTCCTTCTCTTCTTCAGCTTTATCCAGTCCCTCCGTTTTTGCTTTAGCCTCCGCTACCGGCTCTTCCGTCGCCGGTGTTAAATCCTCCTCAGCCGCCCCATTTTCTGAACGAACGATGGGTTCCTTACTATCGGCCGGCCTATCCTGTTTCTCGAATCCCTCCTTCTCCGCGTGCTCCACGACCCGAGCTGGCAAATCCGTCTTCGAAGATAATAACAGCATGTCTTCTTTTAGTTCCTCCTCTGGTGTAAGGGCCTCTTCCGTCTCTACTTCTTCTACTTTTTTCTTTTTCCTGATTATTACGGTGCTTCCTTTCCTCCTTTCTACTACCTCTTCGCCGCTTTCGGATCGAAACACCTTTACCGCTTCCTTCGTTTCCTTGGCTTCAGCCTGGTCCGCGGAACGATTTTGGTTTTTGGGTATCTGTATTTTTTCTCTTAATTTTTTAGCTTCCTCCTCGGAAACCGAACTGGCGTGGCTGCGCACAGCTATGCCCATGTCATTTGCCGCATCTATGACCTCCTTATTCGATACACCTAATTCCTTTGAAAGTTCATAGATTCTAATATTTGCCATTCTTTTAGCACCCTTGGAAAGGATATAACGATTCCCTTGGTTAAAACTATGTTACCCAAAACTTTGATACTATGCAAAAGTGATAGGGTTAAGCTCCCAGTGCTCAGAAATGAAAAATACGGTCAGCTTTCATGCACCTCTTCAGTTTGGTTGGAGGGCTGTTCTGATAAAGACATCTTTTCCAGTCTGTCTTTGAGGGCAATCCTCGCCGCAACCTGGATTTTTTGCGCGTCCTCCTCGCTTTTTAGGCCGCCGGACTTGGCCAGGGTCTCCGGGTCGGAAAATGCGATATCCTCCAAAGAGTGAAATCCTTCGTTATACAAAAGGTTAGCCGTGACCTCTCCAACATTAGGGAGGGTCATGAGTAGAGAAACGACCTCCTGTTGCTCGCGCTTCACCTGTGACTCGGTCTTTATATCTATCCTCCATTCAGTGAGCTGGGATGCCAGCCTTACGTTCTGTCCCCGTCTTCCTATGGCCAGTGAAAGCTGGTCATCATCGACAATCACCTCCATAGACCTGTTGCTCTCATCAATAATAACCTTGTTTACCCTGGCCGGAGAGAGGGCGTTACAGACGAACCTGGCCGGGTCCGATGACCAGGGAACTATGTCAATCTTTTCGCCCCTGAGCTCCTGAATGATATTTTGCACCCTCGAGCCTCTCATACCCACGCAAGCACCTACCGGGTCTACATCTGAATCCTTGGAAGCGACCGCGATCTTGGTACGGCTTCCCGGGTCTCGGGATATGGATTTAATTTCCACGATACCTTCGGTTATCTCTGGAACCTCAGCCTCGAATAATCTCCTGACGAAGTCGGGGTGGGCTCTCGAAAGTATTAGCTGCGGGCCTCTTTTGGTTTCCTTTATATCTATGAGCACTGCCCTCACTCTTTCTTTAGCCTTGTAATATTCCTTGGGAACTTGATGTATTTGGGGTATTACGGCTTCAGTCCTGCCCAGGTCTACGATTACATTCTTTTTCTCGATTCTTCTGACAATTCCGCTCACCAACTCACCTTTACGACTCTTAAACTCCTCGTAGATTACCTTTCCCTCGGCTTCCTTGAGCTTCTGCAGTATCTTCTGTTTTGCGTTTTGAATGGCGATCCTGGTAAAATCTGGGTTGATTTTTACCCCGATCAGGTCGCCCAGTCCGGCTTCCGGGTCTAGCTCCTTTGCCTCTTCGAGGCTTATCTCCAAGTCCGGGTCCTTAACCTCTTGAACTACCGTCTTAAACTCGAACAGCTCGATGTCGGCTTCCTCCTCGTTATAATGTACTTCGAGCTCTTTATTCTTGTCCTCCATTCGAAAAAGCTTCTGGGCAGCGGACAGGACCGCCTCTTCGATGGCGGCAATGATAGCCTCTCTTTCTACGCCCTTGTCCTTGCTCACAGAATCTATAACCCGGCTCAGTTCGGTAGCCATTCGTATAACCTCCTAAAAATCCAATTCCAGATTTGCCTTCTCAATCTGCTCATAAGGAATGAAGTAGGTACGTCCATCTGCTTCTACCGTCGCCACGTTGTCCACATAGTCAAGCAACACACCGATGAAAAGCCTGGTATTTTGGATGTTGCTTTTTGTCTTAATTCGTACCTTTTTTCCCTTGAATCGCTCAAAATCTCTAGGCCTTTTGAGCGGCCTGTCCAACCCGGGAGAAGATACCTCCAGATTGTACGGGCCGGGCACTACATCGTAGACATCCAAGAGCGTACCCAACTCTCTGCTTATTTTAGTACAGTCTCCAATGGTCACCCCCCCTTCCCTGTCTATGTATATTCTTAGTATTTTTCCCCGGGGCTCTCTCCGGTATTCGATGTCAACCAGTTCGAGTCCCTGCTCCAGGATAAGCGGGTTCATTATTTCTCGAATGACCTCAATTAAGTTTTCCTCTGACATGTCAATACCTACATCACATACCAACAAAAAAGCGGGTTTTGACCCGCTTTTTTGTTGTATATTCTACCTAAATAAGATTCTCGGAGCAAGTGTAAGTAAGCCTAAGTGTATCGAGCAGTATAAATCGTATAATATATAGTCCGACGATTTCAGTTAATATCTTAAAAATTTTATCATCGACTCTCATTGTAAATCCATCTTCGGAGGTTACAACGATGCCAAAAGACATCTTTGTAAAGATCAAGAGGAAAAAAGCTTTTGATGCCCAATGGTACCTCCAGGAGAAAAGAACAGATTGGGTGCTGCCCCTCGTCCTAAAAGCCAGGGCGAAAACACTCCAGAATAAACCTTTTCTTCAGTATCAGAATCAAAAACCGCTTACCTTCAAACAAGTAAACGCCTTGGCAAACAGGATAGCAAATGGGCTCATTAAAATGGGTATCAAAAAGGGCGAACGGGTTGCATCATGCTCTACCATTACCACAAGATGCCCGAGAAGACGGTCCAGGACTTCAGGAATTTCTGGTTTCACACCGGCGACGCGGGAAGAATGGACAAAGATGGCTATATTTATTTTGTCGACCGGGTCAAGGACTACATAAGGAAGAGGGGTGAGAACATAAGCTCATTCGAGGTCGAGAGAATCGTCTGCCAGCATCCGGCAGTGGCAGAAGCAGCCGCAGTTGGTATTAAAGCGGCGGAGGGAAAGTTTGCAGAGGATGAAGTAATTATAGTAGTGGTAAAAAAACCCGATCAAGAACTGTCCTTCGAAGGGTTGATAAAACACTGTGAGGAAAGAATGCCCTATTTCATGATACCGAGGTTTATAAGGATAATGCCCAACCTCCCCAAAACACCCACAGAGAGGGTGCAAAAGCATATTCTCAAAGAGGAGGGAGTAACCCCGGATACTTGGGATATGCAGAAAGCGGGATATAGGGTGAAGAGGTAACAAGTGCAACAGGGGACTGTTCAAACCATCCTCAAGTTCCTTGCTGAATATTTTTTAATGAATGTTGGTTGTCCATATAAACCAATCTCATAGAACTAGGAGCGGCAAAGCGGCCTGGCAATACAAAAACTTAACTTTGTACAACTAAAAGCCCCTGTTAAAATTAATAGTGTTGGTACGGTCAAAAATCTATTTTTAACAAGTCCAGTTGTGTTTTGGAAGCATAATCAGATATGAAACTTAGGCAACCCTTAAAAACATACTATGACATACTCAAGGGCGTTTGTTCCAGAAAAAGAGGAATCAACTCCGAGACGCTCGAACAAGTGGTAATCCTGGCCATTGAGATTGCGCGTGAAGGAAGAGAGGGAAGAAAAATAGGTACGATGTTCATAGTTTCAGACTCGGACGAGGTTTTAAGACGTTCCAAATGTATGATACTCGACCCACTTTTGGGGCATCCAGCCAGTAAAAAGAATGTCCGCGACCATAACATGAGAGAAACGGTCAAAGAATTGGCCCAATTAGACGGAGCTTTTATCGTATCGGACGACGGAATTGTGATTTCCGCTTGCCGGTATATTAACTCTTCCTCAGAAGGAATCGACCTGCCACTTGGTTTGGGCAGCCGTCACATGGCAGCGGCTTCGATTACTAGAGAGACCAATGCTGTAGCAGTGGTGGTTTCCGAAAGCTCCATGGTTAGGGTGTTCGATAACGGAGAAATCATCGGTGAAATCATTCCCGAACTCTGGATGCTCAAGTATTATTCCCTTCACATTACCGAGCCATATTCGCAAAAGACTAACGAAGAAATAACCGTCGTCAGTAAAGACTGATGGAAAGGGCTTAATGCGTTAATTTCGGTTTCTTTATATCTAGCTTCACCGTATGGACTTAATCAATCTTCACAACGAGAGCACCCTCTGCCCGCAATCATAGACGGTGATCGGGCCATCCTGCGAAACAGTTATAGCCAAGCATTCCGCCTCGGCACTCATCTTAGCCGCACTGCTGTGGCGCGAGCCTTTACCAATGCCTATTTCTGCCTGGGTATCGGCCCTAGGTCTCAGCAAAACCATACAGCCCCTGAATCTGCCTTGGTGTATGTCTATTATGGTCGCCCCATCCTGCTTGGCAAAATTTATCAGCTCGCGGTCAGATAGCCTCTCCATATCGGCATTAACGATCGTAGCATAAGTGCTGATCTCCGGCGGGTCGGAACGCTCCAGTATGATATTAGCATCACCCAGAAGAAAAATAGCTCCTAGATTCTCCTCGGACATCCGGAAGGCGCATCGAAACACCCGGCGCATCAATGCCAGGTCGTATCGTTTCTGCTCGGCTAATCGAACAACTGCCTCATCAATCAGAGTTATGCTCTCAGAAGACCAGTTGCCGTTCGAATAGCGGCCTACGAGCTGTCCGTCGGCAAATACCCGAACCTGGCGTCCTCCCACGGGTACGAAAAAGACCACGGCATCACATTGTTTGGAGATTGCCGCATGATGACGAAATTGGGGACCCAATAGGAAGGTATCCGGTTCATCGAGTTTTATTTCTAGTTTGTGTATACGCCTCAAGTAACCGTGCTTATCCACTCCATAACCAAGCACAAGCCCGTCAACCATCTTTGATAGGGAGATAACAACCTGGCGCATGCGTCTAATGTGGTCGTAGCGCTGCAGTTGAATCTCGCTCTCGGGGAGTATGCGAGCAATGTGGACAGGGTCACCTACAACCAGGGCGGTGGAGAGGGGTTTTTCCTCGCTCTGCATCTGAGCGATGGCGGCGGCAGTCTCACAAATATGCACCATTGATGGAGCATCAATCTGCTTAGACATGGCCAGTTCAAAGAGAAATTCGATACCGGCATCTTTCATCCAGGCGTCGAGTATGTCCTGCTTCTCCAATAGCTCACGCAGTTGTTCTGGGTGGAGCTGAACCTGGGTGACTGCCTTCTCTTCCATCCGAATAGTCATTGGATACATGGCATTTATATACGCAGCATATTGCTCGGCCTTCAAGTTCCGGTTGGCTTGGTTGGAATCGACCAGCTCGCCAATGCCTTCTATAAGCGGCTGGTCAATCAGGGTATAGGCTTCTATTTTCTCCCAGAAATTTAACTGGGCATTAACCTCGGCCACTGCTTTATCCAATAACATCTTAACCTTAGGATGAGAGGCGTTTGCCGTAAGCATCTCATCTTCCTCATTTTCGCGCAAGTGCGCAACCACTGCTTTAAGATTGGGCACGATCAAAGCTGAGATATAGGGCCTACCCTCGCCAAAGACGAGGGCCTGTGAAATAAATGGATTAGCCATAAGAGCGTTCTCGATTTTGGTGGGAATTACCTTGCTACCCGCGGATAGAACGATCAGCGACTGCTTATGACCGATGATGTAAAGATAGCCATCCTGGTCGAAACGTCCAAGGTCTCCGGTGTGCAGCCAACCGTCCGGGTCGATTACCTGTTTCATTCCATCGGGGTCATTCCAGTATTTACGCGACACCGTTTCGCCGCGAACTAGAACTTCTCCGTCATCGGCAATACGGACCTGAAACCCTGGACCAACCTGGCCGCAGGAACCCGGGCGTCTAGCGTTAGGACGGCTGACCGCCGGAAAACCGCCGGCCTCGAAGGTCCCGTAGATATTAAGCGGCAAGAGCCCGATGGCCTCTGCAAAATCAAAGAGTTCATGAGAAAGAGGGGCACCCGCAGAATAGATGCGCCGAAGTCGTCCACCCATCATGGCCCTAATAGGATTAAAAAACGTCATGTCCGCCCTAGTGTAGCGCTCTCTCAACTCTTCCGAGGCGGCAAGACCCCTAGCCCGGTATTCTTTGCCGGTAGCCAATGCCCATTGAAAAACCTTTCTTCTAGATTCCGGTAGCTGGTTTACTTGAGCCATTACTCCACTATGTATAAATTCAAACCCGGAAGGTATGGTCATGATAACCGTAGGGCTTGTCTCCTGCATGTTCTCGAATACCCTCTCCATACTCTCGGCTAGGACGTTAGGCACCCCAGATAAAAAATAATGAAGGGTGGCAACCAGACTGGGAACAAAGCCCCAGCTTACCAGTGTAAAGGCTAAATCATTCTCATCCAGAACAAACCATTCGGCGATATACCTCGCCCCGAGCATGGTCTGGTCATGGTCAAAAACCACCCCCTTGATTTTGCCTGTTTCTTTGACTACATAGATAATCGAAGCAAGTGCGCTCGGCTCAATGCTCTCGGCGGTAGCCCTTATTGCCTGCTCTTGCTCATAATCCACCGCCTCGGAGAGAGCCTCCTCTATCGTAAATACGGAAACAACATTCGTCGCCGGTTTCTCCTGCCCCTTCAAAAAAAGCAGGGTGCTTAAACTAGGAAATTCCTCGATCGATTCCTTGATTATACGGCTTTGCTCCCAGCCCTGAAAAAATGCCAGCGAAGTGCCCGAGTGTTGCAATGCAAAGCGCAGTATTTCTGCCGGTAAGAGAGGATTAAGTGGTACCACAACCATGCCGGACAATAAGGAAGCTACATAGCCTAACATCCACTCAGGGGAGTTTTCCAAAATGATAGCCACCCGGTCGCCTTCGGTTAAACCCTGTCTTCTAAAAAACCGAGCCAGACGAAAAATGAGCTTTTGAAACTCGCCATAAGTTATGTCCCGGTAACGACCATCTCTCTTGACTTTAAAGCAGGTTCTACCTGCGTATTTATCCATTGCTAACAGCAAGGCTTGGCTAATGTTCTTCACCTTTTCTTTCATCTACAAGACCCTCTTGTTTTCGGGAGGCATTTCCTTAGTGAATACTAAGCATCTCACCTAAATCCATATCGTCCGGAGAGATAATCGCTTTCTCGATTACACTTTCCAGTTCGCGAACATTGCCGGGCCAGTCGTAGGCCAGAAGGGTATCCATGATACCCGGTGGAAGCATCCCCACATTCTTTCCAATCCTACCTCCATGCTTGTTGATAAAATGCTTTACCAAGAGGGGAATATCTTCCTTACGATCGCGAAGAGGAGGGATTCTGATTTGAAATGCCTTTAGCTCGTTGTATAACTCTTCACTCAAGCGCCCAGACTTCAAGGCCTGTTCCAGGTCGTGGCTCGTGGCGGCAATCAGTCTAATGTCGACTTTCACTGTATTTGAACCGCCCAGACGTTTGAATTCACCCTCCTGGAGCACCCTTAGCAATTTAG
>FWPU01007696.1_pt1 | contig 16130 bp, 4 predicted proteins | sample 2228361 | NCBI WGS metagenome assembly FWPU01 (sample SAMEA103939777, study PRJEB20133) | metagenome
GAACTTGTGGGTGAACTTGTGCCCGACCTTTCCATCCCGAAGGATAGGGCCAGGCACGCCCCTGAGCGTCACCTTTATCTCCACTGGGAAGCCGCTGAACGTGGGGTCCGAGACGACGATCGTGTGAATCATCTTGCGCCGAACCTGGGCGATCTCGTTCTGGAGCCTTTTCCTGAGAATCTCCTTAGGCAAAGGCATCCGCGCACACCCCCTCTATCCCTCGCCGACCCTCGCGCCCCCCTCACGCGCGACCGCATCCTCTAGGGGCCCCTGCCCCGGCGCTGCTCCACATGTCTCCTTCACTGGTGGTTCCGCGGTGTCAGCCCCCGCCCTCCGGGTCGGGAATGAGCTCTAGGACGTCGCCCTCCCTAATGCCCGACTCCGCCAGGGTTATCTGGCCCCGCAGCACCCTTTTCCCGCAGCGGAGGACATAGGCCCCCGCCTCTTTCTCCCAGTAGCTGGCGGCGCTCTCGATGGTCTCCTCGATGGTGTTGTCGGGCTCCAGGTCCATCTCTATTCTGCTCCCCGTGTCGGCGTCTTTAATCGTCACCCTGGTGGTCATCTCCATCCCCTTTCCCGTTGCGAGCTGGCCGATTCCCCTCCCAGAACCCCATATCGTCCGCCGAGACCGCATCCAAATACGAAATACCCATATTTAACTCCATCGCACTCTTGCGGAGCGGTCATCCGTTCTGCTGCGAGACGTTCTTGAGGTCGCGGCCGCAGTTGGGGCACTCCCCGACTCTGGAGGCGCAGGTCTCGTGATAGGTCTTGGAGCACTCGCACCTTACCAGAGGGAGACCAGACTTAATCGTTCCCAGGCAGATATGGCAGCGGACGGACTTCGTCACGAACTGGCTCACTGGGGTCGCCAGAGGGGTCATGTCTTCCACCCTTATCCATCTTGTCTCATGCGACTTGAACTCCTTTCCGTCGAACTCTCTGAGGCACACCGTGGTGATTGTCAGGGGCAGCTCGCCCCCCTTCGGCGGCCGGAGGCGCATGGCCTGCTTTCTGGTCTCTCCCGCCCTGAGAATCGGCACTCTCTCTACGCCCTGAATCTCCAGGTCGCCCGCAAACCTGACCGTGATGTCCTTTGCCGTGGCCCTCCCCGCGTTGGTGATGGAGAGAGTTGCCTGGCTCCACCTCTCCTTGTGCAACGGCCCGTCGAGCCGTATGTCCACGCTTATCTCAGGTGTGAAGCGCTCTAGGGAGCGCTGCACCTCCTCCATGCTCTGGCGAGCGAAGTCCAGGGCCTCCTCGCCGCTCGTGGACTTCAGGGCCACCGCCTGGGCCAGCAGCCTCTCCGCGCTGCTTGTGTCCAAGCCATAGGTGTGGGCCACAGATATCTTGGACTCGGCCGAGTATATGCTGTCGACGAGCTCTTTGTACCGCTCCTTAGCCAGCTCCGCCTCCTCCCTGCACTTCCGCGCGAGCTCGAGCGCCCTCACGAAGTCCTTGGCGTCGTGGGCCTGGCGAGCCTCCGCAAGAATTCTCTCTGCCGAGCTCACGTCGGCGCCGATGTTCTTGGCGTAGTTTATCTTGAACTGCGAGGAGGAGAGTGCCTCGCTGGCCGCGCTGACGTACGTCCTCTCCGCGATTCCCTTGGCCTGGGCCGCGAGCTCTCGCGCTTTTGTGTAGTTGCCTCCCGCGAACTCGGCGCGAGCTATCTCCAGGAAGTCCAGCAGCTCCTCGGGCGCCATCCCGAGCGCCTTGAGCGCCGCCGCGCTCTCCTCCGCATCCGCCAGCCCCCTCTCTGCCCCGCCGAAGTTCTCTTTGTTCCTCGCAGACTGAGCGGCGCACTCCCTCGCCAGTCTCGTGGCGCTCTCGAAGTCCCTGGCGTCCAGGGCCTTCAGGGCGTTGGTCAAGAGGGCGCGGGCCGTCGGGGACCTCGCGCCCGTCTCCTCTGCCCTCGCCAGAACCTCCTCCGCCGCAGATATCTCCTTCAGAGCCAGCTTCTCCTGGACCTCCTCCGTGAGCCCCAGGGCCCGTAGCACCTCCCTCCGGGCCGCGGCATACTCCTTCTGCGCCAAGTACCTCTCCGCGGACGCCAAGAGGCCCTTCAGCCGCTCGTCCTTTATTCGCGCCTCCTTCAGAACCTTCCGGCAGTATTCAATCGGGCCCTGAACGAAATCTCTCTGGGCCTTCTCAGCCTCCTCGGAGCTCTCGACCGCCTTCTCCAGCGCGCTCTCGTAGCTGCCGGCCTCTAGGTCCGCCCTCGCCCACTCAAGCATCTCCGCGGCCTTTATGGGGTCGGCACCCATCTCCCTGGCGGCGTCGATGCTCTCCTCAGTTGTGGCGATAACCTCTTCGACGAACTGGCGCTGGGCGCGGCCGGCCTCTTCGATGCTTCTGTTGGCGTAGTCCACGGCCTCCTCGTACTCACCCTCCGATAGGGCGGCTCGGGCCTCTTCGATGGTCGACCTGGCCTTCGTCAGGTCGATGTCCATCTTCACTTTGGAGAGTGCCTCCTCGGCCTTCTTTATGACCTCCTCCGCGAAGGCGGCCTGGCGGTTCAGGGCGGCCTTCTCCACCTCCACCATTAGGCCGGAGGCTCGCTCAAACTCCGACTTCTCGAGCATCCCCCTGGCCAATTCTAGGGACTTCAGGAGGTCCTCCACCACGACGCCCATCTCCTCCGACTCCCGAATTCTCCTCTCCACTATAGAGAGGCGGCGCGTCAGGTGCTCTTCTCGTGTCCGGTCGACGAGGGCTATGCCCGAGAGCGCCTGGTCGTGCGCAGAGCTGAACTCCTCGTTGTGGAGGGCTGTGGCCGCCATCCGCAGGACCTCCTCCGCCTCCCTCGTGTCCGCCCCCATTTTGCGGGCCTCCTCCACCAGCGCCCTTAGGGTCTCAAGGGTGCCGCTGACCGAGCTCCTGAGTGTCGCGCGCCCCCGCTCAATGGTCTCTCTGGCGAGCTGGAGGGCCTGCTCGTAGCGCCCCTCGCTCACGGCCTCCTCCGAGCGCGCGAGTGTGCCCTTGAACTCCCTGAACTCCACGCCCGTCCTCTCGGCCTCCGAAATCAGGTGCTCGGCCTTGAGAATCTCGCTCGCGATGTGGTCGTTGATGCGCTCCTCGGTCCGGCGCTGGCACTCCCGGCAGGACTTGAGCACATGCTGGAATCTCCCCTGAGAGAAGAGTATCTTAGTCTCGGCCACGAGCCTCTCCTCACTGGAGATCTGGGCCCCGAGCTCGCGCGCCCTCCTCAGCCACTCCTCAACCCTCACAAGGGCCTCCTCGGCGTGCTTGATGTACCCCTTCTCCAGCTCCCTCCGGGCCTCCTGAATGATTCTGAAGGCCTCGTCATAGAGCCCGGCGTCCACGGCTCCATTTACCTCGGCCAGGGCCCTCTTGGAGCGGGAGACGTCCAGACCCAGCTCCGACGCTTCCTTGGCCATCGCCTGGAGCCCCTTCGCCGCCTCAATCACATCGAGGTGCCTGCGCTTTGCCTCCTCGGCGGCGTGTATGGCCTCCTCTATCAGCGCGAGGGCGGACTTGTGGTCCCCGCACTCGAGGGCGCCCCTCGCCCTGCTGAGGCGGTCCCGAGCCCTCGCCACAATCGCTCCTATCTCCTCAACCTCGGAAATGAAGCCGGAGGCGGTCCTCGTTCTCTGGGACACGAACTCCTGCAGAATTACGTTGAGCGCCTCCATCCCGGAGCGCACGACCTCCTCGAGCCTCCGGTGGTCGTGGGAGGCCAAGGCCCGCCGCCCCTGCTCGAGGAGCTCCTCTATCCCGCGAGCGTCTCCCCCAACGTCGGAGAAGTCCTTGACGCTCCTCTCCAGCGTCTTAAGGCTCTCGGTCGAGGCCTCATGCTCAGCCCTCTTGCTCCTCGCCAGCTCCAGCGACTGCCTCCCCAGCTCCATCGCCTTCTCGAACTCGCTCTCGTTGAGAGCCTCGAGAGCAACCTCGAGAAGCTCGCTCGCTCCGGTCGTGTCGGACCCCGTCTCTTCGATCTCCGTCAGGTGCAGCTCCGTGTCGGACAGGAAGCCCAGCACGACGGCGTGCTGCATTCTGTCGAGGTCACGCAGGCACCTGGTCGCAAGCTCGAAGGACCTCACGAAGTTCCTCTGCTCTGTGGCGGCCCTTGCCTCGGCTCCGAGGACCCGACCTCCGCGCCGATTCTGCGGGCCGCGCCCACCTTCGCCTCACAGAAAGCGATGATTCTTCGGGCCTCGCTCGACTGCTTCAAGAGCGTCTTGAGCTCCCGCTTCGTTCTCTCAAGAACGACCATGCAGTCTTGGTACTCATGGCTCTTCAGATGGCCCTTGGCGGTGTCGAGGTCTCTCCGGAACCCCTCCACATTGAGGCCCCCCGCCTCGGCCTCCAGGATGTCCCTCTCCACACCAGCCACCATCTCTACATGGCTTCTATGCTCCGCCGCCCGCCTCTCGCCCTCCTCACCGGCTGCCCGCGAGAGCTCCACGGCCCTTCCGTGCTCCCCCGCCTCCGCCAGTTTCTGAGCCTCCGTCAGGAGCTGCCGCGCCGCTCTGGTGTCCGCGCCCATCGCCTCCCCCTCGTCCACCGTCGCTGAGGCGAACTGCAGGAGCTCCTGAACCTTGGCCCTCATTCCCTGCTCCGCTGCCAGGCGGGCCTCCTCCAAGAGGGAGAGGGCCGTGAAGTAGTCGCCCTCGGTCGCCATGTCGCGGGACCTTCCGATAAACGCCTGGACCTTTGACGGGTCCGCTCCGAGAGAGTCCATGGCCGAGAGCGTCTCCCTGAGCGCGGCCTGGGCAGCCTCCACTTGGTCCTTGGCGGTCGACGCCCGCTGAATCTCGGCCTCGCAAGCCTGGAGGGTCTTCAGCATCTCCGCATAGTACTGGCTGCGGAAGAGCTTCTCGGCCTCCCTGTGGAGCTCCACGGCCCTTGGGGCTTTGACGCCGCTGGCCTCCAGATAGCCCAGAGCCCCCTCAACCTTGAGGAGCCTCTCTGACATGAACCGGCCTTGGGCACTGGTTAGGGTCTGGCTCCCGGTCCGGAGGGCGGCCTCCGCGTCCGCGTAGGCGCCCCTCTTCAGAGAATCGCGGGCTCTGGCGAGGAGCTCCTCGGGCTCGGAGGTGTCGGCGCCGAACCCACCGACCTTCTTGATCGCCTCCTCGAGCGCCACGGCGAGGCCCTGGAGCCTGCGGTGCTCCCTCTTGTCGCTCTCCAGCCTCTTCTCCGCACCCGATATCAGCTCAAAAGCGCGCTGAGCCTCGTCTCGCTCAAGAGCGGTCTGAGCCTCACCCAGCGCGTCGCCCACTGCGGTGACGTGGACGCCCTGGGAGCCGGCGTCCTCCGCCGCCTTCCGGAGGCGCTGGAGGAGGCGGGCGATGTGCTCTCTCTGGCCGGTCGCCACTTCCTTCAGCAGCCTGTCGTAGCTCTCTATCGCTCGCCCGTACTCGCCCCTCGACACGAGCGCCTCGGTGCGGGCGGCGCTCTCCCGGAACCTCGCCACATCCACGCCCACGGCCACGGCCCTCTCAAGGGCCTCGGTCAGCTGCCCCATCTTCTCTGAGACCATGCGGTGGTGGTTGATCGCGCGGGCCAGGGACTCGTCGCACTGCTCCATCAGGTCCTTGGCGCGCTTGAAATCGTGCTGCTCTATGGCGGCCTTGGCGCGGGCCAGCCTGTCCCTGGACTCTCTGGACCTAATTCCCCAGCTCTCCGCCTCCGCCACCGCCTTCTCGGCCACCGCCACAAGCTGGGAGAAGAGGGACCTCTCGCTCCTCAGCGCCTCGTCCACGGTCTGCCGCGCGAGCTCCCCCGCCCTTTTGTGGTCGCGCATCGAGAAGGCCTCGATGGCCCTGCTCAGGAGGTCGCTCGCCACGACAGCATCCGCGTCAATGAGCCGCGCCTCCTCCACGGCCGCGCGCGCTGCCTCAAGGGCCGCTCGCGCCTCTCTGTTGATCAGGCGCGCAGCCGCCAGCCTGTCCCTCGACATGCGGCACATCTCCAGCGCCCGCGTGAAGTCTCCCGCGCAGAGGGCCGCGCCCGCCTCCTCGAGCGGGGCCAGCGCTGTGGAGGCGTCGGTTCCCTCGTCTGTCGCGTCCTCGGCCTCGAGGAGCAGAGGCGCGAGCTCCTCCCAAACCGCGTCGCGCTGCACGGTCTCGAGCTGGACCCGGCAGGCCTCTGCCCTCGCGCGCGCGGACTCGTAGTCGCCCGCGCGGAAGGCCTCCCTAGCTGCCCGGAGGAGAGCGTCCGCTTTGGATGCGTCGGCCCGTATCTCGCGGGCGGTCTTGAGGGAGGCCTCGCACCTCTCCAGCTCCCCCCTCGCGACCGTGGCCAGGGCGATTCTCTCCTCAGCCCTCTTTCTGCAGTCGGAAACAAGCTCCATCGCGCGGTCGTACTCGTGCCGCTGTACGAGGGCTCGTGCCCTCTCCAGCTCCTCGATGAACGCATCCATCCGAATTCTGTCTGACAGTGCGCTCTGCACGAGCTTCTGAAGCTCGGTGAGGCTCCTCAGGGCCGCGCCATGCCTCTCTTGGTTCGCCGCGGCCTCCTCCCGGGCGCGCCGAGCCATTTCAAAGGCATCCTCGTACTCTCGCGCTTGGAGGGCTGCCTCCGCTCGCAGGACGAGCTCTTTTGGCGCGGTGGCGTCCGCGCCGATCTCGACCGCGGCGTCTATCGCCCCGCGCGCTTTGCCCAGCCAGTCCTGAACAAGGCTCTCCTGAGCCCTGACGAGCTCCTGCTCGCACTCCACGACCTTCTCCATCGCCCCATCGTAGTTGCGGGTGGCGAAGTGGGCCTCGGACTGCTCGAGCAGCTCCCGCCCTCGAGCGATGTCCGCGCCCATCGCCTCCGCCTCTCTTATGTGGGCCCGGGCGAGCTCTATCGCGCCGAGGGTCTGCTGGTGGCCCTCAATGAATCTAATCACGACGTCCCGGGCGCGCTCCGCGAGCTCCACCGCTCCCGGGTAGTCGCCTCCGGAGGCGGCCTTTCTCGCCCCGCTCAAGAGCTCCTGGGCCTCCAGGGTCTTCACTCCTGTGCGGGCCGCCTCGCTTACGCGCGCCTCGACCGCGCTGAGCAGCTTCTGGGTGTTCCGGTGCTGGTCCCGCCGGACCATCAGCTCCGTCTCTAGGCGCTCTAGAAGGTCCAGCCCCTCCCTGAATCTGCTCCCCGAGAGGCTTCGGGCGCTCTCCTCGACCGCCCTGCTCAGGGACGAGAGCTCGACACCCTCTGCCGCCAGCTCCTCAGCGCGCCTCTCCAGGGCCTCGCGCCTCTTCCTAAGGGCCTCCTCCGCGCCTCCCTCCAGCTCGGCTTCGGCGCGGCGGGAGTAGTCCAGGACGTCGTCGTAGTTGCCCCTCTCCGCGGCGAAGCGCGCCATCCCCAGCATATCCTCCGCGGTCGATGCGTCGGCGCCGAGCCCTTTGTACTCCGCTATTTTAGCCTGTGTCCTGGCCAGAGTCGATAGGGACTCCTCGTGCCTCGCCCTCCTCCTCTCCGCCTCCGCCTCAATCGCCTGGACCTCCTTTAGCACGCTGGAGAAGGCGCGGCTCGAGACGCTCTCCCTTAGGCCCTCCAGCCGCTCCCTCAGATCGGCTGGGGCTAGGCCCGCGCCGGCCCACTCCTCCAGCCGCTTCAGGGCTCTATCGACGAGACCCCCGGCCCGCTCCATCAGAAGCCTCTCCGCCGCATCCTTGACGGCGTGGGAGAGCGAGACCGCCTCCTCATAGTTACCGGCTCGGAAGGCCTTTCTGGCCTCCCCGAGCTCATCAAGCATCTCTGTGTGGGGTATTCCAAATGCCTCAGCCTCGTTGAGGCGCCTCTCCGCAACTTCAATAGTCTCAGAGGCCGTGTGATGCATTAGTCTCCTCTGCTCCAGACCCTCCAACGCACCTGCCACGGCTCTAGCCGCCTGAGCGGTGTCCCCCGCGTCAATGAGCTCACGGCCCCTCTTCAGAGCGGCCCTCTCCGCCTCCACGCTCAACCCGGCGCTCTCAGAGTCCTCCACGAGGGCGCCCAGCCTGCCGCAAAGCTCGCGCGCGTGCTCCTCCAGCTTTTTTTCCACAAGCTCCACGGACTCCGCGGACGCGGATAGCGCGGCCTCGTACCGCCGGTTCTCTATCAGCGACTTGACGTGGGAGAGGCGGGCATCCAGCCCCTCAATCAAAACTCCGGCGCTCTTCGCCCTATCTATCATAGCGTCGAGCAACGCCCGCGCGTCCACCGCCTCCCGGAACTTGCTGCCCGAGGCGCGCGCCTCCTCCATCGCCATCAGTGCGTAGCTCTGCCCGGCCCCGAACCTCCCGCACTCAAGCAGCTCCCGGGCTCGTCGGAGGTACTCCCCCGCCCTTGGGAACTCGGCGCCCTGCTGCCCTAGCTCCTCCATTAGGGAGTGGGTGGCGCGCAAGTTCCCCTCTAGGCTCTCCCGACACTTCAGTCTGAGAGAGGGGATGATGTCCTCGGCCTGGTAGCGAGAGCTCTCGTAGTCCCCGCTCTCAAAGGCCTGCCGGGCCCGCTCGAGCTTGGCCATCTCCGCGGAGGCCTCGACCCCCGTGATAAGCGCCTCCGCGACGGACTCCTGGGCCCTCTCAAGCGCCTCCTGCGCCAGCAGCCCCGCCCGAGACTGGGCGCTCACAGCCCTCTCCAGTGCCGCGGCCGCTTCAGAGACTTGCGCGAAGTCGCCGCCCTCCGCCCGGTGTATCGCATCCAGCGCCAGGCTCTCGGCGCTCTCGAGATGGATGCCCTCCATGTCCGCCCTCTCTATAAGGCCCAGCGCGTAGGAGATGTCCCGCTCGGTCGCCCCAACCATCCCCTCCTCGAGCGCGCTTATGGCGCCCGACAGAGAGCGCACGGCGCTCGCGTAGTCCCCTCTCCCGCCCGCCTCGCCCGCCTCTTTGACTAGTGGCTCTATTGAGCGCACGTCCACGCTACGGGCCCTGGCGGCCCCCATCATCGCGCTGCAGCGGGCCATGGAGTGCTTGAACTCATTGAACCCCTCCCTGAGAGCCTCGAGCTCCCCGAGGCACTTGCGTGCGAGCGAGAAGGCCTCGGGGTAGTTGCCCGTCTCGCCCGCTGCCCGGGCCGCTCCCAGAGTCGCCTCCGCCGCCTCCACGCTCGCCCCCGCTCTCTTCAGGGCCGCGATTTCCGCCTGTATCGACGTCAGGACCTCACCCGAGGCCTTTCTCTGCTTTTTGGTCAGGAGTTCGAGGAGCTTTCGCGCGATTCTGGAGGCCTCGGCCCCCTCCCCCTCCCTCTGTTTGGTCTCGGCCTCCTCCAGCCTGGCGGCGGCCTCCTTAACGTCCAGCCCCATTCTAGCGCTTTCTGTGAGGGCAGAGCGGGCCCTAGAGATATCCTCTGAGACTGACGTCGCGCTGGCTCTGAAGGCTGCGAGTTCGCCCTCGAACGCCCCGAGCATCTCAGCGGCCATCTCATAGTCCCTTGAGTCTATCAGTGAGCGGAGGCGGGGCAGCGCGCCCTCCCATTTAGAGGTGTCCATTCCCATCTCCCTTGCCTCCTCATGAGCCCTCATGACTCTTGTCACGAGGTCGCGGAAGTGGGACCTGCGCTGCCTCTCCACCTCCTCGTACATGGAGTTCATTATCTCCACGGCTTTGATGTAGGAGCCCTTCTCTATCAGCGCCCGGGCCCTCTCGAGTGAGCTCTTGAAGGCCGAAACCTCCATGCCCCACCTCTCGGACTCAGACACTCGGCTCTCGGAGCTTGAGAGCCACTCCGCCACACCCGCGTCCCTGACTTTACCACCCTCGCTCACGGCGCTGAGGGCTAGGCTGCGAGCTCTCTCAGGGTCGGAATGGAGGATCGCCTCGGCCTGGGCCCTCAGCTCTATTATCTTGGAGGCGTCCACGCCCAGCCTCTCAATGTCGTCTATGATGCTCTGGGCGAGTCTTATCTCGTCCTCCACGGACTTGACGTCGAACGCTCGCATCTGGTCCTCGCACTCGGCCAAGACCTCCTCAGCGCGGTCGAGCTGGTTGAGCTCGATGGCGCCCCTGGCCTCTTCGATAAGAGCTTCGAGCCGGGAGGTGTCGGCTCCCCTCGCCCTGACCTCGCCCATCTTCTTAGAAGTGCTCGCCAGCGCCCCCTGGAGCCTCTGCCTGCGGGCGGGGTCGCCAGAGAGCTTTTTCTCAAGCGATTTGGCGAACTTTAGGCCCTCGTACCTGCCCTTCAAGGCCCCTCCCCCGTCATGTGATGCGGGCAGCCCGGGTTGCGGTCCACTTCGAGAATCTCGCTCACGTTCCTCAAGGCGTCGTAGTAGAACAAGTTCCTGAAGCAGAGCTCCCGGCGCCCGCTCGCGAGCTTGAGCGCCTCTCTGACCTGCACCGCCGCCACAACACTTGTGGTCGTGATTTCGGCGGCGAGCTTCGGGTCAAAGAAGGTAACGTCTCTTCCTGTGCAGGAGAAGCGCTTCTCAAGCACCTTCATGTGGGTCCGGTTCATCCCGCACTCCAAGCAGGCCGTCTCGGGCGGGAGGACATTTTGCACCTTCCCCACAGTTCCAAGCGTGGCTCCGTCGATGTATGGGATGCGGCGGGGGTAGGTGTGGGCGTTCAGGTGCAGCCGGGCGGCGATGTTGTCCAGGCAACCGAGCACGAGGCTGTGCCCCCGGATGAAGCCCTCCGGCATCTCCTCAATCCTGCTGATGTGTGGCACAACCGAGGCGCTGGGGTCTAGGCTCTTGACCCTTTCGGCCAGAACCTCCGCCTTGAAGCGCCTCTCTCGCGAGTCCTCTTCGGTGAAGAAAACACATCTGTTGAGGTTGGAGAGCACGACCCGGTCCATGTCGACCACGGAGATGCTCCTGTAGCCGGAGAGCACGAGATTCTTGAGGACCTCGTTCCCCAACGCGCCCCCTCCCACGACCAGGACCCTCTCTTTTTGTATCCTCCCGAAGTCCAGCCACCCGATTCTCTTGGCCCTCTCGAAGCGGTCCCTGTCCTGGTACCCCGCCTGGAGGACCACGAGGCCGCCCTTCCGCCGGCGTCTACCCGCCGCTCGGCCCTCCCCCTCCCGCAGACCGGGCACCTGCCGGTTCTCTTGAAGCACCTAATGTGATACATAGTTCCACAGGAGCATGTGTAATTGTCCGGCGAGGACTTAATACTTATCGCCTGCCGGCAGAGGCCGCACTTCGTGGCTCTCCTTGCCACCACTTTACGTACCCTCGGCCTGCCCTCCGCCCTTCTCTCCCGCTCCCCCTCCTCCCTCTCCTCCTGCCTAAGACGGATATAGTCCAGCGCGAACGCCGCCACAACCACCAGCCAGACAACGGTGACCAGCCATGGGCTGAAGCCGGCTAGGCCCGCCAGTCCAAACCCCACCACCCTCTCCACTGCAATCCCCTGGGCCCCAGCCCCCACCTCGAGCACTATCTCGACCTCGTCCGCGAGACCCTCCGGGTCCCTGACTTCGACCCTGAAGCTGTGAACGCCCACATCTCCCGACCCGGGTGTGAAGGAGAACTCGCCAGTGGTGGCGTTGATAACGAAAAGGCTGGAGTCGCTTGAGAACGCCAAGGGGTCTCCGTCCGGGTCGTGGGCCTCGACCGTGTATCGGAACCTGACGCCCTCCACGGCGCGGAGGAGTCGGGGCGCGGTGATTCTCGGCGGCTCGTTCGTTGGCATAACAGTGATGTTGAAGTAGGCGTCAACGGAGGAGCCGTTCTGGTCGGTTATCCTGACCGCGAGGTGGTACTCCCCAAGCTGGCTCGAGGGCGGGTACCACACCAAGACACCCGTCCATCTCTCGAGCTGCATGTCCGGGAGGGCGGTGAGGAGAGTGTAGGTCAGCACGTCGCCGTCCGGGTCGTGGGCGCTTAGGTATGTGACATGGGCGCGCCCTTGGTAGGCAATGCCCTCCGCGCAGCCGAGAAAGACGGGCGGGTCGTTCACGTCAAGGACGGATATCTGAAAGCCCTGCACCGCCACACCGCCGTGGCTGTCGGACGCGGTTAGGACGACTTGTGCGCTCCCAACATTGTCCTGGCTCGGCAGCCACTCCAGCACAGCGCTGTCCTGGCTCTCCTGGTGTATGGACATCCCCTCCGGGTGAGACGCAAGGGAGAATGCGAGGGGGTCGCCGTCGGGGTCCGTGGCTTGAGCGCTGTAGATGTAGTAACTGCCTTGTCGCGCCAGTGCAGGCGCTGAGCTTGTGAAAACCGGGGGGTCGTTGACATTCGACACGGTTATAAAGAACCTCTGGCTCGCCCTTCCGTCGAGCCCGTCAGAGACCTCCAGCTCGACAATCGCGCTCCCGACCTGGTGCGGAGATGGCCTCCATGAGATGAGGCCGCTCCTTTGGTCAATCGTCATGTTGGCCGGGGCCGCTCTCAGGAAGAAGGAGAGCTCGTCCCCGTCTGAATCCGAGGCACGCACGTGGTACATATATGTGACACCCTGCTGGGCCGTGGTCGGCGGGAGAGAGAGTATCACGGGAGGGTCGTTAAAGTTGGTAACATTGACCTCAAAGCTCTGATAGGCGGTCAGGCACCCGTCCGATGCTGCGAGCACCACTCGAGCCACACCGACCTGGTCGCTCGATGGAGTCCAGGAGACTAAGCCGCTGTAGATGCCTATAGACATTCCTGGAGGCCCCGCGACCAGTGAGTAGACGAGCTGGGCGTCGTGGTCTGGGTCCTCTGCCACGGCCTGGTAGTAGTAGGGGTGGCCCTGGAGCGCCACGAGGACCGGCAGGCTCTTGAAGAACGGCGGGTCGTTTCTGTTCTGCACAACTAGGTAGAAGAGCTGGCTCACCGGGTCGCTGAGGTTGTCTGTGACGGCAAGAACCACCTTCCACGCCTTATTTGCGTCCGGCACCCCGGGCACCCAGGTGACTAAGCCCGTCTCCCCACTCACCACCATCCCCTCGGGTCCCTCGACCTTGTAGAACCAGAGTGGGTCGCCGTCCGGGTCCGAAGCACTCATCAGATAGAAATAAGGCGACTCCTGGAGAGCCTCCAAGGGCGGCGATGAAGAGAGGCTGGGGGGCTGGTTCACGTTCAGGACCGTCACAATCAGCGTGTCCTCGTCTGAGTTGCCGGCCGGGTCGGTGACGTTCAGTGTGACCGTGTATATACCTGGAGAAGAGTAGGCGTGGGTCACAAAGGTCCCGCTCGCGAAGCCCTCCGGGCCGAAGTCGCCGAAGGACCAGAAGTAGCGCGCGATACCAATATTGTCGCTCGAGAGGCCTCCGTAGAAAGTGCACTCGCTCCCCTCATCCGCCGAGAAGTCCGAGCCGGCCTCGGCCCGGGGCTCGACGGCATCGACCTTGAGCTCACCGGTCTCAACCGATGTGAACTCCATGCGCTGAGCACCGGCCCAGATGTCTCCAGATTTGAGGGCGACAGTGAAGCTGTCACCATCCGAGGCCGAAGAGCTGGTTCTTATCACCACGAAGAAATCCGGCCCTGAGTTGTTCCCCAGCTCATTGGAGGGTATGGGCGAGCCGGTGGTGTTGAGGAAAACCCTGAGCCCGCCGCCGCCTCCGAACCACTGGGGGAGCTCCGAGAGGGTTGCCGGGGTGTCGTGCTGGTCGAAGGCGCCCGGATTCCCTTTCGCTTTATTATCCATGTACAGCGCAACCCCGCTGGCAGAGTCTGTTGAGAGGGGGGCGAGGTCGGAGGACTCGAAGCGGCCCGCTCCACTGGTGTCGGTGAAGTTGACGGCCACGGCCCTCAGAAGCTCTCCCCCGTCCTGATAGAGGTTTATCCCGAGCACCGCCACGGGGCCAGAGAGGGGCTTGACCCAGGCGGGCGCCAGAGAAGACACGCTGACCTGGTGGATGTCTCCCCAGGTGGGGGCAGGGAAGAGAGAGACGGGCAGGATGAGGAGCGCCAGATAGGCGAGCACACCCCTTCCCAGAAGGCGCCTTTCCGTCATATCTGAAAATAAATATATAAAAGTACGATTTATATCTTCCCGCTTCATCCCTTTTTTAGCCCCTCCAGACCATCATTGGGGCTGCCCCCAGGCCCCCCGGACCGAACTCCTAGGACCCCTGTCCGGTGGCCCATCTCTAGTAATATAGTAAGGACGAATATTGCGTTAATAAAAGAATATAAAATTGTGGCGGCCGTGATGAGGCCGAACTGCTGGGTTATAGGCATCGGCGATAGGCAGAGCACCCCGAACCCGGCCCAGGTAGTCACCGTGCAGAGGAGAATTGCGGAGCCAACTTTGACTATAGTGGTCTGAATCGCTCCCCCAGGACCGCTCACTTTGAGCTCCTGCCTGAAGCGCTGGGTGATGTATATCGTGTAGTCAATGCCCAAACCGATGGTTAGGGCCGTCACAGTGAGGGTTAGGGCGTTAAGAGAAATCGAGAAAAGGGACATCGTCCCCAGAACCCAGAGCGAGGAGATTCCCACGGGCAGGATGGAGACGAGGCCCAGAGCGATGTTCCTGTACACAATCATAAGAACCACCGCCGCAAACAGAATCGCGACCAGTGTGGATGAGATCTGGCTGTCCCTGAAGGCATCGAGGGTGCGAAGGGTCAAAATCACCCCTCCGGTTACCACCCCCTTGCTCCCCGCGTCCTCCTGCAGCTCCGAGTACATCACCCGCCCCTCGGCCGTGTCCCTGACGAAGGTGTAGACGCGCACCACGGCCGCGTCGTACCCCCTGCCGAGGTGCACCACCTCTCTGAAAGACTCGCCATGGAACTCGCTGGAGCTGAGGAAATCATAGAGATCCTCAATGTCGGCAGCTGTGCAGTTCGCTAGAGGGACTCCATCGGGGCCCACCCTGTACCTCTCGCAAATGCTGGGGTCTAGACGCGCCGCGGAGCGAATCACAGACACCGCGCTCTTTATCTTAGCCACCTCAACACCGCTGATGTTGGCGCGAACGATGTGTCGGTCCCCCTCAGCCGAGGCGTGGATGGTGTGGATGCTCCGCAGCGCAGCCGGAGTGGCGACGTCGCCCTCCAGCAGCACATAGGACTGGTACATGCTCGCGGCCGGGAAAGTGTCCCTCATCTCCCTCACTGTCCTCATCTCCGGCCAGCTCTCCTGAACGAAGTCCTCCACACCGAACTCCGTTCTCAGGTTGAGAGCTCCGAGGAGCGCTCCTGCGGAAATGGTCACCACAACGATGAGCAGGACGACGGGGTACCTCCTCACAGCCCGGGCCCCCAGGGCCATGCCGAGGCTGATCACACGCACGTCGTGCAGCGTCCTCACCCGGTACTCCCGAGACCTTCTATCGACCAGGACACGGCAGGCCGGGTAGAACGTCGTACTGAGGACGGCACAGGAGCCCACGCCGAGGGCACAGAGCAGCCCGAACTCCCTTATGGGCTGTATGCCCGTGAAGACGTTTGTTAGGAATGAAGCGATTGTGGTGAATAGCGCCAGCGACAATGGAGCGAATATTCCCGTGAGCGCCGCACCCATCGCTCTTCCCGGTGAGCCGTTTCTCTTCAGCTCCTCCTGGTAGCGCGCTGACACATGTATGAAGTAGTCCACGCCCAGACCCACGATCAGGGGGATTACGGCGATGTCGATCGCGATGAACTTGATGCCGAGGAGCATCGCGGCGCCGAATGTCCAGACACCAGCCATTAGTATCGCCGCTACAGGGAGGACGATGTATGAGAGTGCGCGGAAGGAGAGACCGAGTATCACGCAGACCGCAGTCACTATTATCACTGCGATGGGTATGTTGTCCTCTACCGTGGCCCTGTCAACCTCATGGGTGATGAGGGGGGTAGAGGTCGCCTGGAATCTGACCTCGCTCAGCTTCAGGGCCGCCACCCTCTTCACCACGAGCACTGCCGAGCTCTTCCGGGCCTCGCTGGGCCAGGAGCCGTTCAGGTTGGCCACAACGACCGTCCGGCTGGCGCTTCTATCGCCAAACTTGAAGTCTTTGGGGAGGAAGGACGCGATCAGCAGCTGGAGGTCGACGGGCTCTATGTTGGGTGGGAGGGGGAGGGCGCTGATGTTTATTCCTGGGTCGAGCAGCTGAAGGGCGGTGTCCCTGGCCGCCTCCACCTCCTCGTCTGAGATGTTCAGGAGCCCACGGGCCGGGTCCCTCCGCCAGCCCTCCTCGGTGAGGGACCACTTGCAGATCTCGTTGAGCAGGTCGGCGAGGGAGAGGGTTCCCACGACGCCGTCAATATAGCCGGCGTGGAGCGATATATTGAACTCCTCTCTCAACGCCCGGGGAGAGAGCACATTATCTCCTTTA
>FWPU01003647.1_pt1 | contig 16128 bp, 16 predicted proteins | sample 2228361 | NCBI WGS metagenome assembly FWPU01 (sample SAMEA103939777, study PRJEB20133) | metagenome
CGGACCCACAACGTCCAGGTCCAGCTGTTGAACCAATCGTACAGACTTCAACATTTGTATTCAAAAACCAACAGGACTTGGCAGATGCAGTTCTTGGTAAGTCGGAAGATACTGTGTATACAAGATGGAGCAATCCAACAACTAGAACTGTTGAAAAGAAGATCAGTGCATTAGAGGGTACGGAAGACACACTAGTACTCTCATCGGGAATGGCTGCTATATCCTCTACAATTTTTGCATTGGCAAAGAAGGGTGAACGGATACTGTCTTGTGACTCAATCTATGGGGGCACACTTCATCTGTTTCAGGATGTGCTTCCCAGAAGCGGTATTGAAGTGGATTTCACAGGAATAGATACGTTTGTTGATACTATTGAGGACTCACAAAACCACTATAGTCTATGTTATTTTGAAACACCCACTAATCCCACACTGGGAATTATTGATATCCAACGTGTAGTCGATGCTGCACAATCGGTTGGAATCCCCACTGTTATAGATAATACCTTTGCAACTCCAATCAATCAGCAACCACACGAAATGGGCGTTGATATAATCATTCATAGCGCAACAAAATACCTTGGTGGTCACAGCGATATAATTGCAGGAACAGTCTCAGCAGCAAAGAAACATGTGGATCGCATAAGAAGTATCGCAAAGCTGCTTGGGGGAACAATTGATCCATTTGCTGCTTTTCTTTTGGATAGAGGTATAAAGACACTAGCAATTAGAGTTGAAAGACACAACGAGAATGCGCAGTATATTGCGGAACAACTCACGCATGATGAGCGAATTCGGAGGATCTATTATCCCGGCCTTTGCAGTCATCCGGGCTATAGCGTGGCTCGAAAACAGATGAGTGGTTTTGGAGGGATACTGACGATTGAACTAGATGGGGATCTTCAAACAGCAGAGAGGTTGGTGAACTCGCTGGAGTTGTTCCTAAATGCGGTCTCACTTGGTGGTGTAGAGAGTCTTGCTAGCATACCTGTATTATCTACACACTCAGGAATACATCCAACTATGTTAAAGAGTATGGGCATCTCAGAGTCAACTGTGCGACTCTCCGTGGGTATTGAGAATTGTGAAGAACTGCTAAGAGACATTCAACTCGCTCTTGAACATGCATTTATCTCAGAATAGATAAAAAACACGACAGTATATCTTCACTGTTGGCACTTTTGTTATTGGAGGACCTCCGTAGAATTCTACCAATAGAGCAACATTAGCAAGTCACATCATGTGACTCCTGGCAGTGACTCTTGACAGTGACTCTTGAATGTGGCTCTGCATTATATACTGACTCTGCGTGATGTCACATGTGATGAAAAATGGCTACAAAGACTGAATCACGAACCGAATTGAAGCGCAGGAATAACACACGGATCTCGACTGATGCGATAGCTTATGCATACCGGACAGTCCTCAGATGAACTGACAGGAGGCATACAGCATGACATCTACAAAGACTCGAACCCGCAGAGTCTATAGCAAGACTATCTCAACGGATGCAATTGCCTATCATTACTTCAGAAAATAGGCATTGCATCCTCACAGTTCTCATGGATTAAGACCTGGCTTTGGGCCAGGTCCATATCCTGAAAATTTAGTATTCTTATTGTATTAATTCTATTATTCATTAATCAACATCTTTTTTGTAACACACCACGATACTGAAGAGTATAGTTTGGGCAGTCGTTTTTGTGAGGACCACTGAACTTATTTCATCATGACGAAATCTTTATCTCGATGACAGACCGGCAGGTCCTCTTGCTACATCATAATAAAGTAGGTGTTATGGTGTTCTGAAAATGCCCCAGTAGCTTAGCTGGTTAGATCGCCTCCTTGGTAAGAGAAGCATACCGCAAGTCTGCTTCTACAAAGAGGAAGTCGCGAGTTCAAATCTCGCCTGGGGCTCCATTTCTAAGTCTTTAATTCGGCATAACCTCTTGGTATAAGGATACAGAAGATTATGGATGGACTTATCTACAGGTTCCAAAGTGTTTTGTGACCCACAATGAATGTGCATGTTCTTGGTTCAATTGATAGTGCGACTATAATGACTGATGGTCTCGAAATTCGTTATCAGTATGGTAAAGTACGTGTGAGTATACTTGGCCCAAGAATAATTCGAGTTCAAGTGACGCGTACAGAAAATTATCGCGATCAAGAGTCCTTTGCCCGAGTGCCATACAATGAAGATGTACAATGGGATGCTTTCGAAGATGCAGACTCATGGACTATTAATAGTGAGTTATTTAGACTAGAGATTGGTAAACCAACATTCTCTTTTGTTGTCTATGATCAAGAGGAAAATGTATTACTTGAGAGTGACAAAGAACTCGCTCTAGAATGGACCCCTGATGGATTTAGATATAGACTGAAGATGCATGAGGACACTCATTTCTACGGATTGGGTGAAAAGACAGGTGGTCTTGACAAACGTGGACGCATGTATGTCATGTGGAACACTGATAGTCCATATCCCTCCATAGACGCAGACCCACTCTACCAGAGCATTCCTTTCTTAATAACAATGACCAACAATATTGCATGTGGTCTGTTTATTGACAACACCTGTCTTTCGTTTTTTGATCTGGGCCATTCATCCAACGAGTACTTTCTATTTGGTGCCGATGCTGGTCCACTTGACCTATATCTTATCGTTGGACCGGAGATATCTGATATACTCCAGGCTTATACTGCGCTCACAGGCAGACCTCTTTTCATTCCCCGTTGGGCATTGGGCCACCAATTCTCACGATGGACCGAATACAGGTCTGAAATGGACATCATACGTCTGGCAACAGAGTTTCGTAATAGAATGATTCCATGTGACACATTAGTGCTTGATATAGAATACATGGACGAGTATAGAATATTCACGTGGAACAGACGTGTATTTCCGGATCCACATAGACTCAGCAGGCAACTCTCAGAGATGGGCATTCGTCTGATGACAATAATCGATCCTGGTGTAAAAAAAGAGCCTGGTTACTTTATGTATGATGAGGGAATGGCTCACAATTTCTTTCTACGTAATAATGACGGTTCCGTATATGTAGGACTTGTGTGGCCTGGTGAAACAGTCTTTCCAGACTTTACTCGAGCTGAGGTTCGCAACTGGTTTGGCTCCAAATACTCACTACTATCTGACTGTGGTGTGAGTAATAGTAGTTGGATTGACATGAATGAACCTAGCAACTGCATCTATGAGGGACTGAGAAACGAATACTCTATGAAGTCGGTAGTAGATCATGAGGGACATCCGTGGGAATCTCAACTAAGAAATGTCTATGGCCTTGGAATGGCTCAGGCTGTCTTTGAGGGACTGAAACGTGTGTATCCACATCAACGCCCCTTTGTTCTCACAAGGTCTGGTTTTGCGGGATATCAGAGATATGCTGCAACATGGACCGGTGATATTCATGCAACATGGGAACACCTACGATTATCAATTCCGATGTTACTGAATCTTGGTCTATCGGGAATACCTATCTGTGGCGCTGATGTTGGCGGTTTTGCAGATGATATAGAATCGGAACTATTCATCAGATGGTATCAGCTCGGCAGTTTCTACCCCTTTTTCAGAAACCACTCAAACATATCCTCGAGTCTGCGTGAACCTTGGTTGTTTGGCGATGAGGTGCTACAACTCGTTAGAGAATGCGTGAGTCTTCGTTATACACTTTTGAGATATCTCTACTCGCTAGCATGGCTCGCTAGTCAGACAGGAATCCCCATCATGCGCCCTCTGGTGTTAGAGTTTCAAAATGATTCTTTAACCCACACCGTGGATGACGAATTTATGATTGGTTCCTCTCTTCTTATTGCACCTGTTCTCGACAAGAACGCATCATCAAGAAGAGTATATCTTCCAGCTTGCACATGGTTCGACTTTAATAATAATAGATGTATTAATGGACCTGCTGTCATTGAAGTTGACACCAACCTATCAACTATTCCGATATATGTTCGAGGTGGATCGTGCATACCTGTGGGTAAGTTGGTTCAAAATACAGATGAGGATCAGGGCGATCTGCATTTGTTGGTCTATCCCGGTGGAGAATCAACTCTCTTACTGTATGAGGATGATGGTATCTCAGCAGATGGCCCGAGTGCGCTGAGAACAATCAGGGTAGAATCTGATAATAATATGTTGAGTGTCATAATAGGTGTAAGGACTGGTGAGTGGCATCCTCCCATTCGACAGATCCTTGTTGAAATTCGGACCTTAGACCATAGCCCTCGTCAAGTTCTATTAGATGGGATTGACTGCACACGAGATCTACTCTCTTTGCAGGGTCGTGGTATAGGTGTCATGATGAGCGATGATGGTTGCGAACATCATCTAGTAGTCCATCTGTAATTAGACTAGGTCGAGTATCGTTGTGAATATACTGTGTTTCGATTGCCGCTCTATTACTTGTGTATTGGGTACTAGGTCTTCTTAAAGGTAGTATATCCAAAAACCTGATATAGAACTCAAAACTCAAGTACGGATACATCTTCGACTGGTCCGTTACTCTTATAATGGAAAGGCGAATGCCATTTTTTGGGTCGGTAGTCTAGATTGGGATGATTCTTGGTTTGGGTCCAAGAGGTCAGGCGTTCAAATGTGGCTGGACTTGCTCCTGCTGCGGAAAATCGCCTCCGGCCCACCATCACCTCACCTTGTTCTGCACAAGTTTGAATGTATTCATTGTTTTTCATGGATCTTGGCTGACAACTCTTGAAGAACTATTGCAGCACTGCCAACAGGTCCAATGTCAAAGTCACTTCCAATACTGCGACATAGCCCCATGTCCATCTCTCTTCTTGAGAATGAACTACTACTACCAGCAAATACAATCAGTAACCTTTCGCCTCTTAGAAGCCTCTCCACAAGGTCATCTAGATCAATACGTTCCTTTGCAAGCATAGGTGAAACTATCAACAGTGGTTCTTTAATTTCCAATACCTCCATCACATCAGGCAGGTCTGACAGAACCATAAAATTTCTGTTCATCTTTAGAGCCATCTTGTTAGCATCAGGCACTCCCGTCTGTGCAGCGGAACCTTCTGCCTTAGAAATTATTAGACTGTGGAAACCGAGTCCATATACGACTTGTGCGGTATCGACTAGTCTGTTAACGGATTGTACATTATGAAGTGCTACAAATACCCTCTTGATTATATCATCTGACATAGTTCACGATCTCCTCTGCTATTAAAGATGAGATTGGTGGTGGCACACTCTCTCCAACTTGATTATATTGACTCTCAAGTGGTCCTACAAAGATGTAACTGTCCGGATATCCCATCAGACGCGCGTGTTCACGGACTGTCAATAGTCTATTCTCAAAGGGATGAATATATCTTGATAATCCAATTATCGAAGTAGACACCTGTTCTGGTCTGAGACGCACCCAGTTTGCCATACATCGTCTGTTGTATCTATGATGTCTTGCGCCTGAACTCCATTTGGTCTTGGCAATACTCTTCATTTGTTCCTCATTTACTGGAACCAGTTCATGATTATGAATATGATTGACCGCTGTCATTTGGTCGACTGTTTCCAGAGAGGGTAAATCCCCAATAGTCTGAATTACAGTGGGTGGACTGGCAGCTGGAAGTCTGAGTCTGATATTACTAATGAATAGCCGCGCACGTCTAGATGGATTTCCATGATCTTCTGCGTGAATGAGATTAAAATGAATCTCCTCTATTCCCACCCGTCTGAATTCTCTCTTCAAAATCTCTTTACCACCAGACCTTGTAATCGCTACTACATTCTCAATCACAAATACCCGGGGTTCGAGATCGCCTATGAGTCGAATTGTATTCAACACAAGCGATGCACTGCCAGATCCATATATTCTCTCATATGCCGAGTTCTTGCTCTCAGGATTTGCTAAACTGAACTCTTCGCAAGGTGGTGATGCAATGATTATGTCTGGTCTTCCTCCAAGGAACTTCTCTATAACAGAAGCATGAAGATCCTCTATGTTATAGAGTATGGCGAACGCTTTAGAATGGTTTAGAGTATATGTCTGAAGTGCAAATGGATCCGAGTCTATCCCAAGTAGTGCCCCTCTACTAACAATCTTTTCAAAACCTGTCACGAAACCTCCAGCTCCGCAAAACAGGTCTAGTACTCGGAACAACTGACTGAACACACTCATGAGGGGTCATACTTGTAGAGAAATGAGCGTTATGCTTTGAGACTCGTCGAAGGAAGAGTTCAAAAGGAGCGATTTTTTAGTCGGTGTTCAATCCTTGGAACGGAGCGATGGACAATGGCAGTTGGATCCGGCAAGGGTAAGACAATTCTCTTTGGAGAACATTTTGTAGTCTATGGTCTCCCGTCTATTGCAGCTGGCATCGACTCGGAGACTGTTGCCACTGTTAGTAGGATCGACAGGCCTGGTTGGACTCTAGATGATCAGCGTCCTGCAGTGCCTGGTTATAAAGATGAGAAGGCCGATGAACAGCGAGCTTCGATTGAAAACATACTGCGATTTATGGGGATTGACCTCTCAAAACGTGGTATTCATATCCATCTGGGTGGCAACCTTGTCTGCGCATCAGGCATAGGTGCAAGTGCAGCAAGTTGTGTTGCACTAGCTCGTGCACTCAGCAAAGAGTTCGACTTGAAATACACCGACGAAAAGATCAATGCGGCTGCGTTTGAGGGTGAGAAAGGATATCATGGCACGCCCTCTGGAATTGATAACACCGCCTCTACCTTTGGCGGACTGGTCTGGTACAAAAGAGATCCACATGGAGGATCCCCTATCTTCGAAACAATGCGTCTAAAACAACCAGTTCATTTGGTAATAGCATCCACGGGCCTCACTGCAAGTACAAAAGAGGTTGTTGCAGACGTCAAGGCAAAGAAGGAGAAAGATCCACACTGGTTCGAGCAACTCGTTGCAGAGTATCAATCACTTGTAATGGAGGCTCGCGATGCATTGCTCAGACTGGACCTAAAGAAAGTAGGTGAATTGATGAACAAAAATCATCGTCTACTGACAGAGTTGACAGTATCATGCCCAGAACTAGACCATCTTGTAAAAGTTGCTCTTGATAATGGTGCACTTGGCGCTAAACTGACTGGTACTGGTCGCGGTGGAAACATGATTGCGTTTGCCGCTGATGCTGCATCTGCAAAACGTATTGGGAACGCTCTGAAACAGGCCGGTGCAGAAGCACTATGGATCACATCATTTGGAAAATGAGGTGTTAAAAATGATACTTGAAGAATACATCAATGACCAGATCCGTAAGGGACAGATGACTACAATCAAAAGGCCCGCATCAAAGTCTCTTGAGGTCGCGGGCATATTGAAGGCACTTGAGCCCAGACCTACACTCTTTCAGTCGGTCACAGGTTCACATTTTCGTGTTGCAGGAAACTTGTTTTGTACAAAGGCCCAGATTGCAGACTATTTTGGCATTCCTATACCACAATTGATCTCCACACTTGCATCAGCCATTGAGAAGAGATCTCCTCCAGAGATAGTCCACACAGCTCCCTGTCAGGAGATTGTAGAATCAACAGTGGACCTTGATACGCTACCAATCTTGTTGCACAACAAAACTGATGGCGGCCCCTACATAACATCTGCAGTTGTAATCGCTCGCGATCCTGAATATGGACAAAATCTGGACTTCCACAGAGCAATGCAAATTGATAAGAATCATATGGCGATACGTATTGTGAGCGGGAGAGACTTTCACAAGTTTCTTACACGTGCTGGTGAGCTTGACGTAGCGTTCTGTGTTGGTAACACACCTGAGGTCCTGGTGGCGGCTGCAACATCTGTTGAAACTGGTGTTGATGAACTTGAGATTGCCAATGCTTTGAGACCAATTCGTGTTGTTAAGGCTCATTCGGTTGATCTCTTTATACCCGCGGATTGTGAGTTCGTACTGGAGGGTCGAGTCTATCTCCAGGAAAAGCATGCAGAAGGCCCGTTCATAGACCTGACCGAAACTGTCGATATTGTGCGGCAGGAACCTGTGTTTGAAGTGCGCAAAATAACACATCGAAAGAATGCTATATGGCAGGCCCTCTTACCTGGCGGTCTCGAACACAAGGTTCTGATGGGTATGCCTAGAGAACCCACTGTGTTTCGCAAGATACGTGAGCGAGGTGTAGATGTAGTAGATGTATGCATGACACCTGGTGGTGCAAGTTGGCTTCATGTGGCTGTAAAGATCAAGAAGAAGAATGAAGATGATGGACTTCAAGCGATTGAGGCTGCCTTCAAGGGACATACCAGTGCCAAGCATGTATTTGTCTATGATGATGACATAGATATCTATAACGAACAAGAACGCGAATGGGCCATGGCGACAAGGTTTCAGGCTGATGTGGATATGTTGGTCAAAGATCGCGAACCTGGAAGTTCACTTGACCCGAGTGCCAATCCAGAAACAAAGATGACTACCAAAGTTGGTTTTGACTGTACCAAGTCACTAGAGACCAAGGGAAAGAGCTTTAGCAAGGCAGAGTTTTCGAAGGTCGATCTAAAGAAATTCTTGGAGGATTAGGGCCATGAAACTAACACCTGAAGAACAAGATATGTTGAATGGTAAGTATGGACGGGCCACTAGAAAGGCCATGGATATAATCACAACTCTTGGAGAGATCTACGGTGCAGAACGACTGGTCCCCGTTTCAAGTGTGCAGATTGCTGGAGTTTCGTATCACAATCTTGGTGAGGAAGGACTACAGTTTCTCTCTGAACTGGCTGAAGATGGACAGGTGCGTGTGCTTACAACACTAAATCCCGCAGGTATGGATCTGGAAGAGTGGCAGAAACATGGCATATCTGCAGACTTTGCAAAAAATCAACAGCGTGTTGTTGATGCTTTTGAGAGAATGGGCATCATCACAACGTGTACATGCACTCCCTACTTAGTTGGAAACCTGCCACACTATGGTGAGAGTGTAGCATGGGCCGAGTCTTCTGCTGTATGTTTTGCAAACTCTATCATTGGTGCCCGTACGAACAGAGAAGGCGGTCCTAGTGCTTTGGCTGCTGCTCTGACAGGACGAACTGCAGAATACGGTCTCCATCTCGATAAAAACAGGATGGCTCAGGTAAAATATGAGGTAACAACAGATTTGGAGGGTACTGTTGACTTTGGTCTTCTTGGACAGGTCATTGGTGAGCGGACCAAGAATGCAATTCCCTACATAACTGGAATTTCTAGGGCAACAACTGATGAACTGAAGTCGCTCTGTGCATCAATTGCAACATATGGTGGCGTGGCGTTATTCCATATGGAGGGCATTACTCCGAACCGCACAACAATACCTGACAGAATTGAGACTGTCACAAGGGAGGATCTTGAGCAGGCAAGGCAAAAACTGGATGACGCCGACGCTTCAATAGATTTCATCAGCATTGGTTGTCCTCATGCAAGCATTGCTGAGATTGCAACAATATCTCGACTACTTGATGGAAAGAGAGTATCTAAGGGAAAGACTGTCTGGATAACTACTGCAAAACCCACAAAAGACCTTGCAATTAAAATGGGCTATTACGATAAGATAGAGAAGGCTGGTGCATTTCTTGTCAGCGATGCCTGCTGTGCAGTGGCCCCATTAAAGGGTCGTTTTAGTGGACTTATGACTGATTCAGCCAAGGCATGCTTCTATGCACGCGGAACAAACAAGTTCAAGACATTGATACGGTCTGTCGAAGAGTGTATTAAGGAGGCAATTGAGTAGATGCAGGGAAGGCGCATATTCCGAGGACAGGTCACTGGTGAGGTACTATATAGTCCTGCTGACATATCCTTCTATGGGGGTTGTGACCCCAAGACCGGTGTTATTGTTGAAAAGGGTCATCCTCTTGAGGGAATGTCCGTGTCCGGAAAAGTGCTCGTATTTAGGACAGGTAAAGGGAGTACTGTTGGATCCTACGTGTTGTATGCTCTTAGCAAAAATGGTCATGCTCCGCTTGCAATAATAAATGAGTCAACAGACCCAGTCATTGCAGTCGGATGTATAATTGGCGAGATACCTGCTGTTGACAGTGTTGACATCACACAGTTCAAGACAGGGCAGAGAGTAAAGGTGGACGCCGATCACGGCGTCATCACCATATTATCATAGGCGCTGAACATGAGGTTCAAAGTCCTCAGGTGTGAATGAGGTTTCACTATCCGGTGGAATCTCTCCGCGTTCTATTAGAACCTGTCGAGTTAGTAGGTAGTATATCAATGCAAGAGCCTTGCGCCCTCTGTTATTGGATGGGATTACAAGATCCACATTGGTTGTCATATTATCGGTGTCACAGAGTGCAATCACTGGAACTCCAATCTTTGCAGCCTCTGAGAGTGCCTGTTGGTCAGTACGGGGATCTGTGAGTATAACCAGTGCGGGTTCCGTATATGTTCTTGTGCCTTTAATACTGGGGTTCGTAAACGTTCCTGGAATAAATCGGTCTGTGAATGCAGTTGCACCAATATAGAGTGCAAACTTTTCTACTGGCTGTTTACCATAGACCCGTCCTGAAACCGCTACGACCTTTTCCCGGTTGAAGCGGGAGATGAATTTTGCAGCTGTTCGAATTCGCTCGTCTGTCTTGCGAACATCAAGTACATACAGACCAATTGGTCGTTGACGATATACAAACGGTTCCATGTCTTGTGTCTTGACCTGTGTTCCGATGTGACAACCTGCAGCAAGATACTTGTCCATCGAGATTAGCAGGTCGGCCTCAGAAATCTCACCTTCACTCATGGCGTTTTGCCTCCACTGCCTCTATAGTTGCAAATGGCATGAAATTATCAATGATGTCGATGTGTGCTAGTATCATTCTCCTGCAACAGTATCTTGTAAGTCCAAGTCGATCCAAAACAACAGCAGGATCCTCCCCCTGGCGCACTGCTCTTTTGAAGACTTCATATTTATCTGCTATTACTTTTCCACATGTGAAACACCGAACAGGAATTATCATCTCTAAAGCACCTCTCATCTGTACGACTTTTGATATTTTGCTCTGGCGGATTTTCCCCCAAACTTTTTCGGTTCGGTACGTCTAGAGTCTCCAACTAACATAGTTCTGTCATAATCCACCATCCTAGACCGTGCCTCGAAATCTTGAGACATTTCAACAAGTCCCTTTGCCAGTGCCATTCGAACAGCATCCGCTTGCCCCATGAATCCTCCCCCTTTCACCTTGATGGTGATATCGTATCTCTTCCATCCCTCGCCGAATAGCAGAAGTGGTTCCATCACTCTAAGACGTGCAATTTCGGGTTGCATTATCTCCAAGGGGTATCCGTTGATTCTTATGCGTCCCCTTCCCTCCTTCATAGTGGCCTTTGCATGACTTGTCTTCCGCTTACCTGATGTGACTACAACTCTCATCTTACTCCTTTCCTCCTGTTCCCCAACCGAGTTCATGGCTGACCTCACTAATCCTTATGAATTTTTGACGTGTGCTATTGTATATACAATCTTCAAGAACTATGGCTTTAGTGTCTTCATACTCCTTAGGAACACCCATATATACTCGGATCCGTTTCCATGCTGCCTTTCCACGTGGTGTTGGATGTGGCAACATTCCTCGAATCACCCTTCGGACTATCCTGTCAGGGCGGCGTTCATGAAACGGTCCTCTCAGTGGATTGAATGAGGTTCTTATCTGTCGTTTCTGTTTGAACGCTTTAATTACTGTTAGACGATCTCCTGTGATGATTGCCTTCTCTGCATTGATCACTACTATGTTTTCACCAAGTAGTGCTCTCTTTGCCACTTTTGCGGCCAGTCTACCAACGATGGCGTTATTGGCATCATAAACCCTTGTACTCTCTTTTTCCATTGTAGTTCACCTCAGATGATTATTGTGATGCCAGATCCGTTTGGCCTCTGCGTCATCAGCTGATCAATTGTAATGAGCGTTCCTCCGGCGTTTATAATGGACGACCGTGCTGCCGTTGATGCACTCAGGGCAGCAACAGTCACTTTATGCGTCAATACTCCTGCACCAAGCACTTTTCCTGGGACTACAATAACGTCCCCATCACGCGTATGTCTCTCAATCTTACCAATGTTTACCACTACGTGTTGCCGTGCCGGACGTTCTACCAGCTCGGCGACCCGTTTCCATATTTTTGTGTCGTGCCTCGCAGCAGTCTTATGTAAGAGTCGTATGAGGGCACGAGTGTTTGGATCAGTCGGACCAGATCTAACCATCAGTATTTTCCTCTCCTAGAGTGTGTTGACAAAGTCTAATGCTTGTCTAATCCTCTCTTTCAATATCTCAGCTGCTCTCTTTACTATCTCTTCGGGTTGGAGAGCACCTGTGGACTCGATCTTAAACATGAGGCTGTCTTCTTGTGGTTCTACGGTGATCGCATTTGGTTCACATTCTTTTATACAGAGTTCACACAGAGTACAGTCCAGTATATTTCGAATGGAGATTGTGTCTCTCTCAAGTTTGAATATCTTCTTTGGACAGGCATCTATACAGGCCTTACAACGAGTACATTTTGATTCATCAATGCTGATCATCGGAACATGTTTGTAGGCCACTGTACACACCGGTTGAAATTTTGCATGTTCCTGTCCTGTACCTAGCCTTGCATATGCCTCTATAATGATCTTTTGACCTGGAGCAAGTTTTACTATTGGGATGTTTTCCGAGGTCGGTTCCACGCGGGGGTCTTGAGATTTTAGGTCGCTTGAATAGACTACCAGTCCTTCTGGACCTGCCTCCTTTTCTAAAGTCAAAGTACATTGGCATAGACCACAGCCTTTACCCTCGCAGTCACATTCTTGTGGAAGTCGGTATTCATCAAGTGGAGTACGCAGGGGTACTAGTCCAAGACGATGCGCCAGTATCTCATCATAGATCACACTTGTGTTTTCGAGTACCAGCACCTCATCAATTGCCATGGTTGGTAGTCGGGCCAGCATCGTCCTGCGAAATGCATTTGCGAAGACAACATCTATCCCTTTGATTAGAAAGTGAAGTATGTTGTCTTCTTTATGAACAACCGTGATTTCCAAGATATCACCTGACCTCTGAGGCATCATTTACCCAAAACGCACCAATCCCGGACGGACTCGCCAACAACATTCATCATATCCAGTTGGCTCTTTCGCCCGTATTCCTGGGTGTACGAGCACTTCTATGAAACAAATAAAAGCCTTCCCTTTTGTTTAAAATGTTCTGTGATGTGTATTGAAATGGACTACATTAGATATTACGTTTCAGTAAAGATCAATGTCCTTCATTATTTCAGATAGCAGTTACAACACCCCCTAAATTTCAACGAAACGATTAAATCACGTGTATAATGGAACTTTTAGTGCATGGGTCGGTGGTCTAGCTTGGTATGATTCTTGGTTCGGGACCAAGAGGCCAGGAGTTCAAAGTCGAACACACTTCGTGGATGGCGAACTCATCTCCTCCGGCCCACCACCAACGCATTACGTAATCACTATTATGTTCGTTAATATCTGTTGAACTTCATGTCTGCAGATGTCCCTAGTATTTTAGATCATCTTGTATCATCCGACCATTCTTATTAAAATGTACAAATATGCATAAAGATAATCCGTCTAATGATAAGAAACACACTCCCGGAATTGCTTTTTTCGGCTATGTTATAATCAACAATCGGCAATAGACGAAATACTTATTTTTATACAGTGCGGTGTCGATTTAATGTATACTCAGGTATCCGCACGTGAACGCCTTGCAAAGCGTATTGCTGGCGAAATCGCACTTGCAGATAATCCCGGTCTTGTAATGCGCATGTGGCGAGAACGGTTTAGAGTTTCACAGGTTGTCTTGGCGGATGAACTCAATATAAGTCCTAGTGTGATAAGTGACTACGAGTCTGGACGAAGAAAGTCTCCCGGCACATCAACAATCCGCCGACTTGTAATGGCACTCCTTTCGCTTGATGAGAAGACTGGTGGTCAGATTGCCTCTGCATTTATCAGAATGATGGACATCAGTCTTGTAGATATCAATATTGTATTAGCTATGAGTGAGTTTACCACACCTATGAGTTGTGCTGACTTTTGTAAACGACTAAGATGCGAAGTCATTGCAGGTGCAAATTACCTAGACCGTCTAATCTATGGTTACACGGTCGTCGATGTGGAACGGGCAGTAAGAGAACTCAACAGTGATGATTTTCTCAGATTATTTGGTGCAACAACAGAACGTTGCATGATATTCACAAGAGTGAGTACTGGTCGTGCACCAATGATTGCAATCAAGTCGCAAGAGTTCAAACCCACACTTGTTGTTCTTCATGGAGCGGGACAAATAGATCGACTTGCACTGGAACTCAGCGAACAGATGCGAATTCCTCTTGCTGTCAACAAGACGAGTTCCATTGACGTACTGATCAAGGAAATTAGGAACATCAGTTCCACTAGTTCAGAATGAGATCCAGTATTGCCATTCTTGTGGCAACTCCAGCTGCAACTTGATCAAAGTATTTTGCATGAGGTGTCGAGTCTACTGACGGGTCTAATTCATCAACGCGTGGTAATGGATGGAGTATTATAGCATCAGGACGCATCAGCAATGTCGTCTGAAGAGTCAACCTGAACTTGTCCTTTAACAAGTCGTATTCACGTATATCTGGAAAGCGTTCCTTTTGAATTCGTGTCATATATACGACATCTACATCTCTTACTCCCTCGTCAATGCTATCTACCTCAACAACATCTACGCCAGCTCGACTGATCTCATCAATTATGGCTGGTTTCATCCTAAGTGGCGATGGTGCGGCAAGCTTGATATGCACATTATCATATAGAGAGAGTGCCATTGCAAGTGAGTGAACGGTGCGTCCATACTTCAGATCCCCACAGAGTGAGATTGACAATCCATCAATCTTGCCCTTCATCTTCTTGATTGAATACAGGTCTAATAGTGCCTGTGTAGGATGTTCTTCTGCACCACTGCCGGCATTAATGACTGGTATACTAGAGAACTCTGCTACAAATCTTGCTGAACCATCGAGAGGATGCCGCATCACAATCACGTCTGCATATCTCTCTACAGTTCGAATTGTATCTGCAAGAGTTTCCCCTTTGCCTCCTGCACTTGAGACACTAACATCTGCAAATCCAAGCACCTGTCCGCCAAGTCGGAGCATTGCACTCTCAAAAGACAGACGCGTACGTGTCGAGGGCTCAAAGAAGAGGCATGCCATGATCTTACCCTTAAGTATCTCGATACCATTCTTGGATATCTTCTCCATCTCGGCAGCTCTACTCAATATGAGTTCTATGTCCCCTTTGCTGAGATCATGAATACTTATTAGATTTTGAAGATGACCCATTTCCTCTCTTGTTCTCCCTATGATTTGTTAGTCAGAGTATGCTTTAACCTTTTCAGAACTTATTTACTGCCTGCTCTTGATTCATTAGAGGTCACGTTATTCTGTTGAACCGAGGCATTCCGTCCGTATCTCCGAACTATCTGAATCTGACGCACTACAAGGTTTGCCTCCTCAATGAGTTCATCAGTCAGAGGATCTTGGTAGTCCTCTATGTACACAATCTCTCTTATTCCAGCATTGATCAACATCTTCATACAGATACTACAGGGTCGTGTCGTACAATAGATCTGGGCATCTCTAACACTCACACCATGATATGCAGCCTGTATGATTGCATTCTGCTCTGCATGTAGTCCTCGACATAGTTCATGCCTCTCTCCAGGTTTAACATGTTCTTGCTCTCTCTTGCATCCTATATCTATACAATGTTTCAGTCCCTTTGGAGCACCATTGTAACCAGTAGACAATATCTGTGCCTCTTTAACGATGACTGCCCCGACTTGGTTTCGAATACATGTACTGCGTGAAGACACCAGGTCTGCAATCTCTCCAAAGTAGATGTCTTTACTTTTTCTCTGCAAGATTATATTCCTCAGTATTCTCGCATAGAGGATGACTTATCAACCTCTTTCTTCATTCTCAAGAGGTGTGTTTAGCTTTTTTCATCGCATACTAATCTTTGTGTTGAGTGATAAGAGTAAAAAGGGCACATGTCTGCAGATGATTGGGTTCCATCTACAATGCGACAGTTACGAGGAAAACTGATTGTGTGGCCTGCTTATATTGACGCAAATCTCAGTCGATCACAGGGCCG
>FWPU01005383.1_pt1 | contig 16127 bp, 14 predicted proteins | sample 2228361 | NCBI WGS metagenome assembly FWPU01 (sample SAMEA103939777, study PRJEB20133) | metagenome
TGTCTTTATATTTTCCTACGAAAAAAAAGTAAGCGGTTTCCTCGTCTTGGTCTTCATTGGGGTTATAGACCCAACGCAAGTTGTTTTCTTTCAAATATTTTTTGATGCTCAAAGCATCGTTAGCATCAAAAGGGACTTTGTGTTTCATTTTTCAAAGATAAGTTTTTACAAACAAAAAACAAACTTTATTTTCCTAAAAGTTCAAAAAACAAACTGCTTACCATTTCTGATAAGCAGTTTATGTATCTTTTTTACCTTCCCCCTTGCGAGCTGATAAACTCTTGTAGCTCTTGGCGGGTGCCGCTGAACGAAAACTCATTGCCTACCATAAAATACTGACGACGCTCTTCAATAGAAGTGTATTCGTATAGAAATTTAGCGATTTCAAGACGTTGGTCGTCAAAATTAAAAAGTTTAACAATGCCTCTTACTTGTTCTACCGAAAAGCAGTTGTAGTTGCGAGTAATATTTTTGGCTACTCTCATTCGGTTATCGGATATATTTTCTCGGCGAATAGATTGTACTATATTGGCGTAATCGTTGTTGCTTACAGCACAAACGGTACCGGGCAAGGTATTGTTGTTGGGGTTACTTAACTGATTTTGTTGTAAAAATGCTTCCCATTGCTGATAATTGACACGATTTTGGAAAACTTGTGAGGCGGTAAGCAAATTGCCAGCATCATAAATATTGGGATAAGAAAGACGCATAGCATCTAAGCGGTTGTTTTCGTTATTGAGCAAAGAAACCAGTCGCATCAGTTGCGAAACCGCCAAGCAATTGGTTTGTACTGCCTGCCGAACAGCATTAAAACGCATATTTTCATTTTGCAAGCTACGAATACGAATCGCAATGCTTTGGAATACGCTTTCGGAAATGGGAGCAGAGCAATTTTTAGCTCCCCAATAATTCTGATAGTCAGGATAATTGTAAAGTGGATAACCTGTAAAATCGGGTGCATTGGGGTTGGTAGGATTTACAGGATTGGTAGGATTGTTGGGATTTGTGGGGTTAGTAGGGTTATTGGGATAGATATTGATTGGTGTTCCCCCTTTGTTGATGAAGTCGTATAACATTACTACCGAAGAAAATTTGGTAAAGCCGTCATATACTACGTAATAGTTTTCGGGGTCAAAGACGGTGGCGTAAGCATTTTCGGCAAGGGCAAGGCGGTTTTGCTCTTCACGAAACAAAGACATCAGCTCGCGAATTTGCTCGGCAGAAAGGCAGTTGTCTTGTGCAAAACGTACTGCATCTTGCAATTTGCGGGCTTCGTTACCCATAGCACTTATTTGCTGTTTGCGTTGCTGAAACAAACTATTTGCCAGCGGGCGAGAGCAACGATTTTGAGCTTGTACAACAATAATGCTCAGAAATAGCATTGAAACAAGTAAAAACTTTTTCATACAATTGCAGGGTTAAGGTTAGAAAACGAAACACAATTGGCGTGTATGCAAAGGTATAACACGCTTACATTTCAAAGACAATTAGCTTGCCAAAGTAGTATTTTTTTGGGTAATTTTTTCAAAATCATCACTTAAAGAAAACTCGTCCTCACATTCTTTTGCACTGATTTTCAGAACTTTGGCAAGAGAAAGCAGTACCAAAGTACGAGAGGCAGTTTGAGGAGAAATCCCTGCAATTTTTGAAAACTGCTTTACGGTGATAATGGGGTGCGAAGCCAAATATTGCATTAGTTTGTGTTCTTTTTCGCCATAATGAAAGCGATAATTTTTATTTTTTTTGCGTTCTTTCAGATAATTACGCATTTCTTTGCTGGCTTGTATACTTTGTTCGCCCACGCGTACATATACTTTGCCTTTGTCTTCGCCCTTGATAATCTGGTGGGGTAGGCTTTCGCTTTTAGGAATATGAAACAATAAAACTTCGCGTTCGGAGTCTTCATCAAGAGGTAAGCGTTCTATTTGATAAGAAATTTCAGGAAAGCAGTATTCGGCAATGGCTTTTTTCAAGATGTACTCATCTTCTTCGGGGAATTTTGCACCGATAATTTGCCTATCATCACTTACGCCAATAATGAGCATACCTCCATCGGTATTGGCAAAGGCAACTACCTCACGAACAATTTTTTCGGGGTGTTTGGTTTTGAGTTTGAACTCTACGTTCAATCCTTCACCTTGCTTGACAATTTTGCGGAGTGTTGCTAAATCCGTTTGCATTTCCGCTGTATTTAGCTACCTGCAAATAAAACATTTTTTTCCGAAAAAACGTTATCAAAATCTAAAATTATTGTTGAATTACCTTGAAAAATGCTCAATTATTAGCAAGAATGATTATTTTTGCAACAAAACTTATTTATGAAACTGAAAGAAGAAAAAATAAAACAGATACAAAAACTTTGTGAGCAAAATAACGTAAAGTCTTTGTATGTGTTTGGTTCTGTTTTGAGAGAAGACTTCAATGATACTTCTGATATTGATTTTTTGATTGATTTTAGTGAAAACGACCCTTTCCGTTACACAGACCTTTATTTTTCTTTCAAACAAATGCTTGAAGAGATTTTACAACGAAAGATAGATTTATTGGAAGAAAGAGCCATTAGAAACCCACTTCTAAAAAATCATATTGATAGCAACAAGCAGAAACTCTACTAAAAAATAGTCAAGGATAATTATGGCAACTCACCTAAAAAATTTAAGCGAATATTCACCAGTAAATGTGGCAGATGTAAGCCACAAGCGTTTTGGGATAGTTGTAGCAGAGTGGAATAGCGAAGTTACAGAGGCACTTTTAAGCGGTGCTACCAAAACTTTACAAAATTATGGTGCAAAAACAGAAAACATCGTCATCAAAAGAGTAGCAGGAAGTTTTGAATTGCCATTGGCTTCGCAGTGGCTTGCTCAAAGAGCCGATATTGATGCTGTCATTGCGATGGGGTGCATTATACAAGGCGAAACAAGGCATTTTGATTTTATTGCTCAGGCTGTTGCCGAAGGCATTATGCAAGTGGGTTTGAAATACAATAAGCCCGTCATTTTTGGGGTGCTTACGACCAACAATTTGGAGCAAGCCCTTGAAAGGGCAGGAGGCAAACACGGCAACAAAGGCGAAGAAGCCGCCATTACGGCTATCAAGATGATAAATTTTTAAGGTTTCAGCAGTTATGATAAAAAATATTTATCTTATTCGGCACGGAGAAACAGACTACAACCGCCAAGGAATGGTACAGGGCAGAGGCATAGATGCCGATTTGAATGATACAGGTAGAAAGCAAGCCCAAGATTTTTTTCAAAAATATCAGCATTTACCACTTGAAAAGATTTACTATTCTACACTCAAAAGGAGCTATCAGACCGTTCTACCTTTTATAGAAAAGGGTATTGCTCACGCAAGCCACGAAGGTTTAGATGAAATCAGTTGGGGCATACACGAGGGCAAACCCTTTACCAAAGAAGCACACGCAGAGTATCTGCACTATATACACGAATGGCGAGCAGGCAATACCAATGTAGCTATTGCACAAGCCGAAACTCCCGAAGAAGTACGCCAAAGACAAGAAAAATTTACAGAAATCTTGCTTCAAAGCCCTGAAAAAAATGTGCTTATTTGCTCACACGGTAGAGCTATGCGTATTTTACTGGCTTGGTGGCTTGGATATCCGCTTTCACAAATGGATATGTTTCAGCATTTCAATCTTTCGCTGTATCATTTGCAATATACAGGTTCAATGTTTCGGATTGTCAAGCACAATTGCCTTGAACACTTGAAAGCAAGATGAGTTTTCCATCTCCAAAATTTTCATAAATCCCATTGTGATATAGCAGGAAAGCTCTCGTAGCAGGTCATATCAAAACGGCAGGGAACAATAGAAATGTAGCCATTATCCAAAGCCCATACATCTGTATCGTTTCCTGGGTCTTCATTGATAAAATCACCTACAAGCCAATAGTATAGCCTACCGTGGGGGTCTTTACGTTCATCAAAATTTTCTTGCCAACGAGCCCGAGCTTGGCGACAAATCTTTATTCCTTTGATTTCTCCTTGCATAATAGCAGGGAAATTAACATTCAGGGCTACGTATTTGGGAATTCCATTCCGAAGAGCTTCGGAAGCTATGCGTTTCACATAGCCACGTATATGCGAAAAATCCGCATTATAGGCATAATCGCAAAGCGAAAAACCAATAGCTGGTAGTCCTTCAATAGCGGCTTCTATCGCCGCCGACATTGTGCCCGAATACAAAACATTTACCGAAATATTACTACCGTGATTGATACCACTCACCACTAAATCGGGTTTTCTATCTTTGAGAACGTGATGTTTGGCGAGTTTTACGCAATCGGCGGGTGTGCCCGAACACTCGTAAGCCTCTACGCCTAAATCCTCGAAAACATCTGTTTTGTAGAGGCGTAGGCTTTCATTGACCGTGATGGCGTGTCCCATTCCCGATTGGGGCTTATCAGGGGCTACTACAACTACTTCACCCAGTTCAGCCATTAGTTCTACCAATGTCCTGATACCTTTGGACGTAATGCCGTCGTCATTTGAAATTAAAATCAAGGGTTTGGTTTTCATTAGCTTTTATGTTGAAGGGATACAAATTTCAAAAGATTGTAATTATTTACGTTCAAAAAGTTTATTGTTTGATGTTCAAGCCTTCAGGGGCTTTATCTCTCATTTTCTGTCTGACATTTATTTTCTAAAATCCTGTTTCCTATTTCTTGTTTCTTGCCTTTTGCTTCAAACCCAACGTCTAAAATTTTTTCTACAAAGGCAGGCACGCTTTTTTCTAAATCAGGGCTTTGTTCAATATGTTTGATAAAAGCACTTCCAATAATGGCACCATTGGCATATTTGCAGGCTTTTTGGAAACTATCTTTATCCGAAATACCAAAACCAACAAGCAAAGGATTTTTGAGGTTCATTGCTTGAATTTTCTTAAAATAATTCTCTTGCTCCTCGCTAATGCCCGTTTTGGTGCCTGTGGTAGTAGCCTGTGAAACCAAATATACAAAGCCTCGGCTTGCCTCATCTATGGCTTGGATACGTTCAGGAGAAGTCTGTGGGGTAATCAAGAAGATTTTATGCAAACCGTACTTTTCAAAGACACTGCGGTATTCGTTCAGATATTCTTGTAAGGGTAAATCGGGGAGTATGATGCCATCTATGCCTATTTGAGCACAACTTTGACAGAACTTTTCTATACCAAATTGAAGAACAGGATTCAAATATCCCATTAGTACTATGGGTATTTGTACTTTGGAGCGTATATCTTGCAATTGCTCAAAAAGCATAGCAATTGACATACCATTTTCCAAGGCTTTCTGACTGCTTTTTTGGATAGTTTCACCATCGGCAAGCGGGTCCGAAAAAGGCATACCAATTTCTACCATATCTACGCCATTTTGAGCAAGAAGTTGTAGAATAGGCACGGTACTATGCAAATCAGGAAAACCTGCTGTAAAATAAAGGGTAAGAATATTGTTTTTTTTCTGCTGAAAAAGCTGGTCTATGCGGTTCATAGCAAACATCTCTTGTGCTTTCCATAAAAAATAATCGCCAAAGGTAATGATTTTTGAAATTACTCCATAAGATAGCAAAGTTAAATTTTTGTAAAGATTAGAGACAAGATGCAGGAAACAAGATGTAATATAAAAATAAGTTTTTAAGTTAAACTTGATGATTTTTGCAAAATAAAATTTTGTTTTATGATTGAAAATGAAAATTTTATTAAATTTTTTTTGCTTTTTTAGTTACCTTTTTTGTAATTTTGGTATTAAGAATTGAAAAAGCCCAACAAATACAAAACTATATGAAAAAGGATTACAGAAACTGGTTTTGGATAGTAGGTATTTTCTTTGCCAATACCTTGAATGCCCAATTCATTGTAACGAGTGGTACTACAATGAACGTTACCACTGGCACGACCGTAAACATTGTAGGCTTGAACTTGCAAAATAATACAGGGGGTATTATCAACCATAGTGGCACTATCATTATGGCGGGAAATGCCACAGGTAGGGATATTATCAATAATGGCACTTTTAATGGCTCTGCAGGTACTATACAAATGACAGGCTCCACTGAGCAACAAGTACAAGGTTCTTCGGTAGTAGATATTGGCACTTTTACTATCAATAATGGTGGAAATGGCGTAAGTGTAACCAATACAGGGGCATTACGCATACACAATACGTTGAACCTTACTAATGGTAGGCTTTTCACTGCGAATGCCAGCCCTGTAAGATTTACGACTACTGCCAGTAACCCCACCGAAACCAATGCAAACCATATTCGCGGTACAGCCATTATGGAGCAGAGAGTAGTAAATGCAGGTGCTTTTGCTACTTTTCTGATGTTTTCAATGGCGGCAGGGGGAGATGTAGGAGAACTTACACTTACTCGCCGTTCGGGTGATGGTACTGCTACCAGCCGTGGATTTGTGCCTACTCAGGGTTTTGTAAGCCCCATAGGATTTGAAAGTATTGATGTGCATTGGATTGTAGATATTACAAATACTGCCGCAGGCACTAGAAATGCTACCTTCTCTTGGATTTCTGACTGGGATAATGGTAGAAATCTTGCTCAAATGCAGTTATGGCGTACTACTTCCCCCTTTACGATAGGCTCGCCTTGGTTTTTGTATAATGCGGGACTTTTAAGCATACCCGGTCGCGTTCATACTGAAAATAATATCCCTCTTGCCGCTTTACGTAATGGTTGGACACTTTCCGACCAAGTGAATCCTTTGCCCGTGGATATGCTTGCCTTTGATGTACGTTTGGTAAAAGGTAAAGATGTAGAAGTGCTTTGGACTACACTCAACGAACTGAACGTTAGCCATTATATTGTGGAAAGAAGTGCTGATAATGTGAATTTTGAACGTATTGGTTCCGTACCTGCTAAAAACCTCGCTGAAAATAATTATCTCCACACTGATTGGAATGCTAAAGATTTAGGCAAAAGTGTACTTTACTATCGTTTGGTACAAGTAGAACAAAATGGTACAAAACGTACAACTCCCAGCAAACCTGTACATTTCAATAAAACTTTCTGGGCAGGTATTTATCCTAATCCTTACAAAGATGAACTCAATGTGAAAATCTATAACCCCGAAGCTAAAACTATTTTCCTTACTATTACAGATAACTTAGGTAATACGCACTTACGTACTACTTTGCAAGGGGAAGAAATTCACTTTAAACACAGCGATAAGTTGCCTTATTTACCTGCGGGTGTGTATTTCCTTCAAATATCCGATGGCTCTCAAACTGAACTCTACAAAATTGCAAGACAATAATTCATAAAAAATACTTGCTTCTATAGCAAGAATTCATTTAGCAAAACTTTTTTACTTCGTTATATTTTTTTTGAACAAAAAACAATTAAAGCGTATGAAAAAACTTTTCATCACTCTCGTTTGCAGTGTTGCGATGGCTACTACTGCTTTCTCGCAAGGGGTAGGTATCGGTGGAACTCCTGCTGCCTCTGCAATGCTTGATGTGCAATCTACTACACGAGGCTTGCTTGTTCCTCGTATGACACTCGCTCAACGTGGTGCAATTGCTTCTCCTGCCAATGGGCTACTTATCTATCAAACTGATGGTTTAGTTGGCTTTTGGTATTATGATGGCACTAATTGGCGTTATTTACTAAATAATAGCACTGGATGGTTTACTACAGGGAATACTGGTACTGACGCAGCTACAAACTTTGTTGGTACTACTGATGCACAAGCTCTTACTTTTAGAACGAACAATACTCCTCGCTTGAGAATAGCCAATGGTAATCAATTATTTGCCCTTTCCGATGGAACGGCGGCAGCTCCTTTTTATTCTTGGGAAACTGATAGTAATACAGGAATTTACAGGATAGGTGCAGATATATTAGGTTTTAGCACAAATGGAGTAGAAAGAGCAAGGGTTGCAGCAAATGGACAGCTTTCTATCAATGAATTAAATAATAATTTAGGAGCTGGAGTTGCAGCACTAAGAGTAAGAAATAATAGTTCTACTTATGCGGGACATTTTTCATCTAATTATGATGGTGCTTTGAGTGAAAGTTCATCTGTTTTAGATGCATTTGCTTTATGGGGGATTTTAGCAGGATCTAGTGGGGCGGGAGTAGTTGGTAGAAGTGGAGGAGGTCTTACCTCTTACTTAGCCAATACTGGAGGTTCGTTTAGTAGTGCTACAGGAATAGGAGTATATGGGGTTAGTAACTCTGCAACAGGTACAGGAGGAGCATTTGTTGGTAATAATACGGGAACTGTTAGTACTCTAACTGGTGGTAGTGGAGTAGCTGGTACAGGATTGAGTATTGGAATATACGGATATGCTACGGGTAATGGCAATGACCGTTGGGGAGGGTATTTTGTTGCGGCAACCAATGCGAACGCTTATGCTTACGTAGGAGGTAGGACTAGCGGAACTAACTATAAAATAAATGGACCTGGCACTGTTTCTACAATGGTTAAGGATTTGAATGGGGAGTATGTAAATATGTTTTGTCCAGAAAGCCCAGAAGTATTATTCCAAGATTATGGAACGGGAAAACTTGTAAATGGCAGAGCATACATTCAACTTGATCCGATTTTTGCAAAAAATATTTATGTAGATGAGGCACATCCTATGAAAGTCTTTATTCAGTTAGAGGGCGATTGCAAGGGAGTTTATGTAACAAACAAATCTAAAAATGGCTTTGAAGTGATAGAATTGCAAGGAGGAACCTCAAATGTAGCTTTCTCTTGGACTGTGGTTGCAAACAGAGCAAATACCTATGACGAAAATGGTAATTTAGACTCACGTTTTCAAGACATAAGGTTCCCGAAATCACCTAAAAAGCCATCAACCTTAGAATTAAAAAATCAAGTAAAAGACAAGGGAACAAAATAAAAATCTTAATAGATGTTTTGGGGCTGGTAAAAGATACCAGCCTTTTTCATTGCAACCATAAATACAATTGTACATTTTTTTATTTTTTGTTTTCCATTTTTCCGTTATTTGTAGAGACAAGGCATTGTCTTGTCTCTACAAATTGAATACGAATTGAATACGAATGAAAATGAATAATATTTTACCCCCAATCTATTATCATTTACCAAAAAATTTATCCTTTTCCCATTGTTGGGGGTTGTTGATGATATAATTTTCTATACGCTGATATTCTTCTGCATTGCGAATAATATGGTCATAAAAGCGGCTTTGCCAAGCAAATTCAAATCCTAAACGCCGAGCGTGCTTGCTTACAGCAGATTTATACGACCCTACAATGGACGAAATGCTATTCTTACCCGGATTTTGAAACCTATTTTGAGCAAAATTATTGCTTTCGCTATGTTTTAGTGATGTGGTTGGGAAACTATCTTCCAAAATCAAAATGCCGTGAATATGATTAGGCATTACAATATATTCACCCAAAGTTACTTTTTGAGCGTGAAAGGGAATTTCAAGCCAAAAAATATCTGCCAAAACACCCACCTGTGAGTATTGCATTTTACCCTCAATAATTTCTCCGAAGTAATGCCATCGGTCTTGGGTACAAATTGTAATAAAATACGCTCCTTGTGAGCCATAATCCCACCAAGAAGCTCTTGCCGAAGGTATCCGATATTTATTTTGAAACTTATCCAAAGTACTTTTCGTTAAAATTCCAAACAAAATGCCTTCGTTGCGTAGATACGAAGGCATTGAAAATATTTTGAATATACGATAGATTTACCCTACACTACCTTCCAAACTGATAGCAAGTAACTTTTGAGCTTCAACAGCAAATTCCATAGGAAGTTGGTTGAGTACCTCACGGGCATAACCATTGACAATCAAGGCAATGGCAGTTTCGGTATCTAATCCTCTTTGGTTGCAGTAAAAAATTTGGTCTTCGCCTATTTTGGAGGTGGTAGCCTCGTGTTCTATGGTCGCAGTTGGGTTTTTTACTTCAATATAAGGGAAAGTATGAGCCCCACACAAATTGCCCAGCAAAAGGCTATCGCATTGTGAGAAATTACGAGCATTTTCAGCTCTTTTATGGATTTCTACCAAACCTCTGTACGAATTTTGGCTTTTACCTGCCGAAATACCTTTACTCACGATACGGCTTTTGGTATTTTTGCCAATATGTATCATTTTCGTACCTGTGTCGGCTTGTTGCATATTATTGGTAACTGCTACCGAATAAAATTCACCCACAGAGTTATCACCTTTCAAAATAACCGATGGGTATTTCCAGGTAATAGCGGAACCCGTTTCTACTTGTGTCCAAGAAATTTTAGAATTTTTGCCTGCACAAATTCCTCTTTTGGTTACGAAATTGTAAATGCCACCTCTGCCTTCCTTATCGCCCGGATACCAATTTTGCACCGTAGAATATTTTATTTCGGCGTTATCTAAGGCAATCAGTTCTACCACAGCGGCGTGGAGTTGGTTTTCATCTCGCATAGGGGCTGTACAGCCTTCCAGATAGCTCACATAACTTCCTTCATCAGCGATAATGAGGGTTCTTTCAAATTGTCCTGTACCCGAAGCATTGATACGGAAATAAGTGGATAGCTCCATAGGGCAACGCACCCCTTTGGGAATATACACAAAAGAACCATCAGAAAATACCGCAGAATTAAGGGCGGCAAAGAAATTATCGGTTACTGGCACTACCGAACCCAAATATTTTTTTACAAGTTCGGGGTGTTCGTGAATAGCCTCGCTGATAGAGCAGAAAATAATGCCAAGTTCCGCCAGCTTGCTCTTGAAAGTAGTAGCCACCGAAACGCTATCAATAACGGCATCAACAGCAACGCCTGTCAGACGTTTTTGCTCTTCCAAAGAAATTCCCAGCTTTTCAAAAGTTTTCAAAATCTCAGGATCTACTTCGTCAAGGCTGTTGAGTTTGGGTTTCTTTTTAGGAGCAGAGTAATATTTTATGTCCTGATAGTCAATGGCGGCATAATGAACATTTTGCCAAGAAGGTTCTTTCATCGTAAGCCATTTGCGATAAGCATTCAAACGCCATTCAAGCATCCATTCGGGTTCATTTTTTTTGGCAGAAATGAAACGAATAATCTCCTCGTTCAAGCCCTTCGGTGCTTCTTCGGCTTCAATATTGCTTACAAATCCGTATTTATAGTCAGAATTGATATGTTCAATGAGAATTTCGTCCATACAGAAACGTAATTTTTATTTAGAATGAGTTTAGATTACACAAAGATATAACAAATTTTTGAGAAAAAAGTTTGCGTGAGCAAATATTTTTCGCAAAGCTCAGATATCAAAAAAAATAGAAGTACGATAGTCTAATTTTTATTCAGCATTTGCACAAATTCATCAAACAGATAACGCGAGTCGTGAGTGCCGGGTGAGGCTTCGGGGTGATATTGTACCGAAAAAGCAGGTTTATCGGTTCGGCGTAAGCCCTCTACGCTGTGGTCGTTGAGATTGATATGGGTAATTTGAACGCAATCGCTTTGCTCAATTTCTTCTTTATTTACCCCAAATCCGTGATTTTGGGAAGTAATTTCGCTTTTGCCCGTAAGCAAATTCTTGACAGGGTGATTTAAGCCTCTGTGTCCGTGATGCAACTTATGAGTGCCAATACCACTGGCAAGAGCTAAAATTTGATGTCCTAAGCAAATGCCAAATAGGGGGGCATTATTTTCTAAAATTTGCTTTACGGTTTCAACGGCGTAAGGCATAGCGGCAGGGTCGCCAGGTCCGTTAGAAATAAAATAGCCGTCAGGATTAAACTTCTGCATTTCAGAGAAAGGCGTTTGGGCAGGAAATACTTGCATATACACATCTCTTTCAGCCAAACAGCGTAAAATATTTCGCTTTACACCCAAATCCAGAACTGCTACCTTGTGGCGTGCTTGCGGATTTCCAAAAAAATAAGATTTTTGCGTACTTACTTGGCTGGAAAGTTCAAGCCCTTTCATTGGAGGCGTTTCTTGTAGTTTTTTTTGCAAAAAACATATTTCCAAATTTTCTGATGAAATAACTCCATTCATAGCTCCTTTCAGGCGAATATGCTGTACCAAACGGCGAGTATCCACTCCTGCAATGGCTACAATATTGTTTTCTTCTAAATAAGTTTGCAAGGATTTTTCGGCTTTGTGGCGAGAAAAAATATGAGAAAAAGCATTGCAAACCATTCCTCGGATAGTAGGCTTTTCTGCTTCTTGCTCCTCGTGGTAGGTGCCATATACGCCTATATGGGCAGTAGTATTTACGACAATCTGCCCAAAATAGGAAGGGTCAGTATAAATTTCCTGATAGCCCGTCATTCCTGTATTGAAGCAAATTTCGCCCGTAGTGGTACCCTTTTTGCCAATCGCAAAACCTTCAAAGAGTGTCCCATCTTCTAAAAGCAAGCAAGCAGGAGCTAAGAAATTGTATTTCATCATATTGAATAGGCTTAAAAACTCGGCAAAAATAACGAGAAATTTGATTTCTACGAAAAAAAGTTTATTTTTGAGTAGCTTCAAGAAGCAAAAACTGGAAGCAAGAAAAAGATCTATCAAATTTTTGCCCCTAACTGCTATGATTGAAATTTCCAAAAAAAAGCCTGCTTTTCCTATTTCCAAAGAGTTGCGAAGCTATTTGCAAACTTATCAGCGTACTTGTGTTTTACCTGTAAGCTACGAAGATTTGCTTCGCTACACCGATGCCTTCCCTGTTTTAGATAAAAAGGGCAAAGATACGCTATGGAACTCTGTTATTTATAGCCAAGATATGACACAAGAGCTTGATAAAGCTCTTACCACCGTGTATGCTTTGCTAAAAACCGATGGCGATATTTCTGTAATGGAGCATTTGCACGTAGATAGAATTGATTACTGCGTGTTTGGCAATTCGCACCCTTTTCGTATCAGAATCATCAATAACTACAACGACAATTACGATTATTTTTATGTAAAAAAAGCCGATGCTTCTCGTATTTATGGCTTGGAATTGGAACATTTGCTTTCGCCCAACCGAATTAGCTTTTTAGTGCATAAAAATACACTTATAGAAGAACACATTGCGGGCATACCCGGCGATGCTTTTATCCAAAACTATCTCCAACGCCCCGAAATGAATACCGTTCGCATTGCCAAAGAGTTTGTAAAGTTCAATGAGCGTTGTTTTATTCGTCTTTTGGGCGATATGCGAGCCTACAATTATGTGGTGGATATTACCCCCGACTTTGATAATGAGCAATACCGAGTGCGTGCCATTGATTTTGACCAACAATCTTACGAGGGCAAACACCGAATGTATTTGCCACAATTTTTCAAAGAAAATAACCCCATTGTAGAATTGTGCCTCAAACACGTCAATAAAGAAACTGCCAAGCAATATCAGCACGAAGAGCGAACCCTCATTGGGCGAAGACTGGTTTCGGCACGTTATCGCGTAAAAGATTTGATTGATGTAATGCGAAAAGATACCATTTCAAGCTCTGAAAAAACCTATCAGCTCAAACACGAACTTGCCGAATATCACAAAAACAACGAATTTCTTAAATGTAAAACGATGGGAGATGTGGTGAGAATACAGCTAAAAGTGGCTTTGTTGAAATAATTTTGATGATAGGCATTTTCGGTGGTTTCGGCTACGCCCAACCACCGAAAATGGATTTTAGTATTACTCAATTATCAATTTACGAACTTCTTGTGTTTTGGCTTGCAAAGGCTTTAAGTCTTCGGTAGAAACAGGGACTTTTTCGCCAGTTTTGTAAGAAGCAAATTTTTCGGCATATTTCTTTTCGGCATATACCTGCTTGATAGCTTTCAGACCGTTGAGCAAATCTTGGGCTTTGCCCGTAGGTTTTACGGCTTCCAAAGAAGAGATAGCATCATCAAGCGATTTTTCTTGGTCGGCGATAATTTTTACCATTCTGCTGAAAACCAAATCTTTGGTGTTTTTGTCCATATCCGAAGGCATACCGATAATGCTTGTAGAAATATGCAAACCTTCCACAAACATTGCCCCCAAAATAATTGCAGAAATATTGGTTCTTTCGTTGGCACGCAGATATTTATCAATATTTTGTACGGTTTCGTTAGCAATCTTGATAAGCGAATCTTTTTTATCCAAGTTTTTACCAAAACGCTCAATTTTTTGTTGGTCTATGGCAGAGCTAACCCCAATTTTATCAGCCAATTTTTGGCAAGCCCCCATATAGTCGCTTCCCATCTGAATTTTCTCGTAGTTCAGTACATAGCCCAAGTCAATCACATAAGCACCGAAGTTCATAGCGGCAAGGTCGTTGGTAGTGAGGTATTTATCAACATTTTTGGTAGGATTGATGAGCTTTTCATAGAAATCATCAACACCTGCCGAAGCAAGTAAATCGGGCAGTTCTTGTACAGGAGGCAACTGCTTTACAGCATCAGCTACATTTTTGATAACTTCGTCTTTTACTTTTTGTGTGATAGTAGTGTCGGGTTTTTGTTCGCCTGAACCTTTATTTTCACAACCTACTACCCCCATACCTATTCCAAGCAAAGCGAAAATAGCGAAAACTCTTGTGGTTTGCATAAAAAACGTTTTTTGGTGAAAATTTGCAAGGCAAACATAACAAAAAAATCAAAACCAACAAGCACTTTACTGAAAATTTGAAAAAACTTTCAATGAATGTAAGACAAGGAAATATCCAATCGTTCAGCAATCTTTCAAACACATCAAATCTTTGTAAATGATTTTGATGACTTCTTTGCTTTCGGGGTTGTACTGCCAGTTATTATCAAAATGATAGACAATTTCGGGGTTCGGTTTGTGCGAAATGGTCAGGCTATGAAAGCGGGTATCTTTTTCCTGCTCCTGGCGAATTTTTTTGACAATATCTTCTCGCAAAGAAAACATTACAAAATCGGAAATCATTAGTACATCGGCTTCCTTATACTCGTTGCTTTGAAGCATACGAATTGCTTCTATAAGGGCTGGGGCGGCATCTGTACCGCCGTGAAAAGACATCATCAAAAACTCAATGAGCAAATCCATTGAGTTTGCCAAATCTAATAGATTGATGGTTTTGATACCTACGGAAAAATTGATAAGATAAGCCTTGCGGTTTTCGCTACTTGCCATTTTGAGAATAGCGAAACAGAGTGTTTTGGCTATTTGTTCAGGCGTGCCTTCCATTGAGCCACTCGTATCCACACAAACAATGAAAGGACCTTTTTCTTTTTTACGCACTTTTTGCTGACGAAAATACTGAATTTTATCGTGTTGCACCAAAGTTTTGCCCTGATACCGAAAGCTCAAAAGTTCTTTTTCAACGTATTTTTTCCAAAAAGCGTTTTCTGTGGCACTATCCCCCAAAAAAGCCATTTCCGAAGGAAGTACATTGGGCAGATAATTATCTTGAAAAACACCCCCAATTTCATCTTTTTTCTGAAAATCTGCTATCCAAGCCTTGCGGCTGATGATGTTTTCATAGATTTCCTCATTGGTTTCGGTGCGAGCTTCACGCATTTTGCCAAGCATTTCGGCAAGCTCTCGCAAGCCCTGTTCTTTTTGCAGAATTTGAGCATATTTTTCAAGAAGTTCAAACCCTGCTTTGTGCCATTTGCCCGAAGACATATCCCAAAAATGACCTACCTCGTTTGCAAATGGACTAATAAGCTCTATGAATTTGCTAAACTCCTCAATTTTGCTTTCCAAGACTTGCAGAAAAGCCTCTTGCTCTTTTTCGGCTTGCTCTATTTCCCATTGCAAGCGTTTGGCAGTGAGTAGTGCTTTCCATTGCGTAAGCAAATCCTCGGCAATTATTTCAAGTTCTTGCAATTCTTTCTCATACTTTTTGCCTTCTTTTTCCAAAGCAAAAAGGTCTATATGGCGTAAAATAGCTTCAAACTTTTTTTCATAAAAGCTAATATCCAACTCTTGGGCAGTATACATTTCTTTAAGGTAATTAGTGAGGTAATACCATTGTTTTGCCCACCAAAAAGCTGGTGTAGCTTCCCATCGCTGAAAAAGGCTAATTTCATCAAGAAAAGGGTTTTGGGTATCTAATTGAGTCTGTATTTTTTTGAGCCATTTCAGCAAATCTAAAAGTATTTGCTCGCTGGCTTGCTTGTATTTTTCTGAAATACTTCTTACCTTCGGACTTTCCAAAATCTTATCAAGAGCTTGGGCTATGGGCAGGTTGTAAATTTGCAAAGAAGCGGAAAGTTTTTCCAAATCATTTGCCAA
>FWPU01009041.1_pt1 | contig 16125 bp, 13 predicted proteins | sample 2228361 | NCBI WGS metagenome assembly FWPU01 (sample SAMEA103939777, study PRJEB20133) | metagenome
AGATCGAGTCAGCGCTGCGCGTGTGGGAAATCCGCTGGCGCCACCGCCGCCTCACCCCCGCCGACCGGCTGCCCGTCTCCGAAAAGCCGGGCGAGCTGGTCATCTCTGCTCCTTACTCCGAGTCGTGACACCGCCTGCCCACCGGTTGAGCCACTCCTATCACCAGGTTTAGGACTTCCAAAATTAGCCCTTCATCCGTATAATAGTGAGGAAATTGGGCCGATCTCCCTCGCGCAAAGGAACAGCTCGCGCATGCTTGAATGGGTTTCCGATCTATCGCCTATCGTCCAGGCCCTCGTCGCGACGGGCTTCACGTGGGGCGTGACCGCCCTCGGTGCAGCGACGGTGTTTTTCACCCGCTCGGTCAGCCGCCGGGTGCTCGACCTGCTGCTCGGCTTCGCCGCCGGGGTGATGGTCGCGGCCAGCTACTGGTCGCTGCTCGCCCCGTCCATTGAGATGGCCGCCGAGATGGCTGTTCCTGCCTGGTTCCCGGCGGTCGTCGGATTCCTGCTGGGAGCGGCTTTCCTGCGCGGCGTTGATGTCATCCTGCCACACCTGCACATCAACGCCCCGATACAGGCTGCCGAGGGCATCCCGACCACCTGGGAGCGGGCCGTGCTCCTCATTCTGGCCATCACGCTGCACAACTTCCCCGAAGGGCTGGCGGTGGGCGTGGCCTTTGGCGCGGCGGCGGTCGGCCTGCCCTCGGCCAGCCTGGCGGTGGCGCTGGCGCTTGCGATTGGCATTGGCCTCCAGAACTTCCCGGAGGGGATCGCCGTCGCCATGCCGCTGCGCCGCGAGGGCGTCGGGCCGTTCCGCAGCTTCTGGTACGGACAGCTCTCAGCGGTGGTCGAGCCGGTGGCGGGCGTGCTGGGCGCGGGGGCGGTGCTGCTTATGCGGCCCCTACTACCCTACGCGCTGGCCTTTGCCGCTGGGGCGATGATCTTCGTCGTCATCGAGGAGGTCATCCCCGAGGCGCACTGCAATGGCCACGGCGATATCGCCACGGCGGGCGCCATCATTGGTTTCACCACGATGATGCTGCTCGATGTGGCGCTAGGCTGAGTCTTCCCCCGGCTGAGCGCCCGCGCGCCCGGCAAAACCCTCAGGCTGACAACCCGCCCCAAATACGGTAGACTCGCTGCCCAGTCAACCGGGCGCGTCGCTGCGCCCTCTCCGGTGGGAGCGTCATGAGAGACCGACTGCGCCGCGTCCTCCCCGACATCCTGATTGCTGCCCTGCTGCTGGCTGCCCCGCTGCTCTTCTTCTTCCCGCAGACCGTCGGTGGCCGCACGCTGATCCCCGCCGACAACCTCTTCCAGTGGGAGCCGTACCGCTCGTTGCGCGACGATCTAGGCGTGGGCCGCCCAGACAATCCCCTCGTCTCCGACCTGATCCTGGAAAACACCGCCTGGAAGCAGTTTGCCCGCATCCAGCTTCAGGCGCGCAAGATTCCACTGTGGCAGCCGTACATCCTGGGCGGCACGCCTTTCCTGGCGGCAGGCCAGTCCTCGATGCTGTACCCGTTCAGCGTCCTTTTCATGGTGATGCCCATCCATGCCGCATTTGGCTGGTTCACGGTGGCCCAGCTGTGGGTGGCTGGGCTGGCGATGGTCGTGCTGGTGCGGGTGCTGGGCGTGCAGCGCTCCGGCGCGCTCATCGCCGGGCTGGCCTACCAGCTCAGCGGCTTCTTCGTGATCGGCGCCGTCTTCCCCATGATCCTGGCCACCGCCGCCTGGCTGCCGCTGGAGCTGGCGATGGTCGAGCTGGTCATCCGCCAGCAGCCCGCGCTCGGCAGCCGCCCGGCGACGCTGCCCTGGGCCGCAATCGGCGCGGGCGGGCTGGGCATGGCCGCTCTGGCCGGGCACGCCGAGACGTTCTATTTCACGCTGATCGTGATGGCCTTCTACGCCGTCTGGCGGCTGGCTGCCGGGGTCGCCGCCGCCTGGGACGCGCCGGATAAGTGGGTGCGGCTGGCACGCCGCTCCGCCTGGCTGCTGGCGATGGTCACTGCCGGGCTGCTGCTTGGCGCGGTGCAGATCGTCCCGGCTTACGAATTAGCCAGCCGCAGCTTCCGGCAGGGGGCCGCGACGCTTGAGGAGGTGCGCGGCTGGGCCTACCCCACCCGCCGCCTGATCGCCTTCTTCGTGCCCAACTTCTTCGGCAACCCCACCCATCACACCATCTTTGACGTGTTCCGGTGGCGCAGCGTGCCGGTCACGACCAATAGCCTCGGCGAGCGCATCGCCAGCACGGACTGGGGCCTCAAGAACTACGTTGAGGGCGCGGCCTACATGGGCCTGCTGCCGATGGCGCTGGCGCTCGTGGCGGCGCTGCATTGGGTCGTCACCCGCCTCCCCGGCAGGGGCGAGCGATACCTCGGCGCGGAGCGCCCAGGCCGCCCCTACCGCATGATGTTCGGCGTGCTGGCCCTGCTCTCGGCATCGTTTGCCTTCGGCGCACCGACCTACGCGCTGCTCTACTATGGCCTGCCTTTCATCAACCAGTCACACGCGCCCTTTCGCTGGGTGTGGCCGCTGACACTGGCCGTTGCCGTGCTGGCCGGGTTCGGCGTGGAGGCCTCCCGAAGCGGGCGCCGGGGTCTACGCGGCTGGCTGGCGGCGCCCGGCTGGGCCTGCCTCGCCCTGGGCGCAGCGGTGATCGTCGGGCTGGCCGTCTCACGCGCCTTCTATGCCCGCTTCGCCCCGCTCACTGAGCGCGCCTTTGAGGGGTTGGCCCGCGCCCCCCAGGCCTTCCCCGACGCGCGTGCCTTCTACTCCTACCAAGCAGGCAACGCCCTACTCTTCGCGTTGATGCTGCTCGCGACCGGGGCGGTGCTGCGTCTCAGCCGGGCGGGCCGCACGCTGGCGATCCGCTCCTGGCGCCTCCCGCTGTGGGTTCCGCTGGCTGCTTTGACCGTCATCCTTGATCTGGGCACGGCCAGCTTTGGCTTCAACCCCGCCGCCGACCCGGCCCTGCTGCGCGTCGTGCCGCCGTCCATCGAATGGCTTAAGGCCCACCGCGAGCCACTCGCCCCCTGGCGGCTGGCCGTCTACGAGGAGCCGGGGGCCGATACGATGAACGCCAACATGGGCTGGCTGCACAACCTGGAGGACATCAGCGGCTACGACAGCCTGATCCCGGCCCAGTACGTTGAGTACATGCAGGTTATTCACCCCCAGACCGACCTGGCCTACAACCGCATCGCGCCGATCACGACCCGCCATCCTGCCGCGCTCGACTCGCCGCTCCTCGATCTGCTGGGCGTGCGCTACGTCGTCAGCGAGGTCGAGGTGAGCAGCCCGCGCTACTGGCCCGTCTACCGGGACGAGGCCGTCACCATCTACGAGAACCTGGAAGTCATGCCCCGTGCCTTCACCCTGCCTACCCGCGCGACGGTGCTGTACGGCTCGTCCGGCGACGCGGCCCGTTCCCCCACCTTCGCCGAGGCCGCCGCCCGCTACGACGTACGCCGCTGGGTGCTGGTCGCCGCCGAGGGCCGCCCTTTGGGTGCGATCCCCGGCCTGATGCCCGCCGCGCCGCCCGCGCCCGCCAGTTACCAGGCGGCAGCGATCACCGTCTACGAGCCGGGCGAGGTGTGGGTCGATGTGGAGGCCGGGGAGCCGAGCTGGCTGGTACTGGCCGACAGCTACTTCCCCGGCTGGCGGGCGTGGGTCAGGCCGCTCGGCGCGGGTGATGACGCCGAGCGGGAGGTGCCCATCTGGCTGGTGGACGGCAACTTCCGGGGCGTGGTCGTCGAGCCGGGCGCGTGGACCGTCCGGATGAAGTACAGCCCCGACTCGTTCCGGTTCAGCGCCTTTGCCTCCTTCCTCACCGGACTGGCACTCGTTTTTGCGCTGGCCGTATGGGCGTGGCGCTTCCTGTACCGCGAGGCGCCAGAGGGAGCGGGCATCCAGCGCATCGCCAAGAACACCCTGACGCCCATTATGCTCAACCTGTTCAACAAGGGCATCTCGTTTGTCCTCACCTTCGCCATGCTGCGCGTGCTTGGCCCGGCAGGCGCGGGCGAATACCGTTACGCCATTGTGATCTACGGCTGGTTCGAGATTCTGGCCAACTTCGGCCTGAACACCTTCCTCACGCGCGAGGTGGCCCGCCACAAGGACGAGGCCAACCGCTATCTCGCCAACACCACGCTACTCCGGCTGGCGCTGGTCGTGCTCGGCGTCCCGGCGCTGGCCGGGTTTCTGATGGCCCGGCAGGTGCTGATCAGCCCGCCGCTCGCCCCGGCGGCGTTGTGGACCATCGGACTGCTCTACGCCGGCCTGCTCTTCTCGACGGTCAGCACCGGCCTGACGGCCCTCTTTTACGCCTATGAGAAGGCCGAGTATCCTGCTGCCATCCAGACAGTCAGCGCTTTCCTGACGACCAGCCTGGGGATCGGCGCGCTGCTGCTCGGCTGGGGGATCGTTGGGCTAGCAGTGGTCAGCCTGACGGTTAACTTCATCACGCTGGCCATCCTGGGCACGCTTGCCGTGCGCCATTTCTTCGTGCCGAGGCCGGTTTTTGACTGGCCGCTCCAACGCGAGGCACTGCGCGAGTCCTTCCCACTGATGATCAACCATCTGCTCGCCACGCTCTTTTTCCGCATCGACGTGGTGCTGCTGGAGGCGCTCAAAGGCAGCGTTGTGGTGGGCTGGTACGGCGTAGTCTACACCTGGGTGGATGCCATCATGGTCATTCCCTCGTACTTCACGCTGTCGCTCTTCCCGGTGATGAGCCGCCAGGCCGTCGAGGACCGCCCGGCGTTGAAGCGGGCCTACACGCTGGCCGTCAAGCTGCTGACGCTGATCTCCGTCCCTACCGCCATCATGACAACTCTGCTGGCCTACTTTCTGGTGGATGTGCTCGGCGGGCAGCAGTTCCTGCCCCAGGGCGCAGTGGCGCTCCAGATTTTCATCTGGTCAATCCTGATTGGCTGGATCAACGGCGTGACGCAGTACGTGATCATCGCCCTCAACCGTCAGCGAGCGCTGACGGTTGCCTTTCTGGTCGGCGCGGCTTTCAACATCGCCGCCAATTTGATCTTTATCCCGCGCTTCTCATATGTGGCGGCAGCAGCGATCACCATCCTCTCGGAGCTGGTGTTGTGGGCGATGTTCGCCGTCGTGCTCACGGGCGAGCTGGGGCGGGTCAACTGGCCCGCGGCGCTGTGGCGCATCGCACTGGCGGGGGGCGTCTGCGGTGGGGCGGTATGGCTGCTGGCGGGGGTCAACGTGTGGCTGGCGTTTGTCGTGGGGATGCTGGTCTATCTGGCCGGGCTGCTCGTGCTGCGCCCCCTCAGCGCCGACGAACTGCGGCGGCTCGCGCCGGTGCTCCCGGCTTCGCTCAGGGGACGGGTTCTGGCGCGGGTGGGCAGCGCGGCGGCAGGGGAGTGAAGCACAGCGGTAGCCTTACCGCTTAAGATATCACGGCGATGGCCCAGCCATTCCCCGCTGGGAGCTTCATGCTGGACGGCCTTGGTAGCCAACTGCCCCCGAATCAGCGCCTTGAGTTCGCCTACCGTCAGGTCAGAGACGCGGTTAACCATGATCACACCTCCTAGCGCTGTTATGATGCCCCTGCTATTGCCAGCGCCCACATGCCAAGCACACTCGCGTTCCTTGTGCTATACTTCGGGCGTACGGGCATAGCACCCTCATGCGTTTTCCTGAGAGTGATTCAGGGGAACCTATCAGGCCGGGCGCAGGTGGCGGCTCAGGTGTGCCCGCGAGCCGCCCGGCCCGTTGAGTGAGGACCCGACCCGATGAGCGACGATCCTTTAGCGCTGTCCATCCCCGATGTGCCCTTCCGGCGGGTTAGCGGCCCACCGGACGAATCCACCCCCTACCTCGCGCCCGATCTGCCGCCCTACTTCGTCCCACGCACCGAGCTGTACGCGATCAAGAACCTGCTGCTCAGCCGCCCGGTGGCCTCGCTTGCCCCGCTCACGCTGCACGGCCCAAGCGGGGCAGGCAAGACGGCGCTGGCAGCGGCCATCGCCCACGACGCGGACGTGCTGGAGGCGTTCCCCGGCGGCGTGCTGTGGGCCTCGCTCGGCGAGAACGCCGATGTGCAGCACGCTCAGGCGCTGTGGGCCGACGCCCTCAGTGAGGACATCGGCCATCTGCCTGACACCGCCAGCCGGGCCGCGGCGCTCCGCACCCGCCTGCGCGACAGCCGCACCCTGCTGATCATCGACGATGTGACGGATCTGGAGCAGGTCAGGGCGCTGAACGTCGGCGGGCCAAACTGCGCCCGCCTGATCACGACCGACAGGGGCGAGGAGGTCGCGTTTGCGCTCAAGACGCGCCGCTACGTCATTGGCCGCATGAGCGAGGACGAGGCGCTGGCGCTGCTCACCGAGTGGGCAGGTATGCTGCCCGACATCTACCTGCCGACCGTCCGCGAGATCGTGCAGCGGCTCGCCTACCACGCGCTGGCGCTGGCACTGGTCGGGGGGCAGGCCCGGCAGGGCATCACCTGGCTACGCCTGCTCGAAGTCCTGCGCGACGACCAAGGCCCGCTGGCCGCGCTCGACCTCGACGCGGCAGAGACGCGCCGCAAGGCGCTGCGCGTGGTGGTGAACCTGGTGCTCTCCCGCTTTGGCGGCGCGCAGCTCCAGCGCTCGACGCTCCTGGCGGCCTTCGTCCCCGGCCTGGGCGCGCCGTTCTCGGCCCAGGCGGCAGCCGCCTGCTGGGCCGCGCCGCTGGAGGAGGCGGAGGGCGTGCTGGAGACACTCGTCGAGGCGGCGCTTGTCCACCGCGTGTCCGGTGATCGCTTTGCCCTGCACCCCGCCCTGCGCGACCATCTGGAGCAGGCCGCCCGCCCCGGCGCAGTCGAGGAGGCCGCCCGGCGCGTGCACGCCTACTATCTGTGGCTGGCCGAGCAGGCGGCCGAGAATCAAGAGGCAGCAGACGCCCAGCTTGTCCAGATCGTGGCCGCCTTCCAGGCCACCGCCGCCGACCCCCGCGCGTCTACCCTGTTCGCCGATGCGCTGATGCGCTATTTCGAGAGCCGGGGGCTGTGGGCCGCCCTTGTTGCGCTCGCCGCGCAGGTCGTGCGGCTGGCCCACGAGGAGGGCGATCTGTTCCGCGAACACGCCTATCTGGGCGATCTGGGCTACGCCTACACCGTCTGCGGTGACCTCGCCAAAGCCCGCCAGGTGTTCAACCGCAGCCTGGAACTCAGCCGGGAGATGGGCGATCCCTCCGGCGAGGCAACCGCCCTCAACAACCTGGGCGCGATCGACGAGCGTGAGGGCCAGTACGATCAGGCCCTGGCCCGCTATGAGCAGAGCCTTGCCCTCCGCCAACACCTCGGTGTGCGCGAGGATATTGCTGAGGCGCTCAACAATGTGGCGGGCGTGCTCTACTGGCTGGAACGCTGGGACGAGGCGCTGAACGCCTTCCAGCGTGCGCTTGATATGTTCGACCTGCTCGGCGACCGGCACGGCCAGGCCCAGACCTGGCTGAACATGGGTGCCGTCTACGAGCGGCTGGGGCGCGACGAGGAGGCCGAGCAGAGCTACCAGCGCAGCCTGGCGATCTACACCAATCTGAGCGACGAGGCCGGGCAGGCTCAGGCGCTCAACAATCTGGGCATCATCTACCTGAACGCCGGGGAGACCGAGCGCGCCCTCTCGCACTTCAAACGCAGCCTAGCACTGAAAGAGAAGCACGGTGACCGGCCCGGCGTGGCCCTGACGCTTAACAACATGGCCCTGCTCTATGAAAAAGAGGAGTCGATCCTGCTCGCGCTGGACCACTACGAGCGTGCCTACCAGATTCTCGATGTGCTGGAAGACCCGCGCGCCGGGGTGGTGCGCCGGAACATTGACGCCCTCCGTGCCCGTATTGACGAGGCGTGAGGGGCACAACCGGCAGTCTATTGAGACGCTGCTACTTCCCCAGCGCCTCGATGTCCCCCACTTCCAGCACGTCCACCGGGATGCCCTCCAGGTTCTCTGGCAGCCTGTCGCTGGGGTCGAGGTCATCCGGCGGCACTTTGTGGCGTACCATGACCACGATGCATACCTCGTTGGTGACCTGCCCCCGCTGGCGGCGCAGCCCCACCCCCACCCCGATCACGTTGGGGTAGCGCATCAGGCGGTGCTCATGCCGGGCCTTGACCGCACTGGCCCGATTGACGATCTCCCGGTTCTCCTGCATGGCACCCTCCTCGCGGTGGACTGCTGCTTATCTTAGCGGCCTGCCGCCAGCAGCCACCGCCTAAAGAACCCGATCACCCGCTCCCGCCACGCCTCCGGGTCGCGCTGGTAGGCCTGGCGGTGGCCCACCCCTGCGGCCTGCCACATGGCCTTTGGCTGGCCGCAGGCCGTGTAGAGCGCCGTCTGATCGGCGGGCGGCACGTACAGGTCCTCCACACCGTGAACGAACAGCACCGGGCGCGGGCTGATCGCGCCCACCACCGGCAGCGGCGAGGCCTCGGCCAGCCGCAGGCCACCCAGCCGAAGCTCGGCCAGGCGCATCACCAGCCACACGAACGGCCTGAGCGGGCGGCCCAGACGCTCACGGAAGCCGCCTTCCAGCGCGTGCGCGACGTGCGCAAACGGCCCGTCGGCGGCGCCGCACGCCACGCGACCGCCCCGCCCATCGAGAAGCCCATCAGCCCGATCTTCCGCACGCCGCGCGCCTGAAGGAAGTCAATGGCGCCCAGCAGGTCCTCGACCTCGCGCACGCCGAGCGTCCCCCGCTGGCCGTCGCTGATGCCGTGCCCGCGCCAGTCGAACTGGAGCACGTCGAACCCGGCGCGGTCGAAATGGGGCACCAGGTGTGTGTCGCCGTCCATACTGCCGAACAGCCCGGCGCAGAAGATCACTGTTGGGCGTTGGCTGAGCGGATTGCCGGTCAGCCTGCCACCCAGCCGCACGCCGTCGCGGGCGGTAAAGGTGACATGCTCGAAGGGCAGCCCATACTCGTCGGGCGTCGAGAGCGGGTCGGGTGCGCGGCGGCGCACCACCTGACCGCTGACCAGCCAGGCGGCGATGAGCACCAGCGCGGCCAGCGTCGCCAGCACACCCAGCACATAGACCAGTTCGGGGGACATACTGCTCCGGGCCTCTATCCTGAGATCGACACGGGTTGCTTGCCCCGATCATACACCCGCCGCCGCGGGGGCGCACAGGCAGGCGCCTGTTTCTTATGATATGATTGAAGCAGGCCAGCGCCGCGCGCAGCGACCCGCGCCCGCGCTCGCCGTTCTCAGGCACGCACCACAGGGGTTAGCCATCGATGCAGGAGATGATCGGGCGCACGCTCGGCCAGTACGTGATCGAAGCGGAAATCGGGCGGACCAGCACCGCCTGGCTCTACCGGGGCACGCAACCCTCTATTGGCCGTCAGGTCGCCATCAAAGTGCTCGCGCCTCAGACGCTCGGCGAGGAGACGCTGCTCGAACGCTTCCGGCGCGAGGCCCAGATCGGGGCATGGCTTCAGCACCCCCACATCGTCCCGATCTACGATTCAGGCGAAGATCAGGGTATTCCCTACATCGTTATGCGCCACTATCCCGGCGGTACCCTACTCGACGCCATCCACCGGCTGCCGCGCGGCCTGCCGCTCAACCGGGTGCGCCGCATTGTCGCCCAGGTGGGTATGGCGCTTGACTATGCCCACGACCGGGGCATCATCCACCGCAACGTCAAACCGGCCAACATCCATCTGGATGACGCGGGCAACGCTTATCTGTCAGACTTCGGGCTGGCCCGCATCACGGGGAAGGCCAAGCCAATCACCGGCTCAGGTGCGCTGGGCACGCCGGCCTACATGGCGCCTGAAGCCTTCCGCCCCGACGGGGTGACGCCGCTCATCGACATCTATTCTCTGGGGGTGACGTTCTTCCACGCCATCACCGGGGAGCTTCCCTACGACGACCCGCACCAGATCGCCGTGCTGCTGGCCCACATGAACGAGCCGATCCCGGACATTTGCCAGATCCGCCCTGACCTGCCGTCGGAAGTTCAGACGGTCGTCGAGAAGGTGATGGCCAAGAATCCGTCCGAGCGCTATCAGACGGCGGCGGCCTTCGCCCGGGCGCTGGATGAGGTGTCCCGCCGCGCTCCACCCGAAATCCATGCCGCCGCGGTCGATCAGCCGCCCCCGCCTGTGCCCGTCTCTGAGCCTGCCGGGGAGCCGGAGCCTCTGCCAGACGCCCTACCTGCCGGTGAGAGCTTCGAACTGGATGAGCAGCCTGAACCCGGCCTGGACGCCCGCACCGCTGCTGAGGAGCCGGGCGCTGGAGGCCCGCCCGAACCCGGAGAAGCCGAGGAAGCAGCAGAGCCGCCCCCCGCCTCTGCCGGGGCGGTCCCACCGGCGCCGACGGCGCCTCCGCTGCCACCTGAGCGGCACGCAGAGGCCGCGCCACCGCCTCCGGAACCCGCCGGAGAACCCCCGCGCCGCCGGACCGGCTACATCTCACCGCCGACGCCCCCGCCCGGCCGCATCACCCACCGCGCTGTCGTCGAGCGGCTCCGCCAGCGGACAGCCGGCCAGCTCGGCGACGAGCCGCCCCCGACGCGGATCTCCGCACCGGCTGGCGGTGTGGAAACGCTGGAGGCGGGTCAGGTTTCCCGGCGGGAGGTCGAAGCGGCGGCCACCCGGCACGGGGAGCCGGGCCGCGCCGGGCCGGGTGAGGGAGAACTCATTGCGCTCCCAACGCCGGGCTACTCGACGCCCAGCCTGGTCCCGGATGGGCTGACCTGGTCGGCGCCGCGCCGCAGGCGCCGCCGACGCCGTTCGCAGCTTGAGTGGGTCATCTTCCTCGCGCTAGCCGCGACCATCGTATGCCTGGGCGGGTATGCGCTGGCCGTCACGCTGGTGCTGACCGGGGTGATCGCGCTCCCCTTCCCGTAGCGCCCAGCAAAAAGGCGGCCTCTGCCGCCTCTTCCGGCACCAACCCCGGCGCAGGTCATGTCCCTTCCCGCACGATGAAACCGTGCCGGGCCAGCCACGCCTCAAGCTGCTCCTCGCTGGCCTCGGTGATCATGCTGCCCCGGTCCACGCCGCGCGGGCTGCTTCCTTTGGGCAGCGGAGCCGGTTCCTCATACGGGACATCCTCACCGGGCCGGGCGGCGATGATCGTCGGCACTGACTTGAAGCCCGTACAGTGGATGACGCGCTGCTCGGCCTGCCTGTGGCGGTCGATCAGGATCGTGCGCGGCGTCAGGCCGTACCTCTCAAAGACACGCTCGGCCTTCCGCTGGTAGGGGCAGAAAGTAGAGCGCGTATACACGACCAGCTCAAGATCGTCTGCCAATGATGTTGCCCTCCTCAAGGGATATGGCGCACCACTGATTGGATTCCCTGTCCGCCCGCCCTGCTGCTCCCGGCTAGGGGATGGGCGTTTCTGCCGGGGTCTCTGGTTCCTCGCCCACCGTCGGCACGATCAGGTTGGGGTCAACCGGTTCGTTGCGCAGGTAACACAGCATCCCGCGCGCCACGCCCAGCGCCACCACGTCCGGGCTGCCGGTCAGCAGCTCCCGGTCGAGGTACAGGAAGCCCACCTCGATGATCGCGCCCGGTGTGCCGGGGGCCAGCTCGCGGAAGCTGTGGTACTGGGTCATGTCAAACGTCACGCTGGGATGGAACGTCAGGCCGGTCGTGGCCGCGTACCGGTCGATCAGGCAGCGGACCAGCCGGGTATCCTGCTCAGGCGCCCGCGACTCGGCAAAGCTGGCGACCTTGAACCCGGTCGCCTGATCGTTGATAGGTTCGCATGAGTCGGAATGGATCGAGACCAGCACCAGCGCCCGCAGGCCCTGAAGGCGCGGGTCGAACTCGTCAAAAACCTCGACCTGGTAGCCCTGCCCGCCCAACAGATCGGCCACGCGCTCGGCAATCGCGTTGTTAACCTCGGCCTCGGTCAGGCCATCCGCGCACACCGCGCCGGGGTCGGGCTGGCCGGTGTCAGGGTGGAGGCCCCGGTGCCCGCTGACGATGCCCACCAGCGTCGGCGCCGGAACCGGCACCGGGCTGGGCGTGTAGAACGGTGTCGGCGTGGGTGGCATCGCTACATCAAACCCAGACTGGGTCGCCAGCGCCACCGAAAGCTGCTCGACCGACTCGGCGGGCAAAAAGCTGTTGGGCGTCCACCAGGTGAACATCGTGGCGACCAGCGCCGCCACACCCAAGACGACGAGCAGCGTGCGCACGAGCACGCTCAGGCGGATCGCGGTAAGGGGTACTGAGAGGGGAGGCAGCAGTTCGGCGGGCGCTTCGGGTGCAGCGGCCTGACCGGCCCCTCCCTCGGCCCGCTTTTTCAGGATCGACCCGCCGGGCGCCGCCGATGAGCGCTCCCGCACCCGGATCAGCGCCGGGGCGTGCGGCAGCTCACCCTGCACGCGCGGCTCGGGCCGCCCGTCTTCGCGCCCTGCCGCGCCCGCCTCAAGCGGTTCTGCCTCACGTTCCGGCCCGCGGGCCGGGGCGCTCAACCGCACAAATGGAACCTGTATCCCCTCGTCGCTGCCCTCCGGCTGTCTGGCAGGCAGGGTCTCCACCTCTTCAACGGGCCGGTCCTCGCCGGGGGAAGGAGGGCTATCTGCCCGGCGGCGGGGCGGGTTGGCGCCAAAGGGCTGCTGCCGCTCCTCTTCGCCGCGCTCGCCGAAGGGCCTGCGGGGCGGGTTCCGTTCTTCGCTCATGGGAGATATGATAGCGTATGGGGGGCGGCTGCGCTATCCAGGGGGATAAGGTCAGATATCTCCCGTCGGGAAGATTAGAAGAGACGGCTTGAGCCACATATGGGGGACCAGCAAACGGCGCGCACGGTGCGGGGGACGGCGGTGAGGCGCTCGGTCAGCGGCTTGAGGCGCGGCTGGGCGAACGGTGGGCACTCCACCGCGCCCGCGAGCAAAGCGGCCCGGCGTAGAGGGTCTACTCGTAGCCCTCTTCCGGGAAGATCGGGATGGGTTCGCCCATCACGGGCGGCAGCGGGCGGCGGATCGCGTCGATCAGCGCGACGAGCGTCGCCGGGAACTCGCGTATCCGGCTGTAGGCCAACGAGCGCCGTGAGTAGCCCGCCGGGCGCTGGTAGTCGGCGGTCACGCCCACTGCGTCGATGCCGAGTGCGCGGCACAGCATCAGCGCGCGCGGTAGGTGAAAGCGTTGCGTGACGATGACGGCCTCCTGCACGCCGAAGATGTGGTGCGCCCGATAGCAGCTATCATAGGTGCGCCGCCCTCCGTAGTCCGTCACCACGTCTTCCGGCGGCACGCCGAGCGCTATCGCCCGCTCGCGCATGGCATCCGGCTCGTTGTAGTCGGCGGTGCTGTTGTCGCCCGTCATCAGGATCGCGTCAACCTTGCCCGCATGGTACAGGTCTGCCGCGGCTGCCACCCGGTCGGAGAGCATGGCGCTCAGCCGACCGCTGGGATAGACGCGCGCGCCCAGCACAAGCGCCACCCGGCGCTCCGGCACGCTGTCCACCGGGTAGGTGTAGCCCCCCGCCCACAGCGATACCAGCCCGCGCCCGGCCAGCGGGAGCACGGCCAGCGCCAGCAGCCCGATAAGCACCATCTTGAGCGTCACCCGAACGAGGCTCCGAACAACGCGCTGAAAAACCATCGCTACCCTGTTATACTACAGAATAACAACACCTCGGACGAAGAACCCACACCCACGAAGTTTACTGATCCGGGGATAGGGATGCCACACGCGCGGCCCACTCTCAGCCTACGCAGGATCGAAGCCCTCATCACAGGAGACAGCGCGATGAGCAAGCCGGTGAAGTACTACACAACCGAAGGCGACGATGGCACGACCGGCCTGCTCGGCAAGGGCCGCGTCAAGAAGTACCACCCGCGGCCCGAGAGCTACGGCGATGTGGACGAGGCTCAGGCAGCGATGGGCGTGGCCCGCGCCCTGATGCAGGACGCTGGAGCCGCCGCCGCCGTGCTCCAGGCTCAGCGCGATCTGTACCACCTGATGGCCGAACTGGCTGCCACGAAAGAGGCTGCGCCCCAGTTCCGGCGCATCGACGCGGCGCGCGTGGCCTGGCTAGAGGAGCAGACCGACACCTACGGGGCACGGCTTAACCTGCCGCCAGCATTCACCATCAGCGGCGACAGCCTGCCCGGCGCGGCCCTCGACCTGGCCCGCACAGTCGTGCGCCGGGCCGAGCGGCGCGTTGTGCGCCTGCTCGATGAGGGCTACGTGGAGAACCCGGAGCTGGTACGCTACCTCAACCGGCTCTCATCGCTGCTGTACGTGCTGGCCCGCTACGAGGACGCCTTGAGCGGCCAGAGCGCGGTCACCCTCGCCAAAGAAGTGGGATCGGGGGATGGTCGGTGAACAGCCGCAGCCGGTTCCCGGAGCAGCCAGACGCAGCATAGAGCGGCCAGCCCCTCCAATCCTGATAGTTTCTGGCAGTCCGCGCCCCCAAAACTCGATACACTCTAGGGTGTTGCAAAGCGAACACCGACTCCAGACAACAACGGGACAACTTCCGGGGGACAGCAGCCATGCGTGACGTATGCATCATCGGCATCGGGCAGACGCCCATCGGCGAGCTGTGGGAGCGCAGCCTGCGCCATCTGGCCTTCGACGCGCTGCACGCCGCCGTCGAGGAGGCGGGCATCGAGCGGCCCGACGCGCTCTTTGTGGGCAACATGCTCGCCCCGCGCCTCAATGCCCAGCAGCAACTGGGCGCGCTCATCGCCGACTTCTGCGGCTGGCGCGGCATCGAGGCGGTCACGGTCGAGGCGGCCTGCGCATCGGGCGGAGCGGCCTTCCAGGCAGCGGTTCGGGCCGTCGCCAGCGGCATGTCCGAGGTTGCCGCCGTCGTCGGCGTCGAAAAGATGACCGACGCCACCAAGGGGCCGGTCACGGCAGCGCTCGCCACCGCCGCCGACGCCGACTACGAGGGCGTGCACGGCGTGACGTTCGTCGCGCTCAACGCCCTGCTCATGCAGCGCTACATGTACGAGTATCGCATCCCGCACGAGGCGTTTGCCTACTTCAGCATCAACGCCCACCGCAACGCCGTCAACAACCCCAACGCGATGTTCCACACCGAGGTCTCGCTAGACACATACCGCAAGGCGCCGATGATCGCGCCGCCCATCAACCTGTATGACAGCGCGCCCGTATGCGACGGCGCGGCGGCGGCCATCGTCGCCCCGCTGGAGGTGGCCCGCAGCCTGGGCGTGACACCCGTCCGCGTGCTGGCCAGCGCCACCGCCACCGACAGCCTGAATCTAGACGACCGGCGCGACCTGCTCGCGCTGGAGGCGGCCCGCCTGAGCGCACAGCGCGCCTATGAACAGGCGGGCATCGGCCCCGGCGATGTGGACGTGTTCGAGGTGCACGACGCCTTTTCGATCATCGCCACGCTCAGCCTGGAGGCGGCGGGCTTCGCCGCGCGGGGTTGCGGCACCTTCCTGGCGCGCGATGGTGAGATCGCCATCGAGGGGCGCATCCCCATCAGCACGATGGGCGGACTTAAGGCGCGCGGCCACCCGGTCGGCGCGACCGGTATCTACGAGATCGTGGACGTGGTGACCCAGCTTCGGGGCGAGGCGGGCAAAAATCAGGTCCGCGGCGCCGAGATCGGCATGACGCAGAACATCGGCGGTACGGGCGCGACGGTTGTGACGCACATTCTGGGCATTTAGCGTCCCTGCGGGGCAGGCCGTCGGGGAGGGCGCCTCCCGGCTGCCAGCCCGCCTCCCGGCCTCTCCGGCACGATCACGTGCAGCGCGCGCGGTTCAACTCGGATGTCCACCGGCGTCCTGCCGACGATGTCCCCGTCGCACGTGATCAACTGGGGCGGGTCAGCCTTGACCCGCACGCGCTGCACCGGCCAGTGGGGCAGCGGCGGAGCCACCCCCTCCAGCCCGACGATGTGTGCCGCGATGGAGAGCACTGACTGCGGGTCCACCCCCTGGAACAAGATCACGTCGAGCAGCCCGTCCACATTGCTCCCATCACGCGGCATACTGACGCCGCTGATGCCCACCCCGCCCGTGTTTGAGACCAGACAGGCTACCCCTACTTCCTCAACCGTCTGAGTGGGCAGATCAAGGCGATAGGCGGCTGGCTGCGCCACCGTCAGCTCGCGGAAACCGGCCAGCAGATCGGCCGAGTACCCAAGCTGCGATTTCAGCTCGCG
>FWPU01009042.1_pt1 | contig 16123 bp, 16 predicted proteins | sample 2228361 | NCBI WGS metagenome assembly FWPU01 (sample SAMEA103939777, study PRJEB20133) | metagenome
CCGCCCCCGGCGCCGGGACCGCCGGCGCCGCGGTGCGGGCGGCCGCGACCAGGGCCAGCTAGACCAGCAGCGCCACGCCCAGCGGCGCGGCCAGCAGCCGCCAGCCGCGCCGCGGGTCCGGCCCCGTCTCCTCCCGGCCCGGGATCAGCACCATGATGGCGAACACGAACAGGACCATGATGGCGCCCGCGTAGACGATGACCTGCGCGGCCGCCAGCAGCTGGGCGCCCATCATGAGGTACAGGGCGGCGATGGACCCGAGGTTGACCACCAGGAACAGCGCGCCGTGGATGGGGTTGCGCCGCAGCACCAGGCCCAGGGCGGACACCACCGCCACCGCGGCGATGACGGCGAAGGCGAGCGCCGCCATCAGGGCCTCCGGGTGGCCGGGATCGGCACCGGCGAGGTGGGCCGCCCGTCGGGGCCGGCCGGCTCCAGGGCCAGCAGGGTCTCCATGGTGTAGATCATGCCGGCCCGGCTGTACGAGGAGAACTCCAGGATGCCGGTGTCCATGCGGATGGCGTCCTCCGGGCAGGCCTCCACGCAGTAGCCGCAGAAGACGCACTTGCCGAGGTCGATGTCGAAGCGGGCCGGCACCTTCTCGATGTCGGGGTTCGGGTGCTCCTGGGCCACGATGTAGATGCAGCGGGCCGGGCAGATCGTCTCGCACATCATGCAGGCCACGCAGCGGGGCGAGCCGTCCTCGCGCCGCACCAGCCGGTGCAGGCTGCGCAGCCGCGGCGCGTAGGGCCGGCGCTCCTCGGGGTACTGCACGGTGACCGCGCCGCGGACGTCCCTGCGGCCCAGGGCGTGCAGGATGTGGCGGCCCATGTTCCGGAAGAAGTGCCCGGCGGTGAGGGCCAGGCCCGAGAGGACCTCGACCAGGTAGAACCGCTGCCGCAGCCGCATCATGCCCGCGCCGCCAGCAGCACCAGTCCGGTCACCACCACGTTGGCGATGGACAGGGGGAACAGGCCCAGCCAGCCCAGGCGCATGGCCTGATCGTACCGGAAGCGGGGCAGCGTCCAGCGGATCAGCATCAGGATGAAGATCATCCCGATGACCTTCAGGATGAAGCTGCCGACCTGCAGGAGCGTCACCGCCAGGTGCGGCAGGGCCAGGGCGGCGCCGCCGGGGAAGTGGAAGCCGTCGGCGTGGAGGTAGGGGACCTGCCAGCCGCCCAGGAACAGGGCGGTGGTCATGCCGGCGATCACCACCGTCTCCAGGAAGTCCGCCATGGCGAACATCCCGAACTTCATGCCGCTGTACTCCACGAAGTAGCCGATGATCTCCGACTCGCCCTCCGGCATGTCGAAGGGGATGCGGCGGGTGGCCGCGATGCCCGCGGTGACGAAGAGGATGAAGGCCAGCGGCTGGGTGATCAGCCCCCACTTCGGCAGCCAGCCCCACAGCAGCTCCCCCTGCCCGCGCGCGATGTCCTGCAGGTCCAGGGAGCCGTAGACCATGATGACGCCGACGATGGAGGCGCCGATCGCGATCTCGGCCGAGATCATGAGGGCGGCCGCCCGCTGGCCGCCCAGCAGGGCGAAGTTGTTGGCCGAGGCCCAGCCGGCCATCATCACGCCGTAGACGCCCAGCGAGAGCATGGCGAAGACGTAGAGGACCCCCACGTCGAGCGTCACCGCCTGCAGCGGGATCTCGCGGTCGCCCAGGCGGAGGACGTCGCCGAAGGGGATCGAGGCGAAGGCCACCAGCCCGAAGAACACGGACACGAACGGGGCCAGGCCGAACAGGAAGCGGTCGGCGCGGGCCGGCCGGAAGTCCTCCTTGGTCAGCATCTTGATGGCGTCGGCCAGCGGGTGGAAGAGCCCGAACAGGCGCAGCCCCAGGATCGAGGCGCGGTTGGCCCCGATGCGGTCCTGCATGATGGCCGACTGCTTGCGCTCCACCCACGTCAGCAGGCCGCCCAGGTTCAGCACGAACAGCATCACGAAGGCCACGCGGCCGAAGGCGATGCCCAGATCGGCGGCCAGGCTCACGCCCCGCCTCCGCCGGGGGCGGCGGCCCGGGCGGCCACCATCCGCCCGGCATCGCCCAGCGCGCGGTAGGTCAGGCCCGCGAAGGCCGGCACGGCGGCGGCCAGCTCGCGGAACCAGTGCTCGGCCCGCGCGGCCGCCACCGGCGCGCCGAGCGCCCGCAGGACCCGGCCCACGATCTCCCACTCCGGCAGCGCCTCGCCGAGCGGCTCGAGCGCCGCCCGGAACCGCTGGACCCGCCCCTCGAAGTTGGTGAAGGTCCCCTCGCGCTCGACCCAGGCCGCGGCCGGCAGCACCAGCCCTGCCCGGGCGCTGGTGGCGCCGGCGTTGGTGCCCGTGTAGATCAGCGTCGGCACCGCCTCCAGGGCCCGGCGCACGTCGGCCTCCGGCCACGCGCTGTCGAGCAGGTCGTGGCCGAAGACCCACAGCACCCGGAGCCGTCCGGCCCGGGCGTCGGCCAGGATGGCGCCCACGTCGCCGTCGAGCCCGATCAGCTCGGCGCCGGCGGTGTTGGGGTTCCTGTCGGCCCGGATGAGCAGGTCGTCCTCGTCGCCCGGGCGGGCGGGCGGCACGCGGAAGCCCACCTGGCGGATGCCGGCCGCTTCCGCCAGGCGGCGGACGGCCATGAGATCCTCGTTGGCCATCCTCGGCGAGGCGATGACGGCCACGCCCCCGGCCGGCTCCCGGAGCGCGGCGGCCACGGCGGCGACCGCCTCCTCCCAGCCGATCGGGACCTGCTCGGCCCCCTGGCGCCGGAGCGGCGTCGTGAGCCGGTCGGGCGCGTCCACGAAGCCGTAGCCGTAGCGGCCCTCGTCGCAGATCCACCACCGGTTGACCTCGGCGTTGTACCGGGGCTTGAGCCGCGCCACCCGCCGGCCCTCGGCGTGATGCGGCCGCCGGCGGTTCACGTGCACCTCGATGTTGCAGCCGCGGGCGCAGCCGGGGCAGACCGACTTCGCGGTGTCCAGGTACCAGACGCGGACCTGGAAGCGGAAGTCGCGGTCGGTCAGCGCCCCGACCGGGCAGATGTCCACCACGTTGCCCGAGTACCGGTTGTCCAGCTCGCGGCCGGGGAACAGCCCGATCTCCGAGTGGTCGCCCCGGTGGAAGATGCCGAGCTCGCCGGTGCCGGTGATCTCGTCGCAGAAGCGCACGCAGCGCGAGCAGAGGATGCACCGCTCGGCGTCCAGCATGACGTGGGGGCCCAGGGGGACCGCCTTGGGCTTGTGGACCTTGTCGTCCACCATGCGCGGCTCGTAGAGCCCGTGCTGCATGTAGTAGATCTGCAGCCAGCACTCGCCCGCCTGGTCGCAGACCGGGCAGTCCAGGGGGTGGTTGATGAGGTGGAACTCCATGATGGACTGCCGCGTGGCCTTGACCCGGTCCGTCTCCGTCCACACCACCATGCCGTCCGCCGCCGGCGTGTTGCAGGCGATCGTCGGCCGGGGGGCCTTCTCGATGTCCACCATGCACAGCCGGCACTGCCCGGCGATGGACAGGCCCGGGTGATAGCAGTAGTGGGGGATCTCGACGCCGGCCCGCCGGGCGGCCTCGATCAGGTTGGTGCCCGGGGGCACCTCGATCTCCGTGCCGTTGATGGTCAGCCTGGGCATGTCATCTGGGGATCAACGCCTCGAACTCGTCCCGGAACTTCTCGATGTACGAGATGTAGGGCCCGACCGCGCCGTCGAAGAAGGCGCAGATGGTGGTCCCCGCCCCGCGGCGGGCCGCGTCCAGGATCGTGTCGAGGTCTTCCTTGCGGCCCTTTCCCTCCACGATACGCGTGACGATCTTGTAGATCCAGCCGGTGGCCTCGCGGCAGGGCGTGCACTGTCCGCACGACTCGTGGGCGTAGAACCGCGCCACCACCATCAGCGCCTCCGGGATGGAGACGGTCTCGTCCATCACGATGACGCCGGCGGAGCCGGCCATGCTGCCGGCCTGGCGCAGGCCGTCCACGTCCATCGTCACGTCGATCTCGTCGGCGCGCAGGATGGCCGCCGAGGAGCCGCCGGGGACGACCGCCTTCAGGCGCCCGTTGCCGGCGACGCCGCCGGCCAGGTCGTAGATCAGCTGGCGCAGCGTGATGGACACCGGCGCCTCGTAGATCCCCGGCCGGCGGACGCGGCCGGAGACCGAGTAGATGCGGGTGCCGCCCTGGGTCTTCGTGCCCAGGCCGGCGAACCAGGCCCCGCCGCGGTTGATGATGTGCGGGACGTGGCAGATGGTCTCCACGTTGTTCACGATGGTGGGCTGCCCGAAGGCGCCCTTGACGGCGGGGAACGGCGGCTTGATCTTGGGCCAGCCCTTCTTGCCCTCCAGCGACGACAGCAGTCCCGTCTCCTCGCCGCAGATGTAGGCGCCGGCCCCCCGGTGGACGACCACCTCCAGCCCCCGGCCCAGGTAGCCGGCCTGGTAGGCCTCCCGCACGGCGGCGGTGAAGCGCCGCCACGGCTCGACGTACTCGCCCCGGATGTACACGAAGGCGGTGGCCGAGCGGATGGCCCGGGCGGTGATGAGCATGCCCTCGATGAGGGCGTGCGGATCCCGCTCCAGCAGGTAGCGATCCTTGAACGTGCCCGGCTCGCCCTCGTCGGCGTTGATCACCAGGTACACGGGCCCGGCGTGGTCGCGGGGGATGAACGACCACTTGGTCCCCGTCGGGAAGCCGGCCCCGCCCAGCCCGCGGAGGTTGGAGACCTTCACCTCCTCCACGATGGCCGCCGGCTCCATGGCCTGCGCCTTCTCCCAGGCCGTGTAGCCGCCCGCCTGCCGGTAGGCCGCCAGCGTGTGCGAGTCGGGGCGGTCGAAGTTGCGGGTCAGCAGGCGCTCGCCGGTCACCGCAGCAGTTCCAGGATCCGGTTCACCTTCTCCGGCGTGAGGTCGAACTCGTAGCGGTCGTCCACCTGCATCATGGGCGCGTGCTCGCAGGCGCACAGGCACTCGACGCTGAGCAGGGTCACGCGGCCGTCCTCGGTCGTCTGGCCCACCTCGATCCCCAGCCGCTGCTTGAGGTGCTCCAGGATCCGCGGGGCGCCGGCCAGGTGGCAGGAGAGGTTGTGGCAGACGGAGATCACGTGGCGGCCGACGGGCGCCCGGAAGAACAGCGTGTAGAAGGTCACCACCTCGTGGACGTGGGCGGGCGACAGCCCGAACAGCCCCGCCACGTACTCCTCGACCTCCAGCGAGATGTGCCCGAACGTCTCCTGGGCCATCTGCAGCACCGGCAGCAGCGCCCCGCGGGGCTCCGGGTAGAGCCCCTGCAGCCGGCGCACCTCGGCCAGCTGGGCGGCGGTGAACTCGATGGGGCCGGTCCCCGCGGCGGCCGGCCGGCGCGCCCCGCCGCTCACCGGTCCAGCTCGCCGCCGATCATGTTCACCGAGCCGAAGGTGGGGATGAGGTCGGCCAGCATCTGCCCCTCGACCATCCGGTGGAGGGCGGCCATGGGGGGCAGGCAGGGGGGCCGGCAGCGCACGCGGTAGGGCCGGTCCGTGCCGTCGGAGACGACGTAGAAGCCCAGCTCGCCGTTGGCGCCCTCCACGGCGGCGTAGGCCTCGCCCCGGGGCGGCCGGATCCCGTAGCCCTCCATGATCAGCATGAAGTGGTTCATCAGGCCCTCGATGGAGCCGTACGTCGTCTCCTTGGGCGGCAGCACCACCCGCCGGTCGGGGGCGTTGACGCGGGCGTGGGCCGGGCGCTCCGAGCCCTGGAGGTTGGGCGAGAGCGTGATGGGCAGGAGCAGCAGGCCCTCCGTCCGGCCCTGCTTGCCCTGGTCCACGTAGCTGGCCGGATCCATCGGCCGGCCCTGGTGATCCACGTTGATGGGGCCGCCGGGGATCTGGTCGAGCGCCTGCTCGGCGATCCGCATGGACTGCTCCATCTCGGCCATGCGGACCAGGTAGCGGGCGTAGTTGTCGCCGGCCGTCTGGGTCGGCACCTCCCAGTCCAGCCGGTCGTAGACGTCGTAGGGCTGCGCCCGCCGCACGTCGTAGGGCACCCCGGCGGCGCGGAGGAGCGGCCCGGTGATGGCGTAGGCGATGGTCTCCTCGCGCGACAGGGCGCCCACGCCGACCATGCGGTCCATGAAGATCCGGTTGCCGGTCAGCAGGCGGTGCACCTCGGCCAGCACCTCCCGCACCTGCTTGAAGGCCTCCCGGGCCCGGCCCGCGAACTCGGGCGGCAGGTCGGCCTTCACGCCGCCCACCCGGCCGTAGGAGATGGTCAGCCGGGCGCCGGTGACCGCCTCCACCAGCTCCCACAGGAACTCCCGGGCCTTGATCATGTAGAGGAAGACGGTGAAGGCGCCCAGCTCCATGGCCGAGGCCCCGATGCACGTCAGGTGGTCGCAGACCCGGGAGATCTCGGCCATGATGGTGCGGATGTAGCGGCAGCGCTCGGTGATCTCGATCCCCAGCAGCTTCTCCACCGCCATGCAGTAGCCGAAGTTGTTGATCAGCGGCGAGACGTAGTTGAGCCGGTCGGTGTACGGGATGGCGTTGTTCCAGCCGCCCACCTCGCAGTCCTTCTCGAACGCCCGGTGGAGGTAGCCGATCTCCACCTCGGCCCGGCGGATGATCTCGCCGTCCAGCTCGGTCACGATGCGGATGATGCCGTGCATGGCCGGATGCTGCGGCCCCACGCCCAGGTGCATGGGCTGGGTGCCGGCCCCGGTCCCGGCCCCCTCGCCGAGCATGAACTCGCGCGTGGTGGTGGCGGGGGTCGGAGGACGCTCGGTGGTGGCCACGGTCAGATCCGGGGGCCGATCAGCGGCTGGCGCCGGTTGATCGGGTAGTCCTTCCGCAGGGGATGGCCGACGAACTCCTCGTACATCAGCAGGCGCTTGAGGTTGGGGTGGCCGGCGAAGCGGATGCCGAACATGTCCCACACCTCGCGCTCGAGCCAGTCGGCGATGGGCCACAGCCCGGTCGCCGTCGGCACCACCGGGTCGTCCTCGGGGACGGCCGCCTTCAGGCGCAGCCGGTGGCTGCGGCGCAGCGAGTACAGGTGGTAGACGACCTCGAAGCGGTCGCCGTCTTCCCGCCCGGGGTACTTCAGGTAGTCCACGGCCGTGAGGTCCATCAGCATGTCGAAGGCCAGGGCCTCGTCGTCGCGGCAGTGCCGGAGGACGTCCAGCAGGCGGTCGCGGGCCACCAGCGCGGTGTGGTCGCCCCGGTGGGCGTGCACGGCGAGGATGGCGGGGCCGAAGCGCTGCTGGAGGGTGGCCAGGATGGCGGCGCCGTCCACTAGTACCTCTGGGCGCCGGCGGCGATCCTGTCCTGCAGCTTCATGAGGCCGTCCAGCACGCTCTCGGGCCGGGGCGGGCAGCCCGGGATGTAGACGTCGACCGGGATGATGGTGTCGATCCCCTGCACGGTGGCGTAGTTGTCGTAGAAGCCGCCGGTGCAGGTGCAGACGCCGAAGGCCACCACCCACTTGGGCTCGGTCATCTGGTCGTAGATGCGCCGGAGCACGGGCGCCATCTTGTGGCTGATGGTGCCGACCACGAACAGGACGTCGGCCTGCCGGGGCGAGAAGCGGGGCAGGCCGGCGCCGAAGCGGTCCACGTCGTAGTGGGAGCAGGCGGTGGCCATGTACTCCATGCCGCAGCAGGCGGTCACGAACGGGTACTGGAAGATGGAGTACTTGCGCGCCCAGCCGATGGCCTCGTCGAGCTTGGAGGCGAAGAAGCCGCCTACTCCCACTCCAGCCCTCCCTTGCGCCAGATGTAGAGGAACCCCAGCATGAGGATGGCCAGGAAGACCAGCATCTCCACGAAGCCGAACCACCCCAGCTGGAGATAGAGCATGGCCCACGGCCACATGAAGATGACCTCGATGTCGACCAGGATGAAGAAGATCGCGATGGTCGAGAACTTGATGGCGAAGCGCCCCTCGGCGACGGCCAGCGGGTCCTTGCCGCACTCGAACGGCTGCAGCTTGACCGGACTGGGCCGCCGCGGCGCCAGCAGGTGCGGCAGCCCGATCAGGGCCCCGGCCACCACCGCCGCGAATGCGAAGACCATCAGGATGGTGACGTGCTCCACCTCAGCGCGCCTCCATGGCCTGGGTCTGGCGCTTGGCGTGATAGGAGGAGCGCACCAGCGGCCCGGCCTCGACGTGGGCGAACCCCAGGGCGCGGCCGACGGCGGCCAGCTCGGCGAACTCCTCGGGATGGTAGTACCGGTCGACCGGCAGGTGCTGCGCCGAGGGGCGCAGGTACTGCCCGAGCGTGAGGATCGACACGCCGACCTCCCGCAGGTCGCGCATGGTGGCCACCACCTCGTCGCGCGCCTCGCCCAGGCCCAGGATGAGGCCGGACTTGGTCGGGATGTCCGGCGCCAGCGCGCGGCAGCGGCGGAACAGCTCCAGGGCTCGCTCGTAGCGGCCGCCGTGGCGGGCGACCTTGTAGAGGCGCGGGACCGTCTCCGTGTTGTGGTTGAGCACGTGCGGGCCCGCGGCCAGGACGGTCGCCAGCGAGGCGGCCTGGCCCTGGAAGTCGGGGATGAGGGCCTCCACCCGGCAGGCGGGCGCCTGCCGGCGCACGGCCCGGATGGTGGCCGCCCAGTGGGCGGCGCCGCCGTCGGCCAGGTCGTCGCGGTTCACCGAGGTGATCACCACGTAGTCCAGGCCCAGGCCCGCCACCGCCCGCCCGATGCGCTCGGGCTCCTCGCGGTCCTCCCACACCGGGCGGCCGTGGGCGATCGCGCAGTAGCCGCAGCTGCGGGTGCACACGTCGCCCAGGATCATGAAGGTCGCCGTGCCGTCCTCCCAGCACTCGCCGACGTTGGGGCACCGCGCCTCCTCGCACACCGTGTGTAAATTCCACTCGCGCAGGAGCGCCTTGAGGCGCGCGTAGTTCGGCCCGCCGGGCGCACGGACCTTGAGCCAGCCCGGCTTGCGGCCGTCCGGCGGCGGCGGGATCACGGGAAGTGGAGATACCGGCATCGATCCGGCTCGCTCAAACCCGTTCATTATGCCACGGGGTCGGTTGCTATGATACCCGCGGGAGGGCGCGGCATGAACCTGGGCGGCTGGATCTTCGTGGTCGTCGTCGCCGTTCTCGTCGGGCTCGCCGTCGTGACCTACAACCGGCTGGTCAGCCTCCGGCAGCGCTCCGGAGAGGCGTGGTCGGACATCGAGGTCCAGCTCAAGCGCCGCAGCGACCTCGTCCCCAACCTGGTCGAGACCGTGAAGGGCTACGCCGCGCACGAGCGGGCGACCCTGGAGGAGGTCGTGCGGGCTCGCGGCGCCGCCGTCAGCGCCACCACGCCCCAGGCCCGGGCGCGGGCCGAGGGCGCCCTGAGCGAGGCCCTGCGCCAGCTGTTCGCCGTCGCCGAGGCCTATCCCGAGCTGCGCGCCAGCACGAACTTCCAGACGCTCCAGCAGTCGCTGGCCGAGATCGAGGACGCGGTGCAGCACGCCCGCCGCTACTACAACGCGGTCGTCCGCGATCTCAACACCGCGATCGAGAGCTTTCCGTCCAACCTGGTCGCCACCGCCTTCCGGTTCGCCCGCCGGGCCTACTTCGAGTTGGAGCGGCCCCAGGACCGGCACGCGCCCCGGGTCAGCTTCGGGAGCTAGGTGATCCTGGCGGCCGGGGCCGTCCTGGCCCTCGTCCTCCTCGCCGCCGCCCCGGGAGCCGCCGCCGCTCGCTCCTTCCGCATCGAGCGCTTCGCGGTGGCCCTCGACGTGCAGCCGGATGCCGCCGTCGCGGTCCAGGAGTCGCTCACCGTCGCCTTCACCGGCGAGCACCGGGGGATCATCCGGCGGATCCCGCTCGGTCACCTCCGGGCCGGACTGAACGCCAGCCTGCGCCTGGACCGGATCCACGTGCTCGACGAGGCGTTCCAGCCGCTGCGGAGGGAGGTCGCCCACGGCGGCGGCGCGGTGACGATCCGGGCCTGGGTGCCCGGCGCCCGCGACGCGGTCAGGACCGTCCACGTCCTCTATCGCGCCCGCCGGGCGCTGCTGGCGACGGGCGAGCTGGACGAGCTCTACTGGAACGTGACCGGCACCGAGTGGGAGGTGCCGATCGGCGCCGCGGAAGCGACGGTGCGGCTGCCGGCCGGCGCGTCGGCGGTCGAGACCACCGCCTACACCGGGCCGCGCGGGGCGGCCGGACGGGACTGGACGGAGCACCGGCAAGGCCGGGCCGTCACGTTCCGGACGACCCGGCCGCTCGGCCCCCGGGAGGGCCTGACCATCGCCGTGGCCTGGCCGGCGGGCCTCGTGCGCCGCCCGTCGGCGCTGCAGGAAGCCTGGTGGGGGCTGGCCGACAACTGGCCGCTGGGCCTGCCGGTGGCAGCGGCGGCCGTGATGGGGCTGCTGTGGGGCGCGTACGGCCGCGATCCGGCAGCCCGACGCTCCATCAAGCCCGAGTACGCTCCGCCGCCGGGGCTGACGGCGGCCCAGGCGGGCACGCTCATCGACGAGCATCCCGAACCCCGCGACGTCTTCGCGACCCTCGTGGACCTGGCCGTGCGCGGCTACCTGGACATCGAGCGCCTGCCGGGCGATCGCGACTTCCGGTTCCGGCGCCGTCGCCCCCTGGCCGGCGACCCCGCCCTGAGACCGGCCGAGCTCGTCGTCCTGCGCAAGGTGTTCGGAGAGGGGTTGTCGCTCTCCGAGCGGCGCCTGGGAGAGCTGCGGGAGAACCACGAGTACGTCTTCGAGCCGATCCGCGATGCGCTGGACGAGGGGATGGTGCGCGACGGCTTCTTCGCCGCCTCGCCGTTCTGGGTCCGGCAGCGCTGGGGCGCGGCCGGCGTCCTCCTGCTGCTCGCGGCGGGGGCCCTCGGCGCGGCTGACGCTCCACGGCTGGCCCACCTCGGCTGGACCCTGCCCGCCGGACTGGCCGCCAGCGGCCTGGTGGTCCTGACCTTCGCGCGGGTGATGCCCCGCCGCACGCTGCGGGGCGCTCGCCTCCTGGTGACCCTGCGCGGCTTCCAGGAGTTCCTGACCCGCGCCGAGAAGGACCGTCTGGAGCGCCTGCCGCCCGACACCCTGCACCGCTGGCTGCCGTGGGCGATCGCCCTCGGCGTCACGGATCGCTGGATCCACCGCTGGGAGGGCTTGCCGGTCGCCCCGCCGGCGTGGTACGTGGGACCGGGTCCGTTCGACCTCGAGCACTACCGCCGGGACGTCGAGCGGCTCCGGCGGGAGCACGACGCGGCCATGGTGCGGGCACGGGGGGACCGGTTCGGCGGCCGCAGCGCCTTCGGCCGGGGCGGCGGGGCATCCGGCGGCGGCGCGGGCGGCGGCGGCGGCGGCACGTTCTGAGAGGAGCCGGCCATGAAGATCCGTGAGGTGCGCAGCTGGGTCCTCGAGCACCCCCTGCCCGAAGCCGAGGTCTTCGGCTCCTCCAAGGGCTGGCACACCGTGCGGCAGGCCCTGGTGGTCGAGATCGTCGCCGACGACGGGACGAGCGGGTTCGGCGAGGGCTACGGCCCGCCGAAGGTCACCCGCGCGCTGGTCGACGAGCTGTACGCCCCGCGCCTGCACGGCCGCGATCCGCTCCAGCACGCCGTCATCTGGGAGGACCTCTACAGCACGTACCGCGACTACGGGCGCAAGGGCTGGCCGGTGGCCGCCATCTCGGCGGTGGACATCGCGCTGTGGGACCTCAAGGGCAAGGCGCTGGGTCAGCCGGTGGCGCGGCTGCTGGGCGGTCCCTTCCGGACCCGCGTGCAGGCCTACGCGACCGGGCTCTACCGCCACCGCACCGCCGACAACGCCGGCGCCCTGGTCCGGGAGGCCGAGACGTACGCCGCCGACGGCTTCCGGGCCATGAAGATGAAGGTCGGCTTCGGGGTGGAGGAGGACGTGCGCAACGTCCGGGCCGTCCGCGCGGCGATCGGCCCCGATCGCCTCCTGGCCATGGACGCCAACCACGCCTACGACGCCGGCCAGGCGCTCCGCCTGGCGCGGAAGGTGGCCGATCAGGACGTGGCCTGGTTCGAGGAGCCGGTCGTGCCCGAGGACGTGGACGGCTACTGCCAGGTCAAGGCCGGGGCGGCGATGCCGATCGCCGGCGGCGAGGCCGAGTACACGCGCTGGGGGTTCCGCGACCTGTGCGCGCGCCGCGCGGTGGACATCCTGCAGCCCGACCTCTGCGCCTGCGGCGGCTTCACCGAGGCCTGGCGCATCGCCGCCCTGGCCTCGGCGCACGGGATCACCGTGTTCCCGCACGTGTGGGGGACGGCCGTGGGGCTCTTCGCCAGCCTGCAGCTGGCGGCGGCCCTGCCGCCCAATCCTCCGGCCCTGATCCCTTCCGAGCCGCTGTTCGAGCTGGACCGCACGCCGAATCCGCTGCGCGACGAGCTGGCCCTGAATCCGCTCAAGCGCGCCGGCGACGTGCTGGAGCTGCCGGCCGGGCCCGGCCTGGGGCTGGAGATCGACCGCCGGACGCTGGAGCGCTACCGCGCCTGAGCGCGGCCGGCCGGCGCGGAGGGCGACGGACCGGCGGTGACCGGTGGTGCCGAAGGGGGGACTCGAACCCCCACGGGTTGCCCCACACGCCCCTCAAACGTGCGCGTCTGCCAGTTCCGCCACTTCGGCCGGTGCCCGGCGAGCGCCGGGCCAGCCGAGTATACCGCCGCCCTCCGGCACTGACAAACGGCGCCCTCAGCGGCCGGCGAAGGCGGGATGGCCCCGGCGCAGCCGCGGATCCAGCGCGTCGCGGATCCCCTCGCCCAGCAGGTTGTAGGCGAGCACGGTGATCAGGATCGCCAGCCCCGGGTAGAGCGACAGCCACCAGCCGATCTCGATCACTTCCTTGCCGTCGCTCAGGATGTTGCCCCAGCTGGCGAACGGCGGCTGCACCCCCAGGCCCAGGAAGGACAGCCCCGACTCGGTCAGGATGGCGGCCGGGATGCCCAGCGTCATGGCCACCAGCACCGGCGCCATGGCGTTGGGCAGGATGTGGCGCCAGATGACCCGGAAGCCGCTGGCGCCCACGGCCTGCGACCACATCACGAACTCGCGCTCCTTGAGGCTGAGGAACTCGGCCCGGACCAGCCGCGTCACCCCCATCCAGCCCGTGAGCCCGATGACGGCCATGATGGTCCAGATGGAGGGCGTGAGGAAGGCCAGCACGGCCAGCAGCAGGAAGAAGCGCGGGAAGACCAGCATCAGGTCCACCAGCCGCATCACCAGCGCGTCCACCAGGCCCCCGTGGTAGCCGGCGGCGGAGCCCAGCATGATGCCGATGACGGTGGCGATGCTCACGGAGACGAAGCCCACCGCCAGCGAGACCCGGCTGCCGTAGAGCATGCGCGAGAGCACGTCCCGGCCGAGCTGGTCGGTGCCCAGCCAGTGCCGGGCCGACGGCGGCTCCAGGATCTTCCGGGTGTCGGGCCGGTTCGGGTCCCAGGGGGCGAGCACCGGGGCCAGCACCGCCACCACGGCCAGCACGAGGACCAGGACGCCGGCGGCCACCGCCAGCCGGTTGCGGGAGAGGGCGCGCCAGAAGTCGCGCATCGGCGCTACCGGCGCCCGCGGCCGAGGCGGATCCGCGGATCCACCAGCCCGTAGGCCACGTCGGCCACCAGGCTGGCCAGCAGCGTGAGCACCGCCACGATCACCAGGTTGCCCATGATGACCGGGTAGTCGCGCTGGAAGACCGACTGGACCATGAGCTGCCCCATGCCCGGGATGGCGAACACGGACTCCACGATGACGCTGCCCCCGATGAGGCCCGGCAGCGAGAGCCCGAGGATGGTGACGATGGGCAGCAGGGCGTTGCGGAGGGCGTGCTTGCCGATGACGACGCGCTCGTCCAGGCCCTTGGCCCGCGCCGACTGGATGTAGTCCTGGCGGATGACCTCCAGCATGCTCTGGCGCATGTAGCGCGAGAAGCCGGCCAGCCCGCCGAAGGTGGCCACCGCGACGGGCAGGATGAGGTGGCTCGCCAGGTCCCACTGCTGCTTCCAGAACGAGAGGTACTCCCAGGTGGGCGAGCGGAGCCCCGAGATGGGCAGCCAGCCCAGCTGGATGCCGAAGAGGATCATGAGGAGCAGGGCCAGCCAGAAGTCGGGCGTGGCGAAGCCCACGAAGACGAAGACGGTCGTGATCTTGTCGAAGCGCGAGTACTGGCGGGTGGCGCTCAGCACGCCGATGGGCACCGCCAGGGTCAGGATGATCACCATCTCGACGATGTTCAGCGCGAGCGTCACCGGCAGCCGCTCGCCGATCTTCTCCAGCACGGGCCGGCCGTCCGGCGCGAAGGACCGGCCGAAGTCCAGCCGGGCCAGGCGGGTCAGCCAGCGCCAGTACTGCACGTGCAGCGGCTGGTCCAGGCCGTACAGCTCGCGCAGCATCTGCTTGGCCTGGGCGCCGGCGGCCGGGTTCAGCTCGCCCACCTGCATCTCGACGGGGTCCCCCGGAGCCAGGTGGATCACCAGGAAGGAGATGAAGGTGATGCCGATCAGCAGCGGCACGGCGAGGACCAGCCGCCGGAGGACGTACCAGAACATAGGCCGGCTATTCTACCCGGCCGTGTAGCGCTGCAGGTGCCTGGGGACGAACCACTCCGTCAGGTTGAAGCGGATGCCGTTGGGCGAGGCCACGATGCCGTGAACCCGGGAGGCCACGGCCGGCAGCGCGTCCGGGAAGTAGAGGAAGACGATGGGCAGGTCCTCGGCCAGGATCTCCTGCAGCCGGTCGTAGTAGCGCTTGCGCTCCGCCTCGTGGCAGGAGGCGCGGCCGCGCTCCAGGAGCGCGTCCACCTCGGGGTTGGCGTAGGAGATGTGGTTCAGCTCGTCGGGCCCCGTCTTGGACGAGTGCCAGATCTCGTACTGGTCGGGATCCGGCCCGATCCCCCACCCCAGCACGATGGCCTCGAAGCGCCGCTTCTTGATGTACTCCTTGATGAACGACGCCCACTCCAGCACGCGGATGTCCACGCCGACGCCCAGCTCGCGCAGCGAGGCCTGGATGATCTCGGCGACCTTCCTGCGCTCGTCGTTGCCCTGGTTGGTCATGAGCGTGAACGTGAAGGGCCGGCCGTCCTTGACCAGCAGCCCGTCCGCGTTCCGCTCCTTCCAGCCCGCCTCGGCCAGCAGCCGGCGGGCCTCGGCCAGGTCGTAGGGATAGGTGCGCACGTTCCCGTTGTAGACCCAGGTGCCCGGCTTGTAGGGACCGGTCGCCTCCCGGGCCAGCCCCATCCGCACGCCCTCGATGAGCGCCCGCTTGTCGATGGCGTGGGCGAAGGCGCGGCGCACGCGCGCGTCGGCGAAGCGCGGGTCCTTCAGGTTGAAGCCGAGATAGGTGTAGGCGTTCGACGGGTAGCGGAACTTCCGGTAGGCCTTGCGGAAGGCCGGGTACTCCGTCTGGCGCCTGAACTGCAGGGCGGTGAGGTTGGCCACGTCCACGCCCCGGGCCTTCAGCTCCAGGAAGATCGTGGCCTGGCTGGGGATGATGCGGTAGACCCGCCGGCCGATGTAGGGCCGGCCCTCGTAGTACTGGGGATCGGCGGTGACGACGACCCGCTCGCCGGTCCGCCACTCCACGAACCGGTAGGGCCCGGTGCCGACCGGCGCCGACCGGTTCTGGGGCGCCTCGCGGAGCCGGCCCTCGGTCACGTAGGGCTCGAGCAGGTGGCGGGGCAGCATCCAGGTGCCCCAGCTCTGCAGGGCCCTGGCGTAGGGCCGCCCGTAGTGGACCCGCACGGTGTGGGCGTCCACGGCCTCGATGGCCTCCACCGCCTTGAAGTCCTCCCGGTACGCCGTCGGCGTCCTGGGGTGGACCATCGTCCGGTAGGTGAAGACCACGTCGTCGGCGGTGAACGGCCGGCCGTCGTGCCACCGGGCGTTCGGCTTGAGCCGGAAGGTGAGCTGCAGGCAGTCGCGGCTGAAGGTCCAGGACTCGGCGAGATCGCCGACGATCGTGAGGTGCTGGTCGCGCTTGACGAGACCGCTGTAGATCAGGTCCCCGATCTCGTGGGAGGCGCCGTCGGTGGTGATGTTCGGGATCAGCCCCTGGATGTCGCCCAGCAGCGCCTCCACCAGGGTGTCGCCGTAGGCGGGCTCGGCGGCCCGGTCCGCCGCCTCCTCGGGCGCGCCGCCCACCTCGGCCGTGCAGGCGGCCGCCGCCAGCGCCAGGAGCAGCAGCGCGGCCCGGGCCGGTCCC
>FWPU01009045.1_pt1 | contig 16117 bp, 13 predicted proteins | sample 2228361 | NCBI WGS metagenome assembly FWPU01 (sample SAMEA103939777, study PRJEB20133) | metagenome
AACCAATCCATAAATATACCTCTATTTTAAAATACAATTTTATTTTTAACAAACTATATTAGAATTAAAAAATATCTATGATAAAAAAGATATACTTTATTATATTATCCACAATAGTTATTGGATTTACCATCGGTGTTATGTTTGAATTGGACAGGAAGAATTCTGATCCAAAGGAGCTATTAAATAAAATACCTATATTGTTTGACAATCTTCTGAATACCACAACTATTGCTACGGTAACGACCTCTAAAAAGTCATTAGAAAGCAATATATCAAAATTTATTGTTAAAAGATATAAAATAATAAGCAATATTGAAGAAACTCTGGAAATAACAAAGAGGGAAGAAGACAAAAAAAAGAGGAGAGAGTTATGTCATAGGTTATATGAGATGAAAAAATCTATCAAGCAAATTGAAAAAAATATGCAAAATGAAAAAAATATAATTATTGAAGGTATATTAGAAAAAATTCAACGCGAGAATAAAAGGATAGGAAGAAAAATAAGTATAGCATGTTATTTTGCAATGACTGATATACTACACCGAAAAAAGTAATAAGCAGTGAAAAGATAAAATGAACCGTTTATCTAAATTAAAAATTATTGGAACGACAATATTATGTGTGAAACATCATGGTAAGGTTGTTATGGGCGGTGATGGACAGGTAACCTTAGGTTCCACAATAGTAAAACATGATGCTAAAAAAATCAGGAAGCTTCATGATGGGAAAATATTAGTAGGTTTTTCCGGTAGTGTTGCCGATTCATTAAGTCTTTTAGAACGTTTTGAAGCAATGCTAAAAAAACACAATGGTAATTTACTCAGAAGTTCTGTGGAACTTGCTAAAGAATGGAGATTGGACAAGGCATTACGAAGATTGGAATCTCTGATTATATGTGCTGATAGAGAGAATGTGTTGTTGTTATCAGGGTCAGGGGATGTAATAGAATCTAAGGATGGCGTTATAGGTATAGGTTCTGGAGGGGCAATTGCCCAATCTATTGCGAAAGCATTACTAAAATTTTCTAATCTATCTACCAAACAAATTGTAGAAGAAGCTCTAAAAATAACAGGAGAAACTTGTATCTATACTAATAACAATATAAGTATAGAAGAATTGTAATGGACGAAAATCTCACACCCAAGAGAATTATTGAAGAACTAAACAAATATATTATTGGTCAGGAAGAAGCGAAAAAAGCAGTAGCGGTAGCAGTCCGCAATAGGTTTAGAAGACAACGATTACCCGCGGAATTACGAGATGAAATAGCACCTAAGAACATATTGATGATAGGACCTACTGGCGTAGGTAAGACAGAAATTGCAAGGCGCTTATCACAACTTGTAAAGGCACCTTTTTTAAAAGTAGAAGCGACAAAATACACAGAAATTGGATATTATGGTAGAAATGTTGATTCAATGATACGCGACCTTGTAGAAATTGCTATCGGTATGGTAAGAAAAGAGGAAATAGAAAAAGTTACCAAGAATATAAATAAAATCGTTGATGAGAAGATTTTGGATTTACTATTGCCTAATTCTAAAAAGAAGAGTAATTTATCATTAGAAGAAAAAGAGAAATTAAAAGAAGCAAGGGCCATCTTAAAAGAGAAGTTACGATCAGGACAGTTAGAAGATAAAACGGTAGATATAGAAATTGAAGAAAAATCAGTGGCATTTATTCAGGCATTTACCCCTGCGGGTTTGGAAGAAATGGGTTTTGATTTTCCCGAAGCATTTTCCAATCTTTTTCCAAGTAAAAAAAAGACAAAGAGCGTATCTATAAAAGAAGCAAGAAAGCTTTTAGAAATTCAGGAGACCGAAAAGCAGCTGGATAAAGGTAAAATTATAGAAGATGCATTAAAACGCGCTCAAAATCAGGGTATTATATTTATAGATGAAATTGACAAAATAGTTGGTTCAGGAAAAAGTGTTGGACCCGATGTTTCAAGAGAAGGTGTTCAACGTGATTTGCTACCTATAATAGAAGGTTGTTCTGTTTCAACAAGATATGGTGTTGTCAGAACAGACCACATACTTTTTATAACTGCAGGAGCATTTTCACACAGCAAACCATCGGATCTAATCCCAGAATTACAAGGACGATTACCAATAAGAGTGGAATTAAAAAGTTTAAAAAAAGATGATTTTCTACAAATCCTCACTCAACCAAAAAATGCATTGCTTTTACAATACAAAGCATTATTGGAAGTTGAAGGAATTGAATTAGAATATACGCAAGAAGCAATTGAAAAAATAGCAGAATATGCAGAGTATGTTAATAATACAACCCAAAATATAGGTGCACGGCGCCTTCATACCGTAACTGAAAAGCTTCTGGAAGACTACCTTTTTCAAGCACCAGATATAGAAGAAAAAAGAATAACTATTACAGCTGAAATCGTAGAAAAAAAGCTTAAAAGTTTGGTTGAAAAGGAAGATTTACGCCAATATATGTTGTAAATCAGTTGCTTTATTTAAGCTGGATTTACAGAAAGAGGCAGATATATGAATATTGTTAGAAGGTACCTGCTTTCTAAATAAGTTTTGATTTTTCTTAAAAAAATTTGAATTAAACAACTGTCTTTATATTAAAATGTTTCTTCCTTAAATCTATTTCAAATGGTTTGGTTAGCTTTTTACCTGATGGTGATGTACTGATTTTTACTAATGGTTTTGTTGGATCGTCTTGAAAATTCTTTATAACAACACCTTTAAAACCGCGTAACTCACCTGAGGTAAATACAACTTGAGTTCCGAGAGGGTATATAGGTAGAAATTCTAAAAATGTTTCAACTATCTCTTTATTTAGAATACTGCCACTAGCATTTTTTAATTGCGTATATGCTTCATCAACAGATACCGCTTTTTTGTATGGTGTTTCAGTTAACAATAAATCATAATAGTCAGCAACAGCTACTATTTCGGCATATCTATGTATCCTTGGCTTTGATTCAAATAGGTCAAATACATAATCCTTCTTGTGGGAAAATTTATTAAGTCCTTTTAATCCTCGTGGGTAACCCTGCCCATCCTGCTGCTCGTGATGCTGATATGCAATATGAGCGCTCAGGATATTTACAAAAGGATGATTTTTTAAGATAGCATAACCTAAAGCAGGGTGATGTTGTAATATTTTTTTCTCCTGTGCGGTTAGTCTACCTTCTTTATTAAGAATATTTTCCGGAATCAAACTATAACCTATATCGTGAAGCAAAGCTCCTATGCCTAATTCCATAAGTTCCTGTTTTGTCAGACCTAATTTTTTGCCAAGAATAAGGGATTTTACAGTAACCTCAATAGAATGCTCATATAAATATTGAGAGGAAGATTTTATTGTAAGTATACTTAACATAAATTCAGACTCTGATATTAATTTTTCCAGGATAGTTATTACATCCTGAACAAAATTCAATTTTACTCTTGGCACTTTTGATATTAATAAATCTTCTTTTTCAATGGATTTAATAAACTCCTCCGGAGAAATTTTTTTTAATACATCTGTCTTTAACATTACCCCAACCTCATTGCGCAGTTCAGTAAAAGTTTCGTTGATTTTTTTAGTAAGAGACATTTTAGACTGTTCGTCCATCGTTTCGTAATATTCTATATCTCCTATATGTTCATCATAAATATATAGATACTTATAACCAATCTCTTTCAATTTTGTTATTATGAAATTATCAACTTTTACTCCTGCTTTTATCATAATGCCACCGAAAGGATAGTATAAAGTTCTGGCTAAAATATCTCCTGTTTTTACATCATCAATACTTACGAGTTTCATTGGTAATAAGCTTTTTAATATTCAATTTTGAGTTTTTAAATAAAAAATAACCATCACATCAATTATCTTCATTCCTATCCTTTTATAACACCTACAGGTTTAAGTCTTACGACCTTTTTACTAACGGCAATATTTTCCATAACATCTACTACTTCAGCAACATCTTTATATGCCTGTGGCATTTCTTCAGCGATGGCGTTTCTTGATTGTGCCATAACAATTACACCTCGTTTTGCCAGTTCTTTTTTTAAATCTACATTTTTCATCTGTTTTATCATTTTACTTCTTGAAGCAACTCTTCCAGCTCCATGACAGGTGCTTCCAAAAGTTTTTACCATAGATTCTTCAAGTCCAATGCATAAAAACGAATATCTGCCCATATCACCTGGTATTATTACAGGTTGTCCTATATTTTTATATCGTTTTGGAAGTAAAGGATGATTTTTAGGAAATGCTCTTGTAGCTCCTTTACGATGAATAACAACTTTTTGTATTTTACCATCAATTTCATGTTCTTCTACCTTTGCCATATTATGACATACATCATAGATAAGTTCCATTCCTAAATCTCTTTCTGAAAACTGGAAAGTTTGTAGAAATGATTCTTTTGCAAGGTGCATTATGATTTGTCTATTTACAAAAGCAAAGTTTGCTGCACAGTTCATAGATAAAAAATACTGCTGTCCCTGAGGAGATTTAAAAGGTGCACATATTAACTGTTTATCAGGTATCTCTATATTAAAACTATGAAAATGTTTGGATAATATTTTTATATAGTCTTCACATATTTGATGTCCAAAACCACGTGAACCACTGTGAACGAGAATACACACTGTATTTTCTTGTAGTTTAAAGTAGTTTGCTAAATCTTTATCATATATTTTATCAACTATATCAATCTCAAGAAAGTGATTGCCAGAACCAAGCGTTCCTATTTGTTCTCTTCCGCGTTCATACGCTGTTTCTGAGATAAAAGAAGTGTTAGTTTCAGTCATCTGCCCTTCACTTTCTATAGAATCTGAGTCAGTTTTATCACCAAACCCTCGTTCAAATGCCCATATAACGCCTTTTTTAACTAAATTTGTAAGTTCCTCTTTTGATAGTCTTTTTATAACGCTCTTTGAACCAACACCTGCAGGAATATTATTGTACAGATTTCGTATTAGTATCTCTAATTTACTGCGAAGCTCCTCAAATAAGAGATTGGTTCTTGCTAATCTAACGCCACAATTTATATCGTAACCTACCCCCCCTGGTGAAATTATTCCTTCTTCAATATCAAAAGCGGCAACACCACCAATTGGAAAACCGTATCCCCAATGAATATCAGGCATTGCAAGTGACCATCTAATAATACCAGGTAAATGCGCAACATTTACTACCTGTTGTAATGCTTGTTCATTCTCAAGTTGCCTCATAAGCTCATCGTTTGCAAATATTCTTCCAGGAACTCTCATTTTACCCGTTGTCGGAATTTCCCAGATATAATCTGCTATCTTTTCAACTTTTATATCTACCATCATTTGATTTAAACATCTACTACAAATACAGCTCTTCTTATTCTACCTTTTTTTTCTAATTTAAATGAGTGTTCGGTCAGTGCTTTAATTTCTTTAAAAAGTTCATGTTTACTTTTATCAATAGGTTCACCAACAATTTTAGCTGTTCCTTCATACTTTTTTCGTTTGAGATTGACACTTACCTTCCTATACAAAAAATAATCTTTACAAACAGTAAGTATGAGTGTAGCTACAAAGTTTTTAAACATTTCATAAAAATTTTCACCCTTAAATTCAAAAACTCTTACCTCCCTCAAAATCACTTTTTCCAAATTATACATTATATTACTTATAGCATATCCAGTATTTATAAATAGCAGTTCTTTATTTTTTGCAACAACCTCAACCATATAATCAGCGGTATGCTCTAAATATACGAATCTTTTCATTCCTTAATTATAAAAATAAAGATTAACCAATCGCTCACTCCATATAAGGGACAGATTTAATTTTTCTTCTGCTTTTTGTTCTATCCTCTTAGCTACTTTATAATAAAATAATTACAACTTGAGTTGTTTAAATGGTGAAGGACACTTAACAAAGTTAGGTTGCATTTACAATTCAAAGAATTAAGTGATGTAGATAACATACTCTAATACATCCAGAAAGGATTTTAATAGAAGATGTAAAATCCGTAATTAATTTTATAAGAAAAGGTTATAATAATGTTAAAATGGTAATTTTAATACCTATTTTTATTTATAAATTAGCAATAGAATGTGTAAAAGATATAATAAAAACTCTTTAAATCTGCACCACCCAACCTGTTAATGTGTAAGGAACAATATTATAAACAATATATGTTAAAGAGGTAGAAAATATTACTAAAAATCCCTGTGAGTGATTAGGTAGAGATAAAAAAATAATTGAAAGAAAATAAACTGTAAAATGATAACAAAGAAGCAAATTTTAATCAATTGTTCTTTATCAGCTGAAAATTGAGTATAGCAGTTTTTGGTATTATTTCTGTGAGTTTATTACTCTTAGGTTATTTATTTTACAGTAAATATGTCTCTTACAAATTTGAATTAGACGACACTAAAGTAACACCTGCTAACCAAATAAATGATGGGACTGATTATGTTCCAACCAACCCATTTTATCTATTAGGTCAGCATTTTTCCGCGATTGCAGCGGCAGGACCCATTATTGGACCAATATTAGCGTGTTTGAATTTTGGGTGGTTACCATCTATATTGTGGATTATATTAGGGGCGATATTTATTGGAGCAGTTCATGATTTTGGTGCCCTGATCTCTTCGGTCAGACATAAAGGTTGTTCTATTGTAGAAATAGTAAAAATTAACTTAGGGAAAAATGCATATGTCGTTTTCATGATTTTTATCTGGATTTCGCTTATTTATGTAATAACTGCATTCACAGATGTTACAACACAAACATTTTTAGGTGTTGTAAAAGAGTTTGAGGGAGGTGTTAAATTTAATCCTGGCGGAGCTGTTGCGGCTGCATCTATTATGTATCTTGCACTTGCAATCATCTTTGGCATAATTCATAAAATATTTAAGCCATCATTATGGCTTACCACTATTATCTTTGTTCCTATTGTTTTAATAATAGTATGGTATGGCACAAAAGTTTCAAATGTATTTATATTTAATCTCAAAACATGGTATATTTTTATACTTTCATATTGTTTTATTGCATCACTATTACCAGTGTGGTTATTATTACAACCGCGTGGATATTTAGGTGGTTTTGTTCTCTACATAACACTTTTGACAGGTATAATAGGAGTTTTCTTTGGCAATTTTACTATAAAGCAAGATATTGTTAAAAGTGGGATAGGTGTTAAAATTGATGAAAATCTTTTTCCATTTCTCTTCGTAACAATTGCGTGTGGTGCTTGTTCTGGTTTTCATGGACTTGTATGTTCTGGAACTACATCTAAACAAATTGATAAAGAATCTCACACAAGACCAATAGGTTACGGCGGAATGTTATTAGAAGGTCTTGTTGCAATTGTTGCTATTTCTACAGTAATGATAGTATCATCAAATGAAATCAAAGGTCAACCTGCTGGCAAAATTTATGGGCATGGTATAGCCCACTTTCTAACAACAATTATCGGTAATGACAATTTCATCTTTGCTGCTACCTTTGGAACCTTGGCATTTTCAACTTTTGTATTTGATACAATAGATGTTGCAACAAGATTAGGACGTTATATCTTACAAGAAATATTCAAGTCAAGAAGTTTTATCAGTGCTGTTTTTGCTACCAGTATTACAGTTTGTATTCCTTTACTGCTTTTATTAGTATCTACAAAAGACTCCTGGAAATCATATTGGGTATTGTTCGGCACATCTAATCAATTATTAGCAGCATTGACATTGCTGACAATTTCTGTTTGGTTGAAAAAGTCTGGTAAATCCAACTGGTATACTTTTTCACCATTCCTATTTATGCTAACAATAACCCTTTCTTCACTCGCATTGCATATAAAGCAAGGACTTTCAATAATAATGATAAAGGGATTTATATTATCCCCACAAATAATAAATGGTATGCTCTCTTTTGTCTTAGTAGTAATCGCAGTAATTTTAATTGTTAATGCAATAAGAAATTTAAGGGTTACAAAAAGTTTTTAAAAAACTTTATAATATTAAGCGAAAGTAATAACTAATTCGGGCGTGTGGCGGAATGGCAGACGCAAAGGACTTAAAATCCTTTGGGGATTTTTCCCCGTGTGGGTTCAACTCCCTCCACGCCCATTTATATCAGATAATTATTAATTGTAAAAACAATTCAAAATAGCTTATCAGGATAATTTGAAAAAATAAAGGAAATTCTTACAAAAATTGATAAATTATAGAAAATTAAAATAACCTGTTTTACATAAAATGTCTTTTATATCAATATTGCTCAAAATAATTATGATTTATTAATGATTTAAATACCTGCTATTTCGGTTTATTAACGCACGCAAAATAACAAGACTGCTACATCCTTTACTTGACTACATATATATAACAATCTATATTTGAATATTTTTTTGTAATACTTTTACCTACTATTTTTAAATATTTCTTAGCAAAAGAACCAACAAAAAATAAATACTTCCTTTTGGCACTTAAACTACCCCATTTTTTGAAGAATATTTCGCGCTTGTTTTCAATGAAACATACTTCTACTTTAAAAAAATTCACATTTCTTTTTACCCATACATTATTTAAATATTTCTTATCCTTACCGAATGAAATACTTAGTTCATCTATACGCCGTTCAAATGACTTTTCTACGGTACCCTCTAAATTTTTCAATGGCGTATTGGAGTATGATTTAATATATAGATTTAATAAGTTAGAAAATAAAATGCTATATACTATTAATTCTTTTTCACCTAACTGCTCAATCTCTCCAAGATAATTCTTGTAGTTACACTTGTTTAAAATATAAAAGAATGTTTCATGAAGTTGTTTAAAACTAACTGTAAACCAGTTTTTCTTAATCAAAAAATCTAAAACACACATATCCTGCTTTTTAACGGCTATCTTAAGTAGATTATTAAATTCTTTATATATATTATATGAAGGAAGTGATGGATACTTGCTAATCAGATATAGTAATAGATGTAGTTTGAAAATATTTATGTTATATTTTCTCAAATGGTTAAAAAGCAATTTATGAATTGATTTTCCGTTTTTGAAATATTTTCTTAACAATTTACTATATATTTCTTTTTCACTAAAAACATCAAAAATACCACAAGCTATGGGCTTAATATACTCAATTATCTTTCTATTCAATTTTATTAGTTTTCCTCGTGTTTTTATAATTATAGAATCTTGGGTTGAAAATTCCTTTATATTTAGTCCCCTTATATATTTGTTTGAATTAAATTTTTTTATCTCAACACCTAGAATATAATTTTCTGTATAAGATTGTTTTTTAAATAGTTTTAGATAAAGCTTTTTGGCAAAATTCTCGTTTAACTCATCCCATTTAAATTTTATTTTGTTCTTTGATCTACCAAAACTTACTGTGATACCATCGTCTGATATTTCGACAATCTCACCATTTAAGGTAGAGCCATTTCTGAATATAATATTTTCACACTTCAAAAATATTCCAATAAATAGTAACCACATATGAACAGCGAAGATATAAGTGAAAGACAATAATTTCGATTTATTGAATGAGGACATTTATAACTTTATCCTGATGTCTTTTTGTCATATATGGGTATAGTGGCAAAGATAAAGCGGTTCTATAGAATTCTTCCGAACCTGCGTAGTTTTTCTTATCTAACTTCAATATCCTGTGAATTGGTAAAAACACCGGTTCACTTACTTCAATCTTATTTTTATAAAATTTTTCTTTTATGATGTTTTTCTTTTTAGAAAGAATTATAAATTTATAAAAATTATTTTCCTTATCAGAATTTGTTAAAAATTCAAATTTTCTGTTTAGATTAGATACATAATAATAATATAATTTCATCCTTTTTTTAATTATATACTTAAAATCTTTTATTTGATAAAGCGACAAAAGATTAGATATTTCATTAGACAGAAAGTTATACCGCAATTTCAAGGTTGTTTTTTTGTCATACCAGTAAATATCACAAGCATTTTTTAAATTGTTTTTATTTTTAACAAGTAAAGCCCCGCCTTTTATACTTGAAATATATTTTGTTGGACCAAAAGAAAAAACTGCAAAATTAGACCATCTACCACATAGTGTATTTTTTCTTACCACCCCAAAACTTGTAGCGCAATCTTCTATAACGATATCTTTTCCAAATTCATTTACAAATTCTTCTATATTTACTGCTCTTCCAAAAAGATGCGGAACAATAATAGCAGATAGATTTTTAGGAGCGGATTTTTTAATTTGTTTTATATCAAAATAGGTATAAGGCCATTCAATATCATATAAAATTGGTTTTGCACCTACCTGCAAACAAGCAGCAAGTAAAGCACTGCACACATAACTTGGAATTAAAACCATTTTGTTTTCAGAATTCAATAATTTCAAGGCAAGAACAAGTGCCGATGTTCCACTATCAACAATTAGGGCATATTTCCCTTGAAACTTTTTCTCCAATTCCTTCGTCAACTTCTCTGTGTATCTACCATTTACTAATATACCTACTTTTAAAACCCTTTTTATTTCATTTGTAACCTTTGTCTTTACACACGGTTTAAATTGATTAATAATGAAATTCCTATTCATTTATAGAGAAAACCATTATTATAAAAATTAGAGTAATATATAAAAACAAATTAAATTCTAAAGTTATAATTCAAAAAGTATTGACAAAGGTTTAGGTGGGGGAGAGCTTTAAAGTATATGTATATTGATATAACGTAAAGGAGGAGTAATGATAATTGGTGTACCAAAAGAAATAAAGGAAGATGAGTATAGAATAGCTCTTATTCCTTCAGCTGTGAAAAAAATAACAGATAATGGTCACAGAGTTTACATACAAGAAGGAGCCGGATTAGGTAGTGGCATAACTGATGCAGAATATGAAGATGCAGGTGCTAAAATTCTGAAAACAGCAGAAGATATTTACAAAAATAGCGAAATTATAGTGAAAGTTAAAGAACCGCAGGAAGAGGAGACACAACTGATAAGCGCTAATCAAGTAATTATTTGTTATTTACATTTAGCAGCATCGTTGGACTTGACACTGGCACTTTTAAAAACAGGGGCGGTATTTATAGCATACGAGACGATAGAAAAACCTGATAAATCCTTACCGTGCCTTATTCCGATGAGTGAAGTTGCTGGAAAGATGGCAGTTCAGCAAGGAGCAAAATATTTAGAAAGACCGACAGAAGGAAGAGGATTACTTTTAGGCGGTGTTCCCGGTGTAGAACGCGCTCATGTCGTAATTTTGGGTGGAGGAGTGGTCGGAACAAATGCCGCAAAAGTTGCAGCCGGGTTGGGAGCAAATGTTACTATACTTGATACCGATATAGATAGATTAAGATACTTATCTGATATTATGCCACCAAATGTTACTACATTATACTCTGACTACTACAATATCAAAAAAAAATTACAAGAAGCAGATATTTTGATAGGAGCTGTTCTAATTTCAGGAGCTAAGACACCTCGTCTCGTAAAAAGAGAAGACTTAAAGTTAATGAAACAGGGTTCTATAATTGTTGATGTTTCTATTGACCAAGGAGGATGTGTTGAAACATCTCGACCTACGACACACTCAAAACCAATATATTCAGTAGATGGTATAATCCACTATGCAGTAACTAATATGCCAGGTGCGGTTGCGAGAACCTCGACTTTCGCTCTTTGTAATGCAACTTTCCCATATATTTATGAAGTTGCTCAAAAAGGATGGGAAAAAGCTTGTATTGACAATAAACCTTTATCCAAAGGACTTAATATTGTAAAAGGTCACATTACACATAAACAAGTTGCAAATTCATTAAATTTGAAATACACCGCTGTCGAAAATTTCTTGTAAATTATAGTGAAGGCAATAATATTGGCAGCAGGCTATGCAACCCGTCTCTACCCTCTCACAAAAAACTGTCCCAAACCTCTTTTACCTGTCGCAAATAAACCGATTTTAAATTACATAATTGAAAATATTAAAAATATTAAACGCATAGATAAGATTTTTATTATAAGCAACAATAAATTCTACAGAAATTATAAAGAGTGGTTACAAGTTCAGCAATTTAAGAATCTGGACATACAAATTTTGAATGATGGCTCAACAAGTAATGAAAATAGATTAGGAGCTTTGAAAGACTTATTGTGGTGTATAAAAGTAAAAAAGTTAGAAGATGATTTTTTGGTTGTAGCAGGTGATAATTTGTATAATTTTGAACTTGCTGAAATGATTGATTTTTATGATAAAAAGAATGCGAACATTATAGGTGTTACAAATTTAAAAAATAAAGAAAATATCAGAAATTTCGGTGTAGTGGAGTTTGATGAAAACCATAAGATAACAAATTTCATTGAAAAACCAGTATATTCTAATGTAACTACAATTGCAATAGGTGTATACCTATTTGTCCAAAAGATTGTAAGTTTCTTGGAGGAATACATTGATAGCAACAATAACTCTGACGCTCCAGGATATTTTTTGGAATGGTTATATAAAAAAGACGATATTTATGCTTTTGTTTTTGAAAAACCATGGTTTGATATTGGTGATATTGACTCATATAGAAGGGCTAAGGAATTTTTTGAAAAAGAAAAATAACCTATAGTTTTTGTTCTATCAAGTATTTTTTAATGTTTTTTAAAATAGTATGGGATATTTTATTAACAACTGATTCGTTAATTTCCTTCTCTTTATGACTATTAAGATTTTCTATAACACTGCTTTTTATTACTTCCTTTAAATTTATCCAATCAATTGGTTCTGTATCAACAATTATTTTACTCCACATCTTTTCTATCTCTTTTTCTAATATTTCTTTAAAATGTTGAAATGCTTCCATTTTTTCTTTAAACAGAGATTGGTGAAAATTGTATATATCGTCTAATGAAAATAAAAAGGTATTGTTCAAATCACTAATATCTGGAGAAATGTTTCTTGGGACACCTAAATCAAAAAGCATTATTTTTTCTTTCCTTGAACCTTGAAGTTGGTTTTTATTTATCAAATATGTATGAGTTGTTGTAGTTCCAATTATTATATCAAAATCATTTAAATTACTTAAATCCGATAATATCTCTATTTTTTTGTTTATTTCTGCTATTAGATTATTTACTCTTTCCGTATGGCGTGAACTTACATATATGTTCTTAACCTTACCATAGAATCTATTTATTATGTTCTTCGCAATAATTCCTGTTCCTAAAACTAATATATTTTTATTATCTATTCTTGAAAATATCTTTAAAATAATTTTCATCATACAATCAGTAAGTGAATATCTAAACTGTGCAAAATTATATTTATTTCTAAGATAACGGGAATAATATATAATCTTCTGAAAGATGATGTGTAATGACTTATCCAATGTTAATATCAAATCGGAAGAAATATAACTATTTTTTACCTGGGATACAATATCTTCTTCTGCAGTTAACATTGAATCAATTCCAAGAATTACAAACATTAAGTGTTTAAAAGCTCTCATCCCTTCTAAAAAATAAAAATTATCAATTATTTGTGGCAATCCACTTTTAAATCCGGCTATTATTTTTATAAATGTATCTTTAAAATTTCTCGTGTCTGTCCAATATACTTCCAATCTATTGCATGTTGATAAAACCACAACATTCTCAAAATTATTATCTTTTAAAGTAGCATATAGCAATTCCAATTCTCTTTTGTTAAAAGATATTTTTTCCATATTTTCAAGTCCACATATCCTGAAATTAGTCCCAAAACAATATAAATTAATCATAGAATATAAAATGTAGGAGAAAAATCTAAACTCATAGTTAGTGATGTATTCCCAAATTTAAATAAAGAGTTATTATATACGATATTCCCATAACTATGTTGGATGAAAATGTAGAAGCAAGATTTGATATCCATTTTATTTCACAAGTTTTAAAAATATAAGTAAGAAAAAGTAATATTCCTGCTAAGACACCACCAACCGATAATGGGTCAACCAAGTATTGAAATTTCTTTGTTTCTATGATTCTATATATTCCACTTAAAAATCCCAATCCAAACATTAGAAAAGTTATTATAAGGAATATAAAACCCAGTTTACCTATCTTCTCCATAGATTCTGGTATATAAACAACGCCTCTCCATATCTTTTTTCTTAGTGATTCATATAGATATTTTTCCAAGGTGAAAAATACAAATGATAGTAAGTTGAATATAATGCCACCTGTAAAGAAAATTATATGGATATAAGTTATTATAGTATAACCAGCAACCTTGGTAGGCAGGATATTTAGGGATTTTATAAAACCAATTATATAAATTATCAAAAATATAGGGGTTAATATTGAAAATAAAAGTTTCAATCTAAATACAACACCTACAATAAATGAAAATACTAATCCTAAAAAAGTCATATTAAGTAAATTATAACCTATATTGGTCAAGATACAAATATGTTTATATATTGAAAATCTAAATACAAAAGATATAACAAATCCCAAGGTTATAAGTTCTAATATGTAAGTAATAATACTTTTAGATGCTAACACATTTTTAGTGCTGATATTATATAATGAGATAACTGATATAAGAAATAATAGCGTAGCACTTACTGCAAAGTGCAATTCAATATTCATGATAAAATTATTCAGCGCCCTCTCAGTTCATTAGTCACACACCAATAAAAAACTCTTCCACCCCGCTATTTAGGAACCTTATAATATCGTAAATTATACAATAAACCATTTAAAATACGATTAGTTTCAGTATAAATTATTTTTCTAATTAAAAAATTTTATGTATAAAAGGTTATCCTTAAAAGTCATATAATTTACCCCTTTTCTTTTTCGGAAAAATATTATATCCTAAAACGAACATCAGAATTTCTTTTATTTTAAATTTTTATAAAACATCTTCAACTTTTAACGATGTGCTGTTTATATGGAGAAAATGGAGAAATTGCAATGTTTGTGTTTAAGAAATAGTAATATTGTAAACTAAAATGAATTTTCTCATTTATGTTTCCACTTCAACCTCAATTCACATAATAAAAGTAACACTCAAGACACACAACACTACAACACTACCTTTAAACCCAAGGTAGTATCAACTATAATATTTTAAAAGACACTAAAATTTCTTTAGAATACAAAAAACTATAACTATAAAAAATAACAAAATCACAGATAAAGAATATAAATTACGAAATTAATAACACCAAAAAAAGGAAATTAACTACACAACTAAAACCTATCCTGCTACAAAATGATTAGATAGAAAAAAATTCAGTTATAAAACAAGTATTTAATAGTTAATTGAAACTTAAATGTAAAAAGTCATAGGAAAGTAGCTTGTGATTATAAATGCAAGGCAAAGAAGGTATAAAAACCTAAAAAAGAACCATTTATACAATATAAAAGTAAAATGTAATTAAATAAAAAAGAAAAGTAAGAGACAGCAAGAGAAAAATATATCAAGAAAAAAGGATTATAGGCACACTGACGATGAAAGTGAATTTTCAAAAAACAAGGTTATTACCCAATACAAATGTAGAAAATTCCTACTAAAAAAAACGAATGTAAAAGCACAATTTTATAGCGGTTGGTAAACCCAATTATAATGGAAATATAAAAAGCTTTTATTGTAAAATAGATGAATGGTTTTATAAGAAAGAAGACTTCAAGAACACTGATTTGTTGGAAGTATTTATATGTATACAACTTACTATAATGTGTTCAGGAAGAATTTTAAACTATACTATCAGCTCTTTTATAATATGAAAGCAATATAATATATAAGTTGAAGACTTTATAATTTTAAAGAAAAACTGAGTTGCATGAATTATCCAGCAATAAGTGTTATAACACCAACTTATAATAGACCACATTTTTTACAGCGAACACTAAAGAGTTTGCTAAACCAAACATTCAAAAATTTTGAAATAATAGTTATTAATAATGGTTCAGAAATTGACTATCCTCTGGATGAGGTTATGATTGATTCAAGAATAAAATACATAAAATTAAGCAAAAAAACAACAATCGGTAAAGCACGAAATATCGGTATACACTATGCGAAAGGAGAATATTTATACTTTTTAGATGATGATGATGAATTAGTCTATAATACCTTAGAAAATTGTCACAGTTGTATTATAAAGTTAGAAGATAGATATGTAGCAGTAATATCT
>FWPU01009046.1_pt1 | contig 16116 bp, 9 predicted proteins | sample 2228361 | NCBI WGS metagenome assembly FWPU01 (sample SAMEA103939777, study PRJEB20133) | metagenome
GAATTTGTTCTATAACCTATCTGGTCTATAATTATTTGCTCTGAAATAGGTGCAGAAAAAATTGGAAAAAAATATATTAAGAAAATTAAAGATAATGCAAGAATAATTATAAATAAGACTAAATAATTCATTATTTATTTTTTACAATCAGGTATCGCTTTTTACCGATGCGAATTTTATATTCATTTGGGAAATGCAATAAATAATCTCTTTTTGTAATTGTTTGCAGATTTTCACCTATTTTTACAGATCCTGATTCAATTAATTTTTTTATTTGAGACATACTTTCTTCAATTCCAGCTTTAAGTAGAACATCTGCTATTGTTATGTTATTTACCCCATCCGGGATAATAAATACCGGTGTATCCGGAGGAAGGATCATTTGTGATTTTTTTGCTGCATTTTTCTCTTCCTGCCATTGCTTCTGCGCTTCTTGGCCACTTCCTTTTGGATAAAGGGAATCGATAATTTCTCTTGCCAGTAATTTTTTTACCTCAAGGGGAGGTTCCTTTTTGAATACTTCAATCTGGTTTTCAGGAATGTCTGTGAGAAGTTCAAAATAATTCCACATCAATTCATCAGAAATAGACATAATTTTGGCAAAGATTTTATAAGGGGATTCGTCAATTCCAATGTAGTTATTGTAAGTTTTAGACATTTTTTGAATTCCATCCAATCCTACTAATAGAGGTAAAGTAATTATAACCTGTGGTTCAATACCATATTGAGTTTGCAAGTCTCGCCCGACGAGTAGATTAAATTTTTGGTCAGTACCACCAATTTCAACATCATTTCTTAAAGCTACTGAATCATAACCTTGAATTAAAGGATACATAAATTCAATAATGCTAATACTTTCTCCAGATTTATATCTTTTAGAAAAATCATCTCTTTCCAGCATTCTTGCCACATTGTATTTTGCCGTCAAATTCAGAACTTGTTCAAAGGAAAGGTTTTTTAGCCAATGAGAATTAAAAACAATTTTGGTTTTTTCAGGATCTAGAATACGAAATACCTGTTTTTCATAAGTTTTTGAATTTTCCAGGACTTCGTTTTCTGTAAGTCTTTTCCTTGTTCTGGATCTTCCTGTCGGATCTCCAATCATACCTGTAAAATCACCAATGAGAAAATACACTTCGTGCCCTAGGTCTTGGAAATGTTTTAATTTTCTCAGTAAGACTAGATGACCCAAATGTAAGTCTGGAGCTGTGGGATCAAAACCCGCTTTAATTTTTAAGGGTTTTCCTGTTTGATTTGCCTTTTCTAACTTATCTAATAATTCTTTTGTAGGTATAATTTCTTCTGTTCCTCGTTCAATTATTTTATAATCTTGAAAAGTTTTGTGGGAATAATTTTTCAATATGGATTCATTGAATGATTTCATAATAATCAAACTTTTTATTTCTTCCTAAATAAGGAAATATTTTTTATAAAATTTCATTAATAGGTTTGAAGAAAGAAAATTTCAGGAATAACTATTCCTGATTTTTATAGCTGATTTCACATTATAAAAAATAGGCAAAATAAAATTATTTTTGGAATAAATTCATATTTAATTTTATTTATGGAATAACAATTCTTTAATAAAAGAGAAACTAAAATGATATAAATTTTGAGAAACCCTTCCAGAAATTAATAAGGATTAGTATGTGAATTCAAACTCTATTAAAAAAATTCTGTTGTCTAAAAATTGAATTCTGGAATAATTATTCCATAAATAGTTCAACGTAAGCTCTAAATTTAATTTTAGATACTATTAAATAAAAAAATTAATGTTTTTTTTCAAAAAATTAACAAAATCTCAATTTTTTTTGAATTATGGTTCATTTTTAGGTTGACAAAAAAATATAAATAAATTATATTCACTGATGGGGGAAAATATGAAAACGATATTAAAAATCAGCACCATATGGTTAGTTTTAGTTTTGGTTGTTTTGAATTGCAATAAGAAAGGTAAAGTATTAACCGTACCTTTCCAAAAAAATGAAGAAAGTACTTCACCTGATGCGAAAACTTATATTTCTGAGGAGACAATTACTCCGCCTATACACGATTATGATAATGAAAGTTCTTTACCAGTAGATTTTGGTGTTAGTGTTTCAGCTGCGCTGGATGTTCCAGATTTACAATTTGTTGATCGATTTAAACCTATTCCTGTACTTTTTTCCACGATGATGAATAAACAGAGTGTAGAGAACAATTTTGTTCTTAAAGATGCTGCTGATAATCCTGTTGAAGGGACATTTTTCTGGATTGGTAAGAAATTATATTTTAAACCTTATCGTCCTTTACAGCCTCAAACCATGTATACAGTTCGTATAGGAGCTGATGCAAAAAATTTTGATGGATTTTCTTTCGGTAGCGAATTTGTTCAAAGTTTTACCACTGAACCTGCTTTTTTAATGGATCATAAACTGATTCTGGGTTCGACTCAATATAATGCTGACCCTGTATATGCAAACAATGGAGTGATCATAGATAAAGGAAGCTATACAAATGATATTGTAGTTGAATCTACTCTAACGGGAGCAGATTTTGTAACAAGAGTTAGGCTCTTTCGGTTAGGTTTGGGTGAAAATGATGCTTATACAATTTGTGATTCCAATTCACCATGTAATAATGATACTTCTACAACAGGGAAATTTAATATTAATCTAAGTAGTTTAGCAAATCCTATGCAGCCAAAGGATGGCGAGAATATATATTATTATTATCTCGAAACTTCCTCCGGTAGAACATATGTTAGAACGTTTGCTTTCCATTATGGAAGAGTGTCTAATAACCCACTGGAATTGCAAAGCAATGGAGGATGGTTAGCTCTGGAAAGTAATTTTTCATCAAAAGGGATGTATCAGATAGAAAGGTTACTTGAAAGATTTATAAAAAGCAATGGAAGTGGAACTGGTGATAATTTTCGAATTGAAAATAAAATCTTTAATGACTATGTAAATAATCCTAAATATAATTGGGGACCTATCAATAATCCTGCCCTGGGTTGTCAGTTAGATGATTCAGACTGGACAAATTCTACGAACAGAATTTCTTATATTACAAACTTTGGTCCTTATTGTAATATGAGTTTTGAAGTTTGCGCTATTTTTTGTGGAACTGGCTATGCTGATAACTATGTGGGACTTCTTAATATTTCACAACTTGATAATGGTGGAAATCAAAATATAGATATAAAATTACTTCCTGATGCTACAAAACTCAGGATCGAACTGTGGGGTAAAAAACTTAATGGAATGTTGCGCTCCTATGTAAGAGATGGTGGTTTCCCTGCTAGTTTAGCAAATGGTTATGTTATTGAAGATCGTTTCTTTATGAATCAAAGTTCTTCAAAGCTTTCTTATGCTCATACTCATTTAACAGTGAATGCTAATGGAGATATGGTAATTACTATTTTTGGGGGACCTAATTGGCCCATAAATCATAGTGATTTTAACGTAGAGCAATGGGCTAATAGTATTGATTCTACTTCTGATTGGAGTATTATCGATGGTAGCTGGTTGGACTGGTTATTAAGTATTTTTATTCCTGGTGTAATCAATCAGTTAACTCCCAGAATTGTTCAGGGAACTATCAAAGATACAATCCAGGTAATTTCGCCGAGAGTAATGAATGCTGTTCTTGCTAAGACAAGGGTTGATAGTACAAACGATGGTATTAATATTTGCTTACCAGGTTATTTGCCGGATCCATTAAAAACAATTTGTCTGGATACAGGTGCTAAAATGAAACCTTCTTCAACACATATTGGCTGGTCTTATAGTGGTGTTAAAGGAATCAGAGCTTTTTTAGAAACCAGTATGACAGTAAGAAATACAAATGCTGGATGGCCAAGACCCCCCGCTTTGGTTGGTCCAGGTAATACACATTTTATAAAGTTTATGCCTTCAGGTTGGAATCCAGATGCAAACCTTGTTTCTTTATTTTATTCGAAAAGTTATCAAGGTGCAATGGTGGTACTCAATCCAGATGTAGTGAATCAGGCTGCCTACGGATTATGGAAAGAAGGAGCTTTTAATTTTAATATTACAAAGCCTGTCTTAGACCAAATCAATAATATTGCTGGAAACTCTAATTATACTGTTCTTGCTGATAAGCTTTTTAAAGCCGATGCTATTCTCACTGTAATTGCTCCTGGTCAAACATTATTACAGATAAAAGATCAAAATGGAAATTTAATTACTATCGATAAAAATGATCCTGTAAAAGTAGAAACTTTATTACTCTATCCTCCAGCTTTAAATCCTATTCCAAACTGGAAAAGGACAAATGATCCAGAAGAGCTTTTACTGAACAATGCTTCTTTTACTGGGTTTAGGTTAAAGCTCATTGGTGGTAAAGATAGTAATAATGATGGAGTAGCTGATTATGATTTCTATACTATTGCAAATGTAGTAGTAAATTTAACTACAAAAGCAAGTATAAATTTTGTCCAGTATTCTAATCCTAATAATTATATTCCTGATTGTTCAGATGGTCATTGTAGGGCATTAAGTATATCTCTTTCTTATGATGATGCTGATATTAGATATACTATTGAAATACCAGAAGATAACAATTCTAATCCTCTTGGACTGGATCCACGTTCAATTTATGAAGTATTTAATCCTTTAATAAAGAGTTTTGTTGCTCCTCTTGTTGGTAATGTTCTTAAAGAAATTCCATTTGATGCAGATATGTCAGCTTGTGGTCTGAAAGTAAATGAAGTGAGAGTAGTTCCTACACCAACAAGCTATAATGATCCCTTTGCAATCCTCGAAGTTCAACTCGGAGAAAAACCATTCGCAGGTAATTGTGATTTATAAAAAAATAAAGGAGGGGGAAATATGAAAAGAATTTATCTTCTCTTATTTATTTTTTTTATATTTATTAGTTGTAAAGGGCAAAAAGATTTTCTTAATCCATTTCAGGAAAGAATAGAACCACGAAAAGGATTATTTAATCTTCTGGATGATTATCCTGCTTTAAAGAGTTTATTTTCAAATGTGGATCCTGATGCTTTTAATTACAAATTAGCTGAATCGTTGAGTTTTTATCCAGAAGCAGGTGTGGAAAGTCTTCGTTCTCTGGAAAATTTAACTTTAAATGAAAATGCAAAATTAAGAGAAGTTCTCTTGGAACTTTCTCATATCATGCAAAGAGTTCGAACTTATGATTCAGCTTCTTATGAACAGGTAACAGATATCATCCAGAGAATTCGAAATCATCCTGATCCCTTTCTTGAAAATATTATTCCATTAACCCATAATGGGTTAAAAAAAATCTATCTTGAAAATACGAAGTCTCAACTATCTTCAGATGTATTAGATATAGTCAGCATATTAAAAGAGCCAGATACACAGCAAAATTTAAAAGATATAGAGGATTTACTTCACAAAACTTTATATCTTAATTCTAATGCAAGGGAAGGCTCTGAAAAGGTACTACAATCTTTATTGATTTTTTCCAGCAGCGATACTTCAGCTTTAAGAAAAAAAATTACAAATTTGATGCTTCAATTAGGGGATACACTGGGTAATAAAGTAGGATACTCACAAAAACCTGCAAGTAGAGTTATCAAAGAACTTATTGTGAACTTAGAAAGCTATGCCACTGCTGGAAGTGGTACAGAAACTAATATTTATGATACTGAATCTCCTTATTCTAATACTTCTTATGGAGGATATAGTTCTAAACTAGACGATTTATTTATTGAATTATTTAAAAAAATAAGGAATTTAATATTACCAGATCCCAGTATGGTAAAAGACACTTCCAGAGATATTTTAGAAATGACAATGAAAAATTTAAATTCATTGGGATTTTCTGTAAAGGGAGTTGATAGTTCTTTAATAAAACTTATACAGAATGATTTTCTTGGAAGAAATCGTGTTTCGGATGCAAATACACAATATTCAGGAAGATTCTCTGCTCTTGAAACCTTAGCCTACTTGGTAGCATTAACAAAACATTTTGGTTATAATTGGAATATGAGTTGTCCCAGTTCAACTTCAAAGGTTTATATAACAGGTGAATCGGGTGGTTATCTTTCTCTTGGAGATTCCATAAATGCTCTAAGAAGTAAAAATGATTGTACTGATTTAGGAACTGCAAATATTATGAACCAGTCCAATAACCTGGGTGAAACCTATAAAAATGGTTCTATATTTAAATATACCCTGAGTACGCCTGCCCTATGCCTTTTAGAAGGAAATTCAAAAGGAGACATAGATTGTAATGATTATAACAATGATAGTTTTATTGATCCTGATCCTGTATACGCAAAAACATTACCATGGGTTTTTGGATGGATCAATCGTATTCTTTTCGAGGGTTATGGTCCTTTTTATGTTTCGGGAGAAACACCAACCAGTTTTCAAGATACATGGACAACAAGCGAATATAAAATCAAAGTACGGAATAATGACTTTGCTGGACTGGGAGGGATACAAAATCCAGCAGGAAATGGTTCCTATTATACAATTAAAGAAATAGGTATTAATGATAGAGAAACTTCTTCTAAAGAAGAGGCTTTTTACAAAAATCTACTTTGGTTAATGTATTATAAAAGATTTGTAATTGTAATTCCCTTACAGGCGAATATTGGAGCTGGTGTATTAGGAGGGAATGCAGTTAAAGATGCTGTTTATATTACAATTATTGCAAATGGTTTAAAAGGTTTAATGAATGCAAAACCCTATTGTACAAGTAGCTCCAGTCAGTGTAACAAAGACGATAATGGAAAATGGATACTTTCCGGGCAGAGAATAAAGACCTATAATCAGCAAGGTGATTTAGATGCTAATAGTTTTTCGGATATTCCGGGAGATTCCGTTATTCTTGTAGAAGTCTGGGGTTGTGATATTTTAAACCCCTGTAATTATGGATTTTCAGGTGATAATCCAGCTGCTGGTGAGATCTTATATAGCACGGTTTATAATTCAGTATTATTTCCTTATAATGCTGGAGATTTTTCTGGAGCTATTCCCCCAGCAATTTCAAAGCTATTTGGTGTTATGGAACAGTTAGCTTTTATTTCTGATGAGCAAGTATCTTTCGATAGTATCTCTGCCCATTGGGAAAAAAGAAATCGAATTACTCCTTTACTTACGGCTCTTGTGAAAGCTTTAAAAGAACAGAGCCAGAGTATCAATGATGGTGATTCCAGCAATGATTATAATGCATTTAATTTAATGATTGATATTTTAATTCCCTTAGTTAAAACCTATATGTTTGTGGGGAATGATCCTTATGAATTTTCTAAATCAGGAGAAAATGTTTCCATTACTCTATTTAGAATACTTGGATATCGAGCAGATAACAATGTGAATGTTCGAAATCCAGAATTACAAAGTGAATTATACTATCCTGATGCAGAATATATTGTAAATAATCAAAGATTTGGAATTCGATCTATAGTTTCTATTTTATCTGAAAATCAAGGAAGATATTACGATGGTTTATTACCTTTACTGGCAAGTTCTTCTTTATTGGATGAACTCGTAGGTTTATTGCAGGAATTTGGTTCAGAGAATTATACTACAAATAGACAAAATCTTGCTGAAGGAATAAAAAAAATCTTTGGAGAAATTAAAATTACATCTGAAAGTCCTTCAACACATCAATACAATATTCAAACAACACTTACTGATTTAGCACAAAAAATTGCTGATTATCCTGACACTCGAAGTACAAATCTGGAATCCTCTGATTGGGAAGATATAAATGATATAATTGATTTAGGATGGAAACTTTTATCCTCAGGTTCAGAATATAGTATTTCCACCAAGTTAGAATATTTGATAAAGATCATAGCAGATATAAACATTAGTGAATCTGAAATTGCAAGTATGTTAAATCTATTGGTAGGAATTCTAGTTGATGACAATAATAATCCAGCTTATCGAATAACAAATTTGACTACTGGCTATCTAACGGATCTTTTAAATTCCAACGCTCTCTATACACGAAGTTTGGTAGGAATTATGGCAGGTATATCAAAACCCAATAGCTTTGGAGATTATTTTATGACTACAATGAAAAGTAGTTATCATGCAAGAGATATTTTATATAACTTAGAAAAGCTTTTAGCCTCAAATCAAATTCAGTCTCGAGAACCTTCTGAAGATAATATATTATATCAGGTTGGTTCTTTAACAAAAGTTTTAGCAGAAATCAAAGAGCAGGGAAGAAAAACAGGTGTGGTAGGATATACATTTGAAGATAAATGGAATATAAATGAACTACCTGATACTTATTTTGATCTAATTTCATTAATGTTAACCAAATAATGGGGGAAATATGAAAAAACATAAATTTATTTTGCTTACAACTTTACTAATTCAACCATCAATACTAACTGCGGGGAACTATTTTGATATTTATGGTGCTCATCCGAGAGCTAATGGGATGGCAAATGCAGTAACTTCTTTTGTAAATGATGTTTCTGCAATTTTTTATAATCCAGCTGGATTGGGGATGCCATTAAGATTGGAAAATTTTTATTCTTTGTTAGAAAAAAATGACAACACTGATGACAAAAAAAATACACAAGAGAACCAATTAGATGTTCTTCCAGAGGGATTTGTAAATAAGTTAAAATATATAGGACATTCTTTTGTTTCACCTTTAAAGAATTATCCAAAAACACGTTCAAAAACACCTATACATGAAATTTCTATTGGTTATAATTATGCTAAGCCTGTGAATAAAGTCAATTTCGAAGGAAATGATCCACAAAGTCCTGATTTAAAAAAAATCAAAGATAATTATATTACACTTGGATTATCTTTTAATTTGAATTCCTTTTTTAATTTTGATCGATATGTGAGATTTGGTTTGCTTCTGGGAGTTCCTGGTTCAGGTAATTTAGCTCTTATAAATGATGTAAACCCCACCGCACATCGATTTCTAAAAAATGGAGTTTCTAACGAAAGACCTAATATCTACTCAGGACTAGGAATTGAAATCTGGAAAAATCATCTTTCTATAGGAATTGGGTTGCAGATTATGCTTAAAGGAAAGGGTGCAATTCTAATGAAGGATGTAAATATTACTCCAGATCCTACAATTCCTAATTCTCAGGCTATCCTTGAACTAAAACCTTTAATGATGCCCACTTATGGAATTATGTTCCATTATGGAAGAATTATGGCTGGGGTCAGCTACAAGCGTGAAACCTATGCACATGTGGATCCCTTGGGCGCTCAGGCACAGACAACTCTTTTAGCAATTCAATTCGATTTTGATCTGGCTTTGTTAGATTTATATTCACCAAGAACTATGTCCGTAGGGATAAGTTATAAAATTCTGGACAATTTCTTATTCTCTATTGATATTCAAAGAGAATACTGGAGTTTATTTAAGCACTCCCGAACCAAAGAATATGTATTTTCTCCAATTCAAGAACCTTTACTAAGAAAAATTATCAGAATTCCAGTAGTTAAGTTTCAGGATGTAACTAATATTTTACTTGGTTTTGAATGGGATTGGAAAAATCCATGGAAACTACCACTTACTTTTCGTGGAGGGATAGGTAGAAAGCCAACACCGGTACCTGCTTTTTATGATCAATATAACTGGATGGATAATGATAGAAATATTTATACGTTGGGTATTTCTTATGTTTATATTCCAGGAAGAACAAATTTTATAAATTCAAGAATTATGTCTCCAGTTGTAATTGATTTTTCTCTCGAAAATCAACAATACAAAAGTCGAAGTGTAAAGAAATTAGAGCCCACTGACAAAAATCCATACTATAATTATGGTGGCTATGCTTGGGCGGGACACTTTAGCATAACTATTAAATTATAAGTGAATCTGAGGCCATTTTCAAAGCCTCAGATTCTGAAAGCATAATTTCAGATCAGGATATTCAAAATTTTTATCCAATAATTGAGAATTTAAGCAGTCTGTTTTCGTTTCGCCAGGACGATGATTGTAGCAATCATAAGAACACCAATGATTAATATAATGTACCAATATTCCAGAACCAGAAAAGTAATTCCCATAACGATAAAAGAGAAAATAGCAAGTATAAAGCGAATTACACCTGAGCTAAAGTTTCCAATTAAGGGAATAAATTCTATAAGTTTTATAAATGGTCCAATAGCCAGAGAAGACCCCATCCAGAAAAATATAGTGGCTATAATAAAAATTAACCATGAGAATCCAGCATCTCTTTTAGCTAAGGATTTCAGTGTTTCTTGAAATTCTCCTGCACCGATAACTAAATATTTACTTTCGCTTTCTGATACGAAAGGAACAATCTGGTTACCATCAAAATATCCAATTGCTGTATAGTTTTTTTCTGGTTCATAGGAAACTCCCGAATAATAAAACCTTTCACATCCCACAACCGGATTATTGATACAGGACTCTTCTGAATAAAAGTATTTTTCATTTGAAAAAAACCTGATTTCAGGCTTTAACTGGTTCAATTGAATATTCACAGATGGCATATTGGGTAAATAATCGATATTACCATTTATACTTAGTTTTTTATCACCTATAGCAATAACTGGTGTAGTAGAAACTTTACTGGATTTTAATTTTGCTGGAGGATTTTGTTTATTTTCAGATTCGCATCCTCTACCTTTTGCTGATTCAACTGGATTTTTTACCCACCTCAATTTACATTCATAATGAGTGATTCGCTTTTCTGTTGTTCCTTCTTTTTTTGTTTCGGTTCTTTGTGTAGATTCATAACCATACATTTCTGTAATTCGATTTAAAACTAGATATCTGCCTGATATTACAAAGTCGTCTCCAAGATTAGTAGATTCGATTTTACCCGTAAAATAAATGGGTTTTTTTTCTTTCGTTTTTTCCCACTCCTGAAAAGCTATCGCTTTCTCTAGAACTTCTGAACCTTTTTCTCTGTTAGCTGCAAAATAAACTACTATAAAGGAGAGAGGAATGAAAATAAAAAAACCTACCGCAGCTCCTTTAACAGAATTCCATAAGGTACCAAAGAAGCCCGTTGTTTTAACTTCTACATCAGCCATATAATTTCTCCTTTTTTATAATTTTTATAAGATTAACTAAATTAATATGTTTTTAATTTATTTTTGTCAATTAAAATGATTTTTAAAGTTCTAATTTTTTTAGAATTCTTAAAACTTTATTATGTTTTTTTTCAGTATAATTAAAAAAATTAAAGATAATAGCTGAAAGAACAAAAATACCACCTACTAAAAAACCAAAAATATTGGCTATATTTTGTTCAACTTGAGAATTTATCTGGGTTGAGTTTCCAAAACCAATAAAAGTTAATAACAAGCCAGAGATGAGAATGGCAATTGCTCTTGCTAACTTCATTGTCATTTTAACAAATCCAAAATAAATTCCTTCTCTTTTTTCTTTTGATTTTATACTATCATAATCCACTAAATCGGCAGTAAGAGAATCCATTAAAACAATTGCTGAAACTAAGATTCCCCCTATTATAGCTGCAAATAAAGGGTATATGAGTTTTTTTTCAGGAAAGAAAGGATAAGAGAAAATAGTGCCAAAACCTAACAAGAGAATGGCAATAACAATTGATTTTTTCTTCCCAATATATCTCGATAGATAAATCCATAGAGGTATTGAAAATGTCCAGCAAAATAAAAACACTATTAATACAATAGAAGTTTCCTGTATATTAAATTTTAAAAAGTATTCATAATAATATAAGGCCATATTCGAATTTAATCCTATTGCGATATACCCTATGAAGTAACAAATTAACAAAATAACAAAATAATGATTTTTAAAAAGGGTTTTTATATTTTTGAAAAAATTTAAATTTTTAGGGTTTATTAAGGGATTATCCACTTTAAAACCAGCTACAGAACTTGTTAAGCTGGATAAAAAAATGAGCAAAAATATCAGCAAATTCATTTTAAGATAATCATATATATCTTTATGCTGGAAAATATTGGATAGTAAAATACCTGAGATTAAACCTAGATTCCCCCATAAAAGTCTAAAGCCAAATATTTTATTTCTTTCATCTGGTTCACTACTGGCTTCGCCACATAAAGCAGAGTGGGGAACAGAGCTAATTGTTAAAAAAGTATTTAGAAAAATATAATTGATACAAAGATAAAAAAATTTGATTTCTGTACTTTGTTCTTTTACCAGAGGAGTAAAAAGAAGGAAAAAGAATATTCCCAAAAAAAAAGATCCAGAAATGATATAAAAGATTCTTTTTTTAATATAATAGCGGTTTTTAATTTTAAATTTTACAGGAAAATGATCAGTAACATATCCCATCAGGGGATCTGAAATAGCATCCCATAAAAGACCAACCGAAATGGCAATACCTGCAAGATAGGGTTCCAGCCCTATAGTATCTGTATAAAATTTTAAAAGATAAATTCTGATGAATATTTCAGTTAAAAAAAAACCTAACTCAGCAGTTCCAAGAAATGGTATTTTAAATTTCATATACTAAAGTAAAACAAAAAAAATAAGCTTGTCCAATGTTTTTTTAAAAGTTGAGACAAAATTCCTTATATAAAAACTTAGATTATGTTTTACTATAAAATTTTACTATATGATCTTTTTGACTATATTTCAGATAGCCCTGGCGGTTTAGAGTGGTTTTCTGTTGTTTGTATTTACGATTTCTTGCACCAAATATAATTTCTACATTGGGGAATAAACATTCGCGTATGATGACCATAGCTTCCAGATTAGATTTTTCATTTAATATAAGTATTTCTTTTTGATAATATAGGTTGTTCTGTAAATTTTTAAGTTTTTCATTTGCTATCTTTAATTTTTCATAGAATTTTCTTGTTTTTTCATCTTCCAGTTTTTCTTGATGATTTTCTAAATAATTCATATTCTTTTCTATTTCTTTAAGAAGTTTACTATTTTTTTCAATTTCGCTATTAATATCATTTATTCTTAAAAAAATATCTGGTAAAATTCCCATAAATATTTGAGTATAAGGTTCAGCTACTGAGCCAATTTTTTTTGCTATAATTTTTTCTCCGCAGACGATTTTTCCTCCAATGATTTCGCCTCTACCCTGAAAAATATGTAATTCTTTACCAACAAGAATTTCAGAATGAAGGATTAATTCTTCTACATATAGATTATTTTTTGCGGTAATATTGGCATTTTGAATAAACCTGGCATAAATATCTTTTTCTGAATAAACTATTGCATTTCCTTTACTGATAATACCTCCGTTTAGGATAATATCTCCTTCTGAATATAATTTTACATTACCGATTGATTTTTCGATAATAATGTCTCCTCTGGATTTCACCTCGAATCCGTCCAGTACCCTTTCTGATATGATTACAGTTCCTGGAAATTCTATATTTCCTGTAGAGAAATCTACTTTTTCCAATCTTAAAATGGGTTCCACATAAATTTTCGCATAAGTTAAATTGGGGTTGGTAATAAATTTAATTTGTCCAGCAATTATCGAGTATAGTTGATTATCACGTAATTCTGTATTTTCTCCTGCTTCAATTACGGCTTTTGCAGGTTCTCCACAGGGTATGGGATTCCCAAGGATATCCAGACCCTCTTTTCCTTCTTTTGAGGGGATAATTTCAGCAAGAAGCTCATTTGCACCGCAGGTTTGTATTATATTTAGAGAGCGAAAATCAACTTTTCCATATTCATCTTCTTTAAGATGAATTTTTGGTTCGGGATTAAAATAAAACTTAATTTTTCCACTTTCAGGAGGAATAGGTTCAATTGCTTTTGCAATAAGAAAATTTAAAGGTTCCTTAATATTTTTGAGTTCATCTAATTCACGATTAGCAATTTTTTTTAGAAGTTCATCATCCACACCAATTCGAATGTTGGCGGATTCAATTTCCTGTTTTAGTTTTTCATAACTTATCCATTTTCCTTTGTAAACAGGAGGTGTAATTTCTAAAAGGGCTTCTTTAAAATTATTTTCAATTCGAATGTGAATTTTTGCATCTTCGGATTCAGGTTCTTCCCAGAGACCTATTTCATACCATATACCACTTGCCTCTTCTACTATTTTTCTTACTTTTTCTAAATCGTAATGGATTTGAAATACATCCAGTCGTTGTATAACTTCGTCGAGACTAACTCTCTGTTTAATATTTTTTTTGTTTTGAGGTGAAAAAACTGCCAGATAGGCTTTTCCCAGTCGGTTTTCAACTAAAAAATATCCTTCTTTCTGTTTATCAATCTGTTCTAAGAAATCTTCAAAGTCCACCATATTTTATATATAACAAATTTTTTCAAAATCTTCAAAAAAATTGGGATAAGTTTTTTTTGCACAATCGGGATCTATAATTTCTATTTCCTGTAAAAAAGCTGTCAAAGAAAAAGCCATAGCCATTCTGTGATCTTTATAAGTTTCTATTCGCACGGGTTTCTTTATTTTATTTGTCGGAAAAATTTTTATTCCATCTCTTTTTTCTTCTACAATTGCATCAAACTTTTGTAGTTCTTTTGCCAGTCCTTTAATTCTCTCTGATTCTTTTACTCTAAGATTTTCTACATTAAGTATTTCTACGGGGGATTTTGCAAATAAGCCAATTACTGCAAGGGTCATAGCTGCATCAGGCATAGAATTCATATCTATGGATATCCCATCAATTTCTTTTTGATTTCTTACTATTATTTTATTTTCCAGATATTCTACCTCTGCACCAATTTTTTCAAGAATTTCTAGAAAATGAATATCTCCCTGTATGGAATGTTTGTTTAATCCCTCAACTCCAACCGGACCGGATAACAATCCTGCTGTAAAAAAGTAAGTTGCAGCTGTAGCATCTCCTTCAATAAAAAATTTTCCCGGTGTTTTATATGGTTCTGAAAAAACTTTGTAATATTTATAATTTTCTTGATAAACCTGAATTCCAAATTTTTTCATCAAATTTATTGTCATATCGATATAAGGTTTACTAACTATTTCATCTGTTACAAAAATTTCTATATTTTTACCGGACAAAGGAGAAGCCATTAACAAAGCGCTTATGAATTGACTTGAAGTTTTACCAGAAATATAAACCTGGTCTTTTTTCCATCCTCCTTTTTTGATTTTTACAGGAGGAGTTCCTTTTGATGAAGTTTCAATTATTACCCCCAGTGATTCCAGTGCATCTGTTAAATCTTTTATGGGACGATTTCTCATCTGTTCATTTCCATCAATGATAAATTCACCCTCAAATGTAGATAAAACAGCTACCAAAGGTCTTAGAGCAGTTCCAGCATTTTCTAGATAAAAATAATGATCTTTAAAGTCAAACTGTGGATTGCCTTTAATTATATATTGTTTATCTTTCTGGAGTACCTCAATACCGAACAAAGGAAGATTTTTGAGTAAAATTTGAACATCATCAGAATTGGGAACATTTTCAAGAATTGTTATTCCCTTAGATAAACTTCCCAATAAAATTGCTCTATTAGCTATGGATTTAGAACCAATAATTTGAACATTTCCCTTGAATTCTTTAATTTTTGGTAAATGAAGAATTTCTTTGTTATCCTCATAAAATCTTTTAAAGATAGACATAAAAAACACAATTTTTTTTTTTACTTAAAATGAAAAGAGATAATTTGGAGGCCTCTCTAAGAATTGAAAATGGGAATGAGATTTTATTAAATTTTTCTAAATTTAAGGAAATCTGTAGTATTGAAAATATATTACCTGTAATTGTTCAGAATTATGATACCAGGGAAGTTCTATTTCTTGCCTATACAAATCCGGAAGCTTTAAGAAAATCACTAGAAATTAAAAAGGCAGTTTTTTTCAGTACATCCCGAAGAGCAATCTGGATAAAAGGAGAGACTTCTGGAAATTATTTAGAACTTATTGAGATTCGAATTAATTGTGAACAAAACTCTTTATTGTATTTAGTGAAACCTATTAATAAGGGAGTCTGTCATACCAGAAAAAAAAATAAAGATGAACATAGAGAAACCTGTTATTATCGAAAAATTGTAAATGACCATCTGGAATTTCTTCCCGAATATTTATAACTATTATATTTCTTTTATAATTATTTTATTTTTTATAATGGGTAAAATATAATCTTCTATTTTTTGTTTGATGGCATTTTTAAAGTGGTATTCTATTTTATTTCTTACAATATCATTATTCAGATAGGGAATTCCTAACATTGTCCAGAAATG
>FWPU01009047.1_pt1 | contig 16116 bp, 13 predicted proteins | sample 2228361 | NCBI WGS metagenome assembly FWPU01 (sample SAMEA103939777, study PRJEB20133) | metagenome
GCATAACACAAACAAAGACGCGCGGGAATGTTTCAACGTCACAGCCCAACCGAATTTTTCAACAAGTTCCTAAGCTTATGATTGCAGGAGAGCCCCTGCGGCGCGTTGGCACTCCGACGCCCCTGGGCTCGTCCTGGCTGAGACCTATAGCTGCTGCTACACGTAAAGCGCTGACGGAGCGACCCGAACAAGGTGACGCTGGATACTCCGCCCCACCCGGGCCGGCCGATTTGGGCCCGGCAGTCCGCCGGGCTCCTGACGTCCGCCGCTCGTGCCATCCTGACCTCGCCGCCGAAAAGCCCTCGGATGCACGCACCCGCCGGGACTGCGCACCTCGGTATCTTAATGCGCCACGAGAAAGTGAAGACTAGTAGGAGTAAGCCGGGAGTTTCGTGCGCACGCAACCCGTTTTATCGAAGGCTGCAGCCAGCCGCGAGGCGCACCCTCTCCTGCAACCTGCGGAGTTAGTAAGTGCTGCCAGGCGCTGAGTGACTACGACGCCGTTGACGGGTTGCGTTTGGCCGAGCGTATTGGCAGACGGGTCTACGGCCGGTTCCGGCCGCCCACAGGAATGCCCGTAGAACGCGTTGCAACGCCTTTCAGAGCCGCTGTCGGGGCAGGGGGTGCACCCAGACTATCCCCCCGGCCTCGGGAAGCGATCGTAGGCCCGTTCTGCGTTGGGAGGCGGAGCTTCCCGCTGAGCCGGCCTCCATCTCCTCGGGCGGGCGTTTGTGGGAGCTCAAGAACTCGGATTGGAGGAGGGCGACATTTTGCGGATCGGATCGGTGGGGCCCGCGAACACAAACTGAATGCCATCTTCGGCAACCACCCCGTCGAATCTTACGCCATCGCCCCCAACTATCGAAGCAGTTTGGGCGGGACATAACCCAGGCAACTCAGTCGCTATAGATAATGGCGGTCCGGCTCAGGGTAGCCCTCGCCGCCGTGGATTGCGGGCTTTGCGACTTTATTGCTGGCCTTGCATCCGCCGAACTCTCGGAGAAACCGGCGCGCCAGCGTTCCCTGGGGAATTGGGCGTTATCTCGCAGCGCGCGGAGAATGCTTCCGAAGCGAGGAGGTGCGCCGGTCGGCGTATATCTTCAGAATCCCTACATTCAGTCGCAAGAAGGCTTGCCCCAACCGCCCCTCTCGGGGTCACCCTCGCCGGGGAAGCGTTTCGCGGCTCATCGGGGCAGATGGCGAATCACGGCGCATGCGGGATGCCACGAGCGGCTGAGGCGCGACCGGCCCGCGTTGCTACTGGCAGGCTCACGGGAGAGCGTGAAATCCATGGCCTCCAGCGCAGAGTGTGTGGGGGCTTCGCCATTTTGCTCACGCTGTCTGGCGACCATCGCCTCTCGGAGGTACGTTGCAGCCTCCGAGTTCGTGCGCCGTCAAGAGCTGCCCACGATCACGTACCTGTCCGCGTCGCTGATCTGTTCCAGCGGCTCCTCTGCCGCGCCTCTTCTGAAGCAGGACGTGTTTGACTCAACCGGACGGCAAGATCTCACGAAGTCTGTCCAGACTTGTCCCAGTTAAGGATCGCGGCGTATCTCTCGGCGACCGCATTCATCAGAGGCCGCACAGCCTCGACCAGCAACGAGGGCGTGATGTAGCCTCGGGAAACGTCGCCGGACATCGAATGCCCCAGTGCGATGCGCGCCAGGTCCGGCGTCGCCCCAACCTCGGCCAGCCGCGTGCGGATCGTGTGACGCAAATGGTGTGGCGAAACCACGCCGCGCTTGTCGTCCCGGACCTGGGAGTACAGCGGCTCGCCCGGCTTCCTCGGTGACGGGAAAACCCACTCGCTCGGCAGGGCTTCGCCCTTGTACTCTTCGAGGATCTTCGCCAGCCGGTCCGCCATCGGGATGGAATACGTGCGCCCGCCTTTGGCCACGCGAAAATGGATGACGCGCTTGCTGAAGTCCAGGTCCGTCCACTTGAGCATCGTGATGCTCTCGCAGCGCGCCCCGGTCAACAGCGCCGTCAGCCACCAGGCGCGCTTGATCGGCGATCGCAACCCTTGCACGGCGCTCCACCAGCGGCGCAGCTCATCGTCCGATAGAGCCCAGTCGCGCGATGCGTTCGCCTGTACGTCAACCGCGATCGTAGGGCATTCGGGCAGGTCTGGATCCACGCGCCGGAAATAGCGATACACCGCGCTCAGCATTTGCATGACCTGCCGCGCCGTCGCACGCCCGTGTTTCCTCAATAGAGCTTGATACAAGCTGCGCACGCCGGCGCGATCGGCTCCGATGTCGGCCAGGGTGCGCGGCATCCAGTCGGCAAGGTGTCGTTGCCCGTTGTAGCGATAAAGTTCGCGTGTTTTCTGGGCCAGCGGTTTTTCATCCAGGTAGCGGCTCCAGGCTTCAGCTAGGGTCAAACTGCCGTGCGCCGCTCGCGGTTTCAGTTTCGCCCACGCCTTCAAGGCTTCGCGCCGCGCCGCCGCCGCGGTCATCGCCCCCAGGGTGACGCGCACCAGCCGACCGCGGATCCGTCGCTGAAGCCGGAAAACCTTGTCGCGGGCTCCGCAGCGCACAATCAAGCCGGGCACTCCCTCGACAACCCAGTCTCCGGAGCCAGCCGGCAGGGCGTCAATGGCCTTCTGTTCGCACCGTACCGCTTTGGGACGGCCGGCGCCGGGGGCCGGCATCTCGATCACTTTCGCTTTCTCTTCGATCATCTCGCGCCTCGGTTTGGACCTTCTGGCTCCGCCCAGAAAAGCGGCCCAGGGATACTTTAGGGATACAGTTTTCCCGATTATCGCACATGACGCCTGATGACGCAAGATGTCGCCAACCATCGGCTCTTACGGATCTTAAACTTAGCAGGCATGAAGTGCAGTGATGGCAGTGCTTATGGCTTCGAACCAGTAGGTCGGGGGTTCGAGTCCCTCCGGGCGCGCCACGCATTCGAGGGGACTTCACGAAATCCAGGAAGAGCCCCTGCTGGTACTACGGGGCATCACTTTTTGGCCAGGCGGCAGCGCAGATCGGAGCCTGGATTGGGGAGGGAATCCTATCCTAATCGGGAGGGCACGCGGACCAACTCCGGTTGTCAGAGTTTCTCCGGGAACGATTCCAGAAGAAAACATTCTGGTGCGCTTCTGTTTTCCTCCGGAGCGGCGGTTGCAGGGCGGCTAGCGGGTCGGAGCCGAGGGCCGGCCGCGCGCCGCACCCAGGGTTGAATGCTGTCCCGGGACTGCCGCCGAGTGCTTTGGCTGAACCCGCGCGGGCGGGGTGGGTCACCGGGGGTCTGAACTGGAGAGCCGCGCCGCGCGGGGCTTGACTTTCGGACTCCTCTGTGATCAATTGAAATCAAGAGGTTTCCATGCCGACAGCCGCCCCGCACTCTCGCTTGAGCGATGCCCTCCGCCGGCAACTGGCCGAAAAGGGCTGGCCGCAGAAAAAGCTGGCTCAATTTCTGGAGAAAGACGAATCCACTGTCAGCCTTTGGGTCTCGGGCCGCCAGGCGCCTCGCCTGGATGATCTGGAGGCCATCGCCAAACTGGCGAAGTTCCTGCGCACCTCCGCAGAGCACGTACGCCAACTGGTGGCCGCTCAAAAAGAACCGGGCGCGGCGCCTCCACCCACCGTGCAACGTGTAACCGACCGGAGCACCCTGGAGACCATCCTTGCCCACAACGCCTTCCTGCGGCGCCTGACCGATCTCCAGCTCACCCGCCTCAGCTACTCGGGACTCCGCGACGCTTTCTTCGAAGAGGGCTATGACGTTGCGGAAGACGTGCTGCGGGAGTTGCTGCCCGATCCGCGGGGCAGGCTGCGCACCCGTGGTGCGCAAAAACCGCCGGGGAAAAGACTTATTTTAGAAGATCAAGAAACTCGATTCCGGGACTCCGCGACCAGCCGCGAGGCGGTTCGCCAGGCGTGCCGCGCTCTCAACGACCTCTTCAAGGAGAAAGACAACCTGGTCGCCCGCCCCGAAGCTGAAGCCTGCGCGCAGGAAGCCTGCCGGAAAGTCTTCCCGCCCGAGACGGCGCGTCAGGCGGCGATGACGATTCTCGATCACTGCCTCCGGTTGCACTTGCTCAAACCGTGCGGCGCTGAGAAGCTGGAACGACAGTGGCCTCTCAGCTCGGAATTCGTCCTCAACTCGCTCTGGGGGCTGCGCAGCGGCATCACGAATCTTGACTTCCTCCTGGATGGCGGCTGGCTGCCGCCGACGGATCGCGGCTTCACGATCCTCGCCAAGGGCAGAGCCGGACGAGGCAAGACCATGTTCGCCTTGCAGACCGCCGCCTCGGTGGCCGCGCAGGGCCACTTCGCCATCTATTTGGTCACCGACGAAACCGCCGCCCAGTTGTTAGCGCGCCTTTCTTACGCAGGCTACGCGCCGATCGGCATAGATTCCGCCTGGCAGAAGCTCTGCACACCCGCAAACGCGGAGTTCGACTGCCTGACCTCCAACGACATCGAAAGCCATGACGCTGAACTGCTCGCCCAACGTCGGCAGCAGACCGGCCGCGGCTGTCTGTTTCTCGTCGAAATTCCGCAGCCCAAGAACCTTTACCGCCCCTCGAGTCGTCTCTTGCTCAGTCTGGAAGCCATCCTCGATCGAGCCGCGGAGCAGGGTTGCTACAGCTTGACGGTGCTGGACAGCTTTGACGCTGCCGAGCCGCAGCCCGACCGACGAACTCTAGAGCGCATCTTCGGCTTCACGCGCCATCACCACGCCATCGGGCTGATGGTCTGCGAGATGCCCGAAGGGTCCCCGACGCTCTCCCTTAGAGATTATTTAGCCGATGTCGTGATCCGCTTCGACGTGCGTGAGCGCATCACAGGCTACAGCGAGCGCGTGCTGGAAATCGAAAAGTGCCGCACGCAAAGCCAGATCCGGGGCGAGCATATGTTCGCCATCCACGGCGGCAGCGGCATCACCGTTTACCCATCGGTCCAGTCTTTGCTTTCCGTCTGGAGAAGGCGCATCCGCCGGCCCGAAGTCCCACCTGTGGAATCCTGGTCGCTTCCGGATCTGGATTTCGATCCTGTGCTGGCGGGCGATCTGGTCCGTGGAGCGACCATTCTTCTCACCGGGCCTCCCCACACCCACCGCTTCTTGCTGGGCCTGAGCTTTCTGGCCGCCGGGCTGCGCCAGGAGCCTGACTCGCACGTCATCCTGGTCTCGCTGCGCGAGGACCCTGCGGCTGTCTACCGGATCGTCGCGAACTACCCGCAGTTGCACGATCTGCTGGAGCAAGGCCAAGCCGCCGCTCTGAGCAGTCGCCTGCGGGTGCTGCATTTCCCGCCGGATTACTTTTCCGCCGAACGCTTCCTGCACTGGCTGCAACGCGAGTTCCGCAAGTGCGAGCAGGAAAACGTTCGGGTGCGCCGCATCCTGTTCAGCAGCCTCGGCCAGCTCTTGCACAACTCCCCCATGTTTGCGGTAGAAAAACTCTTCGTGGACGCTTTGTTGGAACTGTTCAAGCGCAAGCGCGTGACCTCTTTGTTTCTGGGATCCGAAGCCGACCGTAACGCCGACATCGCCAACGCCTTCGACCTGATCCTTTTCACCGGACGCGAACCCGGAACCGATCGCGTGACTTTCCAGGTGGCCCACAGCGGCCCCTGCAACGCAGAGGCCGGCGTGCGTTTCATCGAACGGGAACGCCGCCAAGACGGCGCTTGGTTGCGCCTTTCAAGCTGAGAGGAGATCATAGTCTCAACGTTGCACCTCCATCGCGTCAGGCCGCGGCACGATTCATCGCTTTGCGAGCGGGCCCGGCGGTCGCAAGACCAACTCATCCGGGGCATCGCTCAGGCTCCGCCGACTGCCTGCCACGCCGAGCTGGGTGAGGTGCTTTTTGAACTGGCTTTCCCCGACCAAGAGAGCCGCATCCGCTTGGCCGACGATCTGGCTACCGCCGTGCGGAATCAAACTGCGCTCAGGATCGTGATTCAGTCAGGCGATCCTGAATGGAACGGCTTGTTCTGGGAGTATCTGTGTCTTCCAGAGCCCGCGGTTGAGCACTTTCGAAACTGCGGCGTCAAGCTGGAATCGCGCTTTCTGGCCTTGCATCCTCATTGCGGGATTCTGCGGCAGGGCCGCGGGACTGCCCAGCGCCGCCCGATGGAAAGGCTCCGGGTGTTGGTGGCCTGGGCCAATCCCGAGACCCCAGTGTTCCCCGACGATCCGTCCATTGAGAACGAGGGGGCGCGCGTGCGGAGCTGCCTGGACGCGCTTGGTCGGGCATTTGTTGAAGTCCGGGAGTTGGCTGGGGCGCAGGCTGAGGAGTTGTTCCAAGCCATTGGCGACTTCAAGCCGCATGTGGTGCACGTTTGCTCGCACGGGCACCATCCGGACTTCACGGCTGCTTCGGGCGGTCCCCCCGAGCCCGCATTGGTCTTTGGCAGGGATGGGGTTGCGGAGTTCGTCACGGCGCAGGAGCTAACCGACGCGTGCGGCCAAGCGACCGTCGCCGTGGTGATCCTGAACTGTTGCTTCATGGCCCACGCCCAAGGGCTCGCGTCCAGCTTCGCAGAAAGGCTGCTCGCAGCCTCGGACAGGCCTCCGCTCGTCATCGCCCATCAGACGCCCATAACGGAAGCTTCCGCGGTGAAGTTCGTGCATTCTCTGCACAAAGCGCTGGCGCTGGGCCAGACGGTGGATGGTGCGGTGGCGCAGTTCCGCCGCGAGCTGGCGGCTGAACATGCCCTGGGCTCGGGAACGCCCGACTTGGGAGTGCCGGTGCTCTACGCCCCCGAAGGGGAGCTGCGCTTGTTCGAACCCACCGTCAACGATCCCTACCCCATAGACTTCGGTGAGCTGTTTGCTTCCTACCAATTCTTTGTCGGCAGGAAGGAGCTTCAAGAGCGCATCCTGGGCTACGTCGAGAATCTGCGGTCGCAGCGCCGCGGCGGCCTGTACTTGATCACGGCCGAGCCGGGTTTGGGCCTTCAACAGGTTCAGAACAGGCTACGCCAGAGGCCGGCAGATCAGGCGCGCGTTTGGGCAGCTTGATCAAAGGGTTGCGAAGCGATTGTCCGTGGCTGCGAGTCGAGAACGCTGCAGCGCCTGGTTCGGTCGAGCTGGTCGTCCGGGTGTTGGAAGGCCGCTCGCACGATCTTGAGGTCGCTCGCCTTTTCCTGCGACGGCCAGCGGGTCTGCCAGCGGGACCGTGAAGCTCTGGGAGGTGGCCACGGGCCGGCTGGTCGGGACGCTGGCTGACGCGGGGAGCTGGGTGGAGTCGGTGGGCTTCTCTGCCGAGGGACGGCTCAGGGCGAGCGCGTCGTACTACCACGGGAGGGTTTGCCTGTGGGATGTTGGGAGTGGCAAGCGGGTCTGCTGCCGCGCGTTTGACTCAGCGGTTCTGGCCGTCTCGTTCGACCCCCGGCGACCCGAACGCTTGTTGGCCGCCGAAGCAGGCGAAGTCGGGGTGCCTCGCATCTGGGAGTTCACGATCATGGGTCTCGACTAACCGGCATTTCTCACCAGCGTGCGGACGTGGGTCTCCGCGGGTGAAAAACGCCCCCACTTGGGGCCCATAGGAGGTTCTCCCCGAGCGAGCTCGACTCCGGGATGGCCCACAGAGGCCCTTCAGCGGCTTACAGGGGCGACGAAAGCGCTAGCGAGGACATTTTTCGGCACATTGGACCGCAGGTCCCCTTGGAGCCTCCCAAATGGGGCGGAAAATGTTTTCGTTGAACTTCCCCCAACTCAGTCGCCGCCATCAACAGCGTAAGGGGAGCGGCCCGCGCAGGTTGCGCCAGACCCGCTGAAACAGTTCGCGCAGCGGGTGCCCAGCCGCCAGCGAGACCCAAATGCGCCGCACCGTGATCCGCACCTGAGCTCCGATTTCGAGCAGCCGCACCCGAATCGTCTCACACTGCGCCCGCGCCATCTGAGTCCCCGCCAAACCCAAGCCTCGCAGCGCCACCAACAGGCTGTAGGCCACGGCCGAAAACAGCAGCCGAATTGGATTCGAGCGCATCCAGTGCGTCGAAGTGCGGTCGGCAAACAGCGCCAACTGCTGCTGCTTGATGCGGTACTCCATGTCCCCACGCGCGCAGTAAAACTGCTCGTAGAGCTGGAGGGCCGGCATCTGCTCGGCCCCCAGCGAGGTCACCACAAAGCGCGGGTTGGCGCCCTTGTCCAGATACTCGGCCTTGGCCACCACCCGACGCGAGCGAGACCAACTTTCGCGTGTGCGATAGGGGAACTCGCGGAACACCCGCGCCGGCTGGCCCGTCTGCTCCCACTGTTGCCGCGCCTCCTCCAGCGCCTCACGCACCTCGCTCAGCAAGCGCTCGTTCTTGGCCAGCCCGAAGACGTAGTCCACCTGGTTCTGCTCGCACCAGCTCATCAGGGCCTCGCGGCAGAAACCCGAATCCGCACGCAGCACGATCGGCACCTCAGGCCACACCCGCCGCAGTTGCCGCACGATGCGCTCGACTTCCTCCAGCGCGCCGGCGGAAGGGTCCATGTGGGAAGCCCGCAGCCGAGCGCACACCACGTGCTCGCCGATGAAGATATCCAGCGGCAGGTAGCAGTAGTTGCGGTAGTAGCCGTGAAAGAAGCGGCCTTCCTGTTGGCCGTGCAGATCATCATCGGTGGCGTCTAGATCCAGCACGATGCGCTCGGGCTGCCGGTCTTGGGCCTGGATCGAGAGTCCACCAGCAACTCATCCACCGCCCGATCGTCGAGCACGATCTTCTTGTAGCGCTCCTCGGCGTCCGGCTGCTCAGGGGTGAGTTCCAGGCGGTTCAGGGTGCTCTTGCCAGTGCCAGCCTTGCCGCGGTCCTGCGCGCGGCGCCGCTGCTGACCGGTGAGATCCCGCTTGCCGGCCACGAGCGCCAACAGCGGATCCTGGCGCAGCCGGTCGCGGACACTCAAATCCTGGTAGCCCAGGGCCAGGGCGTAGACCCGCTGCTGCACCAGCTCGCTGACGGTGTGCTCGACGCGCTCCGGGCGACGGTGGTCGCGGAAGCAGGCGGCGAAGCGGCGCAAGATGCCGGTGCGCTGCTCGACGGCCCGCAACAGCAGGGCGCCCCCGTCGCTGGTGATGTGGCCGCCGTCAAAGCTAGCCACCACCTGGCGCGCGAAGTGCTCTTGAAAGGGGAAGCGGAGTTGGGTACACTCTGTGGAGGGCGAGGTCGCCTGGGTTTCTGGGTTTAAACAACTGCACACACAAATGTTTATGCCAGAACCGAGGGCCTCGCCTCAAGCCTTTGGTGAGAAATTCGGGATAGTTACCGGCCCGGAACTGAAGCCGAGGCCTCGCAGGAGCCTGCTCTGCACCTGGTCCCAGGGCTTGGGCGTCGTCTCGCTGCGCGCGAGCATCCCTTGGAGCCGGAGCAAGGCGCAGGCCTGGAAGCCGTCGGCGGCTTTCTCCGCTTCTGCCTCAGCCTGAGCCCAACAGTGCTGCTTGACTTCAACCTCTGTCTCGGCGGCTGCCAGCTCCTTGCCGGCCGCAAAAGCTCGCTTTTCGAGCCGAGCCGCCTGACGCCGGAGACACCACCAGCGCCACGCCTTGCGGAGCTCGGCCATGCCAAACAAGTAAAACAGGGCGCCATTGACGGCGAGGACCAGCGAAAGTGCAATGACCGTCAGGCGCTGGGTGTGGCGAACGGCCTCCGGCAGCGCGGTGACGTCCTTATGCGTGATGACCCAGGCGGCGGCCTCGCGGCATTCCGCCACCAGATACAGCGAGGCCAGCGTGGTCAGCATCACGGCGATCCAAAAGAGCTTGGCCAGAATCTGCCGAGCTGCGGTTGCCGGAGCGGAGAGGGTTTTCGGGAGTCGGCCGAGCAGATCATCGAGGGCGAACAGGCGCGGGAACACCAGGTCGAGAATGAGCGGCGCCGTGGCAGGCGCCAGGCTGAGGAGGACACCGATCGCCGAGCGCGGCGGGATATCCAACAGCCAAGGCAGTGCCTGTTGGTTGAAGGCAAACTCGGCCACCATGCAGGCCGCAAAGGAGGCCAAGGCAGCCGCACCGGCGACGATGTGGTGCTCGGGAAGCCCCGTCATCTTCTCCCGGGCTTCACGGAGGTCGGCTTCAAGCTTCTTGTACGCTTCCTCGGCGCATCGTTTCCGGGCTTCCGCTTGCTTGAGCTGGGCGTATTTCAGTTCCACGAAAGCACGCTTCACGCGCTCTCTGGTTGTGCGTATGACGTTCCTGGCCTCCTCCGCTTCGCCGGCGGACAGTGGAGGTTCAAGGTGGTCCAACGGGTCGTACCCTGGACTGAAGATCACCACTTCCACGTGAGCAAGAGGGGTTGCTTCCTGCTGCGCTCGACTGGCTGATGCCATGGCCACCTCCTTGTTCTGGTCTTACGGATCTCAGGCGGCTACAGCACGACAGGTGCCGCGCGCCGCCTGGGCAAAACTGGAGGCCGCTTGGTAGGTGGCCTCCAGCCACGTCAGCTTTTGTTCGGTCCAGGCTTCCATTTGGAGCCGTCGGTCGAGCTCCTCGAAACGCAACTTCTGCAACCTGGAGATGGCGCGCTCGAGCCTTCCGCGACGCCAGCGAGCGCGCCTGTAATCGAGCCACCTTGTGAAAGTTCCGGCCGCCTGCTCGATGCCGGCTGCGTTGACCAAGCTCAGCAGGGTCAGGCAGGCTACGACGAGCAGCCAGATGCGCGGAGGCAGACCGCGGAAACTCAGGGCGGCGGCGACCAACCCCACGAGCGCAATGACGGTGCAGCCGCGGCGCCAGCCTGGCAGGGGCGACGAGCCGGGGGGCGGAACTTGGGTCAGATACGCGGCCAATTGTGCTTCGGCCACCTGGCGGCTCTCGCTCAGCTCGTTAAGCCGTTGTTCGACGGCTGAGAGCGCCAGGCGCGTGGGGCCGAACCGCTCGGCGGCGAGGTCCAGGAGCCGGGGTCTGAACAGCTCGCGCGGGTTGGCGGAGATTCCTGTCAGCCCAGCCAAGGCTCCTAGTTCACGCGCTTCTTCGGCGAGGGCCGCCAAAGCGGCGTTCGGGTGGGTCCGTGTTCGATCCTTGCGAGGGATCTGGTCCGTCTGCCTCCGCTCGCAATCGTTGCGGGTCATGATCCACCTCCGATCTGGGCCGGCAGCGTACGGCTCTCGAACCAGACCAGCCTGGCTCCGGCCTGGGCGAACAGCTCGTGCCAAAACAGCTCCAGTGAGCGGCGGCTGTTGACGCTTCGGGGACGTTGGCCGCCGGCGATGTCGTCCAGGAAACAAAAGACGCGGGCCCGTAGTTCCAAGCCGGAGATTCCCGCCCGACGGGCGACTTCTCGCGCAGCCTGGATCTCCCGGCCGCGGATGTCGGATCGGGCCAGGTCTATAAGCGGGGATTCTTCCAGCATGTCACTGTAGAACAAGAGCTTGATGTGAGGCCGGAGCGGGTCAGGGCGAATGCGGTTCAGGACGTCAACCAAGTGGCTCCGGGGGGCGCGGGGAAGCTGGAGAGCGCGTGGGATAGCGGCTTGGGCGCCCGTGATCATTTCCTGGAACTGACGGCGCGCCTGGAGCTGCTCGGTGGCGCAAGCCCCACTCGGGGCACGTCGGCTTTGCGCCTCGAACAGCGGGGCGGCGGTGGCGGTGTTTTCGTGCAGGCCGAACACGACGATGGCGTCGCCCTCTTGCATGGAGGCAACTTGCTGCCGGTAGAGATCCGCCCATCGCTGAAGATCGTGCTCGTCGGGGGATCTCGTCAAATCAAAGCAGTGCACCCACAGGGTCGGCACGGAGGGTGGTTGCTCGGCGCCGCCGGTACAACCCACGGTGGCCAGGGTGATCAGCAAGCTGACCGGCAGGAACCAATCGCGTACCATCACCCCTCGAATACGGGCGACGGGCGGCGTTTCTAACCTCGAGTCTCAGAGTTCGCGAGCAGGCCAGGAGGCAGGAGGTGGTTCATAATTTCTCGAACGGGCGAGAATTTTCTGAGAAGCGGTTAGATTCGAGGGCTGTACGGCTGTAATATAAGACGGGTGGCTGATCAGGACTTAGAGCCGGCGTGTCGAGGGAGGTTAGGTATGGAGGCGAGCCCGCCGGGAGATCCGGGCGCTGATCTCATCGAGAAGTTCTATGCCGAGAGTGACGACACGAGGCGGAACGAAATCATCCAAGAGCTCTTCAGGCTGTTCGACAGAAAGCTGAGGGCAGTTTTTGAGGGCCATAGCCTTAAGATAACGACAGAAGAAGGCGTGCAGGAGACCTGGCTGCGGGTGGTCATGACGCATTCTAAACCCAACGCCCGGTATCGGCGGGAGCTGGGGCGCTTCCAATCCTGGCTATTGACGATCGCGCGCCGGGTCAGAACGGACAATGCAATCCTCACTCCGCCCTCCGACGCCGCGTTGTTACAGTGTCTTGCCAACTTTCAACGCCAGATCAGGCAGCGCTACTTCTCCAAGCTGGTCTGTTTTTTTCTCCGTGAGCTGAGGCGTCAGAAGGGTGGCTCACCGATGCGGCGCGCGGCCGAGAAGTTAGCCGAAGAGACGCTCGCTTCAGCTTTTCGTCGGGCCGCCGAGTTCGATCCCGAGAAGAAACAGTTCATCGTGTGGCTGAAGGAGTTGGCCGAGGAGCGGCTGCCTGAGGCGAAAGGTCCCGTCAGCGAACACCTCCCTGCGGTCGGAGTTTCCGCCCGTGCGGATAACGACCCGGTGGCTGACGAGACAGCGGAGCGGGTACTGGATAGCATGCAGCTTCAGCGATGGGACCAGCTTGTGTCGGGCGGGGGTGTGTGCAGAGCCATTGATGAATTCCTCAAGAGCCTGTCGGCTCGCGTTGCCGGAGCCTTCAGAGAGCTCAGTCCGATGCAGCAGAAGGCGCTCTTCCTGGTGGGAGTGCTGGAGATGGAAGTGAAAGAAGCTGCTGAGAAGCTAGGGACTTCGCCTCAAGTGATTTATAACGCGCTATCCCAGGGGCGCAAGAGGATGGAGGAAGTCGCTGAGCTAGGAGGATGGCACGCTCATGAAAGGGATTGACGAAGAAAGGATGCGTGAGATATTGCGCAGGTGCCGCGTGGCGGAGGCACGCTATCTCGCAGATGAGCTTCGCTCAGAAGATGCAGGGGTGCGCCGCCGTGCGGTCGAGGGGTTGGCGGAGCCGGGTCCGGAGGCTCGGCGGTGGGAGGTCGTCCAAGGGCTCCTGGAATGTCTCCGGAAAAAGGACGAGGATGCAGAGACCCGAGAGGGTGCGGCACGGGCTTTGGGTCGCTTGGGCGCGCGGGCGGCGGCGGAGCAGTTGATCGCTTGTTTGGACGACCCCGACGAAAGCTTGCGCCTGGCGGCGATCGAGTCGTTGGGTTGGATCGGTTCCGAGGAGGCTTTGCCATCGCTGGCGCAGCTTTTGGAAGATCGCAATCCGCACATCCGATGGCTGGCCGGGGAAGCCATCCGGGAGATTGCCGCGGTGCAAGCGGGGCTCCCGGCGCGCTGGGAGCAAGAGGGTGTGTGGGAGGAACCGACGATCGAAGACGCCGAGCATCCGCCGTTGGTTCGTTTCCCGGAAGCAGTGCGCTCGGGATGGCGGGAGGAGGAACGGCGTCACGTCTCCGCGTGCGAGCATTGTCAGAAACTGGTGGCGGCGCAGTGGAGGGTCGAGCATCCGTCTATCTGGGTGCTGGTGCGATACCTTGCCGACCCGCAGGGCTTCGCGGATCGTCAGGCGATGGAGTTGCATTTAGAGCGGGACCAATGCCGTCAGTGCAGGTTGCTGAAGGGCAGCGGCCTGGTCGGCGTCCTGGCGCAACTGATGCGAGCGGGCAAGAGCCTGGAGGGGCTGCTCTCGGTGAACGCGGCGGATTTCCGAATGCCGCCGGCAGCCGCACTGGGGCTTCCGCGGCCGCTAGCGGTCAGGACCCGCGGGACGCCATTCTTGGGGACGCCGGGTGGAGGCGCGTCGCAATCGGCCGCGACACTGGCCGAGCGCGAGGGACCTGAGGGCCAGTGCTTGCGGATCCTGCTGAACGAAGAGGGCGCACTGGAGGCGCAGTTGGAGAAACGCGGCCCAGGTAGGGAGCCGCTGCCCGGCTTGGTGGAGCTTGTTGGCGAGCGCAAGCAACAGCGGTGGCGCGCCAGGTTAGAACAGGTGGGGCCGGACCGTCTCGGCGCTGCGGTGGAGCTCAGGCGGGCAGAGGCGGCGGAGCTGGGCGAGGAGGTTGTAGCCCTCGCTGCCAGCCCCAGGCCCGGTTGGTTGGAAGCGCTGGCTACGCTGCGCAAAGACCCGAACATCGAGGTGCAAGAGGCGGCCGAACGGCTGAGTAAACTGCTCGGGGAGAGTTAATCGGCTAAGTTGGGAGGGGTTGCGCGGCCTGACGCGTTGGCGAGCACCCGCAGCCTGAGGGCGCACGACGGTTGGCGCTGCACCTGAAGGCCCCACAGAGGGGGAGCGTGCGAAGCGGCGCGCGAGGCGCTGACTCACCGCCGGATGGGGCGCACGCAGCGGAAGGCGAAGTATCTCTCTTGCAGGGGATCCACCCATCGCCAATATGACGGTAGGTTGGCTACCAGAGGGAATTCATAGCCGGCGCCCATGACGGCCACGCGCCCGAGCGAGTTTTCATCCTGCGTCCACTCGGGGATGTTGCCGATCATATCGCGGACCGGCACGCCGTTCCACCTCACACCGTGATCGAAGGCGAAGACCGAACCCGGTGAGCCCAGCCCAGCCTCCCAAACGTTACAACGCAGGCGGCCGTCCGGTGTTTGCGGGTCGAAATCGTCTCCCCAGGGGAAGATGGTGCGGGAGGCGCCGCGCGCTGCTCGCTCCCACTGAATGCGGGTGGGAAGCCTGAGCTTGGGTTGAAGCTGCTGGTACTCGGATACCTTTTCGCAGAACAGCCGCGCCGCCTCGTATGTGACCTGAGCCGGGTGCTCCGGCTTCTCGCCGTCATATATGCGCCTCGGCGGGGCCTCAGGATGGATATGTTTCCGGTAGTAATCGTACAGGTGATTGGTAACCGGGTAGATATCAATTTCGAAGGGTTCAACGGGGAGGTCCGGCTGGTAAGACGTCGCGATATAACCGTTTGTAGGGTTGAATGCGTGTTGCAGGCGGGTGGTCCAAGAGCCCGGCAAGCCTGCCTGCTGCATCTGCCGATTTACTAGCTGCAGTTGCTGCGAGCTTAGCCCGATCGGCCCGCGAGTCGGGCTGAAACCCGGAGAAGCCACGTGGGCGGTGGTCCGCACCAAGGTGTTTGCCTGTTCGCCGGGCGGCCCGAACACCGTGGGAACACCCCAAACCGGGTGCTCCCGGGTATCCATGACCCGCGCGATGTCCGGCCGACAGCGCCACTTGGCCAGAGCGCCTGCGATCGTTTTTTCCAAACCGAACAACACGCCGGGAAAGACCACTTTATGAAAGTGCAACGCCGTTCCGACCGGGCACAAGAACTCCATCGCGACGATCGTGGGCAATTCGGGACCCGGTCCCTCACCGAGCGGCGCGAGGACAGAAGTCGCTATGGTCGCCGAGTTGCAAGCGATCAAGACGAGGAGCTTGGTTCGACACCGCCGGTCCGTCAGCTTGGCAGCGAGCTCGATGGCAGCCAGTCGGGCGCTAGCCAAGGTCGGGCTTTCGGTAATTTGCTGACATAGCACCAGACTCGGGACAGGAGCCTCCGGCGGGATGTCGCCGTGGCCCAAGAAGTAGACGACATCGTAGTTTTCGAGGCCGCTGAGCAGCGTGCCAGGGGTGGGAGCAAGACCTTCGACATGGAACTCAGCGTAAGGTCCGCAAAGCGGCGCCCATTCTTTCTCGATGACTTCGCGGCACCAGAGGGTGTTGAAGCCGACGCGGTCGGCCGGGCAGGACAAACAGACCAACACCTTGAGGGGCGGTATTGCCGGCGGTCTCGGGTTACCCCACGGCAAGGAGCGAATCAAGCCCACCTGATAGTCCCGCAGTAAGAAGATTCGGTGGGGACCACTCTCATAGTTGAGATACTCCCAGGGCTGCGTCAACACCTCTGCCGACCGGGACGTCAGGATGAGAGTTTCCGCGTAGAGCTGCCTGGACGAGGCCAAACGTTGCAGCTCCCTGCCGACTTCGAGCAAGCCGCCACGTCCATTAAAGAAGTAATTCCAAAGCAGCTCGCCTATGAACTTGTTGAAAAATTCGGTTGGGCTGTGACGTTGAAACATTCCCGCGCGTCTTTGTTTGTGTTATGCGCGGAAACGATGA
>FWPU01009048.1_pt1 | contig 16116 bp, 10 predicted proteins | sample 2228361 | NCBI WGS metagenome assembly FWPU01 (sample SAMEA103939777, study PRJEB20133) | metagenome
GCGCACCCGAATCGTCGGGGAGGCGGCGCTATCGCCCGGACGGACGATCTGGACGATGCGCCCAAAAGCGTCGTAGGCCGCCTGGGTCACGGCGCCGTTCGGGTCGGTCTCCGTAAGCGGCACGCCGAGGGCGTAGTCGTAGGTGGTGACGATAGCGTGGCCCAGCGGGTTGGTCACGCGAATCGGGTAGGTGTGGTAGAGCGGGTCGTACGTCGTTGTGGTGGTGCGGCCGTCCTCCAGGTTGGGCATGGTCGCCGTGCCCTCGCCCGGGTAGACTGTCACGGCGGTGCGGTTGCCCCAGTTGTCGTAGGCATAGCGCGTTTCACTATAGCGCGGGTCGCTGGCACCCGCTCCGGCGAAGCGTATCAGGCGACGCTGGCCAGTCAAGATGCCCTGGCGCGGTGGACTGGCGAAGGTGCGCGTCGCATCCTCGTAGAAGGCCCCGTCGTACAGATAGAGTTGCGAACTCAGCAGGTGGGTTTGCCAGGCCTCTTCCGCGCCCGCAATGCGCGCCGCACAGTCTCCGTTCTGGGCCTCCGGCGGGCAGCGGTAGCGGTTGGTGTAGGCCGGCAGGCCGACCAGGTTCACGCCGTTCGTGTTCGGATAGTAGCGAGTGAGCGTCAGGCGGTAATCCCGGAAGGTGCTCCCATCCCAGTAGGATTCAACCTGGGCGGTCACGTTGCCGTATTGCGTCCCGCCCTGGTAGGAGGGGTCGTAGAAGGTGTATTGCCGCGTGCCTACCCAGGTAGTATCGCCATTGAAGATCACACTGGTCTGCTGCACCGGGCGGATCCAGGTCACGCGCGGATCGCGGTACGGGTCGCTCATGCGCCTGTCCAGGCCATGCAACGGCACCAGGTCGGGGATGCCGTTTTCTGCCAGGGCGTCGTAGAGCACCTGGCCCTCGTAGAGGGTTTCGCTGAGCGAGAGCAGCCGGCCTTCCTGGTAGGCATCCAGGTACAGCCTGCCGCTGCCCTGGGCGTGGAAGCGCCAGGCCTGACCCGACAGGCCGGCCGGCGCGGGTAACGATTGCTGTGCCGAGACCGTCGGATCATCCTGCAACCAGACGCGCGCGAACATCTGCTGCCCATCCACCCCCAGCAGCAGGACGTACCAGCGGCCACGTGCCAGGCCATTCCGCAGGGAGGCTGCCTGTTCACCGTTCCCATCGGCGTAGCGCACGGTGATGCCTTGGGCCTCGGTGGCGATTCCCCAGCGGTGACCCCCGCCATCTTCCAGCCACAACGTCGCCTGGCTGTCCTCACCCTCCGGCAACAGGAATTGGACCAGCGCCATCTCACCGGCGCTCAGGCTATAGGCGGGGCGCGCCACCTCGCCGACCAGCTTCAGGGCGCGATCGCCTCCCTGACGCTCCAGCGTCGCCTCGCCGTGGACGAGCCACTGCTCTGCCCGAAGCGCCTCGAAGTCGTCCCAGAATTCCAGCCTCCCCTGCAGGCTGATGGCCGGATTGCCCTTGCGGTAATCGTCCTGGTAGAAGAAGGTGGTGGTGCTCACGCCGTCGGGCGCGATTTCTTGCACCAGAGCATGCCCGCGAGATTCGCTATAGGCCAGGTTGTAGCGTCGGTTCTGTGGGCTGGAGGCGACCCGCTCGGAATGGGCGGCGTCGTTGGTGGCCGCCTCCTCGTAGCGGTAGGTGTAGGTGGAGGTCTGGCCGCTGATCTCATCGGTGAGGATGCGCTGCGTTACCCGATAGCGCGTGGTCATCAGCCAGGCTTTGTAATGGTATAGGATGAAATTCCTGGTTGGCTTGATGAAGAAGCGTACCTGTTGGGTGTCTACCGGAACCTTCAGGTAGGCCGTGATTTCACCGGTGAGGGGGGTTTGATACGTCGTGGTCGTATTCTCCCTGGCCAGGAGGCGGCGGCTGCCATCGTCGAAACCGAACTCCGCGAAGAGGCTCTTGAGCGAGTAGGCACCACTGCAACAGATATGGGCGGAGATCGAGATACGGTAGACTGCGCCCGGGTGGTAGACCTTGACCGGATCGCTCATGTAGGTGCCTGTGTAATCTGTGGGAATCTTGACGCGGCAGGCGTTCCCATCCTCGTCGAGGCCAAAGAACCAGTTTCCCTCACCCCTTTTGGTCAAGGGGTCGCCGTCGCTGGTCAGTTCGTACCAGGGCATGGGCTCGTAGGTGTACTCGATCTTGCCGCCGTAGCCGTTGCGTGCCTCGGTCAGGTGCATCCCATCCCCGTAGGTGAAGGTGGTCGGCGGCAGGGCAACCGCCCCATCCAGGCCGTACTCGGTGATGCTGGTCAGGGCCGGCAATTTGCCCTCCTGGGTGAGATCGTTGCGCCATTGCACGCCGGGGAAGATGACCCCATCCGTGTATCCCAGGACGTACTTGCGAATCAGGCGGCTGCTGCTATCCGGCGCCCCGTTCGGGTCCTGCCAGATTTGAATCTCGCGCAGGCGCGCCCGCTCGAAGAGGATGAAAGCCCCTCTGGTTTTCCAGGAAGCGAGCCAGTCGGTGCGATCGGCGCTGGTAACGAAGGTGATGCGGTAGCGCCCGCCGGGATAGCGAATTTCTTTGGGGTACGTCGCCACGACCGCGTAAAAACCAAAACCGTCACAGGCCGGATTGCCCTTGGCAACCGTTTCGCTGGCGTAGGTGTAGGTCAATTCCTGACCGAAGACATTCCGCACCCGGCTGAGGTTCCAGCGCCAGGTCTGGATGAATGGTGCCCTACAGCCGCCATGGTAGACGGGATAGGAAGCGCGGGTTTCGAAATAATAGGTCGTGCCGTTCTTGTCCCAAACGACCCAGTAGGACACATCTCCCGGGTAACCGCCCACATTCCCGTGCGCATGATACCGTCGCACGCGCCAGTAACTTTCCTCCGTCGTGCGGTAGTCAATCGTGTTGGGGTCGTTGTCGGTATCGGGGATGCGCGCCAGGGTCCAGCTCTGGCCGTTCACCACCAGGGTGAAGGTGTCGTCGCCATCGCTGCCATCGAAGCCTTTCACTCCCGCCTTGTAATCGTAGTCCATGCCCCAGTCAGTTTCCCCCCAAACCTTGTTGCCAAACCAGGCCGGCGTGCCGTTCATGTTGCGCTGGATGTAGCCCACGTCCAGCGACCAGCCCATGCCCACCCAGGAAGCCTGGGTCTGTGAGCCGGCGCCATCCACCACCTGGCTGTTGTAGGAAAGCGTCAGGCTGGGTTGCAGGCCGCCCGGCCCAGGCGGCACTTGAATCGGGTAGGAAAAGGTGGCCGCGCCGGTGAAGGCGGAGGTCTGGAAAGCGCTCAGGCTGGGCAGGCGCGCCGCCTCCCAATCCTGAACGTCGAAATCGAACACCGAAAAATGGTCGCTGTAAGCCGTCATGAGGTTGGCTTCGGTGTCCACTACCGTTGGCAATGGCATCCAATCCCGCTTCTGCTCGTCGAAGTAATAGACGGTCAACATACTTTCCTCCCCCTCGATTTCCGCGTCCTCATAAGCAATCTGAATCTGGACGCGGCTGGCGAACTTGTGGATGTGGCGCCGCGTGCGCACCTCCTGGGCTTTCAACTCGAAGGGGCGGCCGCTCAAGGAGTAGGGCAAGGCGATTTCCCCGCCCCGTAGCGGGCGCACCGTCACCCGCAGTGCGTCGCGGGTCACGCTCTGCAATGCTCGCGCCGGGAACTGGACGCGGACGCGGCCGGCCAGCCCGCGCGCTTCGCCACCCTGCTGTCCGATGATTGTCTCCCACTGCTCCCCGATTTCCAGCCAGCCATCCCCCACGACCTGCTCGTCCTGGAGCAATTCCGCCCAGAGGAGGAAAGGCGACCGGGCGTCCTCCGAGACGGCCCAGCGGATCCAGCCACGCCCTGCCTGCACCACCCAAGTCAGGGTATGGGTCGAGGGGTCGAATTCCCAGCCTCCGCCGGTCTCCTCCTCCGCAGTTGGTGTGGCTTCCACAGCAGTGGCCGTGGGCCAGGGCGTAGGCGTAGCCGAGGGCGTGGCCGTGGCCGGGGGAGTCGGCGTGACCTTGCGGTAGGGCCCAGGGGAGGGAAGCGGCCGATGAGGTGTGGCCATGCGGCCCGGAGTAGGCGGGGCGGTAGCCGCCGCTGTGGTCGGCGTGGGGGTGGGCAACTCGCCCTCGCCCCCTTCAAGCGGCCAGAACCCCGGCGGGACGACCAGGCGTAACGTCAGACCCGCCACGGGTGCCGCCCCCTGAATCTCCCAGGTGGTCACTACCTCGCCACCATAGGTCGCAACCGGCGGATCGGCGCGCAGGAGTACTCGATACGCACGGCTTTCGGCCGCCCCCGTCGGCTGGGGAGGATCGCCGGCCAGGACCGTTGGCGTGGGCGTCGCCTCCGGCGTGGGTGTTGCTTCGGGCAGAGGGGTTTCCTCCAGCGTGGGCGTGATCGTCGCTTCTGGCAGAGGGGTTTCCTCCAGCGTGGGCGTGATCGTCTCCGCTGTGGCGCTGGGGGTCGCCGAGGGCGTTGCCGTGGCGGTCTCTGGAGTCTGGCTTTCGTTCCCCAGAGCGCGCTTGCCCTGGTGCGCCAGGCCGGGTTGTACGAGGAAGCTTTGTCCCAACAGGGTGACGAGTATCAGTAGACGTATGACTTTCATGCCCCATCTCCTCCTGGGTAGGAAGGTTTAAAAACGAAAACCCCTCTCGGATTTTGCGGGTATGCTTCTCACTCCTGAACGAATCGCGCGTTCAGTCCCTTGCGCGTGTCTGCTCGTCTTGGTAGGTGTTAGGATACCATGCTTGTCGGTACATGTCAAGGGTTCGTTTTTGGTGGTGTGCACGCAAATGTTGTCAGCAACACAACAGCGTCCCTGGTCCAATACGGAGTGGCAAGGTCTATATATGGCGAAAGTTGGTAACTCCCTATTCTGGGTAACCTTTGATAGCAGCACAGTTGAGTTTTGGTCTGTCCGGAGACGCGCCGAAGAGTTGTCTGGTGTACTGTGGGGCAAATCTCCGATTTGCTAGTGCTCGCCAGTCAGAGACCTAATCTATTCCCCACAAGTAGGGCAAATTGGCCCAATTCCTTTGCCCCATCCTGCAAGTCAGAGACTTGCGCCGCAACCACTTCCTATGCAGATGGCCTGGTAAAGTTGAGACAATCTTTGCTTTGCCTGCGTTAGGACGGCAGTTCAACTGCCGTCCTAACGCCTGGCATTGACAACTTTTGGACTTGTGAGCAAACCAGGTTGCGAGTTTGCGTGTTGGTTCGATCTCTCCGCCGTGGTGCTGCTGGACGACACTCCGACTACTGTCAGAACAGGAAAGCAGTCCCAACTGCCTGACAGACTCGATCACTTGGTTTTCTGATAGTTTCTGATAGACCAATGTCATACAATCAAAATTGAAGGAGCAAGGAAACGCGTATGGAAATACCCCGACATTGGCGCTTGAAGCAGCAACGTTACAGCCTGGTAGGGGAGGTCTGCCCACATTGCGAGGCGAAGATCTTCCCGCCGCGCGATGTTTGTCCGCATTGCGGCCAGGAGGCCAAGCAGACGTTCACGTTTAGTGGGCGCGGCACGGTGTATTCGTTCACGACCATCTACGAGCCTCCGGCCGGCTTCGCCGAGAGTGTCCCGTATACGGTTGCGTTGGTGAAACTGGAGGAAGGCCCGATGGTCACCGCCCAGTTGACCGATGTGGAGGACCAGGCTGTCGAGATCGGGATGCCGGTCGAGATGGTCACGCGCCGTATGCGGCAGGATGGCGACGAGCGCGGCATCCTGATTTACGGCTATAAGTTTCGCCCAATCTTGGAGCGTTGACGGGAGCAGCGTCCGGTTTTGGATCCTCGAGCCGCGCGGCAAGCGCGGCTTTTTTGTGGCGGTTCTGGGGAGGCGACGCGTTGCTTATCGGAAACAGTAGTATAATAGCCCCGCCGCCAGTGCCTGACCGGCGGGTATTTTTACGATGAGAGAGTGTGCGTCATGAGAAATCACTACCTCCGCTTGATCCTCATCCTGATCGTAGTGTCGCTATCTCTTTGGGTGGATACTAGGCCACTGCTGGTGCTCAAAAACCCTGTCACCAGCGACCCCTTCTTCCAGCGCGATGTCCGTCCACGCCTGGGCCTGGATTTGCGCGGCGGCTTGCAAGTCGTCATGGAAGCCGGTTTGCCGGCGGATACGCCGATTTCGGCTGCCAATATGGAAGCTGCGCGTACGATCATCGAGAATCGTACCAACGCGCTGGGCGTAGCAGAGAATGTGATTCAGGTCGTCGGGGAGCGACGTCTGGTGGGTGAGTTCCCTGGCCTGGAAGATGCGGCCAGTGTGCTGGAAACCATCCAGAAGACCGGCCTGATGGAATTCGTGGACTTTGGCTACGATCAGCCGATGCCCGGCACAATCGTCAAAACGGATTTCGGCATGAGCCCGACGACTTCGGAGGACGGCGCGCCAACGGCAACAGCTACGGCGACTCCTGTGCCTGCGGCGGAAGCGACGGAGGCCGCGCCAACCGAGACCACCAGCGAAGCGACGCCGACGCCGACCGAAGCCGGCCCCGCTCCCGAGGGCAGTGCTCCTGAGGAAACTGTCTACCACACGATCATGACCGGCAGCGAACTGGCAACGGTGGCCGTGGAAGCCGATCCCACCTATGGCTATGTCATTTACTTTACCTTGACTCCCAAGGGGCGCCAGATTTTCGCCGACTATACGGCTTCGCACGTGGGGCAGTATCTTGGCATTGTGTTGGATAAGGAGGTCATCTCTGCACCGCGCGTGGAAGAAGCAATTCCGGAAGGCGAGGGCATCATTCGCGGCAGTTTCACCCGCGAGAGTGCGAACGCGTTGGCGGTTCAGTTGCGTTACGGTTCTCTGCCGGTCCCTCTGAAGATCATCGAGACACGCCTGGTTGGTCCGACTCTGGGTGAGGACTCCTTGCAGAAGAGTATGATTGCTGGCCTGGCGGGTATGATCATCGTTATTCTTTTCATGTTGCTCTACTACCGTCTGCCGGGCGCGATCGCGAACATCGCGATCCTGGTCTATGCGGCCATCGCTTTTGCGATCTTCAAGTACTTTCACTTCACATTGACCCTGCCGGGCATTGCTGGCTTCCTGCTCTCTACCGGCTCGGCACTGGATGCCAATATCCTGATGTTCGAGCGCTTCAAAGAGGAATTGCGTGCCGGACGGAAACTGGGTATGGCTGTGGAGCAGGGCTGGAAGCGTGCCTGGCCATCTATCCGCGACTCGAACATCGCCACGATTATCACATCTGCCATCCTGTTCTGGTTCGGGAACACCTTTGGGGCGACAATCGTCAAGGGCTTCGCGGTGACCCTGGCGTTGGGCGTGATTGTCAGCTTGTTTACGGCCATCATGGTGACCCGCACGTTGCTGGCCCTGGTGTTCGATTGGTTCAAGATAAAGGAAGAAAAATTCCGATTCTGGTTTGGCCTGTGATAAGGAGCCTCCCATGAACATCATCGGCAAACGCTACCTTTTCTTTGCCCTTTCCTTGCTCATTATCCTGCCGGGTTTGACCATTCTGGTGGTGCGCGCGGCGCAGGGGGATCTGCCGTTGGCGATTGACTTCACCGGCGGCAGTCTGCTGGAGGTGAGGTTTTCTGCGGCCAACCCCCAGCCGGCGGAATTGATTGCGCTGTATGAGGCGCAGGGTATCCAGGATGTTCAGGTACAAACGACCGATGTGAGGACTTTCGTCGTCCGTTCGGCCTTCTTGAGCGATGCCGAGCGTGCTGCGATCGAAGATGCCCTGGAGCAGGCTTACGGTGCGATCGAGGTCGTGCGTTTCGACAGCGTCGGCCCGTCTATCGGACGGCAAGTGACCACCAATGGCACGATTGCTGTGGCGGTCGCGGCCCTGGCAATTCTGATTTATATCACAGCGGCCTTCCGCAAAGTAGAAAACGCCTTCCGCTACGGGGTGTGTGCCATTATCGCCATGATTCACGATGTGGCTGTTGTCTTCAGCGTGGCCGCCATCGGCTCGGTGCTCTTCGGCTGGGAGATGGATGCTCTCTTTTTGACGGCTCTGTTGACCGTGATCGGTTTCTCGGTTCAGGATAAAATCGTGGTCTTTGACCGTATTCGCGAGAATTCCGGTCCCTTGCGCCGTCTGGACTTCGAGACGCTGGTTAACCACTCCATTGTGCAAACCCTGCAGCGTTCTATCAATACGCAATTGATGACCGTAGAGTTTCTACTGCTGGCTATGGCGTTGATGGGCGGCGTGACCTTGCGCGAGTTCTCGGTAATTTTGCTGGTGGGCTTATTGAGTGGTACGTATTCTTCGATCTTCGTCGCCGCGCCCCTCCTTGTCCTGTGGGAAAATCGCGAGTGGAGGAACTGGTTCCGGCGTAAAGCCGCCATGGCCTGATCGAGAATCGAACGCCCGGCGAGGGTCATGCACCGGGCGTTTTTCTTTGCCAAATGGCCAAGGCGATGTCAGCTGCTGCATAGATGGCGAGGCGCTATACGGCCGTTATGAGAGGCGGACTCCTGCGCGGAATTACTCGCCTGCCGTTATAATACAGGCATATGGCGGATGCCCTCTTGATTTACAATCCAGCCGCGGGACGTTTTTCGGTGCGTCCCTTTTTGAGCGATGTGATTCGCCCTCTCCAGGAACACGGCTGGCGGCTGGAGGTGGCGGAGACGCTCAACGGCCGCCACGCGACCCAACTGGCACGCCTGGCGGCGGGCGAGAACCTGCGCGCTGTCTTCGCCATTGGTGGGGATGGTACGATTGGGCAAGTCGCGGCCGGCCTGGTCGGCTCACAGACTGCCCTGGGCGTTTTGCCGGCTGGGACGAGTAACGTTTGGGCGCGCGAACTGGGTCTGCCGGCCTTCACCTGGTTGAACTTGCGCGCCCTGGAAGCCAACGCACGCCTCCTGGCGCAAGCTCCGGTATATTCCATTGACATGGGTCTGTGCAATGACCAACCTTTCCTGATGTGGGCCGGGATCGGCCTGGACGCGCTCACCGTCCATAAACTGGAGCCTCGCAAACGTTTTGCCAAGTATGTCGCGACGCCTCACTACGCCGCCACGACGATCTGGAACGTCAGCATCTGGCATGGCTTGAAGCTGCGCGTTTGGGCTAACGATCGCTGTGTAGAGGGGCATTTCCTGCTGGCAGTTGCCAGCAATATCCGCCACTACCTGGGCGGGCTGGCACAACTTTCCCCACGCGCCTACCTCGATGATGGGCAAATGGACCTCTGGCTATTCTCTGGGGATGACCTGACTGATGCCTTCCGTCATTTCTTTAACCTGCGCGCTGGCCGTCATCTGAATTCGGCCTATGCGCGCTGCGTTTCCTTCGAGACCGTTCGCATCGAATCCGATACCGCTTTCTCCATCCAGTTGGATGGTGAGCCGATGCTGGGAGCGACGGAGGTCAACTTGCGCGTCGTGCCGCGCGGACTGCGCGTCCTGCTCCCGCCCCAGGCGGCCTCTTCCCTTTGTACGCAAGTCAATTCCACCTCGTGAATGACCAATGTGGCAGAAGCACCCCTTCCTGGTAACTCTCCTCATTGCTCTCCTCGCGGCGTTTGGATTGACGACCGCGCTATTGCTGTACATCCTTCTCGACCAACCGGCCGCGCGGTCGCTGACCCCCGATTCCTTTGCCGCCATGACCGTGACTCCGGCCTGGACGCCGACGACGGTCTTGCTCCTACCGACGTTCACTCCTCCTCCTATGCCGACCGTGACTCCCACGCCCTTGCCGGGGACGCTGGCGGTTGGCGTGTATGTGGAAATCAGCGGCACGGGCATTGGCTTGCGGATTCGCTCGGCGCCTGGTCTGGATGCTCCGCCGCTGTTCATTGGCGCTGATTCGGAAGTCTTCCAGATCACCGATGGGCCGCGACAGGCGGATGGGTATACCTGGTGGTATCTGGTCGCCCTCTACGACGCGACGCGCGCCGGTTGGGCTGTCCAGGATTACCTGCAACCCATTCCATCACCTTGAATCTACAAAAGCACCAGATTATTGTGATGAATCACTTCGTCGCCGTAGTAATAGCCAAGAATCCCCTCGATTTCATCAGAGCGACAACGCAAAATCTTCTTCAGATCGCGGCTGGGGTAGTTGACAAGGCCGCGCGCCACCTCTTTCCCGGCCGGGTCGAGGACGCGGACGGCATCACCGCGTTCGAAATTGCCACTCACAGCCACTAAACCGACCGGCAACAGGCTGCCGCCGCGCCGCAGGGCGTTCACAGCGCCCTCATCGGCGGTCAAGGTACCGGGCGAGCGCCGCATGCTGAGAATATAGCGCTTGCGGCTTTCCAGGGACTCGGTGACGGCCTCAAAGCGCGTCCCAATGTGTTCACCTGCCAGCAGTCGTAGCAAAATGTCCGGTTCCGTACCAGAAGCGATGATGCAGGTTGTGCCGGAACGCCGCGCCAGGTCAGCGGCCTGGACTTTGGTGACCATGCCGCCTACGCCCAGATGACCGCTTCCACCGGCGGCCTCCCAGATTTGCGGTGGAATTTCCGCTTCGGTGACCAGGCGCACCAGCTGGGCATCGGGGTTCGTGCGCGGGTCAGCAGTGAACAGGCCAGGTTGATCGGTCAACAGAATCAACAGGTCGGCGTCTATCAGATTGGCTACCAGGGCGGAGAGGTTGTCGTTGTCGCCAACGCGTATTTCCTCGGTCGCCACAGTGTCGTTCTCGTTGATGATAGGGATGATGCCCTGAGCGAGCATGGCCAGCAGCGCATTGCGGGCGTTTAGGTAGGAACGCCGCGCCGTCAGATCAGCGCGCGTCAACAGGACCTGTCCAACGGTCAGGCCGTACAGGCCGAAAATGTGTTCATAGAGGGCCATCAGGCGTGGTTGACCAACAGCGGCCAGCATTTGCTTGGCGGGAATATCGCGCGGCAGTTGGGGAAAACCCAGTGCCTCGCGTCCAGCGGCAATCGCGCCCGAAGACACCAGTACAACCTGGTGACCACGTTGCTGAAGTTGCGCGATCTGACGCGCCATATCCACTAACACCGGTGGATGGAGGCGGGGCGTACCGTTGGTCAGGGTGGAGGTGCCCAGCTTGACAACCAGGCGTTGCGGTTGGTGTGGATGGCTTGTAGTCATGCTCTATCCCCCCAGAGCCTCGTTGAGCCACTCCAGGAAACCTTTTTCTTTGGGCTTGGCGTTCGTACCCAGGGTGGCAGCCAGTTTCTCGAACAGTTCACGTTGCTCTTTAGTCAACTTGCGGGGTATTGCGACGTTGACGATCACGAGTTGGTCACCGCGGCCGTTTTTACGTAGATAGGGAATGCCCCGACCGCGCAGGGTAAAGACCTGACCGGGCTGTGTGCCGGACGGAATGCGCAACGTCTCTTCCCCATCTATGGTGGGGACTTTGATTTCGGCGCCTAAAGCGGCCTGGGCAACGTTGATGTCCAGGTCGAGCAGGATATCGTTGCCACGCCGTTTGAAGAAAGGATGACGTTGCACGCGCAGGACGAGATACAGATCGCCGTTGGGACCGCCTAGCGTGCCCGGCTCACCCTCTCCGCTCAGACGAATTTGGGTGCTATCGTCCACGCCTGCTGGTATGGACACGACTTTTTGTACCGTCCTGCGCACCAGCCCATTGCCCTGACAGGTGCGGCAGGGGGTAGGGATGACTTCACCGCGTCCGCCGCAGGTGGGGCAAACGACGGATTGCATCATCGAGCCGAAGATCGTCTGGCGTACCTGACGGATTTCGCCGCGTCCGCCACAGGTCGAGCAGCGTTGGGGAGTGGTGCCCGGTTCGACGCCGGAACCACGACAGCGATCGCAGCGCTCGTTCCGGGTGACCTCGATCGTCTTCTCGGCGCCGAAGACGGCCTCCTCGAACGTCAGCGTGAGGGACATTTGCAGGTCGCGGCCACGACGCGGGCGCCGGGCGCGCGTCCCAGTTCCGCCGAAGCCAAATCCAAAGCTCCCCAGGATTTCCTCGAAAATATCGCTGAAGTCCATGGTGGCGAAGTCGGGCATGTCGCCCAGATCGCCCAGGCCGGCGCGCCCGAATTGATCGTAGCGGCGGCGTTTTTCCGGATCCGAGAGCACGCCGTAGGCTTCGTTGATTTCCTTGAAGCGCTCCTCGGCGTCCGGCGCGTCGCTGACATCGGGGTGGTACTGGCGCGCCAGGCGGCGGAAGGCGCTTTTGATCTCTTCCTGGGAGGCATCGCGTGGCACGCCAAGAATTTCGTAGTAATCTCGTTGCGTCATAGTGGATCGCCTTTGTTCTCTTGCGATTCGCTGGCCTGGCCGGAATTCGCAGAAACAGCCAGCATGGCCTCCTGCAAGGCCTGATTGAGTTTTTGTACAGCCTGACGCAGGGCGGTGCTATCCTCGCTGTTTATTTTTTCTCGCACGGCTTCCATGGCGGCCTGCAGGCGCTCTTTCGCTTCGCCGGCGAGGTTCTGGCCGGCTTCTTCCAGGAAATCTTTGGCTGCCTGGAGGGCGATTTCGGCTGTGTTGCGCGCTTCCACTTGTTCGCGGCGTTGACGGTCCTCGGCGGCATGGGCCTCCGCTTCCTGCCGCAGGCGCTCAATTTCTTCCTTCGACAGGCCCGAGGAGGCCGTGATGGTAATGTGCTGACTACGGCCAGTGTCCTGATCGCGGGCCGTGACTTTGAGGATGCCGTTGACATCTATGTCGAAGATCACCTCGATTTTGGGCACGCCGCGCGGCGCCGGCGGAATGCCGTCCAGGATAAATCTGCCCAGGGATTTGTTGTCGGCGGCCAGGGGTCGTTCGCCCTGGACCACGTGGATTTCCACCTGGCTTTGGTAGTCGCTGGCAGTGGAAAAGACCTGACTACGGCGGACCGGGATGGTGGTATTGCGTTCGACAATGGGGGTGGCCAGGCCGCCCAGGGTTTCTACGGAAAGGGTGAGGGGCGTGACATCCAGCAAGAGGATATCGCTCACCTCGCCGGCTAACACGCCACCTTGAATGGCCGCGCCGATGGCTACGACTTCATCCGGGTTGATGCCGCGCTGCGGCTCCTTACCGAAGAATTCCCGCACGGCTTTCTGGATGGCGGGCATGCGCGTCATACCGCCGACCAGGACTACCTGATTCACGTCGGCGGGGGAGAGGCCGGCATCGGCCAGGGCCTGGCGGACTGGCTGCATGGTGCGTTCGACCAGGTCGGCGGTCAGTTGCTCCAGGCGTGCCCGGCTCAGGGTCATGACCAGGTGGCGCGGCCCGCTGGCATCGGCTGCCAGGTAGGGCAGGTTGATTTCGGTTTGTAGAACGCTGGACAATTCGATCTTGGCTCGTTCAGCGGCTTCCTTCAAGCGTTGCATAGCCTGAGGGTCACCACGCAGGTCCAGGCCGGTTTCGCGCTGAAATTCCTGAACGAGGTAATCGATCACGCGCTGATCGAAGTCATCGCCACCGAGGAAGGTATCCCCGCCGGTGGCGCGCACCTGGAATACGCCTTCGCTGACTTCCAGGATGGAAATGTCGAATGTGCCGCCGCCCAGGTCGTAGACGGCGATGATTTCGTTTTGCTGTTTGCCAAGGCCATACGCCAACGCGGCTGCCGTGGGTTCGTTGAGGATGCGCATGACCTCCAGGCCGGCAATCTGGCCAGCGTCCTTTGTGGCATGGCGTTGGGCGTCGTTGAAGTAGGCCGGGACGGTGATGACAGCTTTCGTGACTGCTTCGCCCAGGTAGGCTTCGGCATCCTGCTTGAGTTTGGCGAGGATCATGGCCGAGATTTCGGGCGGAGAGTAGGCGCGCCCATCCAGTTGCACGCGCACATCGCCATTTTCGGCAGGCAGGACAGGATAAGGGACGCGCCCCAGGGTACGCTGCACTTCGGGGTCTTCGTACCTGCGTCCCATGAAACGCTTGATGGAGAAGACGGTCTGGTGGGCATTGACGATGGCCTGGTTGCGGGCCAGGCGACCGACTAGCCGCTCTCCGCTTTTGTTAATCGCGACGACCGAGGGTACGAGCCGATCGCCCTCTGCGGATGGAATGACCACTGCTTCGTTGCCAAGCATGACGGCGGCCACCGAGTTCGTCGTACCCAGGTCAATGCCGAGGATTTTGCTCATGTTGCTCCTGTGGGCAAAGAGGATACCTCGGCCTGATCATCATTGGGCCACTTTGACCAGCGCCGGCCGGATGAGGCGTTCACCCAGCATGTATCCCTGACGAATGACCTCGACGACGCGTCCGCTCTCGCAGTTCTCGCAGACTTCCTGGGCGATAGCCTCGTGAACGCGCGGGTCGAAGACTTCCCCCTCGGCCGGGATGCGCGTCACGCCTTCGGCTTCCAGCAGGGCTTGCCATTTGCGGTAGATGAGTTCGATGCCATCGGCCCAGGGCAAGTCGGCGGGACGGGTTGCCAGGGCGCGCTCTAGGTCGTCCAGGATGGGCAGGTAGCGCTGGATGATTTCGGCCAGGGCGGCCTGGTAAGCCTCGTTCTTCTCGAGTTCAACGCGACGACGGTAATTTTGGAATTCGGCCACGGCCCGTTGCCAGCCGTGTTTGTATTCGGCGGCCTGTGCCTGGGCTTCTGCCAGTTGTTGTTGTAGTTCCTCCAGCGAAGGAGGCGACGGCAGAGTTTCCTGACCGACGCTTTCGCCTTCAAGGGCTGGAGTTGCTGCCGGCTGCGCGCCTCCCGCTGTGGCCGGAGTGAGTTTCTCTTGATCCTTTTCCTCATTGTTCTCAGGGTTGCTCATATTCTTCTCCTAACATTACTTCTGCGACGAGATTGCTCAGGAAATCGGCCATGAAACGCACGACAGGAATGGTGCGCATATATGGCATGCGCATCGGGCCGAAGACGCCCAGTGCTCCGCTGGCTAATCCATTGATGCCGTAGCGGGCCAGCACGACTGAACATTGTTTGAGTTCTTCCCATTTCCCTTCGCCGCCGATCAACACCTGGACGGTGCCAATTTCGGCATTGGCGACGGTGCGCGCCAGTAATTCCTGTAAGCGTGTGCGCTCCTCGAAGAGGTGCAGGGCGCGGCGCGCCTCGCCCGATTCCACGAATTCCGGCTCGGCCAGGATGTTCGTCAGACCATCCAGGTAGATTTCGCCGGCCACGCGTTGCTCATAGCGTTCCATATCCTGGAGCAAGAGGGTCCGAATGTCTTTCTCCAGAGCATCGGCGGGTGGGTTGAGCGCGGCGATTTCCTCGGTCGTCTTACCCACGTACAGGCGGTTGAGGGCATCGGCGGCCTGGCTCAAGCGTTCCTGAGGCACTGGCTCGGCCAGGGTGAGAATCTGTTGCGAGATTTCGCCGCCATCCAGCACCAGCACCATCAGTACCTGGCGGCCCTGGGTGGAGATGAGTTCCAGGTGACGGAAGCGGGCGCGTGAGGCATGCAGGGCAGTGACCAGCGAGGCGGCGTGCGACTGGCGCGCCAGAATCGAAGCCGCCAGCGGCATCCATTCCTCTACGTCTTGCCGGGCCTGATAGAATTGATGACTGATGGTATGCCGTTCCGAGGAGGGCAAATCGCTGTGGTAGACGATGTGAGTAACGAAGTAACGGTAGCCTTCCTCGGTCGGCACGCGGCCGGCGGAGGTATGTGGCTGGCGCAGATAGCCGGCTTCGGTCAAGGCGGCCATCTCGTTACGGATGGTCGCCGGGCTGAGATCCAGGTGGTAGCGTTCGACCAGCCGCCCAGAGCTGACCGGCTGGGCGCTTTCCACATAGTCACGCACGATGAGCGCCAGAATCAAGCGCTGACGTTGGGATAATTCCTGCATCTGGTGCACCTACCTGAAATTAGCACTCGAAGCCCGCGATTGCTAAAATCGGCGTTTCTAATCATACCATGCCTGGCGACAGGACGTCAAATAAGAGGAATGTTAACGTAGCGACCGTCATGCCTGCCAGTGGAGGAAACCGGCAAGAGGCGAGGGCCACCTCGCACTCGTTAACAGTTCTGCATAGGGGATCGATTCTGCAGAAGATAGAGTACAATTTTCCAATACCTTCGCCAATTACTGGCTCGAAACCGGTTGTAAAACGGGGTGAATTGCGCCCAAACGGGCAATTCGCTGGAAAATCTCGGCAAATAAAATATCATCAGTGCTTTGTTGCAAAGATTAGAGACCACGACTGCCTCGATGCGCACTACCAGCCACGACATCCGCCTTCCGAATTTATCCCTTGCCGGAAAG
>FWPU01009050.1_pt1 | contig 16110 bp, 12 predicted proteins | sample 2228361 | NCBI WGS metagenome assembly FWPU01 (sample SAMEA103939777, study PRJEB20133) | metagenome
CGCAGGGTCATCCTTAAATGCATTAAAAATCTTAACAGCAAATTCCATAAATTAAAACTAAAATATGTTAAAAAAAAGTCAATTTAAAATTATATTCCTTATATAGAATGAATTCCTGTAATTTCGGTAAGAGATGTATTTTCTTTTTCTAAAAATTCAAGAATATCCATCAAGATTTTTTTTGGTAAAAAAGGACCTTCATATATGTATCCTGTATATATCTGAACTAAACTCGCTCCAAAGAAAATTTTTTCAAGTGCATCCTGCCCGGAAAAAACACCCCCAACTCCAATAATAGGGATTTTTCCATTGGTATACTTATAAGTTTTTTTTATGATTTCATTTGCTAAATTTCTTAGAAATCTTCCAGAAAGACCTCCTTTTTCGTATTTATTAGCATCAACAGGTCTTTTTAGTGTCGTATTTGTAAGCACAACTCCATCAACTTTAAGTTGAAGGTAAGTATCGAGAATTGTATAAAGTTGATTATCTGTTAAATCAGGAGCAAGTTTTATCAGTACTGGAATAGAAATATTTAAACTTTCTTTTTTTTGATCTAGCAACCTAATCAATTCTTGAAGAATTAGTGAATCCTGTAAATCTCTTAAATCGGGTGTATTGGGCGAACTAACGTTAATTACTATATAATTCGCAAATGGATATAAGGATTCAAAGCATTTACAATAATCTTCAAGGGATTTCTCTAAGGGCGTATTTTTATTTTTTCCAATATTGATTCCTCTTGGTACTGTGAGTTTTTGATTTAAAAAAGTTTCTCTGGCTTTCTCTATTCCTGGATTATTAAATCCCATCCGATTGATTATAATTTTTTCCTGGGGATAGCGAAAAAGTCTTGGCATGGGATTCCCTTCTTGTGGTAAAGGAGTAAAAGTTCCACATTCAATAAAACCAAAGCCAAGTCTCGCCAATACAGGATATAATTCTCCTGATTTATCGAATCCAGCAGCTAAGCCTACTATATTGGGGAATTCTATATTCCAGAGTTTTCTTTTTAGTTTATCATGATGAAACTGAAAAAAACTTTCAGTGAAACCTTTTAAAAGAAAGCGATTTGAAAACTTTAAAATTTCTGATACGATTCTATGAGCTGTTTCAGGTTCAAAAGAAAATAAAATTTTTCTTAAGATATTATAAAACATTGTTAGTTTCCATTTTTTCTTTGAATTTTTGCACCTAATTTTTGTAATCGTTTATCAATATTCATAAATCCTCTATCAATTTGATGAACATTCTGAATAATTGATTCTCCAGTTGCGCATAGTGATGCAATTAACATTGCCATACCCGCTCGTATATCTGGAGAAGAAACAACACTACCCTGAAGTTGAGTAGGTCCGATTACCACTGCACGATGTGGATCACATAAAACAATTCTTGCCCCCATAGAAATTAATCGATCAGTAAAAAATAACCGGGATTCAAAAAGCTTCTCGTGAATAAGGACTGTTCCTTCGCACTGAGTTGCTAACACAAGAGTTACTGAAGTCATATCAGCAGGAAATCCAGGCCATGGGGCAGATTCAATTTTTGGTATAGCGCCACCAAGATCCATCTGTATTTTCAGGGATTGTTTTGATGGTACAATTAAAACTTCCCTGCCATTTCTTTTCTCTGTAATGGTCGAAATACCCAATCGGGAAAATACAAAAAGTATCATTCTGAGATTTTTTAGGTCAGGTTCAATGATATGAATTTCGCCTTTTGTAGTTACAGCTAATGCAATAAAACTTCCTGTTTCCAGATAATCTGATGAAATTCTGTGAGTTGTTCCTTTTAATTTTTTTATCCCCTTTATTCTTAAAACATTTGAACCAATACCTTCAATTTCTGCACCCATCTTTTTTAAAAAATGACACAAATTTTGAACATGCGGTTCCGATGCTGCATTGCGAATAATAGTTTCTCCTTCAGCAAAACAGGCTGCACAAAGGGCATTTTCAGTAGCTGTAACTGAAGTTTCATCCAGCAGAATATCATTTCCTGTTAGTTTATCAGCCTTAATATAAAAACCATCTTCAAAAATTTCCACTTTTGCTCCTAGGGATTCAAAGGCTAATATATGTGTATCCAATCTTCTTCTTCCTATTCGATCTCCTCCGGGACGCGGTAAAAAAACTTCTTTCTGTTTTGCTAACAAAGGACCAGCAAGAGTTACAGAACCTCTTAGTAAAGCACTTAGATCCTTTGGTATTTCTCTCTTTAAATTAGATTGAACTTGAATAGATACAGAAGTTTTTTCTTGATTTAAATATTTAACTGATACACCAATACTATTTAAAATTTCAATCATAAGTTTCACATCTTCAATCTCCGGTAAATTTTCCAGAATCACTTCTTTGTCTGCGAGGATAGAAGCAGCAAGAACAGGTAAAGCTTCATTTTTATTTCCTTGTGGTTGAATTTCGCCATTAAGAGGATAACCACCTTCCACTAAAAAGTAGTCTTTTTTATTCATATATAAGCAAAAATTTTAATACAAATTTTCAGGAAAATAATTTTTAATTGTACCTAAAAAGTCTGATTTTTTTATAGTTCTCCTTTGACTTAGATATTGAAAAAAAAGATTGAAAGAGACTCCTTTTTTTGCAAGGAATTTTATTACGTTTTTGAAATCTTGATAATTAATGATTTTCGAAAGATTTATAAGAAAAATAATATATAATACTACCAGAAACCAGAACTAAAACTTTTAAGAAAATAATTTTTTTATATAGGAGTTGTTCCCCTTAACGGGGAATCAATTTAGATCATTGAATGAAAAGTTAAAGGGGCAATCTTTTTAATCTTTCTATTCTTTCTGATAGAGGAGGATGGGTTGCAAATAAAGATAGAAAACCACCTTTACCTGAAATTTTAAAAGCTGCTACAGATTCAGGTTGATTGGGATCCTGAATTTCATAATAATTTTGTAAAGTTTGCAAAGCACGAATCATATTTGACCGGGAAGATAATCTTGCACCACCTTCATCTGCTCTGTATTCTCTATAACGGGAAAAAGTGGCAACTACAATCATTCCTAAAAAGCTAAGAGCAATTTCCAGCACAATAATTAATATAAAATTGACTAAGTGACGAAGATCATCATCTCTTATTGCGGAACTTATTGCAAAAGAAATTATTCTAGCAAAGAATATTACAAAAGCGTTAACAATCCCCTGTAGCAAAGTCATAGTTACCATATCACCATTAGAAATATGAGCAACTTCGTGCCCAAGGACTCCTTCAAGAGCATTTTCATCCATTCTTTCCAGTAGCCCCGTAGAAACAGCAACGAGGGAACGATTTTTTGTAGGACCGGTAGCAAAAGCATTTAACTCAGGACTTTCATAAACCCCTACTTCTGGCATCACCTGAATTCCTGCTTTTCGAGCTAAATTATGAACCTTATGAACAAGCCATCCATAATTAACATCACCAGGTTCTAGTACCTGTACTCCCATCAGCATTTTTGCCATAAAGCGAGACATTAAAAGAGAAATGAAAGCTCCACCCATACCCCATACCAAAGCAAATCCTGCCAGATTCATCAAATTACCGGCATATGGTGTTAAACCCAATAAACTCGTAACAATTGAAATAGTAACAATTATCAAAATATTTGTGATCGTAAACAAAAATATTCTCTTTAACCAAACCATATATTACCAAATAATAAATAAATTTCTCTTTGTCTATATTTAAACATAAAAAATCAATAAAATTTTAAACAGATGTAATAAATAAATGTTTTTACAGTAAAAAAATCAATTTTTAAATTAAGAAAAAATTCCATTTTATTTTCATTAAATTTTTTTAAATAAAAGAAAAAACTATGACTTCTGGAATAGTTATTCCTCGTATCCTTTTGAAATTCTTATTTTCTGAAAATTGTTTTAAATGAAGGGATTTATTCAATAAAGTATTCGTAAATATACACATTCCCAAATTTAATTTAAAATTTTTATAATTTTTTTACATTTCTTTTTTAACTGAAAGCTATATGACTAAAACTAAAAATTTTAAATTAAAACAATCCTAAAATTGAATAAAATTTAAAAATATCTATTCGTTTCTTAAAGCATCAATAGGATTTAGCTGAGATGCCCTATATGCAGGATAGTAGCCAAAAAAGATCCCCACAAAAAAAGAAAATGCAAATGCTATAAAAATTGAAGATAAAGATAGAATATAAGAAATTTTAAGAAATTTTGATATAATAAAAGTTCCTAAAATTCCTGTAATAGAACCAATTATTCCCCCAAAAATACATAAAATCAAAGATTCAATTAAAAATTGCAATTGAATATCATCGGGAGAAGCTCCTACTGACATTCTTATACCTATTTCTTTTGTTCTTTCAGATACAGAAACTAACATAATATTCATCACTCCAATACCACCAACAACCAGCGATATGGAAGCTATCACAAACAAAAGAAGAGACATAGTATTGGCAGTCTGTTGTCTTACTCTTAAAAATTCCGCTATATTTCGCATTATAAAATCATTTTCCTGTCCCGGTTGTAATTTATGTTTTTGTCTTAAAATTTTTCTGATATCTTCCTCTGTTTCTTTCATTAATTCAAAATACTTTGCCTTGACATAAATAATATTTACGCGATTGGGCAAAATATCCCCAAAAAGTTTTCTCCGGGCAGTTCTATAAGGAATTAAAACTACATCATCCTGATCATCTCCGCGAGGCGAAATTCCTTTTTTTTGCAAAACACCTATAATCTTAAAAGGAACTTTTTTGATCCTTATAATTTTTTCTACTGGATCTTCATCACCAAATAATTTTTCTTTTACAGTTTGCCCTATAATAGCTAGTGGTAAGGCATTTCGATTTTCTTCTTCTGAAAAGAAATTCCCTTTTTCAATTTTCCATTCCTGAACATAAAAAAAAGAAGGATTAACTCCACGAACCATTGTTAACCAGTTCATATTTCTATATACAACCAGTGAGCGAGAATGAAGGCTATATCCTATTTCTTCGATATAAATACTATCTTTTTTTAGAGCTTCAGCATCCTGAACTGTCAGGCTCATCTGCGAACCACTTCCCATTCTTACACCACCTACTAAAGAAGAACCCGGCAAAATAATAATCAGATTACTCCCGACACTTGATATTTCTTTATCTATATCTTGCTTTGCCCCTTTACCAATAGCAATCATAATAATTACCGATGAAATTCCAATAATAATCCCCAACATAGTTAATGTAGATCCTAGCAAATTGTCAAGGATTGAATCAATAGCCATTTTTATTAATATAAAAAGTTTAATCATACAATTTTACCATCCCTAAAGTAAATAATTCTTTGCGCGAAGCTGGCTATATTTTTTTCATGAGTAACCATAAGAATAGTAGATCGTTGTTCCTGGTGAATTTTTAAAAAAATTTCCATTATTTCCAGTCCTGTCTTAGAATCCAGATTTCCTGTAGGCTCATCTGCTAAAATCAGATCGGGTTGATTTACCAGAGCTCTGGCTATGGCAACACGTTGATGTTGTCCACCTGAGAGCTGATGCGGATAATGACTTTTCTTTTGGTCCAATCCCACAAGCTTGAGGAAATACATTGCCTTTTCTTTTCGAATTTTTTTTGGGATATTACTATAAATGAGGGGTAATTCTACATTTTCTAAAATTGTCAATCTCGGCAATAAATTAAATCCTTGAAATACAAACCCAATTTTTTTATTTCTTATTTTCGCTAATTCTATTTTATTCATTGATTGAACTTCTACTCCATTTAGAATATATTTTCCTTTAGTTGGTTGATCCAGACAACCTAGTATATACATTAAAGTACTTTTACCTGAACCTGACGGTCCCATAACAGAAATGAATTCATTTTCTTGTATAGAGAGAGAAACTCCTTTAAGTGCATAAAATTCACTATCGCCCAGAAAATAGGTCTTCCAGATATTGATAACAGAAATATAGCTCATTAAAAAAGCCTTTGTTTTTTTTGATTCGTAATTTTTATATTCACAATGACCTGTAATCCTTCTTTTAATTCTGGAGACATAATTTCTATATAGTTTCCATCATAAATACCTGTCTGGATTTCAATTCGTCTGGGCTTCTGATTTTCCAGAATCCAGATTCCTTGCCGGTTTGATTCCAGTAAATTTTTACCGATAATATTTGATAATTGAACGCGAAGTGCTGAAGATGGTACAATAAAAATATTATCTTTCTTTTTGGTTTGAATCGTAACATATGCTGTCATTCCGGGCTTAAACATCATCTGTTTATTTTCAACTAGAATTATGACTTCGTAAGTTACGACATTCTCCACAATTACAGGTGAGTTTCTAATCTGAATAATTTTGCCAAAAAAAGTTAGTTCGGGATAAGCATCAACGCGAAAATATGTCAGTAAACCTTCTCTTATTTTTCCTATTTCAGATTCATCAATATTAGCTATAATCATCATCTTTGATAAGTCTTTTGCAATTGTAAATAATTCTGGACTTTGAAAACTTGCTGTAACAACCTGCCCCACTTCTATATTTCTGGATATTACTATACCGCTAATAGGAGAACGAATTTGTGTATAATATAAATTTGTTAATGCCTGTTGTAAAGAAGCCTTAGCCTGAGTTACCTTTGCCCTTGCATCAGCCAAATTTGCTAGAGCACTTTTATAATTCATAAGATAGGTTTCGTATTCACTTTCAGAAATTAATTTTTCTTTATAAAGAGATTCATATCTTTTATAGTTGCTCTCACTTAAAAATAAATTAATTTTAGCTTTTTCTAAATTTGCATTTACAATTGCTAAATTTGCCTTTGCCTGCTCAACCTGCGCTTTAAAGGTAGCAGGATCAATAAGGGCTAAAATTTGATTTTTTTTTACAATAGAATTATAATCTACATATATTTCTTTGATGATACCTGAAACCTGTGCTCCTATAATTACGGTGGATATTGGCTGTATCTTTCCATTTGCCATTATCTTTTCTTCGATGGAAGTTTTTTTTAACTCATAAATTTCGTAATTAAATTTTTGATTCCCGTTGCTATTAAAGAAATAAAGTCCTGATAAAATTAAAATCGCAATCAGAATTACAATATATAGAATTTTAATTTTCATAAAATTTCGAGAATGACTCCTATGGAATATAAAATTTTTAATTTGTTAATCTGTGTACTAAATATACTTTGTAAATAATTATTATATGATTGATAATATTGACTCGTAGCATCACTTAACTCGAGAAATGTACCCAATCCATTTATATATCTTTTTTGAGCAAGAGTTAAGTTTTCTTTCGCATATAGATAAGATTTCAGATACAAAGCCATAGTTTCCAAGGATTCATTGTAATTTAATATATTTTGTCTGATATTCAATATTATATTTTCTTTAAGATATTTTTCTTTTTCTTCTTCTGATTTAAGCAAATTTAAAGATTCTTCTACTTTCTGTTGCGTTCCGAATCCATTAAAAATCGGGAACTGAAAATAGATATTTACATTCCAATTTCTCCGATCAATGCTTCGAAACCTGAAATAATCATCATACCAATTATAAGTTGCGGATGCTTTTAATTTGGGATAATATTCAGATTGATTTAGTTCCTTATTCATCTTCGCAAATTGAATTTGCTGCTTTTGAATTAAATAATCTTTCCTTTTTAAAAAGGCAATTTCTATTAGTTTATTAAAATTAGAAAAATCATCTTCTATGTAGGGAAAAATCCCATAGAATTCTTTAAAAAAATTTTGAGGATTTTCTATATCTATTTTTTCTATCTGAAAATTTTCCAGCTTTTCATCTATTTTTAAGGATTTTTCTACATCACCCATTATCAGAAGCAATTTATATTTTGATATCAATAATTGATTCTTATCCTTTACTACTTCTACTTCTGCAGCTTTCAATTGAGATTGAATTTTTAATTTTTCATATTCAGGTCTTAGACCCTGTTGAATCAACTTACTAGTAAGTTCTAAATAATATTCATAATATTTCTTATTTTCAAGAGAAAATTTGAATTTTTCTTCTTTTACCAGAAGATCAAAATAAAAATGTATTAAATCAAAAATAATATCTTCTTTTATTTTTTGAATCTGTAAATCAGAGATCTCATAAAGAATTTCTTTGCTTTTCACAAAATTTGAAGTCCTGCCCGAATCATAAATATTTTGTGATAAGTTAATACCCGCATAATAGTTCCCGGTAGTTATAGGGGTTTCATTTTGAATCTGATTCTGATTTTTTTGATAACCAAGGACCAGATCCAGAGAGGGATAATATAAAGATTTTGCCTGTTCGATTTGATTTTTCTTCGAAAGCAAATTATAATAGTTCTCTTTTAATACAAGATTATCTGTCAGTACCTTATTAAGTATTTTCTTTAGTGAATAAACCTCTTTTACTTCCCCCCGCAAATGAAAAGGAAATAAATAACTAACCCCAAGAATCAAAAATATTATTCTTTTATTCATTTCCAAACTTATCTATAAGAACCAATAACGATAAAAATGGTTTCTATAAATAAAATTCAATTTTCTCCCACAAATCTGAAAATTGTATGTCCCATTCGAATTTCATCATTATGCCTTAAAGGCATAGGTCTTAAAACTTTTTTACCATTCAGGTACGTCCCCCCTGCACTCATCAGATCAAAGATGATAAATTTATTATCAATTCTTTTGATTTTTGCATGTAATGAAGATACTGCGGTATCCCGTACAGGAATATGAGCTGTAGTACTGCTACCTATATATACTTCATCTAAAAAAATATCAAATTTTTTATCATAGCCAAGACCCTCCCGATCTTTTTTAATAAGAACTCCATGATTGTACTTAGGAGCTTCTTTTAAAGCAGATTGTAAAACCATATAAGATTTTTCTTTTAAACTTAAATTAATGGTATCTTTTGCAAAATTTTTCTTTAAAGCCTTAATGCTATAAAGCATATAATCATTAGTAGACCACCAATTTTTTGCTAATAGAGGTATTTCATCTTTTTCTGATTCTATATATTTTTTTTGTGGTTCATCTACATAATTTCGCTGATCAATATAAACATCACCAATCTGAGGCTCCGGAAAATTCATTTTATCAGTTTGAATCACTTTCGATTGTTGAATATATTTATTTTTTTTCTTTATAAAAGAAATTATAAAAAAAGTGATTAATATCAAGATTAGTAATCCAGATAAAATATAAATTAAAGTATAAAGTTTATTATTTTCAATTTTGTAATTTTCTTTTGATATTAAATTATCTTTATAATAAATATTTAATATAACATCATTAGCAGTTAAATATTCGGGAAAACTTAAATTAGATTTATATTCAATCAACATTTCTTTTGCATAAATCTCATTTGATAATTCACTCTCAGATGGTTTAATTTTAGAAATATCAATTTGAGAATAAAAAGTTTCACCCCCTGTTTTTAAGGAAATTTTCTTCAGAGCTGTGGTATATTGATTTTTCTGTAATAATACAAAATATATAGGTATATTAAATTTTGTTCCAAAAACAATCAGCTCATGAATATCCTCTTCTTTCAATAAACTAGTTTCTTCTTTTCCATCAGTAAAAAAGATAACTCCCCCAATATTTTCTTTTCTCTTCCCTATATTTTTTTTATATTCCAAAAGGACTTTGAAAATTGCATCGTATAATTTTGTTTCTTTACCTCCTCGATTTATTTTTTTAATTTTATCTTTTAAAAGATCAGAATTTCTCGTAAAATCCTGTAAAAGTTTGGGTTTTGCATCAAATTCATACAGAGCAATTACATCATTTTTATTTTTTTCAGAAACAAATTTTTGCGCCAATGACTTTAGCTTCTTGAAGTCTTTTTCAGATATAGAACGTGTTCTATCAAAAGCCATCATATAAATATACTGATTATTTGTTTCTGTTTTTTTTATATTAAAAGAATTCAGAATTTGAACCGATTGAATAGTTGCAATTTTATATTCATTATTTGATTTTTCCTGAATCAGTAAATCTTCTTTTTTTACATCGACGGGAATTTTTTCTTTTTCTGTTAAATTGATTTTAATAGTATTATTGGGGAATTTTGTCGAATCTATTAAAACATAAATTTTTTCCTGTGCTGATAATACAGAAACCAATAAAATCAATAAAATTTTTCTCCAGTCCATTTTTATATAATATCGAATGAATAAATAAAATACAATAAAAAAAAGTAAGAATGAAAAATCATTCTTACTTAACGGTGTTATCTGGTGTTTTCTAAAATCTGATTGAGTATATCTCTAGCACAAACCCTTAAAGCCATTACTTCTTCTGCACCTTCAAAAATAGAAAAAACTCTTGCATCAACAAAATATCTTGATACAGGATATTCTTCAGCATATCCCATACCTCCATGAATTTGCATAGCTTCTCTTGTTACCCATTCTGCTAATTTCGAAACATAAAATTTAACCAGAGTAGCTTCCATCTGTCCTTTATGTTGATCCATCATTCGAGCAACTTCATAAGAGTATTGACGACATGCTTGTGTAATAATTGCCATTCTTGCTAATTTCCATCGAGTTAATTGATACTCTTTAATTTCTTTTTCAAAAACTTTTCTTTCCTGAGAATAACGACTGGCGGCTTCGAGGGCTGCTTGCATAACACCTGTTGCTCTTGCTGCTGTTTGAACACGACCACCAGCAAATCCCGCCATTTGCAAATAAAATCCCCTTCCTCTACCTTCTTCACCACCAACCAGATTTTCATCAGGAACAAACCAGTTTTCAAAATTAATTTCATAACTATGCATTCCCCTATAACCAATTGTAGGAATGGCAGACCCCGTTATTTTTCCTTCAATTCCATTTTCATTTTTTGTAAAATCAAATTTATGATCTCTAGAACGCGGTTTCTCAGCTAATAAAATCGATAAACCTCTATGTTTTAGATTGGGATCTTTTTCTGTTCTTGCAAGTACAAGCATAACATCTGCATACCCTGCAAATGTACACCAGGTTTTTACTCCATTAATTACCCAACCACCTTCTACCTTATCAGCTGAAACTTTCATACCCGCCACATCACTTCCAAAATTGGGTTCTGTTACAGCAATAGCAACCATTTTCTCTCCCGAAGCAATTTGAGGTAACCACTTTTGTTTTTGTTCTTCTGTACCTCCCTTAAGAAGGGCTTTTGATAAAATTTCCGGTCTTGTAATCAAAGAGCCTGCAATTCCCAGACTTCCTCGCGATAACTCTTCTGTTACAATCATCATACCAATATTACCAAAGGAATCCAAAAATCCACCATATTGTTCTGGAATAGAAAGTCCAAAGGCTCCATTCTCTATAAGAACCTGAATAATCTCCTCCGGGATAAATTCGTCATGACGATGAACTCTTTCCGCATGTGGATAGACTATATTTTCTGCAATTTTCCGATAAGTATCGCGAATTTCATTAAAATCATCTGTATCTAGTAAACCATAATTTCCTTTCAAAACTTCATAAGCAACAAGATCATATAATTCCTTACTTAAAGTAGATTGGACAAGTTTATTGATTTCAGAAGAAAATAACCCATTTAGTTCATCTTCCGTAATTAAGTATTCTTCGAAACGAGAGGCAAGCTCAGTTCGAATATGATGAAACGACTCTCCTAAAAAAATAGTAGACATAGTTCTTTCTAAGTCAGTTTTTCCTTCTGCATATTTTAAAAAATGTTCTGCTAGGCTTTTCTCAGCAACACAAAATGCCAGATTATAATGAACATATTGATTCTCATCCATTTTGTCAATGGAAAGAGAACCATTTTTCTCTACACTTCTGGCCAATCTTTCCACAATTTTATTTATGTAATTTTCATATATATCTTTTATTTTTTGAGTATTTTCTTTTGTAATCATAATAGTTAATTTTTTTTAAATTTATGCTAATGACTATTCTTTTTTTATTATCACTAAAATTTAATTTTCATTCCCCAATTCTATAATCCATTAGAAATATTTTATAATTTGTTGATTAAAATTTTCAATATATTCATTGATTTTTTTTCTTAAATGATTTTTATCAGAAGATGCGTACAGGATACTTCTACTGATATTAATGATAGCTCTTTCTGAAAAATATTTCATTACTAAATCTAAATTCCCTTTTTGGGCTCCAATACCCGGAATTAACAAAGGAGCTTTTTTTTCTAAAAAAGAAATACGGGCTAAAATTTCCTCAGGAAGAGTAGCACCTACAACATATAGTAAGTTATCATACTGATTCCAGACTTTTCCGAGTTCTATAATTCTTTCATAAACAGGTGGAGTTCCATAAAACTGAATATCTCTATTTGACGGATTTGATGTAATTAATAATACAATCGTTCCTTTATTTTTGTATTCCAGAAAAGGAAAAAGTGAATCATAACCCATATAAGGTTGAATTGTAATTGCATCAAAATTCCAGATTTCAAAAAACGCTTTTGCATATTTTCGAGAAGTATTTTCAATATCACCTCTCTTTGCATCAGCTATTAAAATTTTCCTATACTGTTGATAATTAAATATAGACTCAAAAAAATCTAAAATTTCTTCTAAAAGAACGAGTCCTTTACTTCCAAGACATTCAAAAAAAGCAAAATTAATTTTATAAGCAATACAAAAATCAAAAGTAAATTCAATAATATCCTGAATATATTTTTTCATACCCTCAAAGTTCTTTTTATAACCCTCAGGTATTAAATCCATATCTGGATCAATCCCTACGCATAAATTATTTTTTTTTCTTTTTATTAAATGAATCAAATTTTGATTAAATGTTGACATAAAATTAAATTCACTTATTTTAGCTATTATTTAGTTTCAATAAAAAAAGGAGGAAAAATGCCAAAAGATTTAAAAGCTAAGAATTTAGCAGAGCTTTTTAAAGAAGTAGCTGAGAGGTTTGGAGATAAGCCTGCTTTTGCAACGCGAAATAAAGATAAGATTTTTGTTCCTGTAACTTTTAAAGAACTATACGAAATGGGGGTAAATTTAGCAACAGGTTTTATTGACCTTGGAATTGAACAAAGAGAACATGTATGTCTTTTTGCTGATAATCGATTTGAGTGGATTTTAGTTGATTATGCTATACAATTATGTGGCGCTGTGGATGTCCCGAGAGGAACAGATGTAACAGAGGGTGATATAACCTATATTGTACCTCATTCCGATGCAAAAGTAGTCATAGTAGAAAATAAAATGGTACTAGATAAAATTCTAAAGAGTAAATCCAAATTGCCCAACATAAAGCATATTATCCTGATGGATAAAGATACAAGAGAAAATGGAATATTACATATTTACGATCTTCTAGAAAAAGGAAAGAAATTAAGAGAAGCAGGAGATCGCAGAGTAGAAGAAAGAGTCAAAAACATAAAAGAAGACGATTTATTTACTCTAATTTATACTTCTGGAACTACCGGTGCTCCCAAAGGAGTAATGTTATCCCACAGCAATATGATTTCACAGGTTAAAAACTTACCTGATGAAATAAAATTATCATCTGAAGATCGAGCTTTATCAATCTTACCCGTCTGGCATATTTTTGAAAGAATGTTTGAAATGCTAACTATATCTAATGGTATGTGTACATATTATACGAATGTTCGTAATATTCGCGAAGATATGCAAATCGTAAAACCAACTTTTATGGCATCTGCTCCAAGAATCTGGGAAAGCGTTTATCAGGGAATTCTATCAAAAGTTGAATCAGCACCAGCTGTACGAAAGGCTTTATTTAACGCTGCTTATTTTTGCTCACAAAAATTCAAAGGTGCGGTTCGATTTCTAACATTTAGAGAATTAGATACTACCGGTCGAAATCCTCTGTATTCAATGCTTTTGGGAGTAATTCATATTATCAATTTGATTATTTTTGCAATTCCTAATTTCTTACTGGATTTGATTGTAATTTCCAAAATTCGTGCTGCAACTGGTGGAAAGTTAAGAGGTTCAGTATCTGGTGGTGGTGCTTTGCCATTGCATGTAGATGAATTTTTTAACAATATTGGAATTCCTGTTCTTGAAGGATATGGAATGACAGAAACTTGTCCGGTGCTCGCTGTAAGGACTTATAGAAAACTTGTTCCCGGAACTGTTGGTCCTCTCTATCCACAAACACAACTTAGACTTATTGATATTGCCACCGGCGAAATCTTATATACAACTGAACCCAACGGACCTAAAAAAAGAGGAGTAAAAGGTGAAATCCATGTAAAAGGTCCCCAGGTAATGAAAGGATACTATAAAAATCCTGAAGCTACTGAAAAAGTTTTGAAAGATGGCTGGATGAATACAGGAGACCTCGGAATGATAACTTTTAATAATTGTTTAAAAATTGTAGGTCGTTCCAAGGAAACTGTAGTTTTATTAGGTGGAGAAAACGTTGAACCAGTTCCTATCGAAAATGCTCTTGTTCAATCTCCTTTAATTCAACAATGTATGGTAGTAGGTCAGGATCAGAAATATCTATGTGCCTTAATTGTACCTTCGCTGGATCAATTTAAAGACTATGGTTCAACTTACGAAGAATTAGCCAAGAATGAAGAAGTACTGAAATTATTAAGAAATGAAGTTAAACGATTAGTGTCAGGAGAGACAGGTTTTAAATCCTTTGAAAGAATTGTAGATATTCGTTTACTACCCAAACCCTTCGAAGTAGGAGATGAATTAACCAATCTTTTTAAAATCAAAAGACATGTTGTTACAGAAAAATATAAGCACTTAATTGAAGAAATGTATAAGTCATAAGGTGGAATCTCCGCCTTTTTCTTTCCATATCTGAATTTGATTCTTACCCATTTGTTTCGCATTATACATAGCAAGATCAGCTTTTTTTACCAGGGATTTCGCATCATCATTTTCCGAACATTCAGCTATACCTATACTAATTGTATTGATCGGTATAGAAATATAATCAAAATTGATAATTATTGAATTTATCAAAGTAAACAATCGATTCGCCACAAAAAGAGATTTTTCTAGGGTAGTTTCAGGAAATACAATTATAAATTCTTCCCCTCCCCATCTTCCAGCATAATCAATACTTCTTATGTGTTGTTTTAAAAGAGTAGCCAGTTCTTCTAAAACTATATCTCCATAACTATGCCCAAAAGTATCATTAATGATTTTAAAATCATCTATATCCAGGATTAATAAACAGAATTTTTTATTAAACCTTTTTATTTTTTCTATTTCATAGTTTATAATTTCTATCATTCTCATTCGATTATAGAGATTGGTTAAGTAATCTCTTACAGATAATTCCTGGAAATGAATTTTATCAGTAACATCAATAAGAATAATCTGAAAACCCAATAGATTTTTTCTTTTATCAAATAAACTTTCCCATTTTGTTTCTGTAATTAATTTTTTACCATTTTGAGTTTTGAACTCTATGATACCACTCCAATCATTTTTTATAGATAATGTATATTTAATTTCTTCCAGAATACTATAAGACTTTTCATGAAAAAAATTTTCTATTCTCTCTCCAATAAGCTCATATAAAAGAAAATCTGTTCTGTGGGTAAAAGCAAAACTTGCATATAGGATAATAAAGTTAACATCAGTAGTTAACATTAAAATATATTTATCTACAATATCAATATATCGTTGTAAAATATCTTTTTCTTCAATATGATAAAGATGAAGATGAATTTTGGAAACAATTTCTTCTTTAACTAATGGCTTTCGAATAAAATCCAGTCCTCCCATTCTGTAAAACTTTTTTAAATCTTCTATATCTTCTGATGAAGTAATAAAAATTACAGGAATTTCTCTAAGTTGTAAATTTTCTGAATTTCTTATGTTCTGGAGAATATCAAATCCCGAAATTTCTGGCATATGTAAATCAAGTAAGACTAAATCCGGTTTTTCCATATGAATCATTTCTATTGCACGTGAAGATTCCATACAAAAAACCAATTCCATATAATTTTTATCTAAATACTTTTCTAATATTTTTATAGTTAATATAGAATCATCTATGATTAATATTCTCTTGTTAGGTGAAAACATAAATATTTAGACGCAAATAAATTCCCTCAACTTCAAATATTTAAAAATAAATTCACTGGAATCATCTTAATGTTCAAAAACTTAACAACCCAAAT
>FWPU01009052.1_pt1 | contig 16106 bp, 9 predicted proteins | sample 2228361 | NCBI WGS metagenome assembly FWPU01 (sample SAMEA103939777, study PRJEB20133) | metagenome
GCAAAACGGACTCATTGCGAAGGGCTCTGTGGATGTCTAACATCGTGTTCGGTGGATTTTTGTGCAAATATCGTTATTTTAGAACAACTCTAATGCCTTTGTAATGGTCTAAAGTGCGGCTTTTCGATTGAACTCCTGTGTCAAGAATTCACCATTACGCCAAGACGTAGGATAGATTGAGCCGTCTCCATGCTGAATTATTACAAGTCTTTAACACCCAGCCCCCACTTCACGCACCACTATGAGCAAAAAAACTGCTCTCCTTCTCGGCGCCACAGGCCTGGTCGGCAGCCATTTGCTGCGGCGCCTGCTCGATGCCCCCTACTACAGCGAAGTAGTGGTCTTGGTACGCCGCCCTCTTCAGGTGGAGCATCCGCGCCTGCGCCAGGTAGTCTTCGACTTCGACCACCCTGACGCCGACGTCGTGCGCGCTGACGACCTCTTCTGCGCCTTGGGCACCACCCTGCGCAAGGCCGGCTCCAAGGCCGCCCAGTACCGCGTGGACGTCGAGTACCCCCTCGCCATAGGCCGCATTGCTCGCGCCAACGGCACGCGGCAGTATCTTTTAGTCTCTTCTGTGGGTGCCTCTGCCCGTTCCAGCAACTTTTACCTGCGCATGAAAGGGGAGCTGGAAGCACAGTTAGCGGCCTTGGCGTTCGAGACCCTCATCGTAGCCCGCCCCTCGCTTCTGTTGGGACAGCGCGCCGAGGTGCGCACGGGTGAGCGCATAGGCATTGCCCTCGAGCACCTGTTTCGCCCCCTCATTCCGCGGCGCTATCGCGGCATTCACGCCGACCAAGTGGCGGCTGCCTTGGTCGCTCTAGCTAACGCAGGTCTGCAGGGCGTACACATAGTAGAGTCGGAGCGCCTCACCGATTTTCCGCGTTGATGCGCTCCAGCACCTCGGCACCTGGGCAGAGGTCTTCCTCGCGCAGGGCGTTGAGCGGGCGGCGGACGGTGTTCAGCATAGCGTGCAGATCGCGCCCGGCCGGCTCCAGGTAGATGACGCCCGTCAAGATTTCACCCTGCTGCCGCGCCTCGTGCAGGCGTTTCATGGCACTGATGCGATCGGTAGGCTCCCAGTTCGGGTCTAATTTGCGCAGCAACAGCACAGAACCATCGTGCAGCGTAACCGCATGCGCTGTGCCTTCGGCGTACTCAGCCGTGATTTCTGCCCTCTCCGGGATGTAGTCCACAGCAGCAGTGGCCTCCATGTGCTCGCGCGCGTAGTCGTAGGACTTTGTTGAGCCGGGGTTGTTGTTGAAGGTAACGCAAGGTGACAGCACGTCAATAAACGAAAAACCCCGATGCGATAGGGCTGCTTTGATCAGCGGCACCAGCTGGTGCTTGTCGCCTGAAAAGCTGCGAGCTATAAAGGTAGCGCCCAGCTCGATGGCCAAGCCGGCAAGGTCAATGCCATGAAAGGGATTAACGTGGCCTGTCTTATTGATAGAGCCTTCGTCTGCCGTGGCGGAGTCTTGCCCTTTCGTCAGGCCATAGCAGCCGTTGTTCATCACAATGTAGGTGATGTTCAGGTTGCGGCGCAAAGCATGTACAAACTGGCCCATACCAATAGAGGCCGTATCGCCATCGCCCGAGATGCCTAGATAAATCAGGTCTCGGTTGGCCAGGTTGGCTCCCGTAGCCACTGAAGGCATGCGCCCGTGTACGGAGTTAAAGCCGTGCGAATTGCCCAAGAAATACGTGGGCGTCTTGGACGAACACCCTATGCCCGACAGCTTGGCCACGCGATGCGGCTCGATGGCGAGCTCGAAACACGCCTGTATGATGGCCCCACTAATGGAGTCATGGCCACAGCCAGCGCAAAGGGTAGAGAGCGCCCCTTCGTAATATTGGCGCGTATAGCCCAGCGCGTTGCGCGGGCTTTCAGGATGACGAATGGAAGGACGCAAGTACGTCATAGGACAGGTGAGTGGTTGACGTGTCAGTGTTTTTGAGCGGCAGCCAGCTCGGCTCCGTGGCCATTTTCGCTGATGAGCGCTGCCACCTCGGGGTGGTGCTTTACTATTTGGCTGACGATGACTGCCGCAGTGATAGGAAAACCGTCGTATTGAAGCACCGGGATGAGTTTCTGAGGCGAAATGCCCAGTTCAATCATGAGCAGAGAGCGCATTTGCGCGTCGCGGTTTTGCTCCACCACATACACCCGCTCATGCTGTTCGATGAATTCGCGAACGGCCTCACCAAAGGGGAAGGCGCGCAGGCGCATGGCCTCCATGGGCAGGCCGAGCGCGCGCAGTTCGTCCAAGGCTTCCACGGCTGCATAGGTAGAAGTACCGAAGAAGACCATCGCCTCCGCATGCGCCGACGCAGGCTGCAAGAACTCCGGCCCATGGACGACCTCCCGAGCCGTTTGCCATTTTCTGAGCAGGCGGTCCATGTTGCGCTTGTAGGTCTCGCCGTCTTCGGTGTAGCGAGCATACTCGTCTTTGGAAGAGCCGCGGGTGAAAAAGGCGCCCTTAGTAGGGTGCGTACCCGGAATGGTCCGATACGGGATGCCGTCGCCGTCAACGTCTAAATAGCGGCCCCAATCCTTGATGTGCTCCAGGGTTTCCGCATCGAGCACCTTGCCGCGGTCGTAGCGGCGCGCGTCGTTCCAGCGAAGCGGCGGTGTGAGATGCTCGTTCATACCGAGGTCGAGATCGGTCATGACGATGATGGGCGTTTGCAAGCGCTCTGCAAGGTCGAAGGCATCGGCCGTCATTTCGAAGCACTCCGTCGGGTTGGCCGGGAAGAGCAACGGGTGCTTGGTGTCGCCGTGCGAGGCGTAAGCCGCCAGCAAGATGTCGGACTGTTGTGTGCGCGTAGGCATACCGGTAGAGGGGCCGCCGCGCTGCACGTCAATGAGCACTGCTGGAATTTCGGCGAAATAGGCCAAGCCCAAAAATTCATTCATCAGCGACACACCCGGGCCGCTCGTCGCCGTGAAAGCTCGAGCGCCGTTCCACATGGCGCCGATGACGATGCCCATGGCCGCCAGCTCGTCTTCGGCTTGCACGATGGCAAACCTCTTCTCGCCCGTCTCCGGGTCAATGCGCAGGCGGTTGGCGTATTTTTCAAAGGCATCCACCACCGAAGTGGAGGGTGTGATGGGATACCACGCCGCCACCGTAGCGCCGCCGTAGATGGCCCCCAGCGCGCAGGCTGTATTGCCACTCATCATGATGCGGTCGCCGATGTTATCGCGCCGCTCCACTCGTATGGGCAACGGGCACGAGTAATGCTCGCGCGCATACTGATAGCCCAAGTCCAAGGCCAAGTGGTTGGAAGCCACGAGTTTCTCCTTCTTGCGGAATTGCTCCACGACGAGCTGCTTTACCACCTCCATCTCCATGTCCAGCAGCGCGACCAAGGCGCCGACGTACACCATGTTCTTGAGTAACTGCTGCGTACGCGGCACCTCGAAGTGCTTTTGGCACAGCAGAATCATGGGCACGCCGATGTAATGAATGTCTTCGCGCATCAGCGACTTGTCCAATGGGCGACTGCTATCGTAGATGAAATAGCCTCCCGGGCGCACGGCCCTCACGTCGGCAGGCATGCTTTGCGGGTTGACACCTACCAGTATGTCGATGCCCGCCCGGCGCCCTAGGTAGCCGCGTTCGTTCACGCGCACTTCGTACCAGGTGGGCAGCCCTTGAATGTTGGAGGGAAAGATGTTCTTCGGCGTTACCGGAATACCCATCCGAAAGATGCTCTTCGCAAACAAGGTATTGGCGCTGGCCGAGCCGGTACCGTTCACATTCGCGAAGCGGATGACAAAATCGTTGACCAGAACAGACATAACGTGTTTTGATTTGCTTGAGTCGGTTCAGTTTAGACGGGTTCTGCCACAGAAGCACGCGCGATGTCCCAGATTTTACACGCCTTCGTTACCTGATACAAGTACTTCTGCATGTCCCAGGCCGAGGTCGGGCAGCGCTCGGCGCATAAGCCGCAATGGAGGCACACATTTTCGTCCTTGATCATCACGCGGCCCGTAGGCAGCGTGTCCGATACGTATAAGTCCTGACTGAGGTTGTTGGCCGGAGCATTCAGGCGAGTGCGGAGGTCTCCCTCCTCACCGTTGTGGGTGAAGGTGATGCACGAAGTCGGGCAGATGTCCACACAGGCATCGCACTCGATGCACAGGTTGGTGGTGAAAATCGTCTGGACATCGCAGTTCAGGCAACGCTCGGCCTCTTTGAAGGCTAGCTCCTCGTCGAAGCCCAGCTCCACCTCTAAGCGGCGATTGCGCAAGGCCACCTCATTGGGCGCATGAGGTACAGCATAGCGGCGGTCATTGACGATGTAATTGTCGTACATCCACTCATGTACGCCCATCTTTTGCTGGAAAATGTTAACCGTAGGTGCCGGCCTATCCCGGTACAGCTCTTGCCCCGTACAGAAGAGGTGGATGGAAATAGCTGCCTGGTGCCCGTGCGCCACGGCGGTGATGATGTTTTTAGGCCCCAGCGCAGCATCGCCGCCAAAGAACACCTTCGGATGGGTGGACTGAAAGGTAACAGGGTCAATCACCGGCATGTCCCACTTGCCAAACTCGATACCCAAGTCGCGCTCTATCCACGGGAAGGCGTTCTCCTGCCCAATGGCAATGAGGACGTCATCGGCCTCAATGAAGGTATCAGGTTGCCCAGTGGGCACCAACGACCGCTTGCCGTTTTCGTCGTAGATGGCCTCCACGTGCTCAAACAAAACGCCCTTCAGGCGGCCATCCTCTACGACAAAAGCCTTGGGCGGCATGCAATTGAGGATGGTAACGCCCTCGCGCAGCGCGTCCTCGATTTCCCAGGGCGAAGCCTTCATGTCTTTGAAAGGACTGCGCACCACGACCGTTACCTGTTCGCCGCCTAAGCGCAGGGCCGTGCGGCAGCAGTCCATGGCCGTATTGCCGCCGCCTAACACGATGACGCGCTTGCCGATGCGGTTAATGTGTTCGAAAGCCACGTTGGCCAACCACTCGATGCCGATGTGGATGTTGGCCGCACCCTCCTGCCGCCCGGGCAGCTTGGACAGGTCGCTACCCCGCGGAGCGCCCGTACCGACAAATATGGCGTCGTAGTCTTTGGCCAACATCTCGCGCATGCTACTGACATAGCAGTTGAAGTGGGTGTGTATGCCCATGCTCAGGATGTAGTCCACCTCTTCATCCAGCACGCTCTCTGGCAGCCGAAAAGCCGGTATTTGGCTGCGCATCATGCCACCGCCCTTTTTCTGGTCGTCGTACAGGTGAATTTCATAGCCCAGTGGCGCCAAATCTCGCGCCACCGTCAGAGAGGCCGGGCCGCCGCCGATGAGGGCGATTTTCTTGCCGTTGGGTGCGAATGGGCCTTGAGGCATGAGCGAACGCACTTCTCCTTTGAAGTCTGCCGCAGCCCGCTTGAGGCGGCATATAGCCACAGGCTTCTCCTCTACCCTACCCCGCCGGCAGGCCGGCTCGCAGGGGCGGTCGCAGGTACGCCCCAAAATGCCCGGAAACACATTGGACTCCCAGTTGAGCATGTACGCCTCCGTATACAGCCCAGCCGCTATAAGGCGAATGTACTCTGGCACAGGCGTATGCGCCGGGCATGCGTACTGGCAATCCACGACTTTGTGGAAATACTCAGCGTCCCGAATATCTGTCGGTTTCATAACAGCACAGTGTAGTTGAGCAGTAGAGCAGTTTACGGCGGTAAATGTAAAAAGGGCTTCGGTAGCCCGCACTCGACCGCTGGAGAAAATTCGGCCAAACACGTGCCAACACTTTCACATACCCCAAATACGGCCGTATTCCTCCGAGCCAGAGTACTGCCTGAATAGGCCAGCAAACGCCCAATACCTTTTGCCATCTGGGCTAAAAAGACTTCACTGAGGCCGCCTGAAAAAGGCCACTTAGCCCCCACCCACGGGCGCCGCCTTTCTTTCCTCCATTTTTTTTGGGAAAAAATGGCTGCCGGCTTCAGAGCAGCTGCTGCGGTCAGTGTGGGCGGGGGTAGCTCCTGTTTGGCCACGGGCGCGTTTTCGTCCCGCTTTTGGGCCTTAATAATGGCGCGACGGCAGCCTCCAAGCGCCGCGTATGGATGGTCTTGGACTGGTCGGTTTGGCTTCGAGCCACGCCGATACTTTAGCCCGAACGCGGCGACGACGACTAAGTGCAGATACGCCATTATTAAGGCCAAGCGCGGGAACGGCACACGCTGGGCGCAGGCCAAGGCCCCAGACCTGCCTGCACGCTCAAGCGCCAAACCAAAGTTCCAAGGCCGTTTTTTCCAAAAAAACAGCCGGCGCGGCGGCGGAATGTGGCGCTGAGCGCGTGGGCGTTCAACGCACCTGCCGCGCTACAGATACCGACTGGGCTGGCTTCTGTTGGCTTTGGGCAAGGCTCAGTGCCCCTGTCTTTGCGCCTCTTTGGCCCAGGTGTCTTTGAGCGTAACCGTTCTGTTGAAGACGGGCTTTTCAGGTGTGCTATCTGGGTCGGTGCAGAAATAGCCCAAGCGTGTAAACTGGAAGTGGTCGCCCGCTTGGGTGTCTGTGAGGGCTGGCTCTATTTTCGCTTCTGGTATGACTTCCAAGGAGTTGGGATTGATAGCTTGCTTGAAGTCCTCTTCACTGGCGGGGTCTTCTACGCGGAAGAGGCGATCATACAGGCGCACCTCGGCCGTACGGGCGTGCGTTGCCGAGAGCCAGTGGATGGTGCCCTTCACCTTTAGGCCGCTGGTATCCTGGCCCGAGCGGCTCTCTGGGATGTATCGGCAGAGGACGGCGGTGATGCTGCCGTTTTTGTCCTTTTCCACGCCGGTGCACTCCACGATGTATGCGGACTTGAGGCGCACCATACCACCCGGGTAAAGGCGGAAGTACTTGGGCGGCGGGTTTTCCATGAAGTCGTCCTGCTCGATGTACAGCAAGCGGCTGAACGGCACGGTGCGATGTCCGGCGCTAGAGTCTTCGGGGTTGTTTTCAGTCTCGAGCCATTCCACCTGTCCTTCGGGGTAGTTGGTGATGATGAGCGGGAGGGGGCGCAATATGGCGAAGCGGCGCAGGGCGCGCCGGTTGAGGTCTTCGCGGATGCAGAACTCCAAGAGGCTGACGTCAATGATGTTTTCGCGCTTGGCTACGCCCACGCGTTGGGCAAACTCGCGAACGCTCTCTGGGGTGTAGCCGCGGCGCCGGAGGCCGCTGATGGTGGGCATACGCGGGTCGTCCCAGCCGTTGACGTAGCCCTCTTGCACCAGTTGGAGCAGTTTGCGCTTGCTCATGACGGTGTACGTGAGGTTGAGGCGGGCAAATTCGTATTGTTTGGAGGGGAAGATGCCCAATTGCTCGATGAACCACTCGTACAGCGGGCGGTGCGGAGCGAACTCTAGAGTGCAGATGGAGTGGGTAACGCGCTCAATGCTATCGGACTGCCCATGTGCCCAGTCGTACATGGGGTATATGCACCATTTGTCGCCCGTTCGGTGGTGATGTGCGTGCTTGATGCGGTACATGTAGGGGTCGCGCAGGTGCATGTTGGGCGAAGCGAGGTCAATTTTGGCGCGCAAGACGCAGTGCCCATCGGGGAACTCGCCGTTTTTCATGCGCTCAAAGAGGGCGAGGTTTTCCTCTGGGGGCGTGTCGCGGTATTTGTTGGGTGTACCGGGTGTGGTGGGCGTGCCTTTTTGGGCGGCAATTTCTTCAGGAGTAGAGAAATCCACATAAGCCAGTCCCTTTTGGATGAGCACCTTGGCCCATTCGTACAGTTGGTCGAAGTAGTCGGAGGCGTACAGGATGCGGTCAGGCTCGAAGCCCAGCCAGCGCACGTCGGCTAGGATGCTGTCCACGTATTCTTGCTCTTCGGCCGAGGGGTTGGTATCGTCGTAGCGGAGGTTGCACTTGCCACCGTACCTCTGTGCTAGGCCAAAGTTGAGGCAGATACTTTTAGCGTGTCCGATGTGCAGATAGCCGTTAGGTTCTGGCGGGAAGCGGGTTTGGATGGTTTGGTGGCGTCCGCTGCGCAAGTCTTCCTCAATGATTTCCTCGATGAAATTGAGCGGCTCTTTCTCTTCGCCGCGCGTGGGTGCTGTTTCGCTCATGCTGTATCCGTCTGTAATGGCGGCAAAGGTAAGGTGTTAGGGCTTCTGCCGAGATAGCCATATGTTGTCCTTGAGGGGCCTCGCCTTCTGAGCGCGCCGTTATTCGGAGACTTTTTTGCCTCTCATAGCTTCTCGGATAGTGGCATCCATAGCGCGATGGGCCAGCGGCGCGGTGTAGTCATTGAGCGCCTCGATGGCAGCATGGATGCGGTCTTTGTCGTCGCCGTCCATAGTTTCTCGGAGGGCTTGGAGTAATGAGCGAGTAGTGGCTTTTTCCACTTCGGAGAGGAGGGCGTCGTTTTGCTGCAAGAACTTCTCCCCTGCCAGCAGGAGGGTCTGGGCCTCGTTGCGCGCTTCGAGCAGGGCGCGGGTGCGCATGTCTTCGGCGGCATGCGAGATGCTATCTAAGAGCATGCGCGCCATTTCGTCTTCGGTGATGCCATAAGTGGGGCGGATGTCTATTTGTTGCTCTACCCCTGAGCGCAGTTCGCGTGCGCGCACGGTCAGGATGCCGTCGGCATTGACGAGGAAAGTAACTTCTATCTTGGGCAGCCCTGCGGGCATGGGCGGGATGCTCGAGAGGATAAACTCGCCGAGTTTGCGGTTGTACTGTACCAAGTCGCGCTCCCCTTGATAGACAGCAATTTTGAGGTTCTTCTGGCCGTCCACACTGGTCGTGTATTGGCGGGCGGCGCGAATGGGTATTTTGGAGTTGCGCGGGATGATGACATCCATCAGCCCTCCTACCGTTTCGATGCCCAGCGACAAGGGAGTTACATCGAGCAGTAGGAGGTCTTTTTGGTTGCCCGCCAAGATGTCGGCCTGTACAGCAGCGCCTAAAGCAACGACTTCGTCGGGGTCGAGCGAGTCGAAGGGTTTTCGGCCAAAGAACGCCGCCACGCGCTCTTTCACTAGTGGCACGCGCGTGCTGCCGCCTACGAGGACGACCTTCTCGATGTCTTTGGGGCGCAGATGGGCGTCGCGCAGGGCATTGGCGCAACTGTCGAGCGTGCGCTGCACCAGTGGCTCAATGGCAGCTTCAAGGTCTTGGCGTGTTAGGTGGACGGCTTTGCCCAGCAGTTCGCCTTCGAAGTGGTCTTGGGAAGAGAGCGCTTTCTTAACGCGCTCAGCCTGAAGCCTGAGGACCTGCCCGAGGGCTTTGTCTGAAGCGATGGCTTCTTCGCTTATGCCTAATTGGGGCAACAGCAGCATCATGAGGGCGCGGTCAAAGTCATCGCCACCCAAGAAAGTGTCGCCGTGGGTGGAGAGCACCTCGAAAATGCCCTCGTGGATTTTTAAGATAGAGATGTCGAAGGTGCCGCCGCCGAGGTCGTACACCGCAATGGTCTCTGTGTGGGTGGGGTCGAGGCCGATGCCATAGGCAAGTGCGGCGGCCGTCGGCTCATTGACGATGCGCAGCACATCCAAACCCGCCAAGCGTCCGGCGTCGCGCGTGGCTTGGCGCTGGTTGTCGTTGAAATAGGCCGGTACGGTGATGACTGCCTTGCTTACGGGAGTGCGCAGTTCTTCTTCGGCGCGACGTTTCAGAGCGTGCAGTATCTCAGCGCTCAGTTCAATGGGCGTGAAGAAGCGGTCGCGCACGCGAATCTTGACTAGTGATTCTGTGTCGTCGTCTATGATTTTGTAGCCCAGAAAGCCTTGCAGGTCTGCTACGTCCCGATAGGATTTGCCCATCAATCGCTTGACGGAGTAGATGGTATTAGCCGGGTCGGTGGCCAGCTTTTCGCGGGCTGCATCGCCCACCAGTACCTCTCCTTGAGGCGTAAAGTGTACCACCGAAGGCACTAAAGTGTGCTTGCCATCGGCGCCGCGGAGACAGTAGGGTTTTCCGTCCTTTACGTAAGCGACTAAGCTGTTCGTCGTACCTAAATCAATACCGAGAATGACTTCGTCGGTGCGGGCGATGGTGCCCTCGCGCATATTTATGGGAATGAGCGGCATATTCGTGCGAGTGTGCGATGGGTATGAAGGTGTCCTTGTTCTGGTTGGCAAAACAATGCGAGGGCTTTTTGGTTTGGGCGATGTTTTTTTCACCTTTGCCCGGAAATGCTTTCATTCTCACCTATCTTCTTTTTGTATGCGCGAGTTTTTTTCGTCTAAGGCTAACCGGTTGTGGATGGTGCTTTCCGGTTTTTTCATTGCTAACGCCTTGGTGGCCGAGTTCATGGGCGTCAAGCTGTTCTCCTTGGAGCGCACCTTAGGCATGGAGGAAGTGCGCTGGAGTCTTTTTGGCTACGGCAACCTTTCTTTCACCCTCACGGCCGGCGTCTTGCTGTGGCCAGTGGTGTTTGTCATGACAGACATCATCAATGAGTACTACGGGCGCCGCGGCATTCGCAGCCTTTCCTACCTTACGGCCGGGCTTATTGCCTATGGCTTCCTGATGCTCTTCATGGCCATGGAGCTCGCGCCTGCCGAGTTTTGGCGCACGGCCCACATCAAACCCAGCTGGACGCCCGAAGAGCAAGCCATGATGCGCGCCCAAGTGGCTGACTACAACGCTGCTTATTCCATCGTTTTTGGCCAAAGTCTGTGGATCATCGTCGGCTCTCTCATCGCTTTCCTCATCGCGCAGATTGTGGACGTAACCATCTTCCACCGCATTAAGGCCATTACCGGTGAACGCAGAATCTGGCTGCGTGCTACGGGCAGCACGCTGGTTTCTCAATTCATTGACAGCTTCGTCGTCGTCTTCATAGCCCTTTATATCGGTCAACAAATTCCTTTTGCCCAGGTACTGGCCATCTCCGTCATCAACTACATTTACAAAGCCTTTATGGCCATTGTGCTGACGCCCGTCCTTTATGCGGCACACTGGGGGATTGACCGCTATTTGGGTGAATCTTTGGCTTTGGAAATGAAGGTGGCTGCTCAAAACGCCTGAGGTTTTCCTTAGCCGTTGGATGCCTGTGGGTTCAACAAATGCGCCCGCTCAACGCTACTGCGCAAAAGGCCAACGTCCCCGAGTTCAGAACTTTGCACCATGATGAGTTTGCTAAAATACGCCATTGCGCCCTTGATGATAGGGGCGCTATACACAGGTGTTGTGAGTGTGCAGGGCTGTCGTTCTTCTGCTTCTTCGCCTACAGACAGCCACCAGCGGATGGTTGCTCTCTTAGACAGTATTTACCGAAATGCCGACCCGCTGCAATACTTGCACCTCAACAGCGGGCGCGCGGCCATCTACTTAGAGCGAATGCGCAACACCACTGGGCAAGAGCACGTAGCCAACAAATTCAGCCATGCGGTAGAACTGCTCAAAGCCGGGCAAAACGAAGCGGCCATCGTGCAGTTCAAGGAACTGATTCAGATGACCGGAGAGGTGCTCAATGAGCAGACCAAAATCCTGCACGAGTTGCTGGCGCTCAGCTACATGCGCCTGGGAGAGCAGGAAAACTGCGTCAATACGCACAATCCGGAGTCGTGCATCCTCCCCCTTCGCGGCGGCGGTGTTTACACCATGCGCTCCGGACCGGAAAACGCCATCAAGGTTTACCTCCGAATTCTGGAGGCCTTCCCGGATGACTACCAATCGCTTTGGCTGCTCAACCTCGCCTACATGGCTTTGGGGCAATGGCCCGAGGCGGTGCCTGCGCGCTTCAAGTTGCCCGAGCGCATCTTTGCCCAGCCTCGTCAGCTGGCCTTTCGCGATGTAGCCATCCCCTTGGGCCTTGATGTGCGCGGTATCTCGGGCAGCGTATGCTTGGAAGACTTCGACAACGACGGCGATATTGACATCTTCGCTACGGCCTACGGGCTGGGCGACCAAGCGCGCTATTTTGTCAATAACGGCGACGGCACTTTCTCTGATCGCACCGCTGAGGCAAACCTGACCGGTATCGTCAGCGGCCTCAACGCCATACACGCCGACTACAACAATGACGGCTACCGCGATATCCTCATCCTGCGCGGCGCTTGGCTCTTCTGCGGAAACCACCCCAACTCCTTGCTTCGCAACAATGGCGATGGCACCTTCACCGACGTTACCATAGACGCAGGGCTGCTCTCCTTCCACCCTACCCAGGCGGCTGACTGGGCCGACTTCGACGGCGACGGCTGGCTCGACCTCTTCATCGCTAACGAAACTTATGACCCCAACCAGCCCAACCGTTGCGAACTGTACCGCAATAACGGCGACGGCACCTTCGCTAATGTAGCAGCCGAAGCCGGTGTAGATTACGTGGGTTTTTTCAAAGCCGTTGTCTGGGGCGATGTGAACAACGACCAAAAGCCCGACCTGTACATCAGCAACCTCATGGGCCAAAACCTGCTGCTCATCAATCGCTGCGGAGAAGGCGAAAAACGCTGGCATTTCGAAAACGTCGCCAACCGCACCCAGACATTCTATCCCATGACCAGCTTCCCAACCTTCTTCTTTGACTACAACAACGACGGCTGGGAGGACATCTTCGTGAGCAACTTCCCGCCCAACTACGAGGATCCTACAGTATCGCCATTGGTGATGGAATACTTGGGCAAACAACCTGAGGGAGATTGGCTACGCCTCTATCGCAACAACGGCGACGGCACCTTTACCGATGTACACCATCAACTGGGTCTCCACACCGTTACGTACGCCATGGGCAATAACTTCGGCGACTTCGACAACGACGGCTGGCTCGACATTTACTTGGGCACGGGAAAGCCGGACTTGCGCTCGCTCATCCCTAACCGCGCCTTTCGCAATGTAGACGGTAAGCGCTTCGAAGACTTGTCCATGTGCGGCTTCGGTCACCTTCAGAAAGGTCATGGGCTGGCCTTTGCCGACATAGACCGGGACGGCGACCAAGACTTGTACGTGGTGGTAGGCGGGGCGGTAGAAGGCGACATCGGCTACAATATTCTTTACGAAAACCCGGGCAACGACAACGCCTGGGTTACCCTGCTGCTCGAGGGCACTGCCTGCAACCGCGATGCTATTGGGGCTCGCATTCGCATTGCGGTGCGGCGCCCTAATGGCACCCTGCGCGACATCTACGCCACGGTGGGCACGGGAGGTAGCTTCGGCTCTTCATCGCTGCAGCAGGAAATCGGCTTGGGCGACGCCCAGAAGATAGAGGCTGTGGAGATTCAATGGCCCAAGCCCGGTGTGCCCAAGGCTGTTTATCGAGATGTGCCTATGCGGGCGGCGGTGCGCATCAAGGAGAGTGAGAGCGCAGCGCGGGTGCTCGAGTGGAAGCCTATTCCTTTCCGAAAAGACACCCCGCGCGCACTGGGCCAATAGGTGTGCCTTTAGGGCTTCAGTTCTCTGTGGCGTCGTTCCAACGGAAACGCGCCTGCAGTTTCCATTCGGTAAAGCGGCCGACGCTCCCCGAAGGGCTGCTGGGCACGCGCTGAATGGTCTGCTCGTAGCGCGCCTCCAAGCGCAGCCAGCGCGCTACTCGCCACTGGAGATTGACAAAATAACGGGAGCCACGGCCGGCAAAGCCCGGAATACTGACGGCGGCAAAGAGGTCATTTTCAAAGGCGTATATACGAGCGTCGTAGTCCTGCGTGTCGAAGATGACAAAGCGGCCCACACCCGACAAGCGCCCTAACATGGGGCGTACTACGGCCTCCTGATAGGCCAAGAACCCGCGCGAGGGTTGGCCACCCCGCACAGTGAAGCGCGTCCACTCCACGCGGCTGCGCAACTCGACACCCGCCCCGACGCGATAGCTAGCGTGTAGGCGAAAGCGCTGGCGGTGTTGCTCCAGCAAAATGGTTTCACGCCCCTGGGTGCTATTGCGTTCCTTTACCTCGTAGGCCCAAAGGCCGTAGAACGATACGCCGCGTTGAGGCGTCCAGATGACGCGCCCCAAGTACTCGCGCCCTTGCGAAGGGCCATTAGTGCGAAAGCGCAACCATGGATGGCGCCACACGTCGGCGTAGGCGTTTATCTGCCACTTGCGCCCGAAGCGCACATCTGCGCCCCAGTATAGGCCGTGCTCATTGTTGGCTCCGGAGGTTTCGGTAAAGGGAGCAGCATAGATGGCCTGATAGCTGGGAGCAAAATAGCGGTGCAAGAGGGCCATAGTTACGCGGCTATCCGTGCTGAACAGCAAGCCGTTGAGTGCAGCCACGCCGCCGTTTTGGCTGCGCGCTATTTCGCCGAATGCATACCAATTGCGTCGTTGCCAATTGTAGTCAACGCTGAACGACGTCAGGCGCTGCCCTTGAAATGCGTAAAGACGGTAAGACGCCGGCGCAGGCTGCCAGGGAGCATCGTACTGGATGTGTACGGCATTGAGAGCCACCTGTCCACTGCGCCAGCGGCGGGCCAACACGGCGCCGCCCACCCACTCGCCGATGGCGCCCTTGTTGCGTATTTCTGCAGGGGTGCGGTGTAGTCCCGCCGTCTGCAGCGAGGTGAAGAAGCGCTCTGCCGTCGTCAGGTCGGTGGAGTCGAGCACTTCGCGCACGTTGGCATCGCGCCTGCGGTAGGAGGCCAAGGCCGTTATCTCCCAACGCGGGCCAAGGCGCACCACTGCAGCAGCGCCGCGTAGAAAAAGGGCTTCGCCGAAAGCCGAATAGGACGCTATGCGAGGCCCACCACGCACGATGGCAATGGTCTCGGCGCTCTTGCCCGGGGCAAAGCGGGTTTGCAGCAAAAGGCCTTGGCCTAAGCGCACTGAGTAATCGCCCAAGGCCACGGTGCGCAGTGCTGGGTGGGCATTTTCGATGTAGAAATGGGCGCTGTAAAAATCGAAGCCCTGTGGGTTGCTGCCGCGAAAGAAGGCTTCTCCGGGGTCTTTTTCAGCCGTCAGGCCAAAGCGGAGGCGGCGGTCAAAGGTGTGCAGGAAGCGCAAGGCGAGCAGGTCGGGGCTGCCCTCGGCGTTGTGCAATACCCAGGGCATGGAGCGTCCCCAGCGCAGGAGGAGTTCGTTTTGGCCGCGCCGCAGCCCTTGCCATACGGAGCCGTAGCGGTCGTCAAGGCCAGTATTGAGGCCCACAAAGGGCAGGATGCGCTGAATGTCGGCCAGTTCCCAGCCTGGTATGGCCTGCAGCTCGTAGATGGTGAGCAGCGGCCCGAGTTGCTCGCGGTAGTGGAGGAAATTAGCTATTTGCAGCTCGTTGAGCAGGCGCAGATTGTGCAGGTCTTCGCGCGAGGCGCGGTTGAGGTCGAGCGGGCGCCGGCGGGCTTTTTCCAAAAACTCCAGGAACATTTGCGCCTCGGCCTCATTGACTTGTTCATTTTCTCGGAAGAAGCTCTCCAACAACTCGCCTGTGGCGGGGTCTTCGGTCTGGGCCTGCAGTGGCGGCAACCACAGCAGACTCGCTGCGAAGACGAGAAGGCCGGCAATCGGGTATGGGGCGCGCATCTTGTAGGGGCAGCTGCTCATGGGTGGCAAGGGAGAATTGCGAGCTGGGCTGTGCCATTGCCCGCGCGAAAACTGCCCCGAAGATGAGGATTTCTTCGGAAGAAAAACCCCACCCACTCCCATCAGAAGTGCGCGATGGATAAAGAGGTCGAAATGTGGAAAATGAGGGGTGGGCTAAGGAGTGGTGCCCGGGACGGGACTCGAACCCGTACGGCCTCAACGGCCACAGGATTTTAAGTCCTGCGTGTCTACCATTCCACCACCCGGGCGAAGTTGCGGCCAAAAGTAAGGGTAAAAAGAAAAACCCACGCTTTGGCGTGGGTTCAACGCAAGAGCGGAAAACGAGACTCGAACTCGCGACCTCAACCTTGGCAAGGTTGCGCTCTACCAACTGAGCTATTTCCGCCTTTCAAAAATTCTTGAGGAGCTTTTTCCTCAATTGCGGGCACAAAGGTATGGGTGCGTCGAGAAGTTGCGCAAGCACCCCTGCGTAATTTTTTTTAACCTGAGTTTTGCAAAGAGTGCCATTTTCCAGAGCGTCCGCAAGGCCTGCCATTTTGAAGTGATGAATGATAAATGATGAATGATGAATGATATTTTCCAAAGTGCCCTCAGAGCCTACTATTTCGAAGACAAATCTCACCGATGCATTCGCGTGAAAAGTAGAAGCGGCCACCTTCTCTACCGTCATCGCCTTTCTCACCTC
>FWPU01009055.1_pt1 | contig 16101 bp, 16 predicted proteins | sample 2228361 | NCBI WGS metagenome assembly FWPU01 (sample SAMEA103939777, study PRJEB20133) | metagenome
AGTCGCTTCCCCGCCGCTCGCAGATGCCAGGGGTGTACACCGCCTGAGAGTCGGCGGCCACCGGCGCGACCACCGACGTCCTGCTCCGCAGGTACGTCGTCGTCCCCGCGCTGTCGGTCTTACTCACCCGCGCCCCGAAGCCGTTGTATGCGAACAAGGGTGACTCATGCATTCTCTGAGAGCTCCGAAATCCCGATGCGAAAACCTAAAGCGCGGAGGCCGTTGCCACCAGAAACCCACTCCCGAGCGCCGTCGGAGTACCGAATCTCCCTAAGCGGAAAAGGCCATCCATCCGCGTATGTCGGACCTGCGAGGTTCGGCAATTCAAGGCGGCGCGAAACTTCCGCGAAAGCCCGCCACGTCGCACGCTTCACCCGGCCCGCTCGTATTGCCTTATCATAGTAGGTTCCGACGGACACCTCGCATGCATCCAGAACCTTAATATCATTGATCGCAGACACAGTTGGAAGATTCACTGATACGACATTGGGATGCGACGCAATGCGGTTGGTCATCGACAGCCCAGGGTGCGTCAGTGGCTCATCGATCGCGACCAAATCACCAAGTCCAAGCATAGCCGATCCATCCTCGACCGACGGCAAAACCGAGTCGGCTGCAAAGTACAGAACGGACCAAACGCCCACCTCAAATCCGCCCTTCGGTACGCGAATTACCGTCTCTTGTGCATTGCGCGGTCTCCCGAAGACACCCGAAGGCCACGTATCAACCAGGTGCGCAATAGGAGAGGCCAGTTCCTTCTCCAACGCGAAGAACAGCCTCCGACGAGATCGCAGCTTTCGTTGGAAGCAAGTGCAGCACGGTTTCTGGCGCACGGCCTGCCAAATTTTCTGTATCACACTTGTGTTCGCGAGTGGCCTCACAAGTACCAGCTGTCGCGACAGATCCGTCATGCTGCCGGGGATCGGATATGGCCCCTCGATGCGATCGTCCAAAAGCATCTCCCGCGCAATAAGCCAATGCTTACCGATCGCCGCTCGCTGCTCAAGAATTCGGGTTACCCGATCACTGCCTACGGGATCGCAGCGGAAACGCGGTCTCCTCATCATGCCTACGCACTCCAAGTATGCGCGATCTGAAAGGGGGAGCGCAAAATAGTAGCTAAACCCGGCAGCGTCCGAGGCACGGAACGCTGCCAATCGCATTTCCGGGTCTGCGGTCTCGCAGATGAGCTCAAGGGCTCCATCGTAAAATTCGTTAACACGCAGCTGCTTGATGATCATCGCGATGGTCGCTTGCGTCCCAATAGCTCGTTGAAGATCTCCTCGACAGAAGGCGTCACTTCCTCGCCTAATTCCACAGTATAGTGATGGGGATCATTGCCGGTCTTGTGGACGGGGAACAGTCGCTCAATTTCAGACCGCGGAGCGGATGAAGTCGGGTGGCGCGGGCTCGGGTTTGTAGTGAAGCTCACACCCGGTGGAAAGCCAGCATTCTTAGCCTTGTTCACTTGTTCCTGCAACCTTTCCGCGTCCTCCCACTCGTTTCCGTACCGATAGAGTACATCATCGGAGTGTGTCGCGATCTCTTCAATCGCTTCGGCTGCTTCATCACCGTGTGTCGCAAGTTTACCAGCCTTGCCTATCCCCCGGCCGATCTTCGCAGCATCGCCAAGCTCACGAAACCATCAGAGCGCGCTGCTCCCGCTCATCGGATTGAAATCGAACTGCCGGGCATAAATGGGCCATCTGTGCGGACCCAGCCTCCATCCGCTCCACGGTAGAGCAGATACCACTCGGCCGTGGCTCCACGCGGGCAAAGCTCAAGAGCGACATCTGCCCCGCCTCTCCAAGTCCACGTTTCGCACTTCCCGTTTCGCATTGGGATCCACTCGCCACCGAGCGAGGACCCTGTCTCGTCAAGACGGACGAATGGGCCAGCCCAAACGTCTGCTCTTATCTCCACTATCAACAGCCGGCCGTCGTACAACCCTTCCCGCACCTCCTCTTTGCGCAGGAGCACGGAACCGACGCGCTGGCCCGTCTCAGCGCGAAACACCCAGTAAGCCCCCGCCTCAACATACTGCCCTTGAACCAATCGGCTGTGCCAGGGTCGGACTGTCACGACGCGCTCCCCGTCAGCTCTTACGCTGGATCTGTAAACCTGGATCGTCTGGTCTGTGTAGTTGATGAACAGGACATCGTGCGACTTGGAGCAGTTCGGTGTGAGCCCCACAACCAGGAGAAGGAGAACGACGCGTTGCAACCACAGCCACATCCTCGTGGGACGCGCACCCGCACCATCAGGCGCAAAGGCGCCTACCTGATCTCCGTCTTCCGTCTTGCGTAGTCGCATTACAGGTCGAACAGCCCTCCCCAGGGTTGCCTCGCAGGTCCGTGGGCTGGAGGCGCAAGCTCCGAACGAGGCTCCCAGTTCTCAAGCAACCAGGGATCCCTGAACTCGCGCCACGGCTTACCCGAGTGGTTCTCGGCATCAATCTCTAGTGGAGCCAAGTCATGCCCCCATCGTGCATACTCACGACCAATCTCGACGAGGAACCAGAAGGTGCCCATCTGCTCTTCCTGCCACAGGTGGTGGTGCTCATGGTTCCGCCAATACGGGTCCTGTACGTAGAGTTCGAACATCTCGCGGTCGTTGATCAGCGTCCAACCAAATGCCGTCATTGCATTGTCACGTGGATTGATGAGGTTTATCAAACCACCGACCCAAACTTTCTTGCCTTCCGGATCCAGCGCTGGCTCACCAAAGATACCCCAGTATGCGTCATGTAGTCGGCCGAACCATATCGGATCCATCACTTGCAGCCCCGTCGGGTCTGCAAGCCCAATCGGGTTGTTCGCGACGTACACATACCAATTCCTCCCATCCCCGATCGGATCGCGGGTGAGGAACCGGCCCGTTGTCGGGTCGTAGTAGCGGTGGCCGAGGAGGGAGAGGGAGGTGTCGGAGTCGCTCTGGTAGCCGAACCTGCCGCCGTAGGCGAACGGGCCGGACCAGGTGCCCGTCGAAGAGACCAGGTTGCCGAACGCGTCGTACTGCTGGCTCGAGACGATCTGACCCGAGGAGTCCGTCTGCTCGACGAAGTTCTTGATATCGCCGTGATAGAAGCGGCTCGCGCTTCCCCGCCGCTCGCTGATGCCAGGGGTGTACACCGCCTGAGAGTCGGCAACCACCGGCGCGACCACCGACGTCCCGCTCCGCAGGTACGTCGTCGTCCCCGACGAGTCGCTCTTACTCACCCGCGCCCCGAAGCCGTTGTATGCGAACGTATTCGTCGTCATCCCTGGCCTCGCAATCGAGGTTACCCGATCTTCGTAGTCATTCATGGCCAACCGTATTGTGGTCATATACTATTCGTAGAAGGTCTCGCTACGCTATTCGTCAGACCCGTTACGCTCTCTGTCAGGCGGGCTGACCATGCCCAACCGCTTCAAGAGCGAGAAGAACCATCGAGGTACATACGCATCAAGGTACGCTAAGCCAATCAAAAGCGCAACGGCCTCAATGACTTTGACAAGCACAAGAATCAGGTAATGGGCTTCTACGTTGATGATCAGCGGCTGCTTCGCGAACGGCAGCACCATGATAAGGATCGCCGCTGCAAACGGATAGATTCCGCTGGCGCCCTTGCCACGAACCAGCCTCCTGAACTCCATTATCCAGTCGAAAAGAATGATAATGCCAACTACCACGAGCCAAAACCACACCAGCTTCGCCTCGAAGCGAAAGAACACCTCCTCTACCCACTTCTGCATACTAATTATTTATCGAAACGGCATGGGGGACTTAAACGGGGTGGGCGGGATGCTTGGCCCGAGGTACTTCCGCTGCCCGAGCCAACCCTTGAACCACTCCGCACCCGAAGGATAGGAGAGGGTCTCCCGCGGCACAGACGCGCTCGTCGCATATGGGAACCCAATCCTACCCGACATCAAGCCCGTCTGAACGCCAGGCTTGCCAATCTGAACCCACGAACCTTGCGGGATTCCCTCGGGATTCCTACTGTAATGGGTAACAAGCTGCGACGGCGCGTTTCCCGGGCGCAAAACGAGGCTTCCGCCAAAAGCACCAGCAGCCGCTGACCATGCAACTCTATCCCAGTCGAATTGATCATCCCAACCCGCAGCAAGACCCGTCGCCTCGACACCGACTTGGCTGACGAACCCGCCGACGCCACCACCAATCATTCCGGCTAGCCAAGCTGGTACGCCAACGCCCGTTAAGTAAGCGGCTACCGGAATGGCGATCAGAAACAACAGCGCGCCGACTGCCCCGTATACTGCCCCTTGTCCTGCGCCGGTTAGCTCCTTACCACTGGGCGCTAAAAGCGCGCCAAGGACAGCCCCGGTGAGTGCACCGATTAGCACGACACCCCCGATTGCGACTATTGCGGGAGCGATTAGGCCCGTCGGGTCTGCGTGGGCAAGCGGGTTCCCGCCGCAATACGCATACCAATTCCGCCCATCCTTGATCGGGTCTCTCGACAGGAACCGGCCGGTGGTCGGGTCGTAGTATCTCGCGCCAAGGTGCTTGAGGCCGTAGTCGGTGTCCGTGTGGTAGCCAAACGCCCCGCCGTACTGGAACGGGCCTTGCCAGGGACCGCTCGACGACACTTCGTTTCCAAACGCGTCGTACTGCTTGCTCGCCGCCACGCCTTGGCCGGTCGAGGTTTGTTCGACGCTGTTCTTGATGTCCGAGTGATAGAACGTGCTCGTCGCCCCGCGCTTCTCTGACACGCCCGGCGTGTACGTCGCGCCGCCATCAGCGACGATCGAGCCGATCAAGCCCGAACTCGCGCGGAGGTACGTGTTGCTTCCGCTTGAGTCCGTCTTCGACACCCTCGCGCCAAATCCGTTGTAGGCAAACGTGTTCGTCGCCACGCCCGGGCGGGAGATGGAGACGAGGCGGTCTTCGTAATCGTAAGAAAGTGTTGCGGCCCGGCCTGACTCTGGGCGTAGAGCGTCAGGTTCCCATCGCCGTCGTACGAGAAGTACTCGGTCGAGAGGTTTAGGAGCGGAATCCGGTCGGTTCTACTTACAGCCGCACTTTCAACGCAGCGTAAACCCCTCATAAAGCTCGTCCGCGCCACCAGTACGAACAGAGAGGAGCAATGCGGTTTGCAGCAAGAACACACCGTCTTGGCGCCCACCGCGCATTCGTGCAACCTCGACCCAGCCGTCGCCGCAGGCCGCGATGCGGCCGGTGATCTGGTGCCCATCGCGTTCTCTCAAGGTAGCGATCGTCCGCGCATCCGCGAGCTCGGTCAGGCAGTCGAGCATGCTCTCAGGTCTCACCGTCGTGTGCTCAGCGCGAGCCAAAAGCGCGGGCTGCTCGTGCATGGCAGCCAACCTGCGCAGATACTCCGAGGCCCAGCGAACGGCGAACACTGCTTCGAGCTCTATACGCAGTACTCCATCCTGATGCCCTCCGGCTGCTACGCAATTGAGAACCAGCGTGGACGAGTCGTACATCTCGACATAGCCCGCTCGGTAGGCGCCTTCCCCGCCCCGGCGGTACACACCTGCGAGCTCGTGCTCACGGCGCAAACGGTCAAGCACGCGATAGATGTCTGCTCCTTCATGCCAGCCTGAGATGCACGTCTCGATTGGCGTCTGGTTGACGCCAACGGATGGCTCCCGATCAATACCCAGACGGTGATGGAAAAGGATCTCGTGAGCCAACTGGGATGGACCGCCAACCTCCACACGCTCGATCTCGTCAAGATGCACGATCAGGTATCCATCTAGCTCGCCCTCTTCGACGAGGACAGCCAGATGCACCCACCCGGGACTCACCGCGAGAACGAAGCCTTCCCAAACGTTGGACTCGCGGCAGTGGACCTGTACCACCCACCCGGATTCTCGTGCGTTCGTCAAATCGGCCATTACTGAGCCCTGCGCGAAGCAGTGCGCGCCCCTGTGGGCTATTTCCGACCACCTGTCGCGTAGAAACTCGATGCCAGCGAGATACTTCGTGCCATACGCCATCCTACGAACCTCGCACATCGGTAGATACATTAGGCCCTCGGGATCGCCGTTGGAGCCAACTGCCTCGATCACTAGAAGGTCGCTACCCACGTGCTTGACAGCTCCCGCCTCGAACGCGTCGCAGTCGAAGGGGTCCACATAGATGGCGACGAGCCCCCCCGACGCATGGGTATCCAACACGGTGCGCAGCCGCTCAATGAAGGGAGTCTCCATCTCGTCCTCAGATCATCGGAAAGCTTGTCCTACCCAGGCCACCCTCCGCGGACGAGCGCTTCGGCCCGGGCCGCTTGTAGGCAGGATCTTTGCGTCTATCATACCCCTTTGGCAGGTCGCCGGGCTTCTTCGCCTTCTCACGACGCTCCTCTTGCCGCCTCTCTTCCGCACGACGTTGCTCCCGCTTTTGTCTTGCCACTCCCTCTTCATGCTTGTCTTTGCTCTTTTTCCCCTTCTTTGTGGTCCGGTGGGCAAAGCGGACCAAGTCGTCAGCGTGAGCTAGAGCGGCCTCACCCAGCTTAACACTGCCTCGACTCGGCACAAACGGGACGGCGAGCAATGCGATGTCCGCCACCAGCCAACCCAAGGCCGCCCAAGAGGGATTCGTTGCTAACTCATACACGTCGTAGCCAATCCCGGCAACGTCTGTCACATAATCCCAGGCAAGCCCGTCAGGGTCTGCCGCGGCTGCTGGCGCATTACTCGTGTATGCGTACCAGTTTCTGTCTTCGCGAATCGGATCCCGCGAGAGGAACCGGCCCGTCGTTGGGTCGTAGTAGCGGTGGCCAAGGAGTTTCAGGCCATAGTCGCCATCGGTCTGGTAGCCAAACCTGCCGCCGTAGGCGAACGGGCCGTTCCACGTGCCGCCGCCCGACGGCACGGGGTTGCCGAACGCGTCGTACTGCTGGCTCGAGACGATCTGACCCGAGGAGTCCGTCTGCTCGACGAAGTTCTTGATATCGCCGTGATAGAAACGCGACTCCGTTCCTCGCCGCTCGCTGACCCCAGGCGTGTAGGTCGCCCCTGAGTCGGCAATCACCGGCGCGACCACTGAGGTACCGTTACGCAGGTAGGTCGTGGAGCCGGCGCTGTCGGTCTTCGAGACCCTCGCGCCAAATCCGTTGTAGGCGAACGTGTTCGTCGCCACGCCGGGGCGGGAGATGGAGACGACGCGGTCTTCGTAATCGTAAGAAAGTGTTGTGGTCCCGCCCGAGTCGGTGATCCCCGTCGTCCGTCCCGCCATGTCGTAGGTGAACGACTTCACCACCACCCCGTTCACCTTGATGTTCAGAAGCTTGTCCGCGTCGTCGTAGGTGTAGACCTCCGTGACGCCGTTCACCGTCCGAGTCAGACGGTTCCCGTTCTTGTCGTACGTGTACGACGCCGAGTACCCAGGGCGGGATTCCGAGATCAGCTGACCGATGTCGTCATACCCGAACGTCGTCGTAACCCCGTTGTCCGTCCGAGTCAGAACGTTCGACCCGGCGTCGTACGTGTACTGGTGCTGGGAGAGGAGCTGGTTCGACGAGTTGAACAGTTTGATCCACTCGACGCGCGAGCGGCTGTCGTAGGAATAGGTCTCGTACGTCCCGTTCGCGAAGCTCTTCTTGATGACGCGAGAGGCGGGGTCGTAGTCGAAGGTCGTGATTTCGCCGTAGCCGTTCGTGATTTGTTTGAGGCGCCAGGCGAAGTCGTACGAGGATTAGTTGCCATCCCGGCGCTGCATCCACTCAACCATCTTTCTTACCGGAATCAATCCTTTGGACCGGGCAAGCTCAGCAGCCGCGTCAGCCGTAGAGACTCGGTCGAAAAATGGAAGCGCGCCGCCATCTAGCGCCGCCTTCAGTCGCTGCAGCACCTCCGCCTGCGCGACCTCGTCGCCATCCAGCTCAATCTGCCGATGCGGCCACAGCTTACCAGCGACATTCTCCAGTCTCCCTCGTGGGCAGAGCTATGTCCAGGCGAAGCGAGGATCGGCAAACTTGATCTCGCCCAGAATTCTGCACCGGCCCATGTATGCAAAGCGCTTCAACGCATCCTCCATGTCCCCGACCGAGTCCACGCGGTCAACCAATACCCCCGCCGCGCTGGGACCCCACCACGAATCCCAGAGACGCTCCCCGCTGCGCCGCAAAAGAATGAACCGGGACGCGTCATCCCACTCCTTGAACTCGCCCGGAGTGAGCGGGTTGTCAAACCTGTCCGGCGAGAACAAGCGACGAGGATCATCCGACTCGCTAACACTGCGAAGTTCAATCATCGTGACTCCACCAACACTGCGATCGAGGAACTCTCCACACGTTAGCGGTGCAGCAGCGAATGTGAACCCGCAGTCGAGTTGTAGGGAAACGATTCCTCGCGCCGTTATCCGACCGGACGCTGACGGCCGCACGACCTCGCCTACGACTGACGCTCCACCATAGGGCTTCACTCCAGGAGGGGAATGAGCGGAGTCCCATAGTATTACATCCTCCAATGCGCGCAGCACGCCAGAGCTTGATGCCTGCGTCGGTGCAGGTAGCAACAACGGTCCCTCTCGACCCAGTGGTAGCCCCTCTTTCCGAGTACCAGAGACGATCATCGCACACCATGGGATAGGCTGGCGCGTGCTGAGAAGAAAAGCGGCCGTCCCCTTCTGAGTTCTAAAAAGCAGTAACTCGCGCCGTAGGCCCCTATCTTCCTTTACAATGTCCGTCAACGAACCGACGGCATCGAAACGAACGTCGCCTGAATGAATGTAGTATACATCACCAACACGCAATTCCATTTTTTTGTTAGTCCCACGGTCTCGGTCCGTGGAAGCCCGGAGGGTTGCGCATTATTACAGGATTTCGCACCGTGGATCGCGGAGATGGTGTACGAATCTCGACCATCCCGTTCCCCAGCGGGGCCTTCGTGATTGGGTCACGAGCTGGACCCGGAAACCAGGTTACCCCTTCCTCACTCAACCGGCCCGTCGCCGAGTCGTAGTAGCGGTGGCCGAGGAGTTTCAGGCCGTAGTCGCCATCGCTCTGATAGCCAAACCTGCCACCGTACGCAAACGGGCCGTTCCACGTGCCGCCGCCCGACGACACCGGGTTGCCGAAGGCGTCGTACTGCTGGCTCGAGACGATCTGGCCCGAGGAGTCCGTCTGCTCGACGAAGTTCTTGATATCCCCGTGATAGAAGTGGCTCGCGCTTCCCCGCCGCTCGCTGATACCGGGGGTGTACACAGCCCCGGAGTCGGCAACCACCGGCGCGACCACCGACGTGCCGCTCCGCAGGTACGTCGTCGTCCCCGACGAGTCGCTCTTCATCACCCTCGCCCCGAAGCCGTTGTACGCGAACGTGTTCGTCGTCATCCCTGGCCTCGTAATCGAGGTACCTCAGCCTGCAACGGTACGGACGAGGGCCGCGCGGAAGTCCTGATCTTTTTCCAGTAGCTGAATCTTCTTCTCCGCGCCCTGATACTGTACCAGAAGCTCGCAGTAAGGAGACTCGTGGGTGGCCTTCCACATCGCTGTGCTCCGCTCTGCATCGTCAAGCCGCCCATCAACGAGCAGCCCGCTCCATTCGACCATATCACGCATCCTCGCACGGGCGCGAACACCGGTGGCGTCCGACAATAGTCGCGCAAATCCATCGCTTTCCTCACCCAGCCGAACAAATCGAATCGTCCCTCCCGCGCTCCATGGTAGCTCGATGGTGAACTTAACCTCGTGCGGACCCCAGCGGCCGTGCACAACAGCCACCAGAGTCTTTCCCTCCCGACGCACTTCCGACAGCGGAAGCGTGATGCGCTCCGGCAGCGAGTCTTCAGGAATCGCGGGCAGATTGCGGATCCGATCGGGAATCTCTGCCTGTAGGCGGGACAGTCTTCGCTCCAACTTTCGAATTGCACGCTCCATACCGCGTTCCGCAGCACGCAGACGGGATCGAAGCGCCCGTTCAAAGAATCTCTCTTTCGAGCGCGCGCTGTCTTTCACAAATCCCATTTGAACGTTGAAATCCCATTCCTTAGAGACGAATCGGAGAAACACCGGCTCCAAGCTCGAAAGCTGGGTGCGCCATTCCCGAAGCGCGTTCAACGATCGTTCCGTGCCGACACGGGCCAAGCCATCGAGGACATCCTCGGGCGAAGAGAAATTCTCGGGAAAACCACACAAAAGAGCATCTTCCACTTCGGCGGGTGGACAGTACTTCACTGCAGCGGAAACGAGCGCCGAGGAACTGTAAGGATCCTCGCGAAGCATGCGCAAAAGAGAGGCGCTTATGAGATCCCGCTTCGCCGGATTCGAGTTGCGCAACGCCTCGTTGACATTGAAGAGCGCGGCCAAGTCGCGCGACGATTCGGCATACTCCAAAACGCGCGTCGGGTCATACTCGAAATCGGTGCCCTCGACGGTTCGAATGAGAGTCGAACGATGATCCTCGCTCGGGACCTCATCGAGGTTGTCCAAGATAAACGCATACATTTCCGGCGTTAAGGGCACCTTACGCCAAATAACATGCCAGACATCAACCCCAAAGCGCTGCATGAACTTCTCATTCAGCGGCCTCATCATTTCCCGGATCTCAGTTCTCACCACATACCTCCTTGAAACCGATTTGGAAACGGCGTTCGGAGTTCCTAGGAATCGCCAGCGGACACACTGATGCCGCCGGAAAGAGCTAATAGTTTCCCTATCACCAGGTCCCGAAGTTCCTTGAACCGCGAGCGGGCATCTTCCGGAATCGGAGGCAATACACCACCGAAGGTACGGGCCAACCATGACATCTGCCCTGCTGCCCGCCTCGCTTCCTCTGCGACAATCCGCTCGACTTCTCGCTCGATCTCGTCCAGATCCTGAATCGGCGGCAGCAAACACGTCGTGTTGCCGCACGGCCACCAAGTGGCGCCCGGCGAACACATACAGTCGAGCCATGCAACCAGATGCCACAGCCGCTCTCGCAAGCCCGGCTCCGGCACATCGATAGCACCAAATAACTTGAATCCTAAGTGTAAGTCGAAACGTAGGTCAGTGTAATCCGCCCATAATTCATTAGGCCCCCAAAAGGATACCTCGCGATCGTTAGTTAGCCATGCGTATCTTTCGTCGGAAGCGTCAACATCCAAAAGGCGCCGCAAACCCCAGAACGTGCGATGCATCCGCGGTCCCAACAGCGGAAGACCAAGGGCGTTTCCGCTGTCCGTTATCCTAGGCAAGAACTCCTGCACCGTCCACCGATGGATAAATGGAACACTTCCATCGACTGCAGCACCAACAAGAGCACGAAGTGGCGGGCTAGTAACAAAAGCCCCCACGAAGGCAATACGCCGGTCAAGGATCAGGTCGAGCACCAGCGGAGCTATTGAGGTCCCGATCAGCTGAACCTGTTGCATAGTCAGTTGATGATTATGGGCAGCCTAATACCCTCGCGTAGCCAATTACCGACCGTCTGTTGATCTTCAGCATGCGGCGATGGTGGGGTGTACAAATCTATATGCGTACCACCTCCGAACCAATTCTTGATCTTGTCCCACATCTCTCTAAGCCACCGCCCAACCTCGTACGGCAATTGAGGTGAACCCTTCGCGTCTCCTAGTTGAAGGTGGAGGCGAGCCGGTCCGGGCTTGCCATGTTGGGGGCCCCTTTCGATGCGAAGAATACCCTTTCCCAGGATGACAATTACCCGACCAGGGCTGACTTCAAACCGACGACCATCCGACACATTCACCAAGATTGCGTGCGATGATTCATTGCGGACCAGTTGGGTTCTTGTGTCGGTCCACAAGGTCAACGGAACACCGTTCGCCTTGGCAATGTCGAGGAGGTCGACCATCTGCGCCGTCCTATACAGTTTACATCGTTTTGGCGCGCTGAGCCCCGATCACGGAGCGGGCCAGTCTCCACGAACGACATGCTCAAGGTTCTCACAGAACCTCCGGTAAGGCCTCAGACGCCGGTACTCTCTGACGACTTCTTTCCGCGCAATGGTGCGAAGGAGAGTTCGAATAGGCTCCACCCAGCTTGGGGCGACAAATGCCCGCGCGCATGGTTCCGTTTCTGGCTGTGCCGCCCACAAAAACACGTGCGACACGGCCGCGGTGTCGAACATCACCAAGGCCCTTCGAAGGGCATCCGCATCATTTGGATCGAGGTCGGGCTGGCACACGAGTAGCTCGCCGTGCCCGTTCCCGATGCCTTCTTCATAGCCTGCAAAGAACTCTACGCGCCAGTGCCACGCAGATGTATCCTCCAAAGGCGACCAATCATCGCGGAAAGTTCTATACCAGCACAGTGCACCTTGCGCGCGGGCCAGCTGGACAATTCCACGCCGAATCGAACGCGGCCTGATTACTCCCGCTTCGACGGCAGAACAGCCGTCGTCGCGTATCCACCAAAACGCTTGGCGGTCGCAGATATGCGGGAAGTAAGTCCCGAACAGTTCACTCTCACTCTCGGTCATCTCTTCCCTCTGTCCAAAGCCGGTCCGCCACGGCTGCCCCGGCGATACCACCAATGATACTTCCAACCAAGCCGCCGTTGGAAGGACGGCGACCAACTACTGATTGCGCGCACGAGCTCGGACGGTGAGCCAGGAGATAACGTCCGACAGGTCGGAAACCCTCTACGGAAGACGTTGGGCTGGCGCTTCGAGCTCTAGAAGGCTACGTATCAAGGACTCGTGTACCAGCAGATCGCCGTCCCAAGTCTCGATAATTCGATGAGGAGGGCGAGTGCTTTGTGGCAAGTCACTCCTTCGCAGTCTCAAGGGGCTACTTGCTCAGCTCCAATGCCGCACACCTGACAGGCGCGGCTGTAGTCGTGAACCACTTCCTTGCGCCCATTGCCCTTGGGCGCTCCTCGGGGGCTAACCGTCAAGAAACACCACCGGGACGTACACTAAGTGCCGTTGACGATGTCGTTCCATGATTGAGCGAAACTCACTGTTCACTATGAAGCGCGGCCCGGCGAGACGCACCCCGAGCACGGACCGCCCCATCCGCTCCCAGGTTGCAGACATGAGGTGCGTGACGACGGCACCTCGCACCGCGGCATGGTATGCGACAATCCCACCCTTCGGCCTGTCGTACCACCCGTCCCGACCACAGGCTCGGCAGGGCAACAGGTAACGGGTATCTTGATAAATGGCTGTCGTCTGAGACAGCATGGGCGGCAACTCATTGGAAGTCGCTAGTTGATACCATACGTGAGAGGCGCCGACGCCCTTCACCTCCACCTCCTTGATGTCGAGGCATGGGTCTCCCACCGCTGCGAGGTCGCTCGCTATCGAGGCATGCACCAAGAGGTCGTCGCCCCACGTCTCGAATACCTTGTGCCTGGGCTGGGAGCTTTTGGGCAACTCGCTTGGCAGCATAGTCAGCGGCCCGATCTGCCTCGCGCCAACACCGCACACCGGGCAGGCGCTCTCGTATGCCAGCTGTCGCCGCCCTTCACCCCTAGGCGCAGCATCAACCTGAAGCATGAATGCTTCGCAAGCGCTGATCTCACCAGCCGCCATGCAGGACACTTTACCTTCCCAACCTGTGAGGCTGTAGGAACTCCTCTACCTCCGTCACGAGGTGCGGAGCGTCCGAATAGACGCGCCGGTATGCGTCCAGCACCTCATCCATGCCGTATTTCCCACGGTAAGGCAACTCGCTGCGAAGGCGACGCGTGACCTCAACGTGCAGTTCCCGCGGCATCACGATGGCGGGCGCGTCGTCAAGCAAGTTTGACATGCCCCATTTGCGTAGGTGACGCGCTTCAAGCACGTGGTGTGCCTCCAGCGCACCGTCGAGACCCCGTGTAAGTTTGGCCGCCTCACGGTACGGCATCACATCGGCCGCTTGGAGAAACTCGCCGAGTTCATCCGCCGGGCGCGCACCTCGTCCGGCTTTCGTAACCCCCCGGCCGATCTTCGCAGCATCGCCAAGATACGGCACGATTGCAATCAGGGAGAGGCCCGCGTTCGTCCAGTCCCCTTCCGCGGCATACCATAACCCGTTCAGTAGATCCGAGGCACCCGTTGGGTCAAACACCCCGATTGCGTCGAGCACATCGTGGGCACTGACTTCAAGAAGACCGGTCGGGTCGGCATAGGCCACTGGATTGTTGCCGCAATACGCATACCAATTCCGCCCATCCTTGATCGGATCGCGGGTGAGGAAGCGGCCCGTCGTCGGGTCGTAGTATCTCGCGCCCAGGTGTTTGAGGCCGTAGTCGGTGTCCGTGTGGTAGCCAAACGCCCCGCCGTACTGGAACGGGCCTTGCCACGGACCCTGAGACGACACCTCGTTCCCGAACGCGTCGTACTGCTTGCTCGCGCTGACGCTTTGCGAGGTCGAAGTTTGTTCGACGCTGTTCTTGATGTCCGAGTGATAGAACGTGCTCGTCCCCCCGCGCTTTTCCGATACGCCCGGCGTGTACGTCGCTGCGCTGTCCGAGACAATCGAGCCGATCAAGCCCGAGCTCGCGCGGAGATACGTGTTGCTTCCGCTTGAGTCGTTCTTGCTTACCCGCGCGCCGAAGCCGTTGTACGCGAACGTGTTCGTCGCAACGCCCGGGCGGGAGATGGAGACGAGGCGGTCTTCGTAATCGTAAGAAAGTGTTGTATTCCCGCCCGAGTTCACAGTTGAGTGCAAGGTTAACCATCAAAGCTCTCGCTTAGGAGCGCTGTGCACGCGTCGTCCACATCGACCAACAAGCGCTTCGCGTCGAGTTCAAGTCCCTCATTACTCAGATACTCGGCAAGGGCCTGGAAGCCACGACGGATTCGTTCCGTTAGTATTGAGACCAACGCAGCGGCCGGCAAGCCCTCCCACTCGGAGCGGGTTAGCGCTATCTGGAAACTCATCGTATTCTCGCTCCGGCCAAGCTCCACGCCGAAAACGCCGCGCTCTGATTCGTCCAGGGGCACTTCCTCACATTCAAACCAGACGGTCACAGCAAACAGATCCACGGCACCATAGTGCCTGCCATTCAGCTGCCCTGCGAAGATCTGGGCGACACGAGCACACACCTTACGAGGTAGATCCGCCTTCTCGCCGACCGCCGCGGCGAGTGCAAACGACGCCCCGCCCCCATCCTTGTCAAACATGCTTGGCTCCATCGGGGCGGCCTCGGCTCTCCCGGAGATCTACCGTCCTAGTAGTCCAGACCATACTCAGCTAGCTCACCCGGCTCGAAGCCAGCCCGCCGATTGTACCAGTCCTCGACATCGCCTTGAGCATCTTCGATGAAGGCGTTTCCTTGGTCCCTGAGCCAACCGCCTGCGGCTTCGATCTCCTCAACCATTAACACTTCCCTTACAGCCGCATCAGCACCCTCTGTGGCAAGCGTGTGCAGCGCGAAAACCATGCCCACACCTGGCACCCTCTTAGCAGCCTTCTTTACGAACTTCCTTATGATTGACCGATATGCTTTCTTGAGTTTCTTTGGCATGGGCGCTAGTGTTCTGCCTCGATGCCGTGCGGCCTCGCTGCCGTCGGCGTTGATGACGTATTCGCGGTTGCCATCGTAAATGTGCATGTTTGGTTTCGGCTTCTGACTCAAGTCCTCCCTGTATTTCGTCCCCATGGGCCCATCCTTGGTGCCTTGCGCGTCCTTCGCTTGCTCACCCCACGAATCAAAGAATCGGATCGGGTTGCTCAAGACGTACACATACCAATTCCGCCCATCCCCAATCGGATCCCGCGAGAGGAACCGGCCGGTTGTCGGGTCGTAGTAGCGGTGGCCGAGGAGTTTCAGGCCGTAGTCGCCATCGCTCTGGTAGCCAAAGCGGCCGCCGTAGGCGAATGGGCCGGACCAGGCGCCGGTCGAGGAGACCGGGTTGCCGAACGCGTCGTACTGTTGGCTCGAGACGATCTGACCCGAAGAGTCCGTCTGCTCCACGAAGTTCTTGATATCTCCGTGATAGAAGCGGCTCGCGCTTCCCCGCCGCTCGCTGATGCCTGGCGTGTACACCGCCCCTGAGTCGGCAACCACCGGCGCGACAACCGACGTCCCACTCCGCAGATACGTCGTCGTCCCCGACGAGTCGCTCTTCATCACCCTCGCCCCGAAGCCGTTGTACGCAAACGTGTTCGTCGTCATGCCTGGCCTCGAGATCGAGGTTACCCGATCTTCGTAGTCATAGACGAGCGACGTCGTCCCGCCCGAGTCCGTGATCCCCGTCG
>FWPU01009056.1_pt1 | contig 16100 bp, 17 predicted proteins | sample 2228361 | NCBI WGS metagenome assembly FWPU01 (sample SAMEA103939777, study PRJEB20133) | metagenome
TTCTTTCTGTGTCATGGTCACCTTGTTGTCCATAAGGTGACATTTTTACTGAACATTTCTGGGTGACACTATCACTGAACAACAACAGCGGGGGCCATGGGGTGCTTGACAACAGAAGTGCAATCGATTACACTGTTTATGTAATCGTTAACACGCCCGTCGAGAAGATCGCATGACCACGGTTAAAGACGTCGCCGAACTGGCGGGGGTCTCAACTGCCACGGTATCCCGGGTGCTTAACAACTCCCCCAGAGTTGCCGAGGACACGCGCGCCAGGGTCCACCAGGCTATCGAACAGCTCAACTACCGCCCTAACCGCCTGGCGCGGCACCTGAGAAAGCTGGCCACCCAAACTGTCGGGGTAATCATCCCCGACATCCAGAACCACTTCTTCGTGTCTGTTGTGCGCGGCATCGAAGATATCGCCTTTGCCAACCACCACGTCCTCCTGCTCTGCAACACCGACGACTCACCCTCTCGTGAAAAGACTTACATCGATATCCTGCTGGCAGAAGAGGTGGCCGGTGTCATCATCTGTGCGGCTGACGAGACGATAAGCTGCAAGGCAGTCCGCGCCCTGGTCGATCATCAGGTGCCCGTCGTCGCATTGGACCGGGAACTTCCCGATCTCAGTGTCGATACCGTGCTGACCGACAATATTGAAGCCTGCCGGTCAGCGACCGAATACCTCATCACGGCTGGGCACAAACGAATCGGCTTGATCGCCGGCCCTGATTACCTGGCACCAGGGCGCGAGCGTCGGCAGGGCTACGAGCTGGCTCTTGCCAGCTACGATCTCCCCCTCGACCCGTCCATCATCAAGATCACCGACTTCACCCCTGAGCAGGCCCGCGCCGCCATCAAGGAACTGCTGGACGAGCGCATCCCACCGACGGCGGTTCTCGTTTGCAGCGGTCTGATGACCCTGGAAGTATTCAAGCAGATACAGCGACGGGGGCTGAGCATCCCCGATGACATCGCCGTAGTTGGCTTCGATGACACCGTGATGAATCACTGCCTGCGCAGCCCGTTTCCTTTGATCACGCAATCGACTTACGACCTGGGGCAGTTCGCAGCCCACCTCCTGTTTCGACGGCTGGCAGACCCCACAATCCCCGTCCAAAGGATACGCCTGAAAACGCAACTGGTCTTCGATCCTCCGCCGTAACGCCATGATTACAAGAAGGGAGGTGCCCGGCACGCGAAGCATGCGCACCCAATCGCCAGATGTGGCTTCCCCTGGAACGCCCCTTTCATTTTTAAGGAGAAGTGGAGATGGCAAAAAGACTCTCAACCTTCGTCAGCTTGGCACTGATGCTGGTCTTCCTGGCAGGGCTTGTACCGGCGCGGGCCCAGGAAGATGCCCTGAAATTCTGGACCTTCGAGTATGCCGAGGATGTGGACCCATTCTTCGAGGAGTACGTAGCAGAGTGGAACGCCACCCATGACTTGCAGGTAGAACGCCAGGAGTTCCCGTGGGCGCAATACACCGGTGAAATCCTGACCACAGGCATCGCCACCGGTGAAGCACCCGACGTCTTCTTCATCAGCCCCGGCGACTGGCGGCGCTACGCCGAGAGCGGGCTGGCCCTTCCGCTGGAGGAGTATTTCCCCGACTACCTGGTCGAAGACCTGCTCCCCGCCTCTCTGGAAGCCGTCACGCTGGACGGGCACATCTACTCAGTGCCTTTCGAGATGGAGCCGGTCGCCCTGTGGTACAACAAGGCCATGTTTGAAGAAGCCGGGCTTGAACCGCCAACCACCTGGGATGAACTGCTGTCCGCTGCCGAACAGCTCACCACCGAGGAACGCTACGGCATCCTGATCCCCACCAACCCCGACTACTATGAGAACTTCGTCTTCTACCCCTTCCTGTGGATGGCCGGTGGCGAGGTCGTCGACCAGGACTTCACCGAGGCCCTGGTCAACACCCCGGAGGCGGCCCGTGCCCTGGACCTGTGGGGAACCCTGGTCCGAGAAGGCTACGCCGCCCCGACCAGTCTGGGCGCCGACCCGGTTGACGAGCGCTTCCCCACTGAACAGGCGGCCATGTTCGTCTCAGGCTACTGGGTGTACGGATGGCTGAGCGCCAACTATCCGGACTTCGTCGAGAACGTGGGCGTGGTGCCCATCCCTGCGCCGGATGAAGGCGACGAGCTGATCACGGTCTACGGTGGGTGGACGGTGATGGTCTACGCCGGGACCGAGCATCCGGAAGAAGCCGCCGAGTTCGCGATCAACATGTTCGGCGCTGAGGATAACAGCCGGGCGGCAGCCTGGACCATCGAGTACAACACCAAGCTATCCCCCCGGCAGTCGGTGCTGGAGGACAACGCTGAATTCTACGAGACCTTCCCCTACAGCGTGTTCGCAAACGAAATCTTCCCCACCGCCCGCCCGGAGCCAAGCTACCCCCCTGAGATCGCGCAGTCCGTGTGGGAGGCGCTCCAGGACGTGATGTTTGCCGGCGTCAGCCCTGAGAATGCGGTTGTGGCCTGGGCTGAAAAGATCAACGATTACCTGGCGACTCGCTAACCCGCCCGTTTTCGAAGGCTGTCGGACGCCGTCGGGCGTCCGACAGCCCCTTTCGCAGAGGGAACGCCATGACAGCCGCCGATACCACATCGTCAACTATCGGGAGGGAGAAGGCGCGCGGGCTGGTGCGCTGGTTCAGCGGCATGAACCGCGACCGACTTGAGCAAGCCCTGGTGGGCTATCTGTTCGTTCTGCCCGATCTGCTGGGTCTGCTCATCTTCATGGTCGGCCCTATGATCATGGCCCTGGTTATCAGCCTGAGCGACTGGGAGCTGGTGGGCAACCCCCAATTCGTGGGGCTGAGTAATTACGCGACCATCTTCAGGGACCCCAAATTCGGGGCCTCCATGGGGCGCACCATGCTTTACACAGTTGGCTTTGTGCCTGTGACCTACACACTTAGCCTGGGCATGGCCGTGCTGCTGACCGCGCGGAAGTCCCGCAGCAACGTGTTCTTCAGAACCGTCTATTTCATGCCGGTGGCTATGTCATTGGTCGTGGCGGGCGTCACCTGGCGCTTCATGTTCGACCCCGGCAACGGCCTGATGAACGTCATCCTCAAGTCGGTCGGCCTGTCTCCCCTCCAATGGACCGGGCACGTGCAAAGCGCGATGGTTTCCGTGCTGATCGTCTCGATCTGGAAGGGGGCCGGTTACTTCATGGTGATCCTGATTGCCGGCATCCAGGATATCCCCTCCGACTACATCGAGGCAGCCCAGATTGACGGCGGCAACCGCTGGCAAATCTTCCGCCACATCATCATGCCCTTGCTCAAGCCGACGAGCTTCTTCGTGCTGGTCGTGCTGACCATCAATTCGCTGCAGGCCTTCGACCAGATTTACGTCATGACACGTGGCGGCCCGGCCTACGCTACCTACACCACCTTGATGTACATCTACGAGAAGGCCTTTCGCGAGTGGGATTTCGGCTATGCTGCTGCCATGTCTGTGGCGCTGTTTGTCATCATCTTCGTGCTCACACTGATCCAGGTGCGCTACTTCCGCTCCGGTGAGGTTAGAGAATAAGGAGACGCCGGTGAAGAAAACGCCAACCCAGGTTCTGGGCACGGTTCTGTACTACGCAACGTGTATCCTGCTGGCGGTGGTCTTTGCCGGGCCTTTCATCTGGATGCTGTCCAGCTCCTTTAAGCCAGCCGATGAGATCTTCACCAACCCGCCGGTATTGATCTCCAGCAACTTTTCCCTGGATAACTACCGCGAAGTGTTTGAGCAGGCCCCTTTTGAGCGCTACATGCTCAACTCGTTCATCGTGTCGACAACCGTCACTGTGGTCGCGCTGCTGCTGCACGCCATGGCTGGGTACGCCCTGGCCCGGCTGGAATTTCCTGGGCGGCGTTTGCTGTTTGTTCTGATTATCAGCACACTGATGATTCCCTTCTACACCATCATGATTCCCCTGGCTCTGCTGGTCCGAGAGCTGGGCTGGATCAACACCTATTGGGCGCTCATTGTGCCAGCCATCCCCCACGCTTTCGGCATCTTCTGGTTCCGGCAGTTCTTTCTTGGCATCCCTGGCGAGCTGGAGGATGCGGCCCGCATCGACGGGGCCTCACGGATAGGGGTTTTCTTCCGCATTGCCCTGCCCCTGGCCCGCCCGGTTGCGGCGGCGATGGCCGTCTTCTTCTTCCTGGCCAACTGGGATGCCTTTCTCTGGCCGCTCATTGCCACCAACAGAACCGAGATGCGGGTAGTCCAGGTCGGCATTCAGTCGTTCACGGGCGAGCACGGCAATGCCTGGGAGCAGATCATGGCCGCCTCCGTGATCGCCATCCTGCCGACCCTGATCCTCTTTTTCGCCCTGCAACGCTTCATTGTCCAAAGCGTCAAGATGAGCGGCTTGAAAGGTTAGCCCCATGCGCACCTGGTCCTGGCTTTTGCTTCTCGCCCTGCTCCTGAGCACGGGAGGGCTTTCCTGCGCACAGGAGCCAGAGCCGGAAAGCACTCCCGTCCTGGAAAGGGTTACCGATGTCGAGTTTGTGGCCTGGGTTACGGGTCCGGAATCCGCCAACCAAACGCACACCCGGTATGATATCTATGGAACCGATCTGGGCAGCATGTTCGCCACAGACGATAGGGTGTACATCGCCTTTGGCGACACCTTTGGCTGCTGCCGCCCGGAGAGCGGCGGCGCAGGAGGGGGGAACTGGCGGTCGAATGCGCTCGCCTACAGCACCGACCGGAACCTGGAAGACGGCCTCACGATTGACGGCATGATCACCGACCAACACGGGAACGCGCGCGCCGTGCTGCGCAGGCTGCGCGATGACATCACGATCATCCCGACCGCCGGCGTGGCCATCGGGGAGCGGCTGTACCTGCATTACATGGCGGTGGGCCACTGGGGGCCTCCTGGCGAGTGGACGCTCAACCGGTCCGGCTGGGCTTTTTCCGATGACGAGGGGGAGACCTGGGAACAGCCCCGCGATGCCGTATGGCAGGGTGACACAAACTTTGGGCAGGCGGCCCTGGTTGTGCAGGAGGACTATCTGTATATATTCGGCATTCATGGGGGACGTTTCGGCGGGGTGGCGCTGGCGCGCGTGCCCACCGAAGATGTCCTGGATATGCAAGCCTACCGCTATTGGGATGGTGAGGCCTGGAGCGTCTCCCTGGCGGCAGCCGTTGAAGTGGCTTCAGCGCCCGTAGGCGAGCTATCAGTCGCGTGGAACGCATTCCTGGAACGATGGATCATGACTTACCTGGACGAGATCCGCCGCGCCATTGTCATCCGCGAAGCGCCCCACTTGACCGGTCCCTGGAGCGTCCCCATCGAGATGGCCTCAGCGGACGACTACCCTGCCCTCTATGGGGCGTACCTGCACCCCTGGGCCAGCGACGATGAGGTCATCTATTTCCACATGTCCCAGTGGGGGCCTTACAACGTGGCCCTCATGCGCGCGCGGCTGGTCAAGGCTCCGTAACAGAGCCACATCGCCGTTCCATACGTGAAAAAAGGAGAAAGCATGTCAGTGTTCAAAGGAAGCCCGCTCGGAGAACTGGCCCGTATTCGCAACGCCCGCTCGCGCCGTGTCTCCAGTTGGGACCGGACCGGGGGGAACGATGACCGGCTCCACATTCAGCCTGGAGAGGTGGTTACCTTAGCCGATATTGCGGGCGCGGGCTGCATCAATCACATCTGGTGCACCATGGATTGCGAGCAGGAGCATTACCTGCGTCGCCTTGTGCTGCGCATGCGCTGGGATGGCGAGCCGGACCCTTCAGTTGACGTGCCCATCGGCGACTTCTTTGGGATCGGCCATGCGCTGACGGCCAACTTCGTCTCATTGCCCCTGCAAATGAGTCCTACCGACGGCAAGGCCTTCAATTGCTTCTTCCCCATGCCTTTTGCGCAACGGGCAGAGATCGAGATCGTGAGCGAGTGCGATGTGGAAGTGCTGTTCTATTACTACATCGACTATGAGAGCCACGACCAGATCGATCCGGATTTGGGGCGCTTTCACGCCCAGTGGCGTCGCCAGAACCCCTGCGACGGGATACCAGACGAGGGCGTGAGCAACTCGGATTGGTCATTTGGTGGAGTAAACATCGGCGGCGAAGGAAACTACGTCATCCTGGAAGCCGAGGGCAAGGGGCACTACGTGGGCTGCAACCTCAACATCCACAACCTGCGTGAGCCGGAGTCTGGGTGGCCTGAAGAAATCCCCTGGCCCCTCCGTATGGAGGACTTTCGTAAGTACGGCGAAGCCATCCTCAAGTGCTTCAACTGGTATGGGGAAGGCGACGACATGATCTTCATCGATGGCGAGGTCTGGCCGCCCAGCCTGCACGGCACCGGCACCGAGGACTACTTCAATACTGCCTGGTGTCCCGCCACGCCCTACAGCGCTCCCTACCACGGCATCACCATTCCGGGCGGGCGCAACTGGTCGGGCAAAATCTCCCTCTATCGCTTCCACATCGAAGACCCCATTCGTTTCGAGCGGTCGATCAGGGTCACCATCGAGCACGGGCACGCCAACCGCCGCTCTGATGATTATTCCAGCACGGCGTACTGGTATCAGTTGGAGCCGCACAAGCCGTTTCCCAGGCTGCCGCCCGTTGAAGAACGCCTTCCCAGACCATAGGTTCACAGGCAACGCCTTGAGCAACGGGGGTCATCTGTTCCTCCATGGCACACCCCCGCAGCGCACTTTCGCACTGTCGAGTGTATGCCAGGCAAACGGTAGGGTCACGAATTAGTGCGGACACCCCAGGTTGGAGGGAGAAAACCATATAGGTATTGGAGGACGCCATAAAGGTCATCTACGATCCCACCGTTGACGCGCTGACCATCATCCTCAGCGACGTGCCCGTTGACACCAGCGACGAAGTGGAGCTGGGCGTTGTGTTTGACTACGACGCAAGCGGCAACGTCATCGGCATCGAAATCCTGGATACCTCCACGCGCGTCGAGAAGCCGAACGCGGTCGAGCTGCTCTACGCGCAGCCGGTGTGAGCATCCTCCGCGATCACGGCGTCGATCTCATCCATCAGCCGCATGGTCTCCGCCAGGGCAGCCACGATCTGCTGGTAGTGATCGATGTCGTCGTAGGACAGTTGGCGACCCCGACGATCCTTGAGCCACTTGTCGCACACCTGATAGCCGCCGATATGGAACTCCCACACCTCTGGCGGGACGCCCTCGAAATGCTGTTCCCTGTTAATGTAGACACGGCCCGGCGGGTTCTCCCACCGGGCCGAAAGCGGTGAAGCGTGATAAGTTACATACCAGCGAACATCGCGTCGAGTTCGCGGATGGCTTCCCAGATTTCCAGGTCGTCGCCCACACCGAGTTCGATCCACTCCAGGTCGAAGCTGCCGTCTTCCTGCTGGGTGGCGCGGGCGGCGTACAGCGTGCCGTAGCTCAGGTCGCCCGGCTCAGCCGCCACGAAGCGGAACAGCACGCGGTTCGTGCCGTCGTCGCCGTAGTAGACAGTCCTCTGATCGGGCATAACAGTCGCCTGTTCCATACTGAAGCGGCCCATCGCGTAGTGCTTGAAGACGTTCGTCCCCACACCCTCGCTTGGGATCAGCTCAACGATGTAGCCGTAGTCGTAGGGGTTGGGGGTCGCACCCGCCAAGTAATCCGCCATCGCGCCGCTGGCACTACTGTTGTCCCAATCCGCCGCCGATTCGCTGGGGTACTCCTCGCTGGTCAACGCCGTGCCCCAGGGGGTCACGCTGGCGTTGCAGTTGTTCCAGGTGCCGTTGACGGCAGAGAAGTCCACCAGTTCGCCTTCGAGCACGGACCAGTGACCCGTCTCGTCGCGCCGGATGTAGCTCTTGGCGACAACGCCGGGACGGCATTCGAAGTTGGTGTAGAGATAGCCCTCGTCAGGCGTGACCGGCAGCCACATGTTGCCATCGGGGTCGTTGCAAAAGCCCATCGTCGTGCCATCCACGCGGACCTGCTCGCCGTAGCGGTAGCCGAACGGCTCGTTGGGAATGGGATCGCCGACGCGGCCCAGCACGCGATAGGTCAGGCCTTCGGGCACGACCACGTCCAGGGTGGCATCGCCTTCCGGCACGCCAACCGGCTCGAAGTCGTCGGTGTTGGCGTTATAGCCTTCAACCACGCCGAACACGCCGCGATTGAAGGGGTAGAGCGCGGTAGGGTCGGGGTGCTGCACATTGAAGAACAGCGTGCCGTCAGCGGCCACGTAAGCGCCGGTGATCTCCGCGCCCACCGGGACGGTGGCGAAGCGCTGCAGCGAGCCGTCAGCCGGGTCGTAGACCCACAGCATGTTGTTGTAGTGATCGCCGGTGTCCTCGGCCACCCAGATGCGGCCACGCCCGTCAATGGCCAGCCCATCGGGATTGGCGATGGCGTCCACGCTGCAGGCGTTGTTGGGGTCAGCAGCTTCGTCGTAGGGGCCGCCGACGATCAGCGGACGGAGGTTGAGCAGGGTGTAGTTTTCGTCCAGGTCACCCGCGTAGACGATACCGCAGGGGTTCTCTTCGAGCTGAATGTCGCCTTCACCGTCACTCATGCCACTGCTAATTTCGCTCATGGCGAGGTAGAGGGTCATGGTGTTCGGGTCAACGCGGACGCCTTCCATCTTGCGCCACTCAGCGGTCGCGCCTACAGACTGCGCGTAGGCCCGGGATTCGAGGAACGGGGCGAAGGGGTGGTCGAGCGAGATCGGGAACTCGCTGCCCTGCGCCTGGGTCTGCTGCGCTGGGAGCGCGGTCACAACGATAGCAACGAGCAACAAAACAGAAACGAGCGCAAACAGGGTCTTTCGAGTCTTCATAGTGAGCAACTCCTCGTCAATAGACTCGTTACAGCGGATGTCTACTGTCCCTGTATGGGACTGGTCCAATTCTAAGTAACCTGCGTTAAACCCTGGTTAATCATGCCTGAAGTCGTCTATATCGCCTGTTTAACAGCGTCCAAAGAATCCTTAATGCCCTTTCACAAAACAGGCCTTGACTTTGGGGACAGGATAGCTATAGTGTGGGCATTATGACCATCAAAGTGCGAACCATCACCCTAGAGCCTGTTATGAACTTTGAACCACCATATATGCTGGTCAATGCTGTCTGACTCTCCATATTTGGCGGTTCAAGGTCCGCACTGCTACGCCGTGTAGATATGAAAGGCGCAATAACACCCAAAATCAGTGCCAATATGCGCTCTTGAACCCTTTTTCTGCTCAAAAGTGCATAACACGCTCTAACAGTAGAGAGAGGGGGCGGTGTGAACCCTTTCGAAGACCCGGCCCTTGCGACGACGTATGAGAGCTGGTATGACACGGTGGGCCGCCGGGCCGACCGCCTGGAGAAAGCGCTGTTGGACTGGCTGTTGCGCCACTTTCCGCAGGCCAGGACCCTGCTGGAAGTCGGGTGCGGGACGGGTCACTTCACGCGCTGGCTGGCCGGGCATGGCCTGAGCGTCGTCGGGGTAGACCTCTCAGCGCCCATGCTGGACGAAGCGCTCCGACTGGGCGACGGAACCTACGTGCAGGGCAACGCCTTGAAGCTGCCCTTTGCGACAGCGACCTTCGACCTTGTGGTGTTCGTCACCGCCCTGGAATTCATCCCTGAACCCGGCCTGGCACTGGCGGAGGCGCTGCGTGTGGCTCGCCAGGGGCTATTGCTCGGCGTATTGAATCGCTCCAGTCGGCTGGGACGGCAGCTCAAAAGCGAGGGCGGCCCTGTGTGGGACGCGGCTCATTTCTTTGCCCCAACCGAGCTGGAGGCGCTGGTGCGGCGTGTCGCCAACAGGGAATCAGTGGAAATCATCTGGCGGACGACGCTGTGGCCGCTCTGGGAAGGGGCGCTGCCGCTACCGTGGGGTGGCTTCATCGGCATGGCGGTCAAACGGAACTGAGTGTTGACATTAGGAGGAGCGATCATGGTCGGCATCGCCGCTCAGGTAAGCCTGTACCCTCTGGGGCAGGCGGATTTAGGGCCAGCGATTGACGAGGCGTTACGTATCCTGCAGGAGCACGGCCTGGATGTGCAGCCGGGTTCAATGAGCAGCGTGGTCGTTGGCGAGGAAGCTGTTCTGTTCGCCGCACTGCAACAGGCATTCCACCGCGCAGCGGAGCGAGGACCGGTGGTTATGGCGATCACGCTCTCCAACGCCTGCCCGGTGCCCGCGAAATAGCGGGCTTGCCGATCGTTTTTTGGTCTGCATGGCCGAACACGGGCGGTTGGCAAAGTGACCGGCGTGTCGCGCGCGCCCTGGCGTTTGCAGGTGGCGATGGCCCGCTGGCCTGGCTCTGAGATGGTGAAGCTACGGTTGGGGCTGCCTCTCCAGCGGATCGCGGACTACTCCGAGGTTGACATCTCGCACTTCATCGAGGAGGATGATGAGGGGGAAATAAAAGCCGGGCCACCTCACAAATTGAGATGGCCTAACCTGACGCGAGCATGGCGACGACAGGACTTGAACCTGTAACCTAGGGCTTATGAGTCCCCCGCTCTGCCAATTGAGCTACGTCGCCTCGTCAATCATCGGACTATACTATAGCATCCCACGCGCCTGTTGACAATACTTTTTTGGCCGGTTTGTTGTTGTTCAGTGATAGTGTCACCCAGAAATGTTCAGTAAAAATGTCACCTTATGGACAACAAGGTGACCATGACACAGAAAGAACTCACGCGGTTGGAAGTGATGCAGAGCCTGGAAGCGGGGCTATTAGTGGGGCGAGAAGCGGCGGCCCTGCTGGGCCTCTCGGAGCGGCAGGTGAAGCGGCTGCGAAAAGCGTACCGGGAGCGCGGGGCAGCGGGGTTGGCGCACGGGAACCGGGGGAGGCGGTCCCCGCATCGAACGCCAGCGGCGGTGGAGGAGGCCATCGTGAGGCTGGTGGGGGCGCAGTACCGGGATTACAACGACAGCCACGTGCGGGACCTGCTAGAGGAGCGACACGGGATAGCGGTGTCGCGGTCGACGGTACGGCGGGTGCGCCAGGGGCATGGGCTGCGCAGTCCACGGCGACGCAAAGCGCCCCGCCATCGCAGCCGCCGGGAGCGGCGGGCAAGACGGGGGGAGCTGCTGCAAATCGACGCCAGTCTCCATGACTGGCTGGAGGGGCGGGGGCCGCCGTTGGCCCTGCTGGCTTTCATCGATGACGCAACAGGCGAAGTCCTGGAAGCCGTGTTCCGCCACCAGGAGGATGCCGCAGGGTATACGGCGGGCTTGTGGCGGCTGTGTGAAGCGCACGGCATCCCGCTGGCCCTGTACAGCGACCAGCGCAACGTCTTTGGCGACCTGAAAACGGGCGAGAGCCAGTTCAAGCGCATCGTGGAGGAGTTGGGGGCGAAGGTGATCACGGCCCACTCCCCGCAGGCTAAAGGGCGCATCGAGCGCCTGTTCGGCACGCTGCAAGACCGCCTGGTCAAGGCCCTGCGCGAGGCCAATGCCCGCACGGTGGAGGAGGCCAATGCGGTCCTGGCCGCTTACCTGCCCGGCCACAATGCCCGTTTCGCGCGGCCCGCAGCGGACCCGACCTCGGCCTTTCGTCCCTGGCCGGAGGGCCTGAAACCGGCGGACGTGTTCGCCTTCAAGCACGCCCGCCGGGTCATGCGCGACAACACCATCGCCTTCGCCGGGCACGTCCTGCCAATCCCGCCCCAGCCCCACCGCCGCACCTTCGTGCGGGCCACCGTCGAAGTGCGTCAAAACCTGGACGGCACGCTCTCGGTCCATCATGACGGACACTGCCTGGTCACGTTCCAGCCCGCTCAGCCCGGCCCGGTCCGCATCGGCAAGTTCACCCCCGCACCGCAGCCCCCGCCCTTCGCCGCGCCGCCGCAGCCTGCCCTGCCGGGGGCGGCACCGCCGCCCAAGCCTCGCCAACCCTACATCCCGCCCCCCAACCATCCCTGGCGACGGTACAAGGTGCGTTTTGACCAGACTGAAGAGACGCCGTAGGGGCTGGGGGCAGTGGGGAAAACGCCCCGCGTTTTCCCAGGGTTGTGGACAGCACCGCCTGTCCACAACCCGGCACTGTCCCCAGCCCTCCAACAGCGCAAGGGGACATTTTCATTGAACACTCAGGGTGACATTTTCATTGAACATTGACATTCCCGCAAGGTCGGTTTCGCGTCCCGCCCGGTATCCTTCCCCGCGCTTGACGGCAGAAGCGCGTGCCGCTATAACGGACAGGAGAATGGATCGGGAAAAGGAGCGCCCATGCAACGCGGACGCCCGCTGGGCCTGAGCGTCGCCCTCTGGGCCTGCACCGTGCTCTACGGCCTGTACCCCCTGGCTGAAGCGGCCTTTTACCTGGTGATGACCAGCCGCAGGAGCAGTATCCAGGTGCCGCCTCGCGTGCTGATCGGCCTGGGGCTTAGCGTGGGCTTCCTGCTGCTGATGGTCCCGGCCTGGCGGGGCCGCCCCCCACAAATCCGCCCTGCCCTGACCGCCGCCGTTCTGCTGCTGATGGTCATCAACCTGGGCTTCGCCCTGGGGGACCTGTTCACCCAGCCGGAGGGCGTGATCGTGGACTCCGCCACTGACCTGAACCGCGCGGCGAACACCTGCGCCATTCCCCTTTATGTGCTGATCACGGCCTATATCGTCTGGTACCTCAACCGCTATCCATCCCGCGCCTATTACAGCGGCAGAGGGGAGTGAGCCACAGGCAGGGCCAGGCGGTATTGCTCAGAACGTGCGCCACCAGATGCCCGTGCACTCCGGAACCACGCACAGGCCCTCCCGCTGCACCCACGCCGCCAGGTCGTCCCCAAAGAAGAAGCGCAGGACCTCCGCCGCCTGGTCGGGCGACTCGAAGCGATAATCCGTCCGCACCCAGCTCTGCGCGAAGCCGTACTGCCCTTCCAGCAGCGCATAAAAGGCCGCCAGCCCCTCGCCAGGCGGGCGTGGCGTCTCCTGGCCGGTCCCCAGCGTCTCCAGCAGGACAGCCACGCCGCCGGGCCGCAGGACCCGCGCCATCTCCCGCAGGCATTTGTCCAGCTCCGCCTGCCACGTCCCCGGATACCAGCCGACCAGATGCCCGAAGCTCCAGCCCTCAATGGCCAGGTCGGCCCTCGACGAGGCCAGCGGCAGGCGGCGGTTGTCAGCAACCGCCAGGTGCGCGTTGCGCAGCCGCCGCTCCCGCAGTTGCCCGGCGGCAAAGGCCAGCATATGCGCGGAGCTGTCAAAGGCCCACACCCGGCGGGCAGACGGGGCCAGCAGGCAGGTCAGCCGACCCGTCCCCGCGCCGAACTCGACGACTTCCAGCCCCTCCAGCGGGCAGATGCGCCTCAGCGCCGGGAGCAGGTGGCCCCGGTGATCCTCGTGCGCGACCAGGCGGTGGTAGGCAGCGGCGTGCCGGGCATAGATCGTTTTGAAGTCCACCATGGGGCAGCACTCCCCGCCAGGGGATGGCAGATGCCGGTGGGGCGGCCTTGCCCCGCCAGCCCTCCGGTGGCCTCCACTATACCACAAACGCAGCCCGGATCAGGGCACTGGGGCGCGCAGGGCCTCGCGCGGACGGACCTGCATGAAGAAGTCGCCTTCCACCCTGCACCGGTCGAGCGGCTGGCCGTTTTCGTCATGGGGCGTGGCCGTCCAGCGGTAGCGGCCCAGGCCGTACAGCGCATAGAAGGGCAGGGTGACCACCGTCATGTCCGGGCTGGGCATGGTGATGGTCCGCTCCTGCCCGCTCGCCGTGTGGACCACGCGCAGCGTGACACTGGCTCCGGGGAGGGGATAGTTCCAGGCAAAGGTCACCCGGCGGTGCTCACTCAGCGCCAGCCAGGCCCGCTCCGCTGGCCGCGCAAACAGCCAGAATGCCGCGCAGCGCTCCGCCGCGCTTAGCGTGGGCGTGACGGTGGGCGTGGGGAACGGCGTGCGGGTTGCTGTGGGCGGCGCGGGGGTGGGCGTGAAGGTGGGGGTCCAGGTGGGGGGCAGGGTGGCCAGGGGGGCCGGGCTGGCGATGGAGGGCAGGGTGGGCGACGGTGTGGGCGTGGCTGGGGCCAGGACAGGCGCGCAGGCCGCCAGCGCCAGCAAAACCAAACAGGCCGGGAGCCACCAGCAGCCCCCGGCCCGGCCCGGCCATGGCGGCGTCATGCATGCTCGCCCAGGCGGCGCTCCGTCCCGGCCAGCAGCCGCTTGATGTTCTCCTTGTGGCGGATGAAGACCAGGACCCCGGCCAGGACGGCATACAGCAGGTAAACGTGAACGGTCTCCCCCTGCCCGATGACCAGCCCCTGGCCGCCAATCGCCAGGACGATGACCGAGAGCACTCCCACGGCCACACCGCTCAAAACGCCCAGCGAAACGTAGCGCGTCAGGGCGATGATCCCCGCGAAGACCAGGGCCACCACCGCCACAATGGGCGCGGGAACCATCATCACAAAGGTCCCCCACCAGGTCGCGGCCCCTTTGCCGCCCCGGATGCGCCCGGTGAGCAGCATGACAAAAAAGGACCAGTTGTGCCCGATAATGACTGTGAGCGCGCCCAGCACGTTGGCCCAGCCCAGGTGAGGCTGGAGCAGGCTGCGGGCGAAAAGCACCGCAGCGATGCCCTTGGTGATGTCGATGCCCCACACCAGCGCCCCCCACCTCAGGCCCAGGGCGCGGACGACGTTGGCCGTCCCCATGTTGCCGCTGCCGATCTCAAAGATGTTGATCCGGTGCAGCCGACCGATGAGGTAGGCCGTGGGCAGAGAGCCGACCAGATACCCGATTACGATGGTAAGCAGTACCCTCTCAAAGCTCATTGTTAAGGTTTCTCTCTATGTGCAATGATCCCTTAGCCAGTCTACCCCTAAAAACACGTTCAGCGCCAGCCCGTTGCGCCGTTCTCACCGAGTCCTCATGCAGGAAAAACGTCCCATCCATCGCCGCTGAAGACCAGTACCAGGGTCTTTTTGCCTGGCCGGGCCGGATGGATACAATAGCCCTGGGCGCTGCGCCTTGCCAGCAAAGCGCCCATCGCGCATGGGATATTGCGGTAACGTGAAAAAGGCAAAACAGGTAAGGGATTGTCTGATGAAACTGACTGCAAAATGGCGCAGGCTGGGCGGGCTGCTTGTTGTGGGGGCCGTGCTCCTGGCAGGGCTGAGCGCGCTCCCCGCGCGGCAGCCAGCGCAGGCCTCCGGCGTGGATGCCGACGACTCGCGCCCTCAACAGGGCAACTGCCAGCATGACTGGTTCTTCCGCAACGTGCGCCCCGTAGCCGCCTGCCCTGCCGGCCCGGCCATCGGCTCAGAAGTGGCCTACCTGGAGTTCGAGCGGGGAACCATGTTCTGGGTGGCGGTGGAAGACGCCATCTACGTCCTGTACCGCGACTGGCAGACCCCCTCCTGGGAGCGTTACCCGGACCTCTGGCAGGAAGGCATGCCGGAGCGCGACCCCTCCATCGTGGCCCCGCTGGGCCTGTGGCAGCAGCCGCGCCGGGGCTTCGGCCACCTGTGGCGCACCAATTCGGCGGTCCGCCAGCGCCTGGGCTGGGCCTTGTATGAGTGGGAAGCGACCTATACGACCCTCATCCAGCGCGCCAACACGCCGGAAGGGCCGCTGGTCTTCTTCACCGACGAGGATTACAAGGTCTATCAGCTCCCGGCGGGGGCGGCGACCGGCTGGGACCGGTTCTCCTTCCTGGGTTAGCGCCTGCCTGCCCGCCGTGCGCCCCGCGCCTGCCGGGAGCGCGGCGGGCCTTATGCGCACAGCCGGGGCAGGCCGAGCCGCCGCCCTGGTGACATGCGCGTCAGGATAGAGGATTATGCCTGGTAAAAAGAAGTGGTATCTGCGCGGCCTGTTGCCCGGCTTGCTTTTCCTGCTGGCGGCCTGTAACGGCCTGGGGCGCTCGGACCCGCAATTGCTGGGGGAGTCCACGCTCATCCCCACGGTGGCCATCCTGCCCTCGCTGACGCCCACCCCGCTGCCCCCCAGCGAGACGCCCACCCCGCTCCCCACGCCGACCACAGAGGAGGCGGCCCTGGCCTTTGTGACGCCGACCCTGCCCCCTTCGCGGACGCCCACCCCCACCCCCACCTCGACGGACACGCCGACCCTCACCTTCACGCCAAGCTGGACGCCGCCCCCCAGCGCGACACCGACCCTCACGCCCTTCCCTGTCTTCACCC
>FWPU01001448.1_pt1 | contig 16099 bp, 15 predicted proteins | sample 2228361 | NCBI WGS metagenome assembly FWPU01 (sample SAMEA103939777, study PRJEB20133) | metagenome
TTAACCCCCCCGGTCCGGCTCTCTTCGTAAGAGGATTAATTACAAAGAATATCATTATCCCTTGAACACCTACCCTCCATAATCCCCAATACCTCGCCCTCCCTGAGTCTCTCCACTTCTTCGCTTGTCCTATCAGTTTCTCAATCCCAACCCTTACCTTGTCCCTCTCTTGAACCATTCCTCGCTCATCTTCTTGCAGTCCGATAAATATACCTTTTTCCTTTCCTCCTCAGTTGATACGCACCCTCTCCGAAGCTTGCATTCTCTATAGTCCTTCCCAGAAAAATGGTAAAGCTCTCCTCCCTCCCGCTTTATCTTTCCTATCGATACCCTACCAGCACTGCATCTTACCCTCCCTTCCTCTACCGAGGGTGTTCAATAAATAAGGTGTGGAAGTTTGAAAATAAGGCCTCCATAAGTTATTTGACTCTTTCCTTTTACTTATTTCTTCACCATAAAAAATTTAACTCAAACATCACGCCAGAAGATAGGGTTTTCTGGGTAGAAAAACTTAATCAATTACAAAACATCTACTGTAGCTGATTTTTCGGGTGGTTTTAAAATAATTAATAGGGAGGTCCTTTCCTTCTCTCCTTAAAAATATACGCTCCGAAAGTTATTTGGCCATTCGAAATTCAAGACCAGTGGTTTTCCCTCAAACTATGCCTCCTCTGCAGTGAGCATTATCAAAGGAGGATACCCTCTTTTGTGTTTGATGGGAGAAGATTCAAAATTCCCCTCTCACTTATTCTCTTTTAAGCTTCGAGTGAGGAGACCATCTTTAGTCTTCCATTTGGCTGTTGCCAATCGAAGAGCACCTGGATGAACCTCGCGATTGCCGTTTTCCCTTCTGAGTAATGTTTTTCTACCATTTCCTGAATGTCCCTTATTTCTCCCTAATTAAAATCTCTACCCCCTGAATATGTATTGATGTGAGCTCATAATTAAATTAAAAATATGTGTTTTGGGAACAAAAGCCTTTTATAAATACTTATGTGAACCCTAAAGAGAAGTTTTCCAAATATAGGAAGAGAAGGAAAGATTTTTTGGAATCAAAATTAAAAAATTCGGCTTCTCCCATTTCCCATGGAAATGGATTATAATTTAAAAATTAAGGAAAGAAATGAATTTTAAAGAAAAAGGATTTGAGGAGATTCTCTTGTTCCTTTCTTTATTGTTTTTTGTTTTCTTCATTTCCATTTCCATTGCTATTTCCCAGTTTTTCTTATTTTTGAGCTTTGTTGTTTGGTGTTTCCTTGTAATTAAGAGCAGAAGGAGAATCCATTTCCCAAAAATTTTTATACCTATTGTTTTTTATTCTATTCTAACCATTATCTCAGCTTTTCTTTCCATAGACCCACACACAAGCCTTAAGGATATAAAAGAATTGCTCCTCTTTCTGATTGTCCCTGTTATTTACAATTCTTATTTTGATGAGAAGCCTTTCTTATCTTATAACTATGCTTTATCCCTTTCTATATTTCTATCCTTTATTTTTAGCCTTGCAAAATATTCATTGGTTTTTTTTCCTCAGGAGAGGGCTTCAGGATTTCTCGGGCATTACATGACTCAAGCTGGCTTGCTTCTATTATTTTTACCTTTATCCTTCTCCATGATTCTTGGAGAGAAGAGATGGAAAAGATTTTTTTGGACCATGGCTTTTATCATCTCCTCAATTTTCTTAATGCTCACTTTGACAAGAAGCGCATGGGTGGGAACGTTCTTTGCTCTTTTTTTAATTTTACTTATTTTAAGGCCAAAGCTTACAGCCTTTACTATACCAGCTATAATCCTTATAATCTTATTTTCTCCTTTAAGTGTAAAAAAAAGATTTATGAGCATTTTTGATCCTTATGATGAAACAAACAGAGACAGAATTCATATGGGAATAGCAGGAGCAAAAATTATCTATCACTATCCCTTTTTTGGCTCAGGTCCTGACACTGTAAGATTGATTTATAAAGAGTATAAACCAGAAGGAGCCATAAGAGATAATCCCCATCTTCACAACAACATCCTTCAGATCACAGCAGAAAGGGGTATATTTGCTTTGATTTCTTGGCTCTGGTTTATGATTCTTGCGACAAAGAAAAACTTCGAAGTTTTCAAAAAATGCTCATTCAATTTTTTTAAGTTCAGTGCTCTTGGAGCCCTGGGAGTCATCGCTGGTCTCTTTATCTCAGGCTTATTTGAATACAATTTCGGAGATTCTGAAGTTAAAATGCTTTTTCTTTATCTTATAACCTATCCTATGATCGGTTTAAGAAAAGAGGAACCATCTCCGAACTTCAATGAAAGGAGTTCTCCATGAATCCTAAAAAAGCAAAAGGAATTATTAAAGAATTTGAGAAATTGAAAGTTCTTGTAATAGGAGATGTCATGCTGGACAGATATATATTCGGAAAGGTATCGAGAATCTCTCCAGAAGCTCCAGTGCCTGTTCTTGAAATAGCGAAAGAAGAAATCAAAGGAGGGGGGGCAGCGAATGTATTTCTTAATTTAAAAGCCCTCGGCTGCGATGCCTCCTTACTCTCAGTGATTGGAGAAGATGCAGAAGGTAAGATTTTAAGGGAAACTTTGGGTGAAAAGGGAGTTTATCTTATTTCAGATCCTTCCAGACCCACCACTGTAAAGGCAAGAATAGTAGCTCACCAACAGCAGATAGTTAGAATGGACAGAGAGCTAACATCTAAAATTTCTGAGAAAATTACTGAAAAAATGATTAATAGCGTAAATTTTAATAATTACGATGGAATTATCGTATCAGATTATAATAAAGGCGTTGTTACAGGAAAATTGATAAAAGAAATATTTAAACTGAAAGATAAAAATACAAAAATATTTGTAGACCCAAAAGTTGAGAATATCTCTCTTTACAAAAATATAACTTTAATCTCGCCCAATCATGGCGAAGCTGAAAGGATTACAGGAATAAAAATGAGAAAGGACGAAGATTTTGTTGAGGGAGCAAAAAAAATCAAGAAGCTTCTCAAATGCAAATTTGTTGTAATAACCAGGGGAGAGGAAGGAATGACATTCCTTGACGAAGATAACAAAGCAGGACATCTTCCCACAAGAGCAAGAGAGGTTTATGATGTAACAGGTGCGGGTGACACAGTTATTTCTATTCTTGCTCTTTCAATTCTCTCAAATGCTGGAATAAATGAAGCCTGCGAGCTTGCAAATTATGGCGCCTCAGTTGCGGTTTCAAAATTGGGAACAACCGCAGTCTCTTCCTCTGAAATTATCAGTGCTATAACAATAACAAGAAACAAAATAGAAGAAAAATGAAACCTTTAAGATAAAATTAAAGTATAAAAAATATAAAAGTTTTTTAGATTTGTAAGAGGATGCAAAATGAAATTGTGGATTTTTTTTATACTCTTTTTGTCAACACAGTTATTGCTATCTGAGGGAAGAGAATTTGAAGTGAAAAGCATGTCTTGCCCTATAAAAATAGATGGAATTCTGGATGAGCCATGCTGGCTCGAGGCTCAATCTATTGGCGAACTTACCCAGCGTGAGCCAAATTCTGGTTCTCCTCCCACGGAGAAGTCAGAAGTGAAGATTCTATTTAACAGCCATAGCCTTTACTTTGGCATTTATTGCTTTGATTCAGAGCCAAGTAAAATTGTTGCCAGTTCTATGGCCAGGGATTCAGAGCTAAGAGATGAGGACAGAATAGAAATAGTTCTTGATCCTTTCTTAGACAAAAGAAATGGATTTCTCTTTGTTGTAAATCCTCTCGGCGCCATAAGCGATGCTTTTATAAGCGAGAACGGCGCTTATATAAACAGAGAATGGGATGCAATATGGGACGCGAAAACTAAAATTGTTAAGGATGGCTGGATTGCAGAAATTGAGATCCCGTTTAAATCTCTCAATTTCAATCCCTCAAATGAATCATGGGGTTTTAACATCGCAAGGTTTATAAGAAGAAAACTTGAAGAGGATAGATGGAGTGCTCCAAGGCTCGATATAAGATTTACTCAGGTTTCTGAAGCAGGTATTATTAAGGGTTTGAAGGGTCTTACTCAAGGATACGGAGTTGACATTAAACCATATGCTCTCACAGGACATTCATGGGCAAGAGAAAATAAAGTAAAAAAATATCCATCTGATATAGGTGCGGACATTATCTATAAAATCACTCCCACCCTTACAAGCTGTCTCACACTAAACACTGATTTTGCAGAAACTGAGGTGGATGAAAGAAGAATCAATCTCACCAGATTTCCCTTGTTCTTTCCTGAAAAAAGGACCTTCTTTCTCGAAGGAGCGGGGGTTTTCAGCTTTGGTGAGGGAATGGGATTTTGGTTCAGAGGGATTGATTTCTTACCCTTCTTTAGCAGAACTATTGGGCTTGTAGAAGACGAGGAAGGTAACAGAACCATTCTCCCTATTCTTGCTGGATTAAAACTCACTGGAAAAATAAAAAATTACGAAATTGGATTTCTCGATGTAGTCACAGATAGATACGAAAATAGGGAAAGGGAAAACTTTTTGGTGGCAAGAGTAAAAAAGCCTCTGTGGACACAATCTTATATAGGTGCAATATTCACTTATGGAAATCCTCAGGGAGACGAAAGAAATTATCTTGCTGGTTTTGACTTCAGATACAGAACATCCAAATTTCTGAAAAATAAGAACTTTTACTTTCTTCTTTACGGGTTAAAAACTAATACAGAGGGTTTAAAAGGAAACGATAGTGCTTTTGGCTTCAGCATTGGATATCCTAATGACCTATTTGAAGCCACATTGTCCTGGAAGCAGATTGAGAAAAATTTCAACCCAGCTATGGGTTTTCTTTACAGAGAGGATATAAGAAAGACCTTCATCTCCCTCACCTATGCTCCCAGACCCCAAAAATTTGGTATAAGAAGAATTCCCTTTGAATTGAGATGGAATGAAACAACTGATTTGAAAAATAAGCCTTTAACCAGGCACATCTTCTTAGCTCCTCTGAATATAGAGTTTGAATCCGGAGAACGTATAGAATTTAACATTATTCCCCAGTTTGATTTTGTTGAGGAAGAATACGAAATTTTTGATGGAATTAACATACCTGCGGGAGAATATAAGCAAACAAGATATAGAATACAAGTGGAAACAGCTTCAAAAAGACCTTTAAGCCTTGATATTATGTATTGGTGGGGTGGTTTTTACGGAGGAAAGAATAAAAACATAGAGTTTGAGCTCAACTACAAATCAGGAAAACATATAATAGTCAGCCTTGGACTTGAACAGGACAATGTCTCTCTTCCGCAAGGCTCTTTTAAAACCCGAAATTATCAGCTCAGATTGGACTATTCCTTCAGCCCGAGATTGACTTTTTACAATTTTTTACAATATGACAACGAGTCTAACAACATAGGTATTAACTCCAGGTTGAGATGGATAATAAAACCCGGAAATGATATATTTCTTGTCATAAATCATTCATGGATTGATTACGAGGGAGAAGCAAGAAGATTTTTGAATTATACCAATGATATAAGGTTCAAAATAGTTTATACTCACAGAATTTAGACTATAATTCCAGAGTCTATTCATACCTCTTGACAACAAGAAAATAAATTTTTATAATGGACTATTCGAACAAATTGGTCGAAATGAGCAAAAAAGATTTTTTCAAAGAGAAAATAGTGGAAACAGCTAGGATGGTATTCTCAAAAATTGGATTCAGGAAAACCACAATGGTGGATATAGCGAATGCCCTTTACAAAGCGAAAAGCTCTCTTTACCATTACTTCAGAAGTAAAGAAGAAATAATCAAGGCAGTGGTAGAAAGAGAAGCAGAAATTTTCAAAAATAAGCTGGAAGAAGCTATCGAAAGCACCGGAGACCCAAAAGAAAAACTCACAAGATATGTGAAAACAAGAATGAAAACTTTTAATTTGCTTGCTAACTTTTACACTGCTTTTAAAGAGGAGTATCTTGAGAATTATAATTTCATTAATAAACTTAGAAAGGATTATGACAGATATGAGTTAGAAGCCATTAAAAATATTCTTATAGAAGGAAACGAAAAAGGTATTTTCAAAGTGGAAAATACTGAGCTAACTTCATGGGCAATTATAACTGCCATGAAAGGTCTGGAATATCCTATGGCTTTGTTGAAACCGACCCCAGATTTAGAAAAGAACATTGATATCCTTCTTCAGGTCCTTTTTTATTGGATAGTGCGAAATGAGTAATTGAGCAAATTTAAAGGAGTTTTTATGAAACGGTTTTATAAAATTTTAATAAAGACAAGATGGCTAGTAATTCTTTTCACTTTACTTCTAACTTTATTTTTCGCTTATCAGATAAAAAATATTAAAATTAATCCAGATCTTGTCTCCTACCTTCCCAAAACAGACCCGGCAGTGAAGCTTATTGAGTATATAGGAGATGAATTTGGTGGAAACTTTCTTGCAATATCTGCCATAGAAACAGATAATGTATTTACAAAAGAAAACATAGAAAAAATTAATGAAATTACCAAAAAATTAAAACTTCTTGAAGGAGTGGATTTTGTTATAAGTTTGACGGATGTTCTCGACATAAGAAAGAGCGAGGAAGGTATCGAGATCGGGAAACTGGTGGATGAGTATGCTCTCCCATCTAATGAAAAAGAATTAAGGGAGCTTAAAGATTATGTTCTTTCAAAAAAGAGGTATAGAGATAGAATCGTCTCCAGAGATGGAAAGACCACTCTTATAATTACTGCCATCTCAAAAAATACGGACAGAAGGAAAGCAACAAAGGAAATAAAAGAAATAATATCCACTTCAGGGATCAAAGGGAAAATCTACTTTGGAGGTCTTCCTTTTCAACTGTTTGAAATAGGAGATTTTATAATAAGGGATTTAAAAACCCTAACCCCCCTGGTAGCACTCGTGGTTATTTTTTCACTCTACATGAATTTCTTTACAATTAGAGGGGTCTTTTTGCCTCTTCTTACTGTTTCCATTAGCACATTACAGACACTCGGCTTGATGAGCCTATTTAAGGTTCCTCTTACAATCATTTCAGATGCCATACCTGTTCTTCTCCTTGCAATAGGTAGTGCATACAGTATCCATATGGTAAGCAAATTCGAGGAGAAAAAAAGGAATGATATACAAATCGAAAGTGCTTTTCAGGAGGTCTCCATCTCCATAATTCTTGCTGGTATCACTACCATTGCTGGATTTTTATCATTTATTGTGGGTTCTTATTTAAATGCTATTAGAGAATTCGGTATTTTCTCTGCTCTGGGGGTTTTAATTTCTCTACTCCTTTCAATTACTTTTGTTCCTGCTATACTTTCCTTAACTAAACCCAAAAAGAACATGTTTTCAGAAAGCTTCAAGCTTCTCGAAAAACTCGAGGGCATTGTATTCTGGATTCTCAAAAAAGAAAAACTTACCCTTTTAATATTTTCCGTCATTTTAATCATATCAATTTTTGGAATATCTTTTATAAATAGAAAATCAAACCTTGTTAGTTATTTTGAAAAGGAAAGTTATATACAAAAAAGCGAAAAAATATTTGAAGAAAAATTCGGAGGCTCAATACCACTTCACATCCTTGTAAAAGGAGATATAGCTGAACCTTCTGTGCTTAATAGAATGAAGAAGATGCAGACCTTTCTTGAAAGTATAAGCTATGTGTCCAATGCCCATTCTATAGTGGATTACATTGAGGAAATGAATGATCTCATGGGAGAGGGAAAGAAAATACCAGATACAAAAGCGAAGGTTTACAATCTTCTATTTCTTCTTGAAGGACAAGATGTTATGGAACCACTTTTAAATAACGAAAGAACAGAGGCTATTATTCAAGCAAGTTTGCCAAACCTTGATATTTATGAAATGAACAATCTAATAAAAATAATTGAAAAATATATTTCTGAAAACAAATCTTCTGATATAAGTTTCTTTTTCACAGGCCAACCTTTAATTTATAGCCATCTTGACAGCAGTCTTTTAAAAAGCCAGCTAACGAGCCTTGCTATTGCTATTATCTTAATTTTTATCTGCGTGGCAATACCTCTTCGTTCCTTTTCAGGAGGCCTTTTAGGTTTAGTGCCCATCGTATTTACTCTTTTTATAATTTTTGGATTAATGGGATTTACGGGAATACCCCTTGACATTGCCACAGTTCTTGTGGGAAGTGTTTCTATAGGAATTGGCATTGACTACTCCATACATTTCTTAAACAGATACAGATGGGAGATATCAAAAAATCCATCTGAAATATCAGCTCTCCACTCCACATTGGTCACCACAGGAAAAGCAGTAACCACAAACATGATCACAGTAGCTCTGGGCTTTCTTGTGCTTGTCTTCGCAAATTTAATCCCCCTGAGAAGGTTCGGATTGCTTGTAGCGATAACAATGTTAAGTTCCGGAGCCGGAGCTTTAACCCTCCTTCCCGCTTTGATACTTATTACAAAATTCAAAATAAAAACTTTGCGAGGAGGTAATAAATGAAACTTCTTAAATTTGTGCTAGCATTCTTGTTATTATTTAACTATTATATATTTCCTCAGGAAAGTTCCTTAAATGCGGTCCAGATCCTTGAAAAAGTTGACGAAGTTCTAAATGCTCCAAAAGATAGGGAATCAAAAATAAAACTTACAATGATTGATAGCAAAGGAAGAATAGAGGAAAGAGAAATGTCCATGCATCAAAAAGGAAGCAACAAAAGGCTCGTCAAATTTCTTGCTCCCGCTGAGTATAAAGGTATTGGTTTTCTTTCGCTTCCTAATGAAATTATGTATCTTTATCTCCCTGCTTTTGGAAAGACAAGAAGGATTGCCTCTCATGTCAAAAATACAAAATTTGCAGGAACAGATTTCACATATGAGGATATGGAAGCCAAGAGATACTCTGATGGATGGTCACCAGAATTCTTAAAAAAAGAGGATGGCCAATTTGTCCTCCTTCTTACTCCAAAGCCACAAACTAAAACCGATTATTCTAAAACCATCATGTGGGTTAGAAGTGAAAATTTCTATCCTTCAAAAGTGGAACTTTATGATAAAAGAGGGAAGCTCTACAAAGTTATCACTATGGAAAAATTAGAAAAAATTGGAAATTACTGGATTAGCAAGGAACTCAAAATGGAGGATCTAAAGACAGGAAGGAAGACCACAATGTCCACCCTGGAGATAAAACTCGATTCCGGTCTCTCCAATGAATTATTTACTGAAAGATATCTCATGAGATAGGAGGGTGCTATGAGGAGGAAATTGATATTCTTTTTGCTTTTTGGCTTGATTTTCTATAGCTTTGCCCAAGCATATGAGTCAAAAAATGGATTGAAATGGGGTGGCTATCTCCAATTAGATCACAGATTATTTACTAAAACAAGAGATTATTCCTTCAAAGAATACAGACTGGATCTTCAAGCAGAATACAAAACCTCAGAAAATTCAAAACTCTTTAGTGAGATATGGATTAGATCCCTGGGCTTTTCATCTATTTCATCAAGCCAGGATCTTTTTTTTAAGGAAAAAATCTCTCCTGTGGATATTAATGTCAGAGAAGCTTATCTTGATATTTACGGGTTTCTCACAAAAAATCTTGATATTAGAATAGGAAGACAGAGGATTGCTTGGGGAACAGCTGACAAGATTAATCCCACGGATAATATAAATCCTGATGATCTTGAAGATATATGGGACATGGGAAGACATCTCGGCTCTGATGGTTTAAAAGCCACTTATTACCTCAAAAATCTTACTATTCAAGGAGTGTTTATCCTAAATTTCACACCCGCAGCCCCTCCCCTTCAAAACTGGGTTTCAGCCTTTATTCCTCCCATAGATTTAAAAAATTTGGGGGAGAACCTTCAATTAAGAAGCATTCAAGACAGAATAATAATGCCAAAAAATAATCTTAAAGAGAACATGATAGCGGGCTTAAAATTATCTACAAATATCTCTGGATACGATTTTTCTCTCAGTTATCTTTATGGAAGAGAGGACCTCCCCATTGCGAATGTTATAAGTGTCGAAAATATCACTTCCATGAAAGAAGTCGATGTTTTAGTAAATCTAATATACCCTAGGACAAAAGTTATTGGAGCTGACTTCTCAGGTTCCATTGGTGAAATAGGAATATGGGGAGAAGCAGGCTTTTTCTTTCCAGAAGAAGTTAAACTTAAAAATTACTATCTGAGTTTTTTTGCTTATGAAACCACTTCTCTGAGTGACAAGCCTTACTTAAAATATGCATTAGGATTGGATTACACATTCAAAAACGGAATTTACATTAATACCCAGTTCATCCATGGTTTTATTCATGAGAGAGGGAATAAAAACTTAAATGATTACATAACCATGCAACTGGAATGGAAACTCTTGAACGAGAGGCTTAAACTGATTCCTATTTCAGGTGCAATAGAAATAAAGGATAAAAATAATTATACTTTTGTATATAATCCCTTCCTGGAATATCGCCCCTTTGAAAACACTACATTGTCATTAGGAGCAAGGATTATAAATGGTAAAGGAACTACAAATTTTGGAAGACTGAAAGAAATGGATGAGATATGGATAAAAGCAAAATATAGCTTCTAAAAGTTTTTAATTTCTAAAAGTTCTAAAATATCCTGAGGAATGGAAACTGCTTTCCCATTTTTATCAGTAGCCACATGCAAAGAATACCCTTCAGCAATTAGGTTTCCTTCAAGGGAAACAATTTGGTAAGTAAACTTGACCTTTCTACCGTTTATTCCCTCAAAAGACGTCCTAATTTTAAATCTCTGATCATAAAATAACGGCTTCCTGTATCTGCAATAAACCTCCACCACCATCAAACAGAGCCCTCTTTTTTCGATTTCGGAGTAAGGGAGCCCTTTATTTCTGCAATACTCTGTTCTCCCTATTTCAAACCATAGAAGATAAGAGGAATGATGAGCGACTCCCATCTGATCTGTTTCAGCATATCTAACCCTCTCTTCCACCTCTACATAATTCATCATCAATCCCAAATCTTTGCTAGTTTTGAGAGCTCCTCGTTATAGTATTTTCTGTAAAGAATATCCCATTCTCTACTCCCTTCCACTACTGCCTTTTTCTGGGACTCTATCTTCTTTACAGCTATTTGAGAGAGTTTTTCGAACTCTGCAAGTACTTCTTCAATTGTCCTTACTATAGTATGTCTGATTTCACTTGCCTCTTCGAGAAAATCTACATTGTTATCTGTAAGTAAAGAATTTGTTATGAGTTTTGCCAGGTAATTGATCTTCTCTTTTGAAAGTCTCTGAGTCATAAAACTATCTTCCTTTCTTTAGCAAGCTTTTGTTTGATCATTCTAAAGATCGTCTGATACTCAATATTTTCTTTTCTTATCTCTTCTGAGTATTTGTTCAGGATCTCCCTCACCTCCTCATCCAGCTTGTCCTCCTGTGAGAAGTCATCTGTCATAATCTTAGCTACAGTTTCTACAAGACCATCTCTGTCCAGAGTGATAATCTTTTTCTCCTTTAATAGATTCTTTGCGATTTCAAAGGCTAAATATTCAATCTCAGCTTTTGATAGTCTCATAGTATACTTTTATCATAAATGTCGATATTTTTCAACAATTTAGATTTTTTAAAAAAGGAAGACTAAAAAAGCTTAGAAAAAATGTCCATTATATAATCTATCAAGCCAGTTTTTTCGGCTTTTCCTCTTTCAAAAAGTGGCTTGTATTCAATATTTTCTACTTTTATTTCTCTCTTAACCATTCCCGTTTTTCCTTCTATCAAAATTTTATATTTGAGAAACTTTTCCCTTTCCAGCCATATCCCGGAACACCCCTTGCAGTAATCGATTTCCAACTCATTTGATAGGTAAACTGATTTAACTTTTGTCATGGGAATCTGACATCCAGGGCATAAAATTTCTTCTTCTGTATTTCCCTTTTTCTCATTATCCTTTGTAGGAAGTTCCTTAACCGCCTTCTCAGCTTCATATAGGTTCACTTGGTAAAGCTCGAACTGGTCAAACCATAAACCGCATCCTGATGGACATTTATCAATTCTAATTTTAAAACCGTATTTATTGGAAATCTCCACCTCCTCAAGAAATCCTCTGCAAATCGGACATATTTTTTTATCCACAATTTTTAATTGTATTCTTGAGATTTAAATTTTTCAAATTGATGCGTTAGAGCATATAAAATCTCCTGAAAAATATCTGGTTAGATAAAAAATTATTATGTCAGAGTCATTTGGTATTGCCCTTGCAATTGAGATTTTCTTCTTTTATCCTCTTGAAGGGGTCTTTCTTCCTTATCTAACTATTGTCTCATACCCATGGAAAAGCTCATTGATGACTTCCCACACAATTACTCCTTTAAATAAAAAACTGTTGTTCTGCGACCCTTCTGTCAAGAGAAAAAAGAGGATTATGATTTGTAGAGTTTTTCATACCGCACACTTTATAATCTAAATAGGACTCAGGAATATGGAGGAGAAAGTGCATCTTTATGGAATTGGAAATGGGTGATAAGGACGAACAAGAGATTCAAGGAAGTCTCAGAAGCTGCAGAAAGGTATAAGGAGCTATGGAAGGTAGAGAGGGTATTCAGGGATGTAAAGGATTTATTTAAAGTATCGCCAATATGGCACAGGAAGAGTATAAAGGGCCACATATATGCATGTTTTCTATCCCTTGTAATAGGTTCTATACTGAAGGAGAAGCTTTAAGTAAAGTTAAGCTATGAAAAGATGATGGAGGAGCTGAGGGGATGGAAGGTAGAGTGGATAGAGATAGAAGGTAAGAGTATTTATTGAGAGACGAGCTATCAGAATAGGAGAAGAAGTTATTTAGAGAATTCAGAGTAAAGATACCACCACATGTCATAGAGGCGGTCTGAGAAAAACTTTATAAGACTGTAGAGGAATGTCTAAAAATTCTTTTTTTGATTTTCTTTTATTTTCAAGCATTTCCAAAAATAGTGGTGTCAACCTTGGTTTCAAAATCCAACTGTCAAAGTCAGGTTGGAGACCATGAACTTTGATCTAACACAGGCTCGTGAATAATTGTTCGGTTAAGCCTATGTAATTTGAGAAGATAGCTACTGTAAAAGATTTAGAAATATATTTTCTAACGAGGGTAATTCGTTTAAGAAATCAGAAAATTCATGTTTTTCTTTTAGTAATTTAATAATTTTTTCCAGTTCATTATCCCTTATCTCCGAGAAAAACGAGGCTTTGAGCTCTTCCGTTTTAATTTTGTGGTTTTCCAAAATTTGTTTAAATCTTTCATTGGATTTTGCAAAGTTGACGATTTTAAAGCACTGCTTTAATTTATGAATTTCTCCGGTAAGAATAATCTTTCCTTGATTTATCATTATTACATCATCACATATTTTTTCCATTTCGGAAAGAAAATGAGAGCTCAAAAAAACAGTTTTTCCCTTCCTTTTGAGCTCTAAGATCATTTCCCTAACTTTATTTATTCCTATCGGATCTAAACCGTTGTAGGGCTCATCAAATATAAGGATATCAGGATCTCCTAACATAGCTTGTGCATAGGCTACTTTTTTCGTATCCCCAAACGAGTAAGTAGACATTTTGTTTTCGATGCAATCTGTGATTGCGAAAAATTCACATATGTTTTCGATTTCTTTTTCTAAAACATTGGTTTTCATGCCTATCAATCTTCCTGTAAGAGCCAAAAGTTCTCTGCCTGTTAAATAAGGATACAACTGTGGTGCCTCAGGAACATAACCAATATTAGCAATGTTTTTATTTCTCTCTGTTTTGAACCCCATGATCTCCACTGAACCCACATCAGGGTTTAAAAAGCCTAATATTAACTTTATTGTCGTCGTTTTTCCAGCTCCATTCGGACCTAAAAAACCTACCACGCGATTGGCTCCCACATGAAAAGAGATGCCATGCAATACCTTGCGTTTCCCATATGATTTCTCTAACTCCTTCACACTTATTGCAATATTTTGCTCCATTTCTTTCTATCCTTTTTTAATTTCTAATCTTACGAAAAGATATTTTATCGAGAAAAATAAAATGCACATAATGATAATAAGAACATAAAAATACTTTTTCAGAGAATCATTTAATAAAAAGTTAGGGAAAAGTATTAAAAAGGCAATCCCCTTTATCTTTTCGGACAGAGTCAAAAATTCCCCTTTTTCTAAGGATATAAGATAGTTAACCCTTGTGGATAAAAAGAGCATAAATATCTGGAGAAAAATCCAAAAAATGGCATTGGAAGCTCCTTTAAAAATAAAGCCCAAAAGGAGTCCAACGAAAATGTAATATATCCCTACCAATAGAGAAATTACAATTTTTTCATCGATGAACAATTTACAATGTTTAAATAATCCTATAAATGAGACGCATGAATAAATAATGAAAAAGAAAAAAGTATTTATGAAAAATATTCCAATTATTTTGCTCATCAAAATTTTAATTTTAGATGAAACAATAAGAATTCGGTTGTCAAGATACCCTCTTTCTATTTCATCTTTTATCATATCAGCAGTAGAAAAAAGAAACATATAAGGAAAAAGGGCAAGGAAAAAGGAGAGGGGAAAAGGAAAATCTTCATACAAAGCAATGTATAAAATGATCACTAAAAAGCTCAAAAGCAGAATTTTAATAATAAGAAAAGAAAGAATCTTTTTAATACTTATCTTTGCTAAAGAAATTATTTGGAACACTAAAGTTTCCTCAATATCTTATCCAACTCTTGGCCTCTTTCCGGGATTTTTTTATATAGATCATCTTCATAAATTATTTTATCACTTTTTACCAAAATCCTGTAGGGAAGTATTTTGATTCTGAATTTTTTATGATATTTTGCAAATTTATCATAAAGGATTGGAAATTTTATTTTGTATTTAATACCGCTTATATTATCCCTCGTTATGCCAACAATTTCAATTTTATCGCCAAATTTCTCGTGCAACCTTTCTGCTTCCAATATTGTCTTGTGACACAATCCGCAATCCATGGAAAAAAAAATAATTAAAACGTATTCTTTTCTTATCTTTGAAATAGATTTCCTCTCTATTTCAATTTGTCCCTCATCTTTTTGAACTTGTGAGTGAGATTTACCTTCTTTGTTATTAATTTTTTTATAATTTAAGAAAAAAAATAGCATAAAGAGCAATAAAAATATAATAACTTTTACTGTCTTTTTAAAATCAAGCATTTCCTGAGCTTATCCTCATCTGCATCCAATGCAAATACAGTGCAGTCTTTATACAAACCGATAAACTTTGCATCAAATGGAAGAATTAATGTAGCTTTATATTTTCCAGAGGTATCGTATATATAAATTTCATTGCCAGGTACAAAATCCTTTTTGTCTTCTACATATTTGAAGGATAGAAGATACACTTCATCATTAACATAATTTGTGGCTATCCACTGAACTGAGCCAATCAAATCAAATTTCGATATCTTTAAAAACGGTCCCTTACTTTTCAATGGGATTTTAAATTCAAATAGTAACTCCCCTTTAGAATTATATTTTATAACTTTGTTTATCAGAAATTTATGAGCTACAAATAAGTTATTTTCTGAATCAATGGCTATAGAAATGAAATTTAAAAGTTCAGTTGCCACTCTATCATTTATCTTGATAGCTTCGTGAAATTCCCCGATTTGTTCTCCTTTCTGTGAGATTATTTTTACCAATGATTCTTTAGTGTTTGTGAATACATCTACTAATTTGGTTACGTAAATTTCATTATTTTTATTGACGCAAATATACATAGGCTCAAAATTTAATCTCAACGTTCTCTTAAAATTCCCTTTATTATCAAAAACCTGAATTCTTCTATTTCCCGCATCCGATATATATATAGTGTCTTCTTTGATGAAAACATCAGTGGGGTTAAACAAGTCTGCCGGACCCTGCCCTTTTCTTCCAATTGTTTTTACATATGTTCCATCCTCAGCAAACACCTGAATTCTATGATTCTTCCTATCCACTATGTAGATGAATCCTTGTCGGTCTATTCTTAGAGAGGTTGGATTATAAAAAATACAATTCTCATCATTTTCGTTGAGTCTTAAAGTTTCTTCTTTTAAAATAAAAACGGTTTCCTTGCTTAGCATAGGATTCGTATGGGTTGAGAATATCAATACAAAAACAATTAATAAC